>Ga0126307_10004119_pt1 | contig 10043 bp, 10 predicted proteins | sample Plot28_FD_89955 | JGI IMG/M metagenome (GOLD analysis project Ga0126307, IMG submission 89955) | Serpentine soil microbial communities from UC McLaughlin Reserve, CA, USA - Plot28 | ecosystem: Environmental > Terrestrial > Soil > Grasslands | place: USA: UC McLaughlin Reserve, Lake County...
CCGCCAGCTTCTCGGTGAACTCCTCCTGCAGCCGGCCGGCGACGTGGAAGCGGTTGGCCGCCGTGCACGCCTCACCGATGTTGCGCATCTTCGCGACCACCGCGCCCTCGACCGCCGCGTCGACGTCGGCGTCGGCGAACACGAGGAACGGCGCGTTGCCGCCCAGCTCCATCGACGTGCGCAGCACGCCTTGCGCCGACTGCTCGATCAGCTTGCGCCCGACCTCGGTCGAGCCGGTGAACGTGAGCTTGCGCAGGCGCGGGTCGGAGATGATCGGCTTGGAGACCTCGCTCGAGGACGACGACGTGATCACGTTGAGGACGCCGTCGGGCAGCCCGGCCTCGGCGAGGATCTGGGCGAGCGCGAGCATCGACAGCGGCGTCTGCTGCGCCGGCTTGATCACCATCGTGCAGCCGGCCGCGACCGCCGGGCCGATCTTGCGCGTGCCCATCGCCATCGGGAAGTTCCACGGCGTGATCGCGTAGCACGGCCCGACCGGCTGGCGCATGGTGACCAGCCGGCCCTGGCCGTTGGGCGCCGTCGCGAAGCGGCCCTCGATCCGCACCGCCTCCTCGGCGAACCAGCGGAAGAACTCCGATGCATAGGTGATCTCGGCCTTGGACTCGGCGATCGGCTTGCCCATCTCGAGCGTCATCACGAGCGCCAGCTCGTCGGCGCGCTCCGTGATCCGCTCCCACGCGCGGCGCAGGATCTCGCCGCGCTCGCGCGGCGGGTGAGCGGCCCACTCGGACTGGACGGCGACGCAGGCGTCGAGCGCGGCGATCGCGTCCTCCGGGGTGGCGTCGGCGACCTCGGTCAGCGACTCGCCGGTCGACGGATCCTCGACCGCGAGCGTCGCGCCGCCGCTCGCGTCGCGCCACTCTCCGCCGACGAACAGCTGGGTCGGGACGGCCTCGACGGCGGCCTGCTCCTGGGATGTGGTGATGGTGCTCATGCGGCGACGGTCTCCGTTCCGAGTTCTTCTGAGATTGCGACGTCGAGCGAGTAGTCGATCGGCAGCACGATCAGCGACGGGATGGCGAGATCGAGCGCGCGCCGCAGCGTCGGGCCGAAGTCGTCGACCGCGTCGATGCGCCACGCCGGCATGCCGAACGCCTCGGCCAGCTTGACGAAGTCCGGGTTGCTGAAGTCGGTGCCGAAGTGGCGGCCGAACTTCTTGTCCTGCTTCCACACGATCGAGCCGAACTGGCTGTTCTCCCAGATCACGTTGACGACGGGGGTGCGCAGCCGCACGGCGGTCTCGAGCTCTTGCGCGTTCATGAGGAAGCCGCCGTCGCCGTTGACGGTGACGACCTTGCGCTGCGGATGCACGAGCTTGGCGGCGATCGCGGTCGGCAGCGCGATCCCCATGCCGGCGAGGCCGTTGGCGATCAGCACCGTGTCGGGCTCGTGGGCGGGGAACATGCGCGCGATCCAGAGCTTGTGCAGGCCGACGTCGGAGATCAGCATGTCGTGCGGCCCGAGCGCCTGGCGGAGCTCCCACAGCACGCGCGGCGGGCACATCGGGAACCTGTCGTCCTCGCGCCCGGCCTCGAACCGCGCGAGCACGATCTCGTTCAGGCGCGAGCCGGAGCGGTCGTCGCCCCAGCCGCCGTCGCGCAGCTCCTCGGCCAGGCGGGAGAGGATGTGGTAGATGTCGCCGACGAGGTCGACCTCCGTCATGAAGTGCTCGTCGACCTCGGCCGAGACGGTGTCGATGCAGACGATCCGCTTGTCGCGCCTGGGGTTCCAGTTCTCCGGCGCGTGCTCGACGAGGTCGTAGCCGACCGTGATCACCACATCGGCGTCCTCGAAGCCGGCCAGCGCGTAGTCGCGCGACTGCAGCCCGACGGTGCCCAGCGCGCGCGGGTCCGTGTAGTCGAGCAGGCCCTTGCCCATGAACGTCTCGGCCACGCCGATGCCGGTCGCGCGCGCGAACTCGCGCAGCGCGGCGGCGGCGCCGACGCGCGCGACGCCGTTGCCGGCGAGCACGACCGGGTTCTCCGCGGCGCGGATCAGGTTCGCCGCCTCGAGCAGCTCGCGCCCGCTCGGCTCGGGCCGGCGCACGCGCGTCTGCACCGGCAGCGGCTCGGCGTCGACGGTGTCGCCCATCACGTCCTCGGGCAGCTCGATGTGCGTCGGGCCCGGCTTCTGCGCCTGCGCGACCTTGAACGCCTTGCGCACGACCTCGGGGATCACGCCCGCGGAATGCAGCCGCACGTTCCACTTCGTGACCGGCCGGAACATCGAGACGACGTCGATGTGCTGGTGCGACTCCTTGTGCATCCGCTCGAGGTCGGCCTGGCCGGTGAGCGCCACGAGCGGCGAGCGGTCGAGGAACGCGTCCGCGACCCCGGTGATCAGGTTGGTGGCGCCCGGCCCCAGCGTGCCGAGGCAGACGCCGGCGCGGCGCGTCAGGCGGCCGTACATGTCGGCCATGTAGGCGCCGCCCTGCTCGTGTCGAACAGGTACGAACGTGATCGAGGAGTCCTCCAGCGACTCGTTGAGGTCCAGCGTCTCCTCGCCCGGGATGCCGAAGACGTAGCTGACGCCCTCGGCCTCCAGGCACTCGACGAACAGGTCCGACGCCTTGCGCTCCGCCACGACTCCCTTTCCTCGATCCCATCGCAACTTCCGGCGCGTGGCCGTGTCCGGCTACCTTAGGGAACTTCCCCCGCCTCCCATGACTCGGAAACTCGCCACAGCATCGCTTGCGGCAGCGCTCGCGCTCGGCTCCACGGCGACCGCGGACGCCGCCAAGCGCTTCACGATCCGCGGCGCCGGCTACGGCCACGGCGTCGGGATGAGCCAGTACGGCGCGTTGGGCTACGCGTCGCACGGGTGGAGCTACAAGTCGATCCTGGCGCACTACTACACGGGCACGTCGCTCGGCGTGCTGAAGGAGCCGCGCGACGTCCGCGTGCTGCTGCAGTCGACGAGCGGCTCGGCGTCCTTCACCGGCGCGTCGCGCGCCGGCGGCCGCACGCTGTCGCCGACCAAGACCTACTACGCCCGCGCGCGGGCGGGCGGGCAGGTGCAGCTGCTCGGCCCGCGCGGGGGCGCGCTGGCGACCGTCGCCGCGCCGCTCCGTGCCACCGGGCCGGGGCTGCTGACGCTCGTGGGGCAGGCGGCCAACGGGCGCACGAACGGCGCCTACCGCGGCGCGCTCGAGTTCCGGCCGGGAACGCTCGGCGGCATCAACTCGATCAACGCGGTGGGGGTCGACGACTACGTCAAGGGCGTGATCCCGCTCGAGTCGCCGGCGTCGTGGCCGATCGAGGCGCTCAAGGCGCAAGCGGTCGCCGCGCGCACGTACGCGCTCACGACGACGAAGGGCGGCCTCGGCTTCGAGCAGTACCCGGACACGCGCTCGCAGGTCTACGGCGGTGCCAGCGCCGAGCAGCCGTCGACGAACGCCGCCGCGGACGCGACGGCGGGCCAGCTCGTCACCTACGGCGGCGTGCCGGTGCCGACGTACTTCTTCTCGACCTCCGGCGGCCGCACCGAGGACGTCGAGAACACGACGCTCGGCTTCGAGCCGCGCCGCTGGCTCAAGTCGGTCGAGGACGAGTACGACAGCGTGTCGCCGAAGCACCGCTGGGGCCCGATCCGGATGAGCTACGGCGCGGCGGGAAGGAAGCTGCGCGGGCTCGTCAGCGGGCGCTTCAAGGGCGTCAAGGTCGTCGAGCGCGGCTCGTCGCCGCGCGTCGTCGCCGCCGACGTGATCGGCTCCCGCGGCCGCACGCGCGTCGACGGCGCGACGCTGCGCGCCCGCTTCGGGCTGTGGGACACGTGGGCGTACTACACGGCGATCGAGAGCCGAGCGACGCCGCCGCCGGCCGATCCCGATCCCGCCACCGGCGGCGTCCCTGGTCCCATCGTCGCGCGCGTGCCGGCGATCGCGGGCATCCGCGGTAGCGTCGTGCCGGCGGACAACGGGGCGCGCGTGCGGATCCAGCGCCGCACCGGCGGGCGCTGGGTCGACGTCGGCAGCACGCGCGTCGGGCGCGGCGGCCGCTACGGCACCGGCGTTCCGGCCACCGGGCTCTATCGCATCGTCTACAAGCGCGAGGCGGGCCCGGCGGTCCGCGTCCGCTAGGCGGCGGCCCGCGCGCGGGGCCGCGGATGCCACCCCGCGGCGTCCGTGAAGCGGCGGTTCGAGACGCGCTCGCCGTCGCGGCAGACGTAGTAGATGCCGCTCGGCAGGGTCAGCGCCGACAGGAGCGCGCAGGCGGCGTCGTCGACGTGCAGCGTCGCGCCGAACTTGCCGACCGGCTCGTCGTTGCCGGTGCCCGGCCCGTCGAGCAGCCCGAGCCGCAGCACGATGCCGCGCCGGCTGGAAGCCGCGAACCGCTCGGCCTCGCGCTCCGCCGCGAGCGCCGAGCGCAGGATCGGCGAGACGCCCGCGATCGGGGTGTCCTCCGACACCGGGCCGTCGAGCGGGTAGACGAAGGCGACGGTCGGCTGAACGTAGACGACGACGCCCGCCTCGAGCGCAGCGTCGACGAGGATCCGCGACGCCTCCGCGCGCAGCCGATCGTTCTCCCGCCACGCGTCCGGGTTCGAGACCTGCTCGAGCGAGCGGATCCGCGTCGCGAGGTGCAGCACCGCGTCGACGCCTTGCATGGCGTCGGCGACCGCGGCGGGATCGAACAGGTCGAGCTGGGCGCGGGTCGGCATGACCAGCTCGTGCCCCGCCGCCGTCGCGAGCGGCTGAAGGGCGCGCCCGAGGACACCGGTCCCACCGGTGACGAGCATGCGCGAGATCTCCTTCATGTCAGCCTGCCTTCGAGTCAACGGTCGTTGGCAAACGAGTGTAGGCGCAACGTGGTGCTATGTCAACGACCGTTGGCAATCGGCCGCGGCGGCGGCTAGCATGCACGCAGCGATGGTGACGAGCGAGCACGACGCGATACGCCCGCGGCGGTCGGACCCGACCCGCGCGCGGATACTCGGGGCGGCGCGGGAGCAATTCGCGCGCTCGGGCTATCACGGCACCACGATCCGGGCCGTCGCCGCCGAGGCCGGCATCGACGCGTCGATGGTCATGCGCTACTACGGCAGCAAGGACGGGCTGTTCGCCGCGGCGACCGACATCGCGCTCGACATCCCCGACCTGACGCAGATCCCGCGGCGCCAGTGGGGCCGGCGGCTCGTGCGCCACTTCTTCGAGCGCTGGGAGAGCGGGCCCGACGAGCCGGTACCGGGGCTGCTGGTCCGCTCGGCCGCCACGAATCCCGTCGCCGCCGAGCGGCTGCGCGCGGTCGTCGACGAGCAGATCGCCCGCGCGCTCGAGCACGCGGGCGTCGATCAAGCGCGACGACGCGCCTCGCTGATCGCGACCCAGATGCTCGGCGTCGCCTACTGCCGCTACGTGCTCGAGCTTGCCGCGATCGCGTCGGCCGAGCCGGACGAGCTCGTCGCCGACCTCGCGGGCACGCTGCAGCGCTACATCACGGGCTCCCTGAGCGAGGCAGCCGCCCGAGGCTAGCTGCCGGCCGCCTCGTACACGCGCGCCAGCGTCTCGGCGACGCAGACCGGCTTGTCGCCGCCCTCGCGCTCGAACGTCGCCTCGATCGTGATCTGCGCGCCGCCCGGGACGTCCTCGAGCGACTTCAGCCGCGCGTGCATGCGGACGCGGCTCCCGACCGGCAGCGGCGCCGGGAAGCGCACCCTGTTGAGGCCGTAGTTGACGGCGAACGCGAAGCCGTCCAGCCCGAAGATCTGCTCGTTGAGCATCGGCGCGAGCGAGAGCGTGTAGTAGCCGTGCGCGATCGTCCCGCCGAACGGCGTCTGCTTCGCGCGCTCCGTGTCGACGTGGATCCACTGGTGGTCGCCGGTCACGTCGGCGAACGCGTCGATCGCCTCCTGCGTGACCTCGTGCCAGTCGGAGGTGCCGAGGTCCTGGCCGTCGGCCTGCCTCAGCTCGTCGAGTCCGGAGATCATGCGCATGCCGCGGACCATAACCTCTGCGGCGATGACACGACCCCTGCTGCTCGCCGACACGCCGCACCTGCTGTACCGCGCGTTCTTCGCGCTGCCCGACTCGATCACCGACGAACAGGGCCGCCCGGTCAACGCCCTGCTCGGCTCGGTCAACCAGCTGCTGTGGTGCGTCGAGCGCTACGAGCCGCGCGCGGTCGTCTGCTGCTTCGGGCAGGAGTCGGCCACCTACCGGACCGAGCTGTACCCGCCGTATCACGCGCACCGGCCGGAGATGCCGGACGCGCTGGCCGACCAGTGGGAGCTCGCGCCGCGCTTCTACGAGGCGCTCGGCTGGACCGTGACGGCGCACGACGAGCTCGAGGCCGACGACCTGATGCACGCGTACGCCAGGCGCGAGGTCGACGCCGGCGGGCGGGCGCTGATCCTGACCGGCGACCGCGACATGTTCCAGTGCGCCGGCGACGGAATCACGATCCTGCTCCAGCGCGCGCGCCAGGAGGGACCGGACGAGCTGGGCGCGGAGGAGGTGGAGAAGCGCTACGGCATCCCGCCGAGCGCGGTGCCGGACTTCATCGCGCTGCGCGGCGACCCGTCCGACGGGCTGCCCGGCGCGAAGGGCATTGGCGAGAAGACCGCTGCCGAGCTGCTGCGCCGCCACGGCAGCCTCGAGGCGGCGATCGCCGGCGCGATCCGGGAGAAGCCGGGCGTGCGCCGCGCGCTGATCGAGCAGGCCGACGAGCTGCGCGCGTTCAAGGACATCGCGACGCTGCGCGACGCCGAGGTGGAGCGCCCGCCGGACCGCCCGACCGACCGCGCCGGCGGCGCCGCGATTGCACGCGAGCTGGGCATGGGCCGGCTCGCCGCGCGGCTCGAGGGCTGACCGCCGCGCACGCCCGTCGTTCCCGGCTCTAGCCCGGACGCGCGGACGTTCGGCGTCAGCTCGCCGGGAAGACCGCGTTGCGACCCGCGTCCTTCGCTCGGTAGAGCGCGCGGTCGGCGCGCGCGAGCAGGTCGTCGGGCGTGTCGCCGACCCAGTGAGCCCAGCCGACGGAGACGGTCACCGGCAGCTCGCCGCCGGCGATCGCGACCGGCGCCACCGCGACGGCCGCGCGCAGGCGCGCGGCGGCGCGGAGCGCTCCGTCCCGGTCGGTTCCCGGCTGGATCGCCACGAACTCGTCGCCGCCCCAGCGGGCGAGCTCGTCGCCGCCGCGCACCGCCGCGGCGAGCCGGCGCGCGACCTCCGCCAGCACCGCGTCGCCGGCCTGATGCCCGTACGTGTCGTTGATCGCCTTGAAGTGGTCGACGTCCACGCGCGCCAGCGCGAGCAGCCGGCCGTGCCGGACGGCGAGCGCGACCTCGCGCTGGAGCTGGCGACCGCCGTGGCGGCGGTTGGCGAGGCCCGTGAGGTCGTCGGTGAGCGCCTGCGCCGCGAGCCGGCGGTTGGCGTCGACCAGGGCGTCGTGCAGCCGCTTCACGCGCACCGCCGCCATCACCCGCGCCTCGAGCTCGGCGGGCTCGAACGGCTTGCGCATGCAGTCGTGCGCGCCGCGGCGCAGCGCCTCGACCGGCAGCTGAGGATCGGCGCTCTCCGTCAGCATGATCACCGGCACGGCGGCGAGCTCGTCGTCGGCGCGCAGCCGGTCGAGCACCGCCATGCCGCCAGTCCCCGGTAGCGCGTGATCGAGCAGGACGACGTCGGGAACGGCGCGCGCGACGAGCGCGAGCGCCTGCTCGCCGTCGCCCGCGCCGGTCACGCGGTAGCCGCGCTCGGCAAGCCGGCGCTGCAGCGCCGTGCGCGTCGTCTCCACGCTCTCGGCGATCAGGACCAGGGGTGGCTGCTGCTCCGCCATGCCCCACTGGTAACGGCAGCTACGGCGTGAACTTGACCGTCAGCACGTCGCCGTCGGCCATCCGATAGTCGCGCCCCTCGACGCGCAGCACGCCGCGATCGCGCGCCGCCGCATAGCCGCCCGCCTGGACGAGCGCGTCCCAGCCGATCACCTCGGCGCGCACGAAGCCGCGCTGGATGTCGGAGTGGATCTGGCCCGCGGCGTGCCAGGCGGTGAGCCCGCGGCGCAGGTGCCAGCTCTGCGCCGGCTTGTCCTCGCCCGCGGTGAAGAACGCCAGCAGGTCGAGCAGGCCGAACGCGCCGCGCACGACGCGCTCCAGCCCCGTCTCGCCGATCCCCAGCTCTGCGCGCATCGCGGCGGCCTCCTCGTCGTCGAGCTCGGACAGCTCGGCCTCGATCCGCGCCGAGACCGCGACGGCCGCGGCGCCGACGGCGGCCGCGTGGTCGGCGACGACGGACGGCACGGCGTCGTCGCCCTCGTCGACGTTCGCGACGTAGAGCACCGGCTTGCCGGTCAGCGGCGACAGGTTGCGCAGCGCAGCGGGGGCGGCGTCGGGCACCGGCACGGTGCGCGCCGGCTCGCCGCGCTGGAGCGCGGTGATGACGTCGGAGAGCCACGCCTCCTCGGCGATCGCGGCCTTGTCGCCGCCGCGCGCCTCGCGCACTACGCGGGCATGGCGGCGCTCGGCCTGCTCGAGGTCGGCGAACACGAGCTCGGTCTCGATCGTCCCCATGTCGGCCGCGGGGTCGACGCGGCCGTCCGGGTGGATCACGTTCTCGTCGCCGTGGCAGCGCACGACGTGCAGCAGCGCGTCGGTCTCGCGGATGTTGGCGAGGAACTGGTTGCCGAGCCCCTCGCCCTTGTGGGCGCCCGCGACAAGACCCGCGATGTCGTGGAAGTCGATCGTGTCCGGTACGACCCGCGAGGCGCCGACCGTCTCGGCGACCGCCTCGAGCCGCGGGTCGCGCACCGGCACGACGGCGACGTTCGGCTCGATCGTCGTGAAGGGATAATTGGCGGCGTCGGCGCCCGCACGAGTGAGAGCGTTGAAGAGCGAGGACTTCCCCGCGTTCGGCAGCCCGACGATCCCGACCTTCATCGCCCGAGGGCAGGCTAGAAGCCGACGCGGTGCTCGTCGGACTCGACGCGCAGGTAGACGACCTGAGCCAGGTCCAGCACGACGGCGCCGTCGGTCGCCTCGACCTCGCGCCAGCCGCCGTCGCCGCCGTTCGCGAGCGCCTGGCGCAGCTCGGTCAGCTTCTCCTCGGTGAGGCGCAGGGAGAGCACCTGCCCGCCCTGGAAGCCGATCGCCGCTCGTCTCGCCGTCATGATGGGTGAACGGTAGCCGGTTCGACGATCTCGGTCAGCACCGCGCCGCTCGCCGACGGGTGCAGGAACGCGACGCGCGAGCCGCGGATGCCGACGCGCGGCGTTGCGTCGATCAGCCGCACGCCGTCCTCGCGCAGCCGCCCGAGGGTCGCATCGATGTCGGCGACCTGGTAGGCGACGTGATGCAGGCCGGGGCCGCGCTTGGCGAGGAACCGGCCGACCGGCGTGTCGTCGGCGAGCGGACGCAGCAGCTCGACGTGGTTCTCGCCGACGTCGAGCAGCACCGCCTCGACGCCCTGCTCGCCGATGGTCTCGCGGTGCACGACGGACATCCCGAAGGTCAGCTCGTGCAGCGCGATCGCGGCTTCGAGGTCCGCGACGGCGACGCCGATGTGGTCGATCCGGGCGAACACTCCTTGACTGTAGTGCTCCGCGGGTCATCCGGACCCCGCGTTCTGATTGGCTTGCCGGACATTCTGCCTCGGCCGCAGGCCTCACCACCGGCTTCGCCTCGGTCCGGTCTTGACCGGGCTGCGCCCTTCTAGCCTTGGTCCGATGCGGGTCGCGCTGATCGCCAACCGGGCGTCGGGCTCGGGACTCGCTCCCGCGCCGCTCGTGCGCGCGATGGAGGGGAAGGGGGCCGAGGTCGCGCTCTACGGCTGCGAGGCCGCCGACCTCGAGCGCGCCGCCGCGGACGCGCCCGAACGGCTCGCCGTGGCCGGCGGCGACGGGACGATCGCCTCGGTCGCCGACCTCGCCGGGCGCCTCGGCGTGCCGCTGGGAGTGATCCCGGGCGGGACCGCGAACGACTTCGCGCGCGCGGCGGGGCTGCCGCTCGACCCGATCGAGGCCGCCGAGCTCGCGGTGACGGGCACGGCGCTGCGGCGGCTCGAGCTGGGCCGCCTGGGCGACGGGCGC
>Ga0126307_10004120_pt1 | contig 10041 bp, 9 predicted proteins | sample Plot28_FD_89955 | JGI IMG/M metagenome (GOLD analysis project Ga0126307, IMG submission 89955) | Serpentine soil microbial communities from UC McLaughlin Reserve, CA, USA - Plot28 | ecosystem: Environmental > Terrestrial > Soil > Grasslands | place: USA: UC McLaughlin Reserve, Lake County...
AAGGAGCTCGGGCTCAAGCCGGACGATGAGCTCCAACGCCTCGAGAGAGCCATCCTCAACCACGATCCTTCGCTCGAGTCGCCGGTAGTCGCCGGGGTCAAACGACCCTCTGTCGCACAGCATCGCCGAGCGACGTCACATCCTGAGGGGCAGGTTCCTCCCGACTCGGTCGCTGTGATCGACTCGCAGCGCTCCCGGGTCGTGGGCCACGTGCTCGTGGGCCGAAGGCCTGTCGCCCTCGCGATCGGGCACGGCTCGGTCTGGGTCGCCAACGCAGACGATGGAACGGTCTCTCGCATCCATCCGGATCGCCGCGAAGTCATCAGGACGATCGGAATCGGAGCACCGGCGATAGATCTCGCTGTCGCCACCGATGCGGTCTGGGTGGCGAATGGGAGCGACGGCACAATCTCGCGCATCGATCCTCGCGCTGACGCCGTCGTCGAGACGATCGACCTGAGGGGCTCAAGCGAACTCGTTTGGAACCCGACCTACGCGGTCGACGCGGATGACGATTCCGTCTGGATCGCCGCGGGCCCCCACCATGTCCTCCGCATCGACCCGACGACGAACGAGCCCTCCGCGATCATCGACGTCGGCCAGGTACCGGTGGGAGTCGCACTCGGCCAGGAAGCGCTCTGGGTCGTGACCACCGCCGAGCGGGCCGTCCGCATCGAGCCGCATACGAACACGGCCACGACCGAGGTGCCCATCGGGTACCCCGTCGCGTTGAGCGTTGGCAAGCAGGCTGTCTGGGTCTCTGACTCTCGAGGACAGGTCTGGCGCATCAACCCGGTCACGGCGACGGTGAGCCAGACGACGTCGGTTGGCAGAGGACTGGTGGGCCTCTGCGCGACGGATGGGGTGGTGCTCGCGGCCAACAACGCCGACGGCACCGTCGTCCAGATCGATGCTCAGGACGGTCGGGTGGCAGGCCTGGTTTCGGTTGGCCACGCGCCGACGGACGTGGCCTCTCTGGACGGGAGGACCGTCTGGGTTTCGATCCAGAGCGAGAGCGCTATGTGACCGAGCTCGCGATCGGGATCTTCCCGGCGACGATCTCGGCCCTGACGTCCTCGATCTCGGCCTTGAGCGAGCGGGGCACCGCCGCGCTGATCGTGCCGAGGCTGACACCGCGGTTTTGGAGGGAGAAGCGGCACGTGCGACCGGTCTCGAGCGTCCCGCGCGCGAGCTCCTCGATGGTGTCGAACACGGCCACGTCCAGCCTCTTCACCGCGCTCGTCAGTATGTGCCGGCCCAGATGGGATTGGTCGACATCGACGCCGATGCCCCAAACGCCCTTCTGCTTCGCCGCGTCGAGGGCGCCGAGGCCACAGGCGCCGGCGACCTGGAACACGACTCGCGATCCCTTCGCGATCTGGCTCAAGGCGACCGACCTACCTTTCACCGGGTCTGCGAAGTCGTCGGTATAGCTGTTCAACGTCGTGACGCGAGGATTGGCTCCTCTCGCCCCTGCCTGGTAGCCGGCAATCCACCGCTCGACCGCCGGCACCTGCTGGCCGCCGACCGAGCTGATCACGTCCTCCCCGGGAGAGAGCGTCAGCACGAGCGCAGCCAGGTGACCGGCCAGATAACCGGCTTGCTCTTCCCTGAACACGAGACCCACGACGTTCTTCGGGCGATGCGCCAAATCGTCGTGGGCGACGTCGATGATCGCGAACCTCGTTTCGGGAAACCCGGTGGAGACTCTGTCGATCGCGGGGGCCGCAAACGGTCCTGTTCCGATGACGAGGTCGTACTTCTGTCGCGCGAGCAGGGAGAGACTCGGCACGTAGCCTTCCTTCGGGGCCGGTGTCAGTACTCGCCCGCTGATCCCCAACTCTCGGACGGCCCGCTCGAGCCCGAGGTAGGCCCCGTGGTTATACGGGTCGTCGATGCCTGCCGGCTCCATGGCGCCGCCGGACGCGCCGACGAGTCCGACTCTGAGCCGCCTTTCGCTCACCAAAGCAGTCCCATCTTGTCCGATGCGCGCTGGCTGCGGACGGCCGGCCCGACGGCGGTAGGTCGCCGCCGCTCACCGGATCGCGAGGCGGTTCGCATCAGCGCCAAGAGGCAACGACACGCCGTCGCCGGAGGCCACCAGGCGAGCTGCGCGACGTCGTCGGCCGCTACCTCTACGGCGTCGATGTCACGAAAGCTGGAGAAGCACTGAGACAGCCGCGCACGCGACGATAAGCCGACGCCGGCGAATTAATCATCGCGACAGGCACGATATCGCCGCGAGACCGAGATCAGGGCTTGTGGCCGTTGACGTCGACCCACCCGAGCGCGAGCAAGCACCGCGCCGCCTCGACGAGTGCGGCGTCCGGCAACGCTGTGACGCGCTCTTCGCGCGAACGGCCGAATGGCCAAATAGGCCGACTTGCGGGCATTTCCTCCGATTCCGGCTCCCGTAGCGGGAGTGCCCCCGGCAAGAATCGAACTTGCGCACGCGGTTTAGGAAACCGCTGCTCTATCCACTGAGCTACGGGGGCTCTTCGTCAGAGTACCGTCGCTCTTACGCGGCCTGGGCGCGCGCTTTGCCCACCAGATGCGCGGTGATCCGATCGGCGTCCAGGGGCAGCACGGCCAGCTCCGGCGGCGGGCGGCGGACGAAGCCATCGAGGAGCAGGAGATCTTCTGCCTGTTCGGGCGTGAGCGTCTCCGGACAGCGGTCGCGCCCGGTGCGACAGAGCGTTAAGCCCGCCGCAATCTCGGTTTTGCCGCCGATGTGCGGAGGTACCGAGCGAGCGGCACATATGCCGCCGCCGGCGACGAAGAATGCCTTCCGCCAACCGGGCTCGACCGCGGGTGCGACCAGGCAGATCTCCAGGCCGCGTAGCTCCTCCAGCCGGCGCAGACGATGGAGCACGTGCTCGAGCGCCTCGACTCGGTCCCGCAGCCGCGCCGCTTCCTCGTAGCGGAGGCTCTCGGCCAGGTGGGAGAGGCGCGTTCGCAGGCGCGGAAGCGGCCCGCCCTCCAGGAGGTCGTCTAGCTCCTCGGCAGTGCTCGAGGCGAGAGCGCGCGCGGCAAGAGCGGCTTGCCGGCGGCTTGGGATCGGGCCCAGCGGCGTCGGCGTCTTCGAGACGACGAAGTCGTCGCCGCGCGGCCTCAGGTAGACGCCGTGCTCCTTCCTGCGGCTGCGCGAGTTGGCCGGCGGCTGGAGCTCGCGGATCAGGCGCAGCTCCTCGAGTGCCGCCGCGAGCTCGGAGCCCAGTACGCGCCACTCGATTCGCTCGAGCGCGAGCAGCGCCGCCTCCACCGACGGCCGTTGACGGTCGCTGCGGAAGTACGAGCGAAGCCGTGCGCGCAGATCGCGCGCACGGCCGACGTAGAGCACCTGGTCGTGGCGGTCGCGGAACAGGTAGACGCCGGGGCGAGTCGGGGCGCCGCTGGCAAGCGTGCGCTTGCCGTAGACGCGACGCTTGCGCGGCGCTGCGAGCGCGCGCAAGTCTGAGAGCCGCCTGGCGCCGATCTCCTGGGCGAGCCCGATCAGATGCACAAGCACCTCGGCGGTCGCCTCGGCGTCCGGCAGCGCGCGGTGGCACGGTCGGCTCGAAACGCCGAAGAACTGCGCGAGCGAGGCGAGCCCGACGCGGCGCAAGCGCCCCTCGAGCAGCCGACGGGCGAGCGCCGCGGTGCAAAGCGGCGGCTCTGACAGGCGCCGGCCGTGCCGGAGGAGCAGCTGACGCTCGAGGAAGCGCTGGTCGAACCGCGCGTTGTGCGCGACGAGAAGCTCGTCCCCGGCGAAGGCGAGGAACCGTGTGAGCACGCTCGAAACGGAAGGTGCGCGCCGCAGCTCCTGCTCCCGCAACCCCGTCAGCCGCGCGACCGGTTCGGGCAGCGCGACTCCCGGATTGACGAGGGACTGAAAGGAGTCGACAGGCTGGAGCGCCCGCACGCGCACGGCGCCGACCTCGCAGATCCCGCACTGCACGGCCGACAGGCCCGTGGTTTCGAGGTCGAAGACGACGAATGCGGCTTCCTCGAGCAGCGAGTCGGCGCGCGACGTGGCCAGGGAGACGGTCGTTCCGCTGCAAGCGACTCGGCTGTCGCCAGCGGTGACGTCCGCGAGGAGGGAGCACGCCAGGCCGTCGGAGATCGAGGAGGTGGCGAAGAGCGACCGCGCAGCCTCGCCCGCCGACATCGGGCCGCGCTCTTCGAGCGTGTCCACCAGGCGATCGAGGGCATCGAGCGCAAGCTGCACCCAGCAGATGAAAGCGAACATACGTTCGTTCCGCAAATCAGTCAGGTAGTAGCGCCATCGTCACGCCGGAGTCACGGCCAAGGAGCACGGCCCTGGTGATCGCCGTCGAGCCGAACCCCAGGCGCACCTCGTCGACTGCCGCGTCGAGCGCATCGCTGTAGGGATTGTCGAGCGGCAGGGCGAGCTGGATCCCGCGTCCGTCGCCCAGGTTGCTGACGGCGACGCCGACGAGGGTGATGCCACGCCGTTCGATCATCGGCACGGCGATCGTCAACAGCTCCCTCGCCGCCGTGAGGATCGCGTTCGTGTTGGCGGTCGGGTGCAGCAGCGTCTCCGAGCGGGTGGCGCGGGAGAAGTCCTCGAAGCGCAGCCGGAGCACGACGGTCCGACCGACTCGCCCCGCAGCCCGCATGCGGCGGGTGACCCGGTCGACGAGCGCGATCACAGACGCGTCGACGTCCTCGAGCGATTTCGGCGCGCGGCCGAGTGCGCGCTGCGCGCCCACCGAGCGCCGGCGCCGTCGAACATCCACGCGACGCGGGTCCCGGTTATGAGCAAGCGCGTCGAGATGCCGTCCGGAGGCACGGCCGAGCAGCGACACGAGCGTCGCCTCGGGCAGGTCGGCCACCTGGCTGACCGTCTCGATCCCGAGGCTGTGCAGCTTGCCGGCTGTGACTCGCCCCACACCCCAGAGCCTTTCGACCGGCAGCGGGTGAAGGAAGGCGCGCTCGCGATCGGGCGGCACGACGAGCAGGCCGTCGGGCTTCGCGACGCCGCTCGCGACCTTGGCGAGGTGTTTCGTTCTCGCGACGCCGACGGTGATCGGCAGACCGACCCGTTCGCGCACCTGGTACCGCAGGCGCCGCGCGATCTCGACGGGACTGCCCGACAGCCGTCGAAGGCCGCGGACGTCGAGGAATGCCTCGTCGATCGACATGCCCTCCACCAGTGGCGTCGTGTCGTCGAACACGCGGTAGAGCTCCCTGCTCGCCTCGGAGTAGGCCGACATGCGCGGCCGGACGACGATCGCGTGTGGACACAGGCGGCGGGCGCGTGCGAGGCTCATCGCCGTTTCGACGCCGTGCGCCTTCGCCTCGTAGCTCGCGGCGAGAACGACGCCACCGCCGACGAGCACCGGCCGGCCGCGCAGGTTGGCGTCGTCCCGCTGCTCGACCGCCGCAAAGAATGCGTCGACGTCGGCATGCAAGATCGTCGCCTCGTCCTGCACGAACATATGTTCGCACAACCTGGGCAGCGTCAGAGTGCCCGGCCCAGACTCGAACGGCGGCGTCGAGTTTCCGGTGGTGGCTGGCCGGGAATTCCGCTGAGGTCAACTCGAAGGGAGACAAAATGGGCATCATCGCGTTCATCATCCTCGGCGCCCTGGCAGGGGCAATTGCCAAGGCCCTCCTGCCCGGTGACGATCCCGGCGGCTTCATCGTGACGACGATCATCGGCGTCGTCGGCGCGATCCTGGGAGGGTTCCTCGCGCAAGTGCTTTTCGACGCGGACCCGCTGGATGAGTTCTTCGACATCAGCTCGTGGCTGACGGCGATCGTCGGCGCGATCATCTTGCTCGTCATCTACCGGATGGTCGTGGGGAGGCGGCCGGCCACCTAGTCGCGGAGCGCCGCTGCTCTATCCACTGAGCCCGCGGGCGCGCGAACGCAGACTGATCACGGCCTAATCCGCGGTCCGGACGATCAACTTCCGCCCGCTGACGCCGTCGTAAAAGACAGGTGCGAGGCGGCGCGCTCATGATCGGCGTCTGTGCAGTGCTTGTTGCCGGGGCCGCGTGCGCGCGCAGCGAGGGGCCGGCAATGTCGCCCGCCCGCGCTGCGGCGCCAGGCCCCGATCTGCTCTTGCGTGCGATCACGTCGGAACGCTTGACGGCTCATCTCGCCGCCCTCGCGGCTATTGCCGACCACAACGGCGGCACGCGCGAGGCCGGTACGCGCGGCTACCAGCAGTCAGTTGCCTACGTGGCCGGGCAGCTCCGCCGGGCCGGGTACCGACCTCGGCTCCAGTCGTTCTCGTTCAATCGGTTCCGTGAGACGCGGCCGGCTAGGTTCGAGCGCCTCGCCCCAGCGGCGAAGCGGTACCGGAGCGGGCGCGACTTCGTCACGATGCGCTACTCGGGCGGCGGAGACGTCACCGCACGAGTGGCGTCCGTCGAGCCCACGTCGGCCTCGAGCGCGTGCGAGCCATCGGCGTTCAGCGGCTTCCCGCGCGGCGCAGTCGCTCTCGTGCGGCGCGGCACCTGCTTCATGTTCCTGAAGGCACGAAACGCACGCGCGGCCGGGGCGAGCGCGGTCCTGATCGCGAACGAGGGCGGGCCGGGGCGAGCGGCGCCGGTGCTCGGAACGCTCGTCCGCCCCGGCATCGGCATTCCGGTGCTCGGGGTCTCGGCGTCACTGGGCGGCGAGCTCGCGCGTTCGGCGCAGGCCGGAAGCGTCCGCGTGCGGATCGCGGTGTCAGCTGTGACCCGGCGCGCGAGGGGCGCGAGTGTGCTCGCGGACTTGCCGGGGAGGGGCGGCGCCATTCTGGTGGGTGCACACCTCGACTCCGTCGCGATCGGGCCCGGGATCAACGACAACGGATCGGGGTCGGCGCTCGTGCTGGAGATCGCGCGGCAGGCTCGGCGGCTCGGCCTGCGGCCGCGGCACGGCCTCCGCTTCGCCTTCTGGGGCGCCGAGGAGCTCGGCCTCGTCGGCTCCTCCGCCTACGTCCAGAGCCTGAGCGCTCAGCAGCGCACGCAGCTCCGCGCCGTTCTCAACTTCGACATGGTCGGCTCCCCGAACTTCGGGCGCTTCGTCTACGACGGCGACAAGGGGCCGTCCGGCTCGAAGCGCATCGAGGACCTGTTCCGCGCCTACTTCGCCGCTCACGGGCAGGCGGTGGAGGAGGTCTCGCTCGAAGGGTCGTCGGACCACGCGCCGTTCGCACGTGCCGGTATTCCCGTCGGCGGGCTCTTCACGGGCGCGGACGCGCGCAAGGAGCCCGGGCTTGCACGCCGCTTCGGCGGCGGCGCGAACCGGCCGTACGACGCGTGCTACCACCAGGCCTGCGACACCCTCTCGAACGTCAACGTGCGGATCCTCGGCCAGATGGCCGACGCGGCGGCCTTCGCGGCGCTACGCCTGGCGAGCTAACCGGCCCGGCGGAGCTCCTCTTCGACCTGACGATAAGCCGGCGAAGCCGGCGGCAGCTTCTCGAGCGCTTCCTGAAAGAGCGTCGCGGCCTCGTCGCCCTGCCCCCAGCGGCGGTAGACGAGGCCGAGATTGGCGATCGCCTGTCCCTCGTGCTCCTCGTCGCCTAGCTCGCGCAGGACGCCGACCGCCTGCTCGAGGTACTCGAGCGCCGCCCGCTCTGCGCCGGTGTGGGCGAGGGCGAGGCCGAGGTTGTTGAGCGTCAGGGCCTCGGCGCGCTGGTCGCCCAGGTCGCGGACGATGTCGAGTGCGGCCCGATGCTGCTCTGCCGCCTCCTCGGCATTGCCCTCGCGCCGAAGCCGCGCGCCGCGCTGGTTGAGGGCGTGTGCACGCTGCCGCGGGTCGAGTGATTGTCGCTTGATGAGGCCGACCCCGTACATGCCGCTCACGGAGCGGTCGAACGCGCCCGTCGCGAAGCCTCGCGTCCGGCGCGGCGCATCTGCCGTCCAGCCTCGAACCCCCGCGGTGCGGTCGAACGCGCGTTTCGTGACGCCTCGCGTCCGGCGCGGCGCATCTGCCGTCCAGCCCCGAAGCCTCGCACCGCGCCTGCGCCCGGCCCGGGACGCCGTGGCCGTCGACGTGGCCATGAACTCGAGCGCAGGTCGCGTGTCGACGCGTCGCACGAGGGATACCGTCCCGGCTCCGAGCAGCACGACCACGGTCAGCGCGAGGATCGCCAGCCCGACGAGGACGAGCGACAGGGCCATGAGCAGCCCGGCAAAGAGCAGCGCCAGGGCCACGGCGGCAACAACGCGCCGGTGAAGCCGCTGCCGATCCTCCGTCACCGCCGAGCTCGCGATCTGCGCATGCGATCCTCCTCCGGAAGACTGCCATTCGCCGGCGGTTCGCAGGTTCCTTCGCCGAGCCATCATGCGCTCGCCGCTCCAGAACCGCGCGGATGATCTGGATCGCGTCCGTAGAGCGAATCCTGTCCGTCCTCCCTCGTCTGAGGGATGCCTGCCCCGATCCGGCTGCCGATGCCCGGGAGGCCGCCCGTGTCCGCCGCCCGGATCTCGTCACTTGCGCTCGCCGCCGTTGCGCTGAGCGGTGCCGCCGACGCCGCGCCGCAGCCCGCAGTGACTCTGCTCGGCCCGGCGAACGGCACACTCGTCGAGGGGCCGCCGAGCTTTGCCTGGCGGATCGACGCGCCGACGAATGCCCAGACACCGGTCACGGTCACGCATCAGGTCGCAACCGACCTGGCCTTCACGGAGGACGTGACGACCACGAGTCGCCAATGCGCGGCATCGAGCGCGAGTTGCTGGACCGCATTCCGCGCGAGCCGCTCCTACCTCGGGCGGCACTACTGGCGCGTGAGCCTTGCCGGTGCGGTGACTACGACGAGCGCGACTTGGCTGTTCCAGGGCGTGGCGCCGCGGCTGGGCCCGGACCGGCAGCGACCACATGTTCAGGCTTACGCCGGAAGCGGAACGCGAGGCAGGAAGGTCGTCTTCGTCGCCCGCGTCGCGGACGATCGCGGCGAGGCGCGGATGCAGGTCGACCTCGCCTACCGCAACCAGCTCGTCTTTCGCACGATGACGCTCCTGAAGCGCGTCCGGTGGGGCGTGAAACAGCGCTTCGACAGCCGGACCGCGCTCTCGCGCTCGCTGCATCCCGGTCCGTACCGGCTGTGCGTGACGGCGTGGGATCGCACGGGCAATCGCGCCAAGAGCTGCGCGCGGTTCCAGGTTGTCTAGCCGCGGAAGCAGGGCGTCACGGGGGCGAGGGCACGCGCGTCGCCGTTCGCGAGCGGTTACGGCGTACGCACTAGCCTTCGCGCGTGCACATCCACGGGGAGAGGCGCTTCGACGCCGCGCCGGAGGAGGTCTACCGGGCGCTGACGGATCCGGAAGAGATCTCGGCGGCGTTCGCCGCGATCGAACTGGTCGAGGCCGCGTCGAGCGAATGGACGGTGCTCGTCAAGCCGCCGCTCCCCGGCGGCTTCCGCCTCAAGTTCTCGGTGCGACTCGACGATCTCCGCGAGCCCGAGCACGCGCGGCTGCGAGCGTGGGGCAAGAGCCTCGGCGGCAGGGTCTCGGTCGACAGCTCCTTCGACCTCGACCCGGACGGAGCGGGGACTCAGATGCGCTGGCAGGCCGAGGTCGACGCCGCCGGGCTGTTCGCGGGTCTCGGCAGCCAGGCGCTCGGTCAAGTCGCAACGCACCACGCCGAGCGGGCGCTCGGGCGCCTCGCGGCGCGGATGGAGCAGCCGGCTCCTAGGTGAGCCCGACCTGGCGCTGGGCGATGCACGCGTCGGCCCAGCGCTCGGCAATCTCGATCAGGCGGCCCGCGAGCTCTTCGCGGCGGCCACGATCCTCCGGAAGCGATTCGGAGTCGACCTCGATGCGCACCTGGTGGATCGACGCCTCCGAGTGGCTGTCGATCTCGTGACGCTCCTCGGAGACGATCGACACCGACCCCACCTTCTCGAGCACCTGCGTCGCGAGCTCGTCGATCTCGGCGGGCGTGGCGCCGCGCCCCGCGAACATCCCAAAGTTGACCCGCACCTCGAGCGCGGGCGGCTGGTGCTCGTGCACCGCGAAGGCGAGCGTGTCGAGGTCAGGCTTCATGGTCCGTTTCGTTCCCCAAAGTCGGAACCGCCTAACTAGAGCTCACTCCAGAATG
>Ga0126307_10004121_pt1 | contig 10040 bp, 10 predicted proteins | sample Plot28_FD_89955 | JGI IMG/M metagenome (GOLD analysis project Ga0126307, IMG submission 89955) | Serpentine soil microbial communities from UC McLaughlin Reserve, CA, USA - Plot28 | ecosystem: Environmental > Terrestrial > Soil > Grasslands | place: USA: UC McLaughlin Reserve, Lake County...
ACACGGCTCCGGCGATGAGCAGCGCCGAGTAGACCGCGGACTCGAGGCCGACCGAGAAGCCGGAGAGGATGACCGTGGCCGGACCGGTCAGCGAGGTCCGTCCGATGTCGCGTACGGGCCGGCGCTTGGTTTCGGTGAAGTATCCGGTGAGCAACTGGATCGCGGCGGCGAGGACGAGACCGATGACCACGGCGACCACGGCGATGATCCGCGGGTCCCGCTCGCCGACGGCGCTGACCACCTCGTCGCTGACGCCGTCCAGGTCGGCGATCCGCGACGGCAGGAAGATCAGCGCGGCGAGCAGTACGAGCACCGCGGAGATGGCTGCCGAGGCGAAGAAGCCGCGGTTGATGGTGGTCAGCCCGCTGCGATCCGACGGTCGCGGGTCGGTCAGGAAGATGCCGATGACCGCCGTGAGGACGCCGATCGCGGGCACGACCAGCGGGAAGATCAGCCCCTCCGAGCCGAACGCGGCCTTGCCCAGGATGAGGGCGGCGACCAGGGTGACCGCGTACGACTCGAACAGGTCGGCGGCCATGCCCGCGCAGTCGCCGACGTTGTCGCCGACGTTGTCGGCGATGGTGGCGGCGTTGCGCGGATCGTCCTCGGGAATGCCCGCCTCCACCTTGCCGACGAGGTCGGCACCGACGTCCGCGGCCTTGGTGAAGATGCCGCCGCCGACGCGCATGAACATCGCAAGCAGGGCTGCGCCGAAGCCGAAGCCCTCGAGCACGGTCGGCGCGTTCTCGTTGTAGAAGAGCAGCACGATCGAGGCACCGAGCAGGCCTAGGCCGACGGTCAGCATGCCGCAGAAGCCGCCGGTGCGGAATGCGATCCGCATCGCGTCCCGCGCACCCCTGCTGCGGGCGGCGGCGGCGACGCGGACGTTGCCTCGCGTCGCGAGCGTCATTCCGAAGTAGCCGACCAGTGCGGAGAAGACCGCGCCCACCACGAAGAACAGCGACCGGCCGATGCGGACGCCCGTGCCGCCCTCGTTGACGGGCAGCAGCAGCAGGAGCACCAAGACGATCAGCACGAACGCGAAGAGCGTCTTGAACTGCCGGTTCAGGTACGCGGCGGCGCCCTCCTGGACGGCGCGGGCGATTTCCTGCATGCGCGGCGTGCCCTGGTCCGCCCGCAGCACCTGGTTGGAGAGATAGAAGGCGAACACCAGCGCGCCGGCGGCGATCGCGGCGATCACCACGACGACGAAGTAGTCCGCACCAGCAATCTTGGGGGCCTCCGCCACGGAAAGCGGGAGCATGCGTCCTCCTGTTAGACGACGTTGGCGAACAGCCTCAGGACGCCGGACGGCGGGTGGAGCTGGTCGTTAGTCCATGCGCGCGGACGCGGGATGACCGCGGTCCGGCGCAGATCGGCGGAGTTTACGCGAGCCCGTCTTACCCCCCCAAGACAGGGTCGTAGTCCTGCGACCCGTATCACAGCCGGCCGTTCCACTCGAAGCAGGTCGTGACCCGCTACCTCAGCCGACCGGCCAGGACATCGACACCCGGGTGCCTGCGCCGCCGTCCTCGGGGGCGACCTTGAGGTCCTGCACGACCGCGCTGAGCAGCGCGAGTCCGAGTGCGTCCCCGCTCGGGTCGGTCCATGGCGGCACCTCGGCGCCGCCAACTCTGGCGCCGGATCCGGCCCTGATGCCGGCCCCCGGTCGCGCGCGGTCCACCACCGCCACTCTGAACCGCTTGCTCTCGGCGAACTCCACGGTGATGGGGTCGAGACAACGGTTCCGCTCGTGTTGCCGCACCGCCCGTGCGCAGGCCTCGCCGACGGCCAGCCTGACCTCGTCCAGTAGGCCCTCGCTGATGCCGCATCGCCGCGCCATGGCAGCGGCGATCAGCCTGGCGGTCCGGACATGCGCCGCGTTCGCGGGCAGCCGCAGCGTGACCGTCACCTCGGTCCCCGCTGTCACGCCGGCCATTCGTCAGCTCGCTTGCACATCGGCGAGCGCGTCGTCGACCGTCGAGTGGACGGTGAAGACCTCGTCCAGGCCGGTGATGCGGAAGAGCTTCAGCACCCGCTCCTGCGGGCAGACGAGGGAGAGGCTGCCGCCGACCTCACGCGCCCTGTTCAGCCCCGCAACGAGCACGCCGAGCCCGGTCGAGTCGAGGAACTCGACCCCGCCCAGGTCGATGACCAGCCGCTGCTGGCCCTTGTCGAGCAGGTCGGCGATGCGGTCCCGGAGAGCTGGCGCGGTGTACACGTCGACCTCCCCGGCCACGGCCAGCACCGTGTGCTGACCCTCGGTACGGGTGTTCAACGTGAGGTCCACGGCACACCTCCGCGTCGGTGGACGATTCCCGGACTCCCGGACCGGCGCGCGCCGGCCCACTGCTTGCCCCCGATCTAACCAAAGACGCTCGTGCAAGAGTGAGTGGCGTGGTTCGTACCCGCGCGCCGGAGGTCCCTGCCAGGCGAGGGCGGGACCTGCTCGACCGGGTGCTGGCCGGCACCCGGGGAGAGCCGGTCACGCACGTCGAAGAGGTGCCGGCGCGTCCGGGCCGGCCTGCGGACTGGCCGGAGTGGGTTCCGTCGCTGCTGGTCGAACGCCTGCGGGCGCGGGGGATCTCGCGTCCCTGGCAGCACCAGGCGGATGCCGCCTCGCTGGCCCGGTCGGGCAGCTCCGTCGTGCTGGCCACCGGCACCGCCTCGGGCAAGTCGCTGGCATACCAGCTGCCGGTGCTCTCGACGCTGCTCGACGACGAGAAGGCCACCGCGCTCTACCTTGCGCCGACGAAAGCGCTCGCGTCCGACCAGCTGCGGTCCCTCCGGTCGCTGGTGCTGCCAACCGTCCGGGCGGCGACCTACGACGGTGACACCGCCGTGCCTGAGCGCGACTGGGTCCGGGCCCACTCGCGCCTCGTCCTCACGAATCCGGACATGCTGCACCGCGGGATCCTCCCGTCGCACACCCGCTGGGCCGCCTTCCTGCGCCGCCTCCGCTACGTCGTCGTCGACGAGTGCCATACCTATCGCGGCGTCTTCGGCTCGCAGGTCGCTCACGTCCTGCGTCGGATGCGGCGGGTCTGCGCCTCCTACGGCGCCGACCCCACCTTCGTGCTCGCCTCCGCGACAGTCGCGACACCGTCGGTCTCGGCGAGCCGCCTCACCGGCGTCGAGGTGACCGAGGTGACCGCCGACGCGTCGCCGCGGGGCCCTACCGCCTTCGCGCTCTGGGAGCCGCCGCTCACTGCCGCCCGAGGCGAGAACGGCGCCCCGGTGAGACGGGCAGCGGGCAGCGAGGCGGCCCGACTGCTCGCCGACCTGGTCGTCGAGGACGCCAGGGCGCTCGCATTCGTCCGCTCCCGGCGTGGTGCCGAGGTGGTCGCGCTGAGTGCCCGCCGGCATCTCGTCGACACGGCACCCGAGCTGGTGGACCGCGTTGCCGCGTACCGGGCCGGCTACCTCCCCGAAGAGCGCAGGGCGTTGGAGGCCGCACTTGCGGACGGGACACTCCTCGGCGTCGCCGCCACTAACGCACTCGAGCTCGGCGTGGACATCGCCGGCCTCGACGCCGTCGTGCTCGCCGGCTTTCCCGGCACGCTCGCGTCGCTGTGGCAGCAGGCGGGGCGGGCCGGACGCGAGGGGCTGGGCGCGCTTGTCGTCTTCGTCGCCCGCGACGACCCGCTGGACACCTTCCTGGTCCACCACCCCGAGGCGGTGTTCGGCCGGCCGGTCGAGGCGACGGTCCTCGATCCGGAGAACCCGTACGTCCTCGGTCCCCAGCTCTGCTGTGCCGCGGCAGAACTCGCCCTTACCGAGGGCGACCTGCCGCTGTTCGGTGGAGCGGCGGCCGAGGCCGTGCTGCCCGACCTGGTCCGGCGGGGGCTGCTCCGGCACCGGCCGACGGGCTGGTACTGGACCGCGCGCCGGCGGCCCGAGGTCGACATCCGCGGGACCGGCGGCGAACCCGTCCGGGTAGTGGAGGGCGACACTGGGCGCGTCCTCGGCACGGTCGACGTGTGGGCGTCCCATTCGACCGTGCACCCGGGCGCCGTCTACCTGCACCAGGGGACCTCGTACGTCGTCGACGAGCTCGACCTGACCGACGCCGTGGCGCTGGTCCATCCGGAAGAGCCGGACTGGTCGACGTCCGCCCGGGACATTACCGACATCCGGGTGCTCTCCACCCTCCGCGAACGGGACCTCGGCGCCCTCACGCTGCACCACGGGACCGTCGAGGTCACCAACCAGGTCGTCTCCTACCTGCGACGCCGGCACCTGACCGGCGAAGTGCTCGACGAGACGCCGCTGGACATGCCGTCCCGGCAGCTTCGCACCCGCGCCGTCTGGTACACCCTCACTGACGCTGCACTGGGCGGCGCAGGACTGGATCCGGCGGACGTCCCTGGGGCGGCCCACGCCGCCGAGCACGCCGCGATCGGCCTGCTCCCGCTCTTCGCTACCTGCGATCGGTGGGACATCGGCGGTGTCTCCACCGCGCTGCACGTCGACACCAACCGGATGACGGTCTTCGTCTACGACGGGCATCCTGGGGGCGCAGGCTTCGCGGCGCGTGGCTACGACACCGCGGAGGCATGGCTTCGAGCCACCCGTGAGGCCGTCGCCTCCTGCGAGTGCGAAGCCGGCTGCCCCTCCTGCGTCCAGTCCCCGAAGTGCGGTAACGGCAACGAGCCCCTCGACAAGGCGGGGGCAATCCGACTCCTTGACGCGGTGCTCCACCGACTGGTCCCGTGACCAGGACGAATGAGGCCCGCACACGAGCGGCCGCACCACTGGCCCGCGGCACTGCCGGCATGCGCACTGCCGGGATCGGGTAGACCCGAAGCACGGACACGGGATGGACCCGTCCGACGCAGAAGAGGAGCTGATTCCAGTGGCGGTCCTGGGCGTCATCCTGCTCGCCGCTGCCGGCGTGCTCACCGCCGCCGTCGTCACCAGCAACACGGGCAGCCTCAGTGTCGATCTGTGGGGCGTCTCGGTCACCAACGCCACCCTCGGCGTCGTCTTCGTCGCAGGCATGATCACCACCGTCCTCGCTGTCGTGGGGCTCGGTCTGCTCATGACCGGCCTGCGCCGCAACCGTCGGCTGCGGCAGGAGCGGCGGATGCTCCGCCGGGAGAACGAGAAGCTGGCGCAGCGCGTCGACTCCACTCCGCAGACCGAGGCGACTGGCGCCTACCCCCGTACGGAAGGCCAGCGAGTGGACCGCTCCGCGGAGCCTGCTCCGACTGCTGCCGCTCCGCCGCCGGCTGCTGCCGCTCCGCCACCCCCGGGTTGGCCGGAGCCGACGGCGGCCGGCGCCACGACGGCTCAGGCGGAGCCACAGCGCGAGGCTCAGACCGGGCGCTCCTTCGTGCCGCCCCGCAAAGACCGCGTGGACTCACCCAACAACGGCTGAGCGCGGCGGGGGTGGGCGCGTCTCCCCCGCCCACCCCTCGTCGTTCGGCTCACGCCATGGGCCAGGTCAGGAGCGGTCCACAGGACCCGCCCTGGCGCGAGCGGACACTGCGAGGACTCCGAGCCCGACGACCTCGACCGGCGCGCTGACCATGACCGCCAAGTCCTCCCCGCTCCGCAGGCAGCCGCTGACCCAGCCGCCATTGGCGGCGGCCACCTTTCGCGCTACTGCACATCCGTCCGCCTCGCCCTCGGCGATGCGCGCCGCTCCCGCGAGCGCCGCGAGGTCGGCCGCAGCCTCCGCACGGTGGCGGGCCAGCACCGCCGTCCCCGCCGCCAAGCCGACGGTCGCGGCGAGCATGACCAGCCCAAGGAGACCGGCCAGCCAGATCGTCCCGCTTCCCCGGTCACGGCACACCGCTGAGCCCCGGCTCCCGCAGCGCGACCGCTGTCGCGCTCACCCTGAATGCCGGCAACAGCCCGCCGGCGGACCGCGCCTCGGCCGAGACCACGGCCCGGATCTCCTGCTCACCCGCGACCCTCACCATCGCACCGGACGGCGCCTGTCGTCGTGCTACAGAAGTTACGACGGCTTGCGTCTCGCCGCGCGCGGCGGCGCGTGCGGCCTCCCGGGCCGCATCAACGCAGCGGAGCTGAGCCGTGAGCACCGACACCGCTGTCATCGCCGCCGCGACGAGCACGACCAGCGCGGGCAATGCCATGGCGATCTCGGCAGTCGCCATGCCGCGGTCCTCCCTGAAACGCCGCATCGAGCGATCCCGGCTACTGCGCCAACGCCCGCTTGACGATGCCCGACAGTGCGGCCATGACCGCAGGACTCGTCACGACCTTGTAGAGGATGCCGGCGAAGGCGACCGCGGCGATGATCCCGACGGCGTACTCGGCCGTGGTCATGCCGTCCTCGCGCCGGAACCGCTCCCTGAGCTTTCTCACGACGAACCTCCTCCCGCGACGCCACCCTGTGCGGCGTACATGGGGAGACTGCGGACCGCGGCCGGTCCAGCACGAGGACGTGTCTCTCTTCTGTGGATGGATTCCTCCACTGTGGATGGAGAAGCGCATTTCGTCGCAGGCATGTGGTAACGCCGCGCTCCTGCTGTCGGGGAAGTTGTCCACACGCAGAAGCGTCGTCCACAGATCTGGACAGCCTCCTACCGGTCACTTCCCCGCTGCACTTCGCTGGGGTCCTCCGACGAGCAAGGAGGATTCGTGCGTGCAGAGGGTCGCCCGTTGGTGGTCACGGGCTCGAGCGATCTGCTGGACGAGGTGCTGGGCGTTGCCGCGGCCGTCGGCGTGGCCGTCGACGTCGCGGTAGACGTCGTCGCTTGTGCTCCACAATGGACACGAGCTCCGATTGCCGTCGTCGGCGACGACGTGGTCCCGCTGCTCGCGACGGCCCAGCTATGCCGCCGGTCCGGGGTAGTCGTCGTGGGAAAGGTGGCCTCGGACGGCGCCGTCCAGGCGGCGGCGGTCCGGGTCGGGGCCGAGGATCTGCTGGTGCTGCCCAGGGGAGAGGCGCGACTGGCCGAGCGACTTGCCGACGCGGTGGAGCCGGTGCGGGCTGCGCGAGTGGTCGGCGTCGTCGGCGGCTGCGGTGGGGCCGGAGCGAGCGTGACCGCGGGGACGCTGGCCCTGGTCGCCGCGCGCCGCCAGGGTGCAGCGTGGCTGGTGGACCTCGATCCGCTCGGCGGCGGAGCGGATCTGCTTCTTGGCGCCGAGCTGGAGCCAGGTGCCCGCTGGCCGGAGCTGCGTTCCACCGTCGGCCGACTGTCCGCAAGGTCGCTGCGGGACGCGGTGCCACGCGTCCACGGTGTCGCCGTTCTGTCCTGTGACACCAGGTGCAGCGACGATCCACTTCCGGCCGCCCTGCACGCGGTCCTCTCCGCGGCCCGGCGTGGCGGCGGCACGGTAGTCCTCGACCTGCCCCGGCATCAGACGGCGGCGTGGGAGCCCGCCCTCACCGCGCTCGACGAGGTGATCGTGGTCGTCCCGGCCAGCGTTCGAGCGGTGCTCGCCGCTCGTCAGGTGCTCCGTCGCATAGGGGCTGCCGTCGGCCGCGTCCGCCTGATCGTCCGGTCGATACCGGGTGGAGTACTCGAGGACGAGGTCGTGCGGGTCTTGGGTGTTCCGTCGGCAGGCATGGTCGAGGAGGAGCCCGCGGTCCGAACGGCGCTGCTCACCGGCGTACCGGGGGCGCTCGCGTCCGGGACCGCGCTCGCCAGGCTGTGTGGGCGGATCCTCGATGAGCCGGAGCTCGGGCTGAGCGCGGCATGAGCGCCGACCCGCTGGGGCGAATCCGACGCAAGCTCGCCAACGCCGACAGCACACCTGACCGCGCGGCGCTCGCCTCCCTGGTCCGCGCGGACACCGGCGGCCTAGCTGGTCACGGGGACGTCCTGGATCTCGCCCGACAGGCGGAGTCGGAGATCGCGGGCGCCGGTCCGCTCGACGCGTTGCTGCGCGTGCCCGGGACGACCGACGTCCTCGTGAACGCGCCGGACGACGTCTGGGTCGACCGCGGCTCCGGATTGGAGCGGGTGCCGGTGCGATTCCCCGACGAGGCATCCGTCCGCCGCCTGGCGCAACGACTGGCCGCCTCGGCCGGGCGACGGCTGGACGATGCCAGTCCCTGGGTCGACGCCGCATTGCCAGACGGCACCAGGCTGCACGCCGTCCTACCGCCGGTCGCGGTTGGCGGCACCTGCCTGTCGCTGCGCACCTTCCGAACCAAGGGCTTCACGCTCGACGAGCTCGAGCGCGCCGGAACGCTACCGCGCGGCGCGGCCGGTCTCGTTCGTGCGCTCGTACGCGCCCGCCTGGCCTTCCTGGTCACCGGAGGCACGGGCAGCGGGAAGACCACGCTGCTCGGGGCAATGCTGAGCGAGGTCACATCGACGGAGCGCCTTGTCCTGGTTGAGGACGCCGCGGAGCTCCAGGTCCGGCACGAGCACGTCGTCCGGTTGGCGGCCCGACCTCCGAATGTCGAGGGTGCGGGTGAGGTCTCGCTGCGGGACTTGGTCCGGCAGGCGCTTCGAATGCGGCCGGACCGCCTGGTCGTCGGAGAGGTGCGGGGCGCCGAGGTGGTCGAGTTGCTCACGGCGCTCAACACCGGGCACGCGGGCAGCGGTGGGACCGTCCACGCCAACAGTGCAGGCGAGGTCCCGGCCCGGCTGGAGGCGCTCGGTGCGCTAGGCCGGCTCGACCGTCACGCCGTGCACAGTCAGGCGGCAGCCGCGCTGCAGATCGCCCTCCACCTGACCCGGCTCGCCGACGGACGCCGACTGCTGGCCGAGATCGCGCTGTTTCACCGGCACAGCGACGTCGTCCGGACGCTTCCCGCGTGGCGCGCGGATCAGGGCCCCGTGGATGCCTGGGCGGAGCTGGCGGAGTTGCTGGATGAACGCGGCGGGTGGGCGGAGCCGTGACCGAGCTGCCGCTCTTGGCGCTCGCCTTCGCCGTCGCCGCATGGCCCGTCGGCTCGCCCGCGACGGCACGCCTGAGGGCACTGACGGGTGCGCCGGCCCGGCTGCCCGCCCTTGTCAGCCCACGTCGGTCGCTGCGAGGTAGTCGCCTGGTCCTGCCAGCCATGACCGCGGCGGCGGTGACCGGCGCTTCGGCGAGCCTCCTGTTCGGGGCACGGCTTCCGGTCCTGCCCGCCACGGCCGGTGCGCTCGCCGGGGCCACGGCGGGCTTGGTGGCGGATCGCGCGAGCTCGTCGCGCCGGCGCCAGCGCGAGCAGGCCGCTCAGGCGGAGCTCGTCGGCGCCCTGGCCGCCGACCTCCGCGCCGGGCAGCAGCCGGCGCAGGCGCTGGCGGCGCTGCGGACGGCCGACCCGCGCGCCGGCCTGCTTGATGGATCCGCGGCTCTGGCCGCGGTGTGGGCAGTCTCCGAACGCAGCGGCGCACCGGCTGCCACCGTGCTCGACCGCGTCGAGGAGGACCTGCGGACGACGGTGCGCCAGCAACGGGAGATCGCCGCCCAGCTCGCCGGCGCACGCTCGACGGCCGCCCTGCTAGCGCTGCTGCCGCTGCTCGGCATCGGCCTGGGAGCGGCGATGGGTGCCGACCCGCTCTTTGTGCTGCTCGGCACACCCGCCGGCCAGCTAGCGCTGCTGGTCGGCGTCGGGCTGGACGCGGCAGGGCTGCTGTGGACGTCCCGGATCATCGCGGCGGCGGGAGGCGACCGATGAGTGCGCCCGCTCTCGCGGTTGGTGCGCTGGGTCTCGCCCTGGCGCTCGCCGGCCCAGCTGCAGCCGCGGCGCACGACCGGCCGCCGGACGACGGTGTCGATGGGGAGCTCCGCGTACGCGCCCCGCGCCTGAAGGTGGCCGCTGCGGCACTCGGGATAGTGGTCGCCCTGGTCGTCGGCGGCTCCGGCGGTCTTCTCGTCGGCGTCGTCGTGGCCATCACTACCTACCGGTGGACGCGACGCTTGGAGCCCGCGAGCGCGCAGCGGACGCGGCGGCGAAGGGCGGCGGAGCTGCCGCTCGTCCTCGACCTGCTCGCGGTTTGCCTGCGGGCGGGAATGCCGCTCGTCTCCGCGCTGGAGACGGTCGGCGACGCGCTGCCCGGGCCGTTCAGCCGAGACCTGGCGGTCGTCGCCCGCCTGCAGCGGCTAGGTTCGGCGCCGGGCGCGGCGTG
>Ga0126307_10004122_pt1 | contig 10039 bp, 5 predicted proteins | sample Plot28_FD_89955 | JGI IMG/M metagenome (GOLD analysis project Ga0126307, IMG submission 89955) | Serpentine soil microbial communities from UC McLaughlin Reserve, CA, USA - Plot28 | ecosystem: Environmental > Terrestrial > Soil > Grasslands | place: USA: UC McLaughlin Reserve, Lake County...
CGCGCTGACCCCGGCGCTGCTCGAGCACCAGACCGTCGCGGCGGTGCTCTGGCGCCGCGCAGCGTGGGACCGGCTGGGTCTGACCTGGCCGGTCGACGGCCCGCGCCGCGGCACGATGGCGGGGTCCCTCGCCGCGGCCGCGTCCGTCGACCTGGTGCCCGAGCCGGTGACGGCCGAGCAGGCGCGTCCGCCGCGGCTGCGCCGGAGCCACCACCACCTCCGGGCGGAGGACCTGGGCGACGTGCTCGCCGAGATCGACGACCTGGCGGCCGTGGGCGCCGGCCTGCCGGCCGTGGCCCGCGCCCACTGGTTCGGCGCGGTGCTGGAGCCGGCTCTGCGCGCCGCGCTTCCCGGCCTCGCCGAGGCCGACGACGACGTACGTGGCGAGCTGGTCGGGCGCGTCTCGACCGCCGTGGGCGGCGACGACCCGGCGATGCTGGCCGGCCTGCCCGCAGTCACCCGGCTCACCTACCACCTCGCGTCACGAGGGCTCGTGGCGGAGGTCGCCGAGGTGGTGACGGCCGAGCGTAGCGGCGCACTGCGGCTGAGGCGCTGGGTCGCTGACGGGCAAGAGCGCCTGGCCGACCTGCCGTTCCGCGACGGTGCCGACCTCGCGGTCCCACGTGACGTCTTCCGGCTGGATGGTGAGATCGACCTGCGCGGACGGGTCGAAGGGGTCCGCTGGCAGAAGGGCCTCCTGCACGTCGAGGGGCACGCCTACCTGCGCCTTGTCGACATCGAGCGGGCGGACCGAGACCGCCTCGAGCTGGCGCTGGTGCGTGGCACGGACGGCCGGCGGATCGAGCTCCCGGTCGAGCGGGTCCTCCGCCCGGACGTCACCGTCCGCTCGCGCGACCCCTACAGCTACGACTGGGCCGGGTTCCGCACCGTCCTCGACAGCCGCCTGCTGCGTGACGACCAGGGGTGGAGCCCGGCGACCTGGCGGCTGGAGGCGACCGTCACCGCTGGGTCGGTGTCCCGGACCCGCAACGTCGCGGCCACCACCCCGGGCGGCGCTCGGCATCCCGCGCTGCACGAGCCGGAGGACGCCGCGGGGGCGGTCCGCCTCGTGCCGGTCTCCGGCCGCGGCACCTTCGCCGTGGAGGTCGAGTACCTGCCGGCGGTCATCACCCGGGCCCGCGTCACCAAGGGCGCCGAGGGCACCGTCGTGCTCACCGGGCGGCTGCGACGCCGCACCCGGCGCCGCTCGACGACCCTCACGCTGCGCCGGCTGTCGGGCGCCGAGGTGCTTCAGGTGCCGGTCCGGGTGGCCGGGCTCGCCGGCCGGCGGTTCACCGCGAAGGTTCCCACGAGGACGCTGCTCGCCCTGGCCGCCGACGACCTCGAGGGACAGGCCGCCTGGTCGGCCCGGTTCACCCTGCCCGGGGTGGACCGCCGGGTCCCGCTCCGGGCGGCGAGCGACCTCGCGCCGGCGCGTGCCGCGACCGGGCGCCACGACGTGGAGGTGTCCCGCACCGCGAACGGCCGGGTGGAGATCGCGGTCCGGCGGGCGCACCCCGTGGTCGACGGCGCGCGCTGGGACGGCGACACGGTCGAGCTCGTAGGGAGCTGGCCGTCCGGGCTCGACGGCACCGTGGTGCTGGCCGCCCGGCGCACCGCCCGGGACCGGGTGCTCGAGGTCCAGGTCGCCGGCGGCCGGTTCGTCCTGCGGCTCTCACCGGCGGCCATGCCGACCGTCGCGGGCGACCTGCCCCTGCCGTACGGCACCTGGCTGCTCCTGGTCCGTCCCGACGACGACGCCCGTGCCGGTGAGGACGGCGAGGAGCACGGCGTCCCGCTCGCCGCGGAGCCCGGCGTCCTGGCGAGGCTGCCGATGGAGCACGCGGTCGGCACCAAGCCGTTCACGGTCACCGAGGAGGACGGCGACCTCGTGCTCGAGGTCGGTCCGGACCTTCGCGACGACGAGCGGGGCCCGGTCAACCAGCACCGGCTCCGCTGGCAGGACTTCCCCGCGTTCCTCCGGCAAGGGGTCCGCGACGAGGTCCTCTTCGAGAGCTACGAGAGCCGTGCCTACGGCGACAACGCTCGGGCGATCTACGAGGAGCTGCGGCGGCGGGTGCCCGACCTGCCGTGCCGCTGGATGGTCGTCGACGGCCAGACGGCGCTCCCCGACGGGCTCCAGCCGGTGCGTCGCTACGGCCGCGACCACTTCGAGGCGCTGGCCAGGGCCCGCTACGTCGTCGTGCCCAACTACCGCCCGATGGAGCCGTGGTTCGAGACGCCTGACGCGCAGGTCGTCGTGCAGACCTGGCACGGCGCGCCGTTCAAGCGGATCGCGCTGGACAACCCGCGGTGGGACGCGATGACCACCCAGCGATACACCGAGATGATCAAGGGTGAGTCTGCCCGGTGGGACTACCTGGTCTCCCCCAACCCGCCCAGCTCGCACATCCTGCGGGGAGCGTTCGGCTTCGAGGGCGAGCTGCTCGAGACCGGCTACCCGCGCACCGACGTCTTCCACGCGCCGGACCGCGAGGAGCGGGCGGCGGCCGTACGTCGCTCGCTCGGTCTGGACGCGGACGTCCGGGTGGTGCTGTACGCGCCGACGATGCGGGACGACCACCGTTACTCCGGCAACCGCTACAGCCTGGACATGCAGCTCGACCTCGAGGCGGCCCGCCGCGAGCTGGCGGACGACCACGTGCTGCTGGTCCGTCGGCACGCCAAGGTGGTCGACAGCGTGCCGGGCGTCGACGGGTCGTTCGCGCTGGACGTCTCGTCGTGGCCGGACGTCAACGAGCTGCTGCTGGCCACCGACATCCTGGTCAGCGACTACTCGTCGCTGATGTTCGACTTCGCGGTGACCGGGCGGCCGATGCTGTTCTTCAGCTACGACCTGGCGGACTACCGGGACCGCCTGCGCGGCTTCTACTTCGACCCGGAGCGCCAGCCGGGTCCGCACCTCGCCACCTCGGCCGAGGTGGTCGCGGCGATCCGCGACATCGACGCCGCCTGTGCGGCGCACGCCGACACCTACGCCGCCTTCCGGGCCGACTTCACCCCCTGGGACGACGGCCACGCGGCGCAGCGGCTGGTCGACCGGGTGTTCCGCGAGCACCTCTGAGCACAGCGAGGCCCCTGCCGGTGCTCGGCAGGGGCCTCGTGACCCGGTGACCGCCGGGTGCCGGATGGGGCTCAGGCCAGCGCGGGCGCCTTGTCGGTGTGCGCGGTGAAGGCCTCCTCGGTCGGGTCGACCCGGCGGAGGTGGACGAAGCCCGCGATGCTCAGGAGCAGCATCAGGCCGGCGCCGACGAAGGCTGCGATCGCGGCGTACATCGCGATCTGCGCCATCTTCCAGAACGCGTAGGCGTTGAGCAGGAGGCCGCGCAGCGTCTCGCCCCGGAAGGCGGTCTGCACCAGGGCCGCAGCCTCGGCGTCGTCCGGGTTCTCACGGGAGATCGTGGAGAGCTCGGAGTAGGTCTTGCCACCGGTCGACTCCTCGAGGTGGACCGCGATGAAGTGGTCGGCGTAGGCCTTGGCCTGCTCGCCGTTGACCAGCTGCTGCTCGGCGTACTGGTTGATGTACGGACCGATCTTCGGGTCGGCGGTCGCCTCACCCTTCGGCGGGAAGAAGACGTTCTGCTGGCTCAGCTGCGTGGTGACCTGGTCCTCGATGAAGGTGTTGGCCCAGACGAGGAGGCCGCCTGCCACGAGCAGGATCGCGGCGAGCACGAGCCCGCCGGTGGTGAGCAGGATGTCGAGAGTTCTGCGGCGCATGGCGGCACCTAGTCCTTCCTGGTGACCGGTCGGGCGACCGGTGCGGTTCGCCCGTCGTCCGGGCCTGTCCCCAAGATCGGTGCTGGTCGTCGCGCACGTCAGGGACGAAGGTCCCGGGGTCCGCACCTGAACGGCCCCGCTTTCGCGGGACGTCCGGTCCGTCGGGTCCGGCTCGGCCCGCTCGACGGGCTCAGCTCGAGCCGTCGGCCAGGACGTGGGACGTACGTCCCGGCACTTCCGGGTCGAACGGTTCTGCTCCGACGCTCAGCCTCGTCCGAGGGTTGGACCAGGCGTCGAAGGGCGGCGCTGACAGCGCGGGAGATGACGACCATGAGCGAGTTCGAGGGCGAGCGCACCGCAGCCAGCGGGAACGAGCGGGCTTTCATCGCGGTGGGGCTGGACGAGGGGCCGGCGTCGGCAGCCGCGCTGAGGTGGGCGGCCGAGCACTCCCGGTCGACCGGACTGCCCCTGCGCGTCATCCATGCCTGGAAGCTGAGCGCCCTGGGCGCCGCCGCCGTGACCTCCGGAGCGGGCGACTACCTGCAGGCCGCGACCGAGGACGCCCGCGCGCGGGCCACCCGCTGGGTGCTGGACGCCCTGGGCGGCGACAGCGCCGAGGTCCGCTGGACCCTGGACATCGTGGAGGGCCCGCCCGGACCGGCTCTCGTGGGCCGGTCCCGGGAGGCCAAGGCCCTGGTGCTCGGGACCCGCGAGCACACGGGGCTGCGGCGCGCAGTAGTGGGCTCGGTGAGCCACTACTGCCTGTCGCACGCCGTGCCACCGGTCGTCGCCGTGCCGGCCGACCTCGAGCTCACCGCAGCAGCCGGCAGCCGCCACGGAGGCATGACCGCCCCGCCACCGCTGCTCTGATGACGCACCCCGACGACCGGTCCCGACACGCTGATGCGCCCGCACCCTTGGCGGCGAGGGTCTTGACGGCGCATGGTGGGGCCGTGGACCCCTCGGTGTCCGGCCGCGACCCTGCGCGGTCTGGTCCCCGCACGGCAGAGCAGCGGCTGCGCGTGCAGCGGGACGTCCCCGTCGTCCAGCACGTCCGCTACCTGCAGCGACGGGCGGGCTGGTCGCATGCAGCCGAGCAGCAGCGCCAGGAGCACCTCCGGAACCGCCGGGTCCAGGTCCTCGCCCTGGTGACGACGATCCTGTGGCTGGCCGCGCTGCTCGTCCTGCTCCGCGGCGCGTGAGAGCCGGCCCGGTCGTCCGGGCCGGCTCTCGACGTCAGGCTGCTACTGCTTGGCCGCCGCCGTCACGAAGCCGAACACCGAGGACTCGGCACTCGCGCCCGTGGGGTCGGCCGCCCGTGCGTACCAGCCGTACGTGGTCCCCGCCGTCAGCCCCTTCCAGGTCACCGTCGCAGTGCCACCGGAGGCGATGTCGGCCGAGCCGATGACGGTAGTCGTCCGGACGGCGACACCGATGGCATCGGTGCGGAGCCCGGTCCTCCGGGATGGCAGGTCGAGCGGCACCGAGAACTCGTCAGCACTCTTGTCGTACTCACGTCCGGTGATGGAGTCGAACTCCCCTGCGTTGTGGTCGCCGAGCTTCGGCGAATAGGTGTTCACGGCCATGCGCCCCGCATCAAGATCCACCTGCAGGAGCCGGAAGTGGCCGACCCGTCGCTCCGCGCCAACCTCGAAGAACTGGTGGTTCGCCATCATCTCGACGACCATCCGGCCCTTCTCGCCGATGTCCCGCTTGACGTTGAGGGCGACACCGTTGGTGTGACCGCTGAGCACCAGGAAGACGTTGCGGTTCGGGACCACAACCTGCTCGTAGAGGGCCTCTCCGTCGAATTCGGTGAGCCCACCGCCACGACCGTCCGCGGCCACGCTCGGCAGGAGATAGGAGTGCGTGAGCAGGACGGCCGACCGATCCTGGTGTTGCGACAGGACGTCGTTCGCCCAGGCGATCTCGTCGGCACCGACCAGGTAGCCGAGGTAGACGAAGATCAGTCGCTGCCCGCCGACCTCGACCAGGTCGTAGTGGTTTTGGTTGTCGCCGGCCTGCCACGGCCCGCCGTAGAACCCGTCGCCGTCCTCGCCGGTCGGTGCGACCTGCTCCAGCGCGTCGTACCGGCGGGGACCGAAGTACTCGTCGAACAACGACGAGTCCGCCCCACTGCGGTTGTCGTGGTTGCCGGGGAGCACACCGTTGGGAAGCAGTGAGTCGTCCAGGATGTCCATCATCGTGTCGGCGAAGTCGAACTCCGACCTGGCGAGCGCCTCGTTCGTGCTGGTGACCTGCCAGTTGTTGATGACGTCACCCGTGTGCGCGGCGTAGACGATCTTGTGCTCGACCGCGTTGGCCACGATCCAGTCGTTGAGCTCTTTGAACGTGTCGCCGTACCTAGACAGCCCTGCGGCACCACCCTCCGAGAGGTACTGCGTGTCCGTCATCCACGCGATCGAGAAGTCGAACGTCGATGGATCCTCGAACTCCTCGTAGCTGGTGTCGGCCGGCAGGTCCGCGAAGGGGTCCAGCGCTTGGACGAGCACGTGCACCACATCGCCGTCGATCGCCGGACCGAGCCGGGTGGAGCCCACCAACGTGGTGTCCACCGTGTTGGAGCCGCGCGCCTTGGCCACCTGCACCCACGCCTGCTGCTCCACGTCCCACACGGAGAGGACTGCGTCCCGGTCGCCGGCGATCCTTCCCTCCCAGCTCAGGTCGACGGTCTTGGCGCCACGCACCTTGCTCACGCGCACGTCGTACTGCTGTTAGGGGGTGTCGCCCGTCGGCTCCGAGTCGACGTAGACCTCGTCCGATGCGGCAGCGCGCGCAGGATCCACCGGTGTGCCGGATCCGGAGGACGGCGCCGGGCCGTTGCCCCCTGAGGCTCCGGCTCGACCCCCTACCGGCGGCCCAGCCTGCGTCGCCTGCATGACGTCGATGCGCATCCGCTCGCCCGCCGGGTCCTTGGCCACGACCTTCAGCTCCGCCTGGGTACCCGGGAGCGTGCTTCCGTCCAACGGTGCGACGAGACTGGGCGAGTCCGGTGTCTCGCCCACACTGGTGAAGGTGGATGTCACGGACGTGGGGTTCCCTGCCGCGTCGGTCGCGGTCACCGTGAACTTGTGCGTGCCGTCGGCGAGGTCGTCGGTGCTGATCGTGTCGCCGAGCTCGACCGGAGTGTTGTCGAGCATGGCCACCACCGTGACATGGGGGTCGCCCGTGTCACTCACCGTGGCATCCAGCAGAACGTCGCCCTTGGCCTTCCCGCCGTCCGCCGGCTGCAGCTCGGTCACCTGCGGCTTGTTATTGTCCACGAAGATGTGACGGTGTAGCTTCTCGATCCCGCCGGGACCGTCCGCGAGCAGGGTGAGCGTGTGACCGCCGTCGGACAGCGTCCCGGTCTCGAGCAGGTATCCGCGCCCCGGGTCGTACTGTGGCTGGCCCGTCGCGACCGATGGCGGCAGCGGGATCGTCCAGGTCACTTCGAGCACGCGCCCGATCGCGTCACCGAGCCGGTAAACGACCCCACTGGGGCTTCCCGGGATGACCGTGCCGTCGGCGAGCACCAGCGACAGGTTCCGGATGTCAAAGTCGTCGTAATTGGGGTCGTCCTTGTTGTCGATGTCCCGCCCTGCGAAGAAGGAGACCGTGTTGGCGCCTGGCCGGAGCAGTTCTCCAGTGACCGGCAAGGAGGTGCTCACGAAGTTGGTCGGCGAGTCGTCGTTGTTGACGTCATAGCGCATCACGATGTCGTGCCCCCGCACTCGTACCCCGTCCCGGAAGTCGGCCCCCGCCGGACCGGCGTCGATGTCTCTCGCCTCGAACACCACGGTCGCCGTGTCGGCCACGGCCGGCCAGTCGGCAACGTCCTGGGCGGTGCCGAGGTCCTCCCGGTCGACCTGGAGCCGCAGGTCGTCGACCCGGTCCGAGCTCCAGCCGTAGACCGGGACGTCGCCGGCGAGCACGTCACCCTGGGCAGGACTCAGCATCAGCCGGCCGTCCGAGGGCTGCAGCCGCAGCCTGAGCACGTCGAGACCGATGCGCTGGAGCGTGCCGCCGCCGGTGCCGACGGCCGTGAGGGTCATTGTGTGGTCCCCGGCGGCGAGCTGGTGCTCGCCCATGGAGACCCTTCGTCGCACGACGTTGCGGCCGGCCTGGAAGCTGTTGGTGGACAGGACCTCCTCGCCGTCGATGTCGAAGGTGGCCAGGCCGAAGTTGGGCCCGGCGGTGAGGTCGGCCGAGACGACGTACGAGCCGGTGGATGGGACCGAGAACGTCACCGTGGCGGCATCCAGGGGGTAGAGCGCGTTGAGTCGCATCTGGCGACCGCCGGACCAGGCCAGGTTGCCGCTGCTGCTCTGCGCGACGACGGGGGTAGGCCCGATCGAGGACGGCACCAGGGACTCGCCCTCGATGAACAGCTCACCGACGGGATCGTTCGGTGGGATCACCCGCTCGATGACGTCTCCCGGCTCGGTCGCGTCGTCCACCAGTCCCGGCATCGTCGTCTCGTCCACCGACAGGGTCGTCAGGATCTGCCCTTCGTTCGTGGTTCCTGGTGAGGCCGCGAAGGGCCCGACCCACGAGAAGTCGTCGGCCACCACGCCGGTGCCGGTGCGCTGCAGTGACGAGTCGGCGTCGGCGTCCGTAACCTCCACGACGCCGATGTCGGAGCTCGTCATCCCCTCGGCCGGGCCGTCGACGGCTGTGACCGTGCCCTCCCAAGACAGCAGCTCGGCCACGCCTCCGCCGGACGCGAGCGCCACGGCGCCAGTGCCGTCCTGGACACCTTCGACCGGCAGACCGATGACTACGGTTCCGTTCGCGCCGAGCCCCTCGGTGAGCGTGAGACTGCTGTACGTCGCCCCTGCCCCGTCGTAGAAGACCACCTCGTAGCCGTTGAGGTCGGTGCCGGAGGGTCCCGCGATCTCGACGAACTCGTCGGCGTCGACGCCGGCGTTGGCATAGTGAATCTCGTTGATGAATACCTTGGCACCGGATCTGTCCTCCGCCGCGGCGGGAGGCGAGACGCCCGGGGTGGACATCACCAGCGGACCGCCGGTGAGCAGCAACGCGGCGGCTGAGACGACGACAACAGAACGACGAGCGACCATGGCTCCCCCTCTGGGAGGGCAACACCGCTGCCGCTCCCTGCGTCCCCCTGCGCACCGGACGGCGCGCACGGTCCGGCGACGTTTCCGCGCCGAGCAACCCGAGGACGTGGGCCGTGCGTCCGGCGTTCGGCCGTACCCCGGGGATCTACCAGAACTTGACCCGCACCGGTCAGCCGCAGGGCAGCTCGGCCCGCACCCCGCTGCCGCCACCGTCCGGGACCCACACCTCGAACCGACCACCGAGCGTCTCGACCCGGTCGGCAAGTCCGCGCAGACCCGAGCCGGCGTCCAGGGCCGCGCCGCCGACCCCGTCGTCCACCACCTCCACGAGCACACCGGCCAGCGACCGCCGGACCGTGACCGTCACGGCAAAGGCGCGCGCGTGCTTGCCCACGTTCGCGAGGCTCTCGGAGACGACGTAGTAGACCGCCACCTCGACGGGCTCGGGCAGCCGCTCGGCCAGATCGATCCGCAGGTCCACCGGCACCGGCGACCGGGCCGCCATCGACCGGAGCGACACCGCCAGCCCGCGGCCGGTGAGCAGCGCCGGCTGCAGCCCGCGCGCCAGGTCGCGCAGCTCGTCGATGGACGTGCCGATCTCCTGCCGGGCGTGGTCGACCCTGGCCGCGACATCCGGGTCGGAGCCCAGTCGGCGCTCGATCAGTGCCAGCTCGATCGAGAGCGCGATGAGCCGCTGCTGGGCGCCGTCGTGCAGGTCCCGCTCCAAGCGCTTCCGCTCGCTCTGGGCCGCCTCGATGATGCGGACCCGCGAGCCCTCGAGCTCCTCGACGCGCGCCCGCAGCTCGGCGTGCAGCTGACCGTTCTCGAGCGCCATCCCCGCTGCTGCCCCGACCGACGCGAGCAGCTCGGGCTCGTCGTCGAGCGCCGCGTCGTGCAGCAGCGCGGCGATCGGCTCACCGTCCCGCTCGATCATGGTCGCCCGCCGCCGGCCGTTCTCCGGCAGGGCCACCCGGCGGCCGTCGAGGTCCGCCCAGCTGTCGAACTCCGGCAGCCAGTACACGAGGGACAGCGACGGGTCGCGCAGCGCCTTCGACAGCGAGTCGCGCAGGTCGGCCGGCGCCGGTCGCGCCCTCAGGTCGATGAACAGGTCCGCAGCTGCCGACCTGGTCAGCCGGGCGTCGAGCAGACCGACGAGGAAGGCGGCGGGAGCCAGCCCGATCGTGAACAGCGTGAGGCGCCGGATGGTCTCGAAGCCG
>Ga0126307_10004123_pt1 | contig 10036 bp, 6 predicted proteins | sample Plot28_FD_89955 | JGI IMG/M metagenome (GOLD analysis project Ga0126307, IMG submission 89955) | Serpentine soil microbial communities from UC McLaughlin Reserve, CA, USA - Plot28 | ecosystem: Environmental > Terrestrial > Soil > Grasslands | place: USA: UC McLaughlin Reserve, Lake County...
CCTGCTCGTGGAGGGCGACCTCCAGCGCGAGGGGAACGTCGTGAACGTCGTCGCGCGGTCGGTGGAGCCGCTCGTCGAGGCCGCCAATCGGGTCGGCGGGCCGGAGTCACCCACGGGCGTGCGGCAGATGGGCCAGGCGGGCATGCGACGGCTGGGCTGAGCGGACGCGCGGCGACCCGGGGAGGGTCACCGCAGAGGGGAGGGAGCAGCAGCGCCGGCGAGGAGGAGCAAACCGGCGCTGCCGAGATGCCTGGTACCTCGCCCCGCCGGCGGCGACCCCGGCGCGGCCCGAGCTTCCGCTACGAGGCCGCCGTCGCCGGGGCGAGATCCATGCACCCCTCCCTTCGCGGCAGGACGGGGGCCGGATTGCCCGCCCGGGCGACGTTCTTCGTCAGCGGCTGAGGCGGTCCCTGGTGATGTTGCCGCGCCCCTGCTGCGGCTTCTGGGGCTGGGGCCGGCGCTGGCGCCGGTTCGGGCTCGCGAGGTTGAGGAACCGCTTGTACCAGGCGGCGGCCGCGGCGAAGAGCGAGGCGCCGACCGGCGCGACGAGGAACCCCTGCAGGGCGAACGACTGGATGTCCAGCGTGGTGTCGGGCGAGGTGAGGGAGGCCGATACCAGGTTGATGATGATGGCGAAGCAGACGGCTGAGAGCACCCCGATGAACAGCCCCACGAGCCACGCCGCTCTCGGGGCACCGAAGCCCGCGATGAACGCGGAGCCGGCCGGCGCCGGCAGCGGGAAGACGAACATCTGGAAGGCGAGGTTGACGACGACCCATGCGGTGTCGCTCGCCGTGGTCTCCGTCCGGCCCTGTGCGAACGCGATGTAGACGACGGTGGTGACGATCGTCGCCGCGGCCGGTCCCCAGAACGACCAATGGGTGAGGAGCCTCGGCAGCGCACGAAGGTCGCCGGAGAGGTCCAGCGGGCGAAACGCACCCCGGAGCGCGGAGGTGATGCTCGGGCGCTCGACGGGCGTCTTCGTGGTCCCGGCGGCGGGCGTGGCTGCTGTCGTCGCCGACCTGCTGCCGCCCTCGTCGACGGCGTTCGCGCCCAGCTGTTCCGTGCGGTGACGGCGGCGAGCCTCGGTTCGATCGGTGCGCTTGGCGCGGGCCAACGATGTCCTCCTGTCGGTCGGGCCGCACGCCGGATGGGCGAAGCGGCCGTCGCATCGTACCCGGGTCGCCCGATCCGGGATGAGCCGGGGATAAGTGGCCGCCCCTATCGTTGCGGTCGCCGGCAACCCCCGGCCGGTCTTCCCGCCGCCGATGTCTCCCGCCCGGAGGTCCTCGATGGCGCGTGCCCGGCTCGCGGCGATCGCCGCGTTGTTCATCGTCCTCGCCCTTGGAGGCGCCGCCCGCGCCGTCCCCGGTGCGATCCCGAGGCTGGTCGCCGTGCCGCTGGCCGCCGTCGCCTGGCCACCGTCCGGTCAGCTCCTGGTCGCGGAGATCGTCACCGGCGGTGCGTCCGCCTCCGACGAGTACGTGGAGCTCACCAACGCCTCCGGAACGCCGGTCGATCTCGTGGGCCTGGAGGTCGTGTACGTGACGAGCTCCGGCGCGACGGTGACGCGGAAGGCCTCGTGGACGGAGCCGACCGTGGTCGAGCCCGGGCGGCATGTGCTGCTCGCCAACGGACTCGGGGCATACGCGGCCGGCGCGGACGTCGTGTACTCCGGCGGCCTCGCGGCAACCGGCGGAGCGATCGTGCTCCGAGCGGTCGGCGGGACGCCGGTCGATGCCGTCGGCTGGGGCGACGCGGTCAACGTGTTCGTCGAGACGCTCCCCGCGCCGGGGCCACCGTCCGGGTCGTCCATCGAGCGACGTCCGGGCGGCAGCGGCGGAAACGTCCAGGACACGAACGACAACGGGGCCGACTTCGCGCTCAACGCCACGCCCGTCGCCCAGGCGCTCGGCGCGCCGCCGGTCCCCGCACCGTCCGGGACGCCGGCCCCATCGGCGCAGCCCACGCCCTCGCCGACCCCGCCCCCCACGATCCAGCCGTCGCCGAGCCCGGTCCCCAGCGTGACCCCCCAGCCGACGAGCGCGCCGTCCCCGACGCCTACGCCGACCGGCACGCCCGCGCCGACGCCGACCGGCACGCCGGCGCCCACACCGACCGTCGTTCCCACGCCCACCCTCGCGCCCACCCAGACGCCGGCGCCGACGGCTGTGCCCACACCGGATCCGACTCCCGCCCCAACCGCGACGCCGCCCCCGAGCGCGACGCCTACCCCCGCTCCGACGACGGTGCCCTCGAGTGAGCCGACCCCGGCGCCCTCGGCCACCCCGAGCCCCAACCCCAGCACGACCGCGGACCCGGCAACCCCCATCGAGCTCGCTCGCACCCTCGCCGACGGCATCGCGGTGACCGTCGACGGCACCCTGACGACCGCGCTGGGCGCGCTGGAGTCCGGACGGAGCGGGTTCGTGCAGGACGGAACGGCCGGGATCGCGCTCTACCTCGACGCGGCGTTCGACCTGCCGCTCGCCGCTGGCACGTCGATCCGTGCCACTGGCACGCTGGACACCCGCTACGGGCAGCGCACCCTCCGTGTCGACCGGGTGGACATCGGCCTGGGGACGAGCGGCGGCTCGCTGCCGATCGCGCTCGCAACCTCCACCGGCGCAGCCTCCGAACCCCTCGAGGGGACACGCCTGGAGCTGATGGGGACCGTCACGCAGGCGCCCTCGACCCTTGCCGACGGGCTGGCGATCACGATCGACGACGGCTCAGGCCCGGTTCGCGTCGTCGTGGGCGACGAGGCGCTCGGGGCGTGGAGCCCCGGGACTGGCGACCTCATCGTCGCGCGCGGTCCCCTGGGCCAGCGCGACAGCACGGGCACCGGCACGAGCGGCTACCGCCTCCACGCCACCCTCGCGGGAGAGCTCGAGGTGCAGCCCGCGCCGACCCCGACCCCCACCCCGCAGAGCACGTCCAGCCCGACGCCGGCACCCACGGGGACGCCCGGCCCGACCGGGACCCTCGCCCCCACGCCCACGCCCACGCCGAGCGCCTCCCCCAGCGCGAGTCCCGCTCCGTCGAGCGATCCGATCGGGGTCGCGGACGCGAGGAGCATTCCTGTCGGCCAGGAGGTGTTCGTCCGAGGCGTCGTCGTGGCGGAGGCCGGGCGCCTCGGCACGCCGTCGGTGCTCGTGATCGCCGACGAAGCCGGCGGCCTGCCCGTCCGCATTCCCGATGGTGTGGCCACGCCGTCGCGGGGAACGATGCTCGAGGTTCGCGGCGACATCGCCGACCCCTACGGCCAGACGGAGGTCCGGCCCGAGAGCACCGGCGTCGGGACCCTCGGGACGGGCGCCCAGCCGTCCGCGCAGGCCCTCACGGCCGGCCAGGCCGGCGAGGCGACCGAGGGACGGCTGGCCCGGATCCGCGGCACCATCAGCGCCTCGGCGACGAAGGCCACGAGCGGGGACATCTCCTTCTCGATCACGGGGACGGACGGAGCGTCGCTCCGGGTCGTCGCGGATGCGAGCGCCCGCCTCGACGTGACGAGCCTGCGCAAGGGCACCACCGCGACCTTCACCGGCATCGTCGGCCAGCGCGCCTCGCGCAAGGGTGCGCTCGACGGGTATCGCCTCTGGATCCGGGACCGCGGTGACATCGCCTCGGTCGTCGCACCGGGTGCCTCGTCTTCGCCGGGCGCCTCCCCCTCGCCCAGCGGGTCGGCCGGTTCCGGGTCCGCCGCCGTCGTCTCGATCGCGACCGCCCTGCTCCGCGACGGCCGGTCGGTGACGGTCGAGGGCGTGCTCACGGTCGATCGGTCGCTGCTCGACGCGAGCGGCCGCCGCACGATCGTGGAGGACGGCACCGGGGCAATCGAGGCCTACCTCCCGGACGCGGACCCCTCGATGCGCCTCGGGACACGGGTCCGCCTGACCGGCACCGTCGGCCGGGCGTGGGGCGCCCCCCGCCTCAAGGTCGAGGAGGCCCGACGGCTGGGCAGCGGGGATCCAGTGGTGCGCCCGCTTGGCGGCGTGCCCGGCGCCGGCCTGGAATGGCGGCTGGTGCGAGTCGCCGGCACGATCACGGACGTGAAGCGGAACGGTGACCGCTGGACAGCCGAGCTCGCCACTGCCGGGGGCGTCCGGCTCCCGGTCGCCGGACTCGCGGGCAGCGGGATCAGCAGCGCGCCGCTGGCCGAGGGACGGAGTGCCTCCATCACCGGCATCGTGAAGCGTCCCTACCCGAGCGCGACCGATCAGCGGTTCGCGCTCGTGCCCCGGCGGACCTCCGACCTGGCGCTCGGCCCGGCGGCCGGCGGACCCGCAAGCTCGGCTCCCTCGACGGGTGCCAGCTCCGGCACCGGCAGCGGCGCGGGGTCCGGTCCGGGGAGTCAGGCCGGGGCGCTCGAGGGCGTCCTCGACGCCGACCTGCGAGACCTGGCCGCGCACCTCGGCGAGCGGATCCGGGTTGGCGGGCTCGTGACGGGCCTCGAGGCCGACGGGCTTCGGCTGGATGACGGAACGGCTGTCGTGCGAGTCGTCCTGACCGATCCAGCGGCGGAGGTGCTCGACCTGGTGACGCCGGGCGATGCGGTGAACGTCGTCGGAACCCCCGAGGAGCGTGACGGCGACCTCGTGCTCGTCGTCTCGGATCCCGGGGATGTCTCGCAGGCGAGCGCGCTCGGCGCTCCCGCGGCGGCGGTCTCCGGGGAGCCCGGGGGCTCCGTCGAGCCCGACGAGTCGCACGACCCCGTGCGGGCATCGATGGGGGGCCTCGTCCTCGATCCGGCATCGGCCGGACTCGGCACCCTGACGCTCGTCGCCGCCCTGTCCGTCGCCGTCACGCTCGCCCGACGCCACCGCGCGCAGCGCCTCCTCCGGCGGCGGATCGTCGCCCGCCTCGAGGCGTTCGCACGGTCGTCCGCCGCCCCCTCGGCGGGCACGGCGGCCCCGCACCACGGACTCCGTCCCGACCCGCCCGCCTGACCCGCCGGGGCCCGAACGCCGGCCACGCACGGCTCACGCACGGCCCACGCACGGGCCGTGCGTGGGCGAACCGGCTTGACGGTGCCGGAATCAGGCCCCTATTCTCGGGCGCAGCCTCATGCCGAACGTGCGTGAGCGACGAGGAGCGAGCCCTTGCCGAACGCGGATGTCCGCGTCGCAGTTCCCGCCGGCGAGCGGCAGTACCACATCGGGCTCGGGCCCGGCGAGGTCGCCGACTACATCCTCCTCCCCGGCGACCAGGATCGCGTGGAGCGCATCGCCGCCCACTTCGACAGCGTCGAGCGTCGGCACCGCCATCGGGAGTTCGCCAGCGCGACCGGCGAGTACAGGGGCCTCCGGGTCACCGCCCTGTCGACGGGCATCGGCACGGACAACGTCGAGATCGTGCTCGCCGAGGTCCTCGCGATCGCCGACAAGCCGACGTTCATCCGGATCGGCTCGTGCGGCGCGCTGCAGGACGGCATGGAGCTCGGCGACCTGGTGATCTCGACCGGCAGCGTCCGCCTCGAGACCACGACCAACTGGTTCGTCCACGAGGCCTACCCGGCGCTCGCCCACTACGAGGCGATCCTCGCCCTCGAGGAGGCCGCGAACCGGCTCGGCCACCGCCGGCACCTCGGGATCACCGCCACCGCCCCCGGGTTCTACGGTGCGCAGGGGCGCCCTGTTCCCCAACTTCCCATCCGCTACCCTGACCTCGCCGAGGAGATGACCCGGCAAGGCATCCTCAACTTCGAGATGGAAGCCTCCGCGCTGCTCGTGCTTGCGGGTCTCGGAGGCTGTCGTGCCGGCGTCGTGTGCGCCGTGTACGCGAACCGTCGGACCGGTGAGTTCGTCGCCGGCGAGCGCAAGGACCGGGCGGAGGCCGCCGCGGTGGAGACGGGGCTCGAGAGCCTCCTGATCCTCGCGGAGCTGGACCGCCAGAAGTCGAAGGCTGGAGCGGCGCGCTGGCGCCCGTCACTCTGGTCTCCAGCGTGAGCGCCAGCCCAGCGAATCCCGCGGACTCGAGAGGCGTGCTCTCGTGACGCGCACGTCCTGAGGAGGAGACACCGATGGCAGAGGCCTACTGCGTCAAGGACAAGAAGAAGGTCGAAGTCCAGAACGCCCAGCAGATCACGATGAAGAACGGCAAGCCCGCCCTCCAGGGCACCTGCCCGGAGTGCGGCGGCAAGGTCTTCAAGATCGGCGGCTGACCGCCGTCATCAGGCTGATGAGGATGAGCCCCCACCGGCACCGCCGGTGGGGGCTCATTGGTCTGCGCCACAGGTCCCGACGGCCCCTGGGTACGGGCCACCCGCCTCGGGGCCGTGCAAGGGCATTTGCTAGGATTCGCTGCGACACGCACGATCCACCCGCTCCGAGGTCACGCCCTGTCCGCAGCCACGGTCATCGCACACGACCTCGCCGTGGATTCGGTGGGAGCGGGGATGAGCCCCGACGCCTGCCGGTTCCTCGGGGTCGCCGCCGCCGTCGCCTCACCCGCGACCGCCGCCGCGCTCCCGACGTCCGCCCGACCGGGCGCCGTCTCCGGGCAGCACCGGGTTCGTCCCGCCGATCGTCACGCCGTCCCGTCGAGCGCGCCTGCCCGTGCCCTCGACGTCCAGCGTCCCCAACCCAAGGAGGTCCCTCGATGACCGTTCGCGTGGGCATCAACGGCTTCGGCCGCATCGGTCGCCAGTCCCTCAAGGCGCTCAACGAGCGCAGCCCGGACGTCCAGGTGGTCGCGGTGAACGACCTCGTCGACGTGCCGATGAACGCGCTCCTGTTCAAGCACGACTCGACGTACGGCGCCTACGAGGGAGAGGTGTCGCACACCGACGACGCGGTGGTCATCGACGGCAGGGAGATCAAGGTCCTCCAGGTGGCCGACCCGACGCAGCTCCCGTGGGGCGACCTCGGCGTGGACATCGTGATCGAGTCCACGGGCCGCTTCACGGACGCGACGAAGGCGAAGGCGCACCTCGACGCCGGGGCGAAGAAGGTGATCATCAGCGCGCCGGCGAAGGGCGAGGACGTCACGATCGTCCTCGGCGTCAACGACGGAGCCTACGACCCTGTGGCGCACAACATCATCAGCAACGCCAGCTGCACGACGAACTGCCTCGCGCCCGCGGCCAAGGTGGTGCACGACCGGTTCACCATCCGGCGCGGCCTGATGAACACGATCCACAGCTACACCAACGACCAGAAGATCCTGGACGTCGCCCACAAGGATCCCCGCCGCGCCCGCGCCGCGGGCCTCAACATCATCCCGACCACGACCGGTGCCGCCAAGGCCCTCGCGCTCGTGATCCCGGACCTCAAGGGCAAGTTCGACGGGTTCAGCCTCCGCGTCCCGACCCCGACGGTCTCGGTCGTCGACTTCACCGCCGAGCTGGAGCGCGAGACCACGCTCGAGGAGCTCAACCAGGCCTTCCGCGACGCGGCCGACGGGCCCCTCGCCGGGATCCTCGGTGCCTCGGACGAGCCGCTCGTGTCCTCGGACTACCGGGGCGACTCGCGATCCTCGATCGTCGACCTCCAGTCCAACATGGTGCTGGGCGGCAACTTCGTCAAGGTCATCGCCTGGTACGACAACGAGTGGGGGTACAGCTGCCGCGTGGCGGACCTCACGAAGTTCGTCGCGGAGCGGCTGGCCTGAGCCGGGCCTGACGAAGCCACCGGTTCGACGCCGGCACCACGCGGGCCCGACACCCCGGCCAAGCGGCACAGGCACAAGGGCCGCTCCGCCCTCGCACCTCGAGCCGGCTGGACCGGCTTCCGGAGGATCGAACATGGACAAGCTCACCGTCCGGGACCTGGACGCCGCGGGCAAGCGCGTCCTGGTCCGGGTGGACTTCAACGTCCCGCTCCAGGACGGCAGGGTCACCGACGACACGCGGATCCGCGCCGCGCTGCCCACGATCAGGCACCTCCAGGCGCAGGGCGCCCGGATCATCCTCGCGAGCCACCTCGGGCGCCCGGACGGCAAGGTGTCGGACAGTCTCCGGCTGCGCGCGGTCGGCGAGCGGCTGGGCCAGCTGATGGGCAAGACGGTTCCCGTGACGGGCGACGCCCTGGGGGCGGGCACCGAGGACGCCGTGAAGCGCCTCCGCAACGGCGAGGTGCTGCTGCTCGAGAACCTCCGCTTCCACGCCGAGGAGGAGAAGAACGACCCGCAGTTCGCCGAGGCGCTGGCCGCCTACTGCGACGTCTACGTCAACGACGCCTTCGGCACCGCGCACCGCGCCCACGCCTCGACGGTCGGTGTCGCGAAGCTGCGCCCGGCGTACGCGGGCTTCCTGATGGAGAAGGAGATCGCGAACCTGGGGATGCTGGTCACGAACCCGGCCCGCCCGTTCGCGGCGATCATCGGCGGGGCCAAGGTCAGCGACAAGATCAAGGTCCTCAAGAACCTCGTCGCCAAGGCGGACCTGCTGGTGATCGGCGGGGGGATGGCCAACACCTTCCTCCTGGCGCAGGGCAAGCCGGTCGGCAAGAGCCTGGCCGAGCCGGACCGCGTCGAGGACGCGCGCGCGATCCTCGCGGCGGCCGAGGCGAAGGGCGTCCGCATCGTCCTGCCCGTCGACGTCGTCGTGGCCAAGGAGGTCACCCGCGGCACCGAGTACAAGACGATCCCGGCGGAGAAGGTCCCCGCCAGCTGGCACATCGTGGACCTCGGCAAGCAGAGCCTCGAGAACATCGAGGCCGCCCTGGCCGACGTGAAGACCGTGCTTTGGAACGGCCCCCTGGGCGTGTTCGAGATCCCGTCCTTCGCGCATGGCACCAAGGCGATCGCCCGATTCCTCGCGGATCGCGCCGAGAAGGGCGCCAAGGTCGTGATCGGCGGCGGCGACTCGGTCGCGGCGATCACCCAGCAGGGGCTGGCCGACAAGATGACCCATATCAGCACCGGCGGCGGCGCATCCCTCGAGTTCCTCGAGGGACGTGAGCTGCCGGGTGTCACGGTCCTGCTGGACCGGGAGCCGGAGAAGCGCAAGTGAGCGACACCACGATCGCCTGGGTCGACGCGAGGGAGATCCTCGACTCGAGGGGCAACCCGACCATCGAGGTCGACGTCGTCACGGACGACGGCTCCCTCGGCCGCGCCGCGGTGCCCTCGGGCGCCTCGACGGGGATCAACGAGGCCGTCGAGCTGCGGGACGGGGACAAGGCCCGCTACGGCGGCAAGGGCGTGCTGAGCGCGGTCGCGAACGTCAACGACCGGATCGGTCCCTCGATCCTCGGCTTCGACGCCGCTGACCAAGCCGACATCGACAGCGTCCTCGTCGAGCTCGACGGCACGCCGAACAAGGGCGAGCTCGGCGCGAACGCGATCCTGGGTGTCTCGCTGGCCTGCGCACACGCCGCCGCGTCCTCGCACGAGCTGCCGCTGTACCGGTGGCTCGGCGGCGTCGGCGCCCGCGTCCTGCCCGTCCCGATGTTCAACATCCTCAACGGCGGCAAGCACGCGCAGGACTCCATGGACTTCCAGGAGTTCATGGTGATGCCGGTCGGCCTCGAGTCGTTTCCCGAGGCCCTCCGCGCCGGCGCCGAGATCTTCGCCGCGCTCCGGGGGATCCTCCACGACGAGGGCCATGCGACCGGCCAGGGCGACGAGGGCGGGTTCGCGCCATCCCTCCCGTCCAACGAGGCCGCGGTCGAGGTGATCCTGCGGGCGATCGAGAAGGCGGGGTATCGACCCGGGGACCAGATCGGCATCGCGCTCGACCCTGCCGCCTCGTCGTTCCTCGAGGAGGGGACCGGCGTGGAAGGCGTCCCCGGCCGCTACCGGCTGGAGCGCGAGGGCCGGACGCTCGACACGGGCGAGATGATCGAGCTGTGGGCCGACTGGGCCGCCCGCTTCCCGATCGTGTCGCTCGAGGACGGGCTGGGCGAGGAGGACTGGGCGGGCTGGACCGAGCTCAACACGCGTCTCGGCGACCGGATCCAGCTCGTGGGCGACGACCTGCTCGTGACCAACCCGTCGTTCATCCGGCGGGGCATCACCGAGAAGGCCGCCAACTCGGTGCTCATCAAGCTCAACCAGATCGGGACGCTGACCGAGACGATCGACGCGATCGAGA
>Ga0126307_10004124_pt1 | contig 10035 bp, 8 predicted proteins | sample Plot28_FD_89955 | JGI IMG/M metagenome (GOLD analysis project Ga0126307, IMG submission 89955) | Serpentine soil microbial communities from UC McLaughlin Reserve, CA, USA - Plot28 | ecosystem: Environmental > Terrestrial > Soil > Grasslands | place: USA: UC McLaughlin Reserve, Lake County...
ATCGTGGCCTACAACGTCTCCGGTGAATACGCCATGATCAAGGCCGCGGCGCAACTCGGTTGGATCGATGAACGCAGGGTTGCTCTTGAAACGCTGACGTCGATCAAACGGGCCGGTGCTGGCCGGATCATCACCTATCACGCCAAGGAGGCGGCGCGGTGGTTGCAGGAGGGCGATCACTCAGTCCGACGTCCGGTTGACGTGCTGAGCGAGTGGGAAGCCTAACATCGGACAGCGCATCACCGATCCGAGAAAAGGAGAACGTGTGAACCGAGACGATTTGGGCTTCCAGCCGCGACCTGGTCAGCAGCAACTGGTGAAGTTCACCTTTTTCAAGGTCGCGCCGGAGTGGCGGCGAATTGACGGCGATGCGCGACAACGCCAGATCGACGAACTGGCGGCTGTCGTCGAGTCCTGGGCGGGAAGGAATCTGGTTCGCTGCTACTCGACGATGGGAACGCGTGGCGACACGGATTTCATGATCTGGCAGGTCAGCTACGAACTTGAGGACATTCAGCGGATGGCCGGCGAGCTCATGGGAACCGCGCTCGGAGGCTATCTCACCACGCCGTATTCCTATCTCTCGATGACGAAGAACTCGTCGTATGTCGAAAAGTACGCTGGACCCGGCGAGGATCGTGCCACGCGGCTGTCGCTTGCTCCAGGCTCACACAAATACCTGTTTGTTTACCCACTCACGAAGATGCGTGAGTGGTATGGGCTGCCGGCGGACGAACGCCAGCAGATCATGAATCAACACATCGCCGTCGGCGCGACCTATTCCTCGGTCAAGATCAACACGACGTACGCATTCGGTCTCGACGATCCGGAGTTCGTACTTGCGTTTGAGAGCGACCAACCGGGCGATTTCCTCGATTTGGTGCAGGAGCTGCGAGGATCCGTCTCGAGCGCCTATACACAGACGGACGTGCCGATCTTTACCTGCGTCGCTACGACGGCGAGAGGAATGCTCCAGACTCTTGCGTTGAGCCAAGAATCGGTGTTGGCCTAAGACGTGGCCTTCCCCACCGTGGTATGTACGTCGTCGCCGGAATCGACCCGGATGACGGGCCGCCAGCGCTTCCTCGCGGCGGCCCAAATGAAACCGGTGGACACAACGCCGGTCTGGTTCATGCGCCAGGCGGGCCGCTCGTTGCCAGAGTACCGAGCACTGCGAGAGCGTCACGACTTCATGACCGTGGCGACGACCCCCGAGCTTGCCGCTCGCGCCACGCTCATGCCGATCGACCGCCTTGGCGTCGATGCGGCCGTCCTCTTTGCCGACATCATGCTGCCGTTGGCCTGCATGGGAGTGCCGTTCGAGATCCGCCCCGGCGTGGGCCCGGTCATCGCGACGCCGATCAGGTCCGCAGCTGATATCGAGCGACTCTCGCTCGTTCCAGCACGTGAGGCGACGCCATACGTCTTGGAAGCCCTACGCCTGACGAAGGACGCTCTCGGCGAGCGGGCCGCGTTACTTGGTTTTGCCGGAGCGCCGTTCACACTGGCCTGCTATTTGATCGAAGGCAGACCGGCGCGGGAGTTTCCACGGGCCAAGGCGCTGATGTATGGCCAACCCGAACTCTGGCACCGGTTGATGGAGCGGTTGACTGCCGTCACGGTGGATTACCTGCAAGCCCAGATTGCCGCCGGCGCCGACGCAGTGCAACTCTTCGATTCCTGGCTGGGACTGCTCGATCCCGTAAGCCATGCGGCGATGGTGCTGCCATATACGCGACGCATCTTTGCCGAGATCGCTCCGCTGGTGCCGGCGATCCACTTCAGCACCGGTACCGCCTCATTGCTAGGAGAGATCGCGAGCAGTGGGTGCGCTGCAGTCAGCGTCGACTGGCGTCTGCCACTCGATCGTGCCTGGGAGCGTCTCGGTCCGGACGTCGCCATCCAGGGGAATCTCGATCCCGCGCTGGTGCTTGCGCCCTGGCTGGCAGTCGAGGCCGGCGTCGGCGACGTGCTGGAACGGGCAGGCGGGCGAGCGGGCCACATCTTCAATCTTGGGCATGGCATTCTTCCCCAAAGCGACCCCGACACGTTGGCGCGTATCGTTCGTCTCGTGCATGGTGAGGCATGAGCGGATCACGATTGGAGAATCAGACCATGTCAGACGTTCCAGATCAGGACGATGATGTCGATTGGAAGACCGTCGTCAGTCTCCTCCGCCAGGGCAAAACAGCGGAGATCCCGTGCGCGGATGAGCGCGACTACGCGCGCCGGGAGAGGCAGTTGGCTAAGCGAGCTGAAAAGAGGGGCATCGCCATCGAAGTGCTTCGTGGCGAGGGTGTTCTCCGCGTGGAGCCACGTCCCGCTGCTGGCAGCATCGAGACACAAACGTCGGGCGGGGAACCCGAGCTTTAGGGAGAGCGGCCGCAGAGTATTATCTGCGACTGGAACCAGCCTCTCCGCGATCAGCCCGGGAGCCTTCAGACTTCAGCTATGGTGTTGCCGCTTCTCTATGGCCTGAGCGCCAAGGATTTCCTTGAGCCCAAGGGCTTCCTATTGCTGACCTGTCAGAAATGCAGGTCGTCGGGTCCGTTCGCGGTATTCGACTCGAAGCGAAAGGTCACGCTGTATTCAATCCCGACCTTCTCGGTACGCGAACAGATGGTGCTCGAGTGCCGCTCCTGCACGCAACGGTTTGCGGTTCCTCCGGAAATGCGGCAGTCGTTTCTCGACCAGGTGTTGACCGAACCGGAGCTTCTAGCTCGATTGCGAAATGCCACTATTGCCGCCATCAGTGACAACGGCGAGCGGACGTACTACCAGACTCTCCAGGTTGATCCCGCCGCGGACCCCGAGGTGATCGAAGCGGCCTTTCGCCGCCTGGCGCTGAAGTACCACCCGGACACATCGTCCGATCCCGATGCCTCAATTCGCATGCGAGAGATCATCGAGGCCCGGGAATGCCTGCGCGACCCAGTGCGGCGTCTCAACTATGACCGCTCGATTGGCATCGTGCGGCGGACGCCGGGACTTCGCCCTGAGGATATCTGATCTCAGGCAACAAAGACCCGGCCCATGGTCAGTCGAGTCGATCGCGCAGCCGGTCTCTAATTCGTTCGCGGTCGTTGTTATTGTCGTTATCGCGGTCCCTACCAGACTCATCAGGCGTTGGTTCTACAGTTGGTTCCGGCGTGGGCTCCTCACTTGGAGCAACAGTCGGTTCCTCGCTTGGAGCAACTGTCGGCTCTTCACTTGGGACTGCAGTCGGCTCTTCGACCGGCCCCGGCGTGGGTTCGACTGCCACAGTAGGAGTCGGCTCGACGGGAACTGGCGTTGGCTCTTCGCCCGGCGCTGGAGTCGGTTCATCGCCTGGCGCCGGTGTAGGCTCCTCTCCCACTGGCGGGGTCGCCTCATCGACTGGCGGCGGCTCTTCGACGGGCGCTACCGTGGGTTCCTCGACCGGCACTTGGGTTGGTTCCTCGACTGGTAGAGGAGTTGGCTCTTCGATTGGAGCCGGCGCAGGTTCCTCGATTGGTGCTGCAGCTGGCTCTTCAATCGGTGCTGAAGTCGGCTTTTGCCTCGGGGTCTTGGTCGGCTCTGTGACCGCGGGTGGAGCAGGTTCCCCAACGGGGAACTCGACCAAGCGTCCCGACAGAGTCGCAACTCCAGGGCACCCGCTGGCCTCGATACAGTCCACCTGGAGTGCCATCAGCTTCACCACGTCATCCAAGGGCAGGTCACCGGTGCTGCCGATTTCAAGGGCCGCAATGATGGCTCCGACGCGTGTGTAAATGCGGTACCCGTTGGCAGTCTGCTCACCGGCGCCAGTAGGTCTGCGCGTCTGGAATGTGACGGAATCATCCCCCAAGGTGGGCCCGTCTGGCACTTGAACCAGGTTTCCATTGCCTGACGCGGCGCCGGCCGCCAAACGCTCCTGGTTGCCATTGAGCCAGGCCTTCGCGTCGGCATCTCCTGGAAACCCATAGAGCGCGCTGGCTGCGAAGACTTGCACGCTTTTCTGCTCGTCCGCTTCGCCGTCGCTCGCTAACTCGATCGCCTGAGGTGTCGCGACAATGGTCGATTCCGTTGGCTCGCCTTCGATCACGATGACCGAAGTGGGCGCAGGCTCGGCCGGCGTCGCCGATTGCGATTGGCGGTCGCTCTTGTTCGCACCTCCAATGGCGAACGTGCCATTGGTCGTCGAGGAGAAGGCGTCGGTGGTCCCCGTCAAGAGCTTGACACGGCCTTCTCGGGTCGCGTCGTCTTCGGTATAGAGCGCCGTCAGTGTACCGGCACGAACATCGTAGATATCCCGTCGCACTACGGTGCCGATGGCGGTCGATGAGTCGACCCGCAATGCCATCGCGCCCAGGGGCACAGTGTCACTATCGGCGACGACGGTCGCCCGGCCCGCGACACTTTGGGCAACAGTGTCGAGAAGCGCGAGGTCCGGTTCCTGGTTCAACAGATCGGCATAGACGATCATGCCGAGCATGGGACCGACCCGGAAGACGAGACGCGCGGCTTGGTATTCCGATCCGATATCCGGCGTTACGCCGTTAAGACGCGTGAGCGCGGACTCATCGCCGACAATGGGGAACTCAGTTCCCGAATCACCTTCCGCTAATGCGGCAAAAGCCGCGCTTGCATGGTCTCCTGACGCGTACTCGACGACGAACGACGATACCTGGACGTCAAACGTCTCGGGATTGGCCTCACTAGGCACCGCCAGCCGATTCTCATAGCGCTGCAGCCACCCTGCTTCCGACAGTGATCGTTGGGTTTCACGTATTTTCTGCGCGGTCGCTTCGCCGTCTGCCGCGGCCGTGCGGGCGGCTTCTTCTTCCAGAGTGAAGTACTGCCCATCGAGGAAGCCAATCCCGGGGGCGAGATCGCCGAAATCTGCGGGATAGGGAACGACCCGAGCGATGTCCAGCAACGGCTTCCGATCTCCGGACTGGGACGTGTCAGCGACGACTTGAGCCGCGCTGTCCACCGTGAACGTGCCGATCGGGAGATCACTAATAGCGAGGGAGTACTGACCATCGTCCAGCGCTTGCGGTGCGACGATGCGAAAACGCCCACGATCGTCCAGTTCCGCGGGAACCCGGATGGCGCCATCATCGCCAATGATGAGCTCGATGGCCGGCAGCTCAAGCTCAACGCGACCCGAGATCTCTGGAGTCGGATTGTTCGTAATGGGGGCGGTGGCGGCGTCGATTGGCTGGCCGTCGACTTCGACACTACGGATACCGGGTGGCAGGGCTGCAGCATCTTGAGCGAGGATGGTTTGCGGGACGAGTGTGCTGATCCAGATCAGGACAGCGGCAAGCGCTGCCAATCGAGCGCTGAGCATCTCGACGCCTCCCGCACTGGCGTACGTTCGCGCGAACGGGCCACGTCGGCCGTCCAACCATGATACCTGACAAGACTGAGCGTCTGGCTCATCGCGAGCAAGGCTGATAGCACATTGTTCGCCGGTTCCCGCTCAAGCCCGCAGAATAAATCGCGGTATGCCCGTCGCCGGATCACGGTCCTGCTCGATATCGGGGCCAACTTCAGACAGGCTCATCTCGACAGCGCGGGCGACCTTGGCGCAGGCCTCATCGACCGCCGTTGCCCACTCATGGGTGAGGCGCTCGGCCTCGAGCTCGGCATCGAATTCGTCGCGATCGAGTTCGGTTGCTGTACCGTCCGGTTCGATCCATAAGTCGAGCTCGAGGTCGAGATCCCGGTAATAGTTCTCCCGGAGTTCGATCAGAGGCCGTGAAAAGTTCACGTAGTAGCCGACGGTGCGATCATCACTGGTCGTGAAGCGAAGCAGCGAGAACCAGCGGTCAGGGAAGAACCACTGCTCGGCACCGGTACGAGAGAGGCGTTCCGTGCCATTCGGGGTGCGGACCTCGACTTCGCGGGCGCGGTAAAACGCGAACCGGTGGTGGAGGAGGCGTCGTGGTCCATCGTCAGTCGGCACCGCGATCCAACCACCGACAACCTGGTATTCCCAGCAGGCGCCGCGGAGCTTCTCTTTACGATAGAAGATCCGAGTTGCCATGGACGATCAGGACCTCTCCCCGAGCGGATCGCGGCTAGGGATACCCACCCGGCGTGGGTACATAGCAGCCGTTGGCGAATTCTTTCTAGCCACAACCAACCTCGTCCTGTTGAACGAGTGCTCCGCCGCGGAGACGATCTCCGCGCCGAGAATCGCCGCGGCGCGCCGGCCGAGCCGTAGCTCTTCTGTGATCTCTAACCCCTTAGGGAGGAGCGCGGTTCCGCCGACGGCGAGAAACGGTACGACGTACTCCAACAGCACCGGTAGCGACGCGACGGCGCGTGCCGTGGCGACGTCGAACCGCGATCGGTAGCGGTTGTCCTGCCCCAGCTCTTCGGCACGGCCCTGCACGGCTCGGACACCTTCAAGCTCGAGCGTCGCGATGACCTCGTTGACGAATGCGACCTTTTTGGCCGTGGCGTCGATGAGCGTCACATCGAGGGTGGGACGAACGATCTTCAGGGCAAGTCCTGGAAACCCGGCGCCGGCGCCCACGTCGACCAATCGAGCCGCCCGATCCGTTTCATCACCAGGATTCCCCGTGAGACGATCCAGCTCCGGGACCATGGCGATTGCGTCAAGAAAGAGCCGCCGCTCGATCTCTTCTGGGTCTCGGATCGCCGTCAGGTTGAATTGCGCGCTTCGCTCGAGGAGAAGCGCCCGGTAGCGGGCAAAGCGCGCCAAGGCATGAGAATCGAGCGACACGCCAAGTCGTCCGGATGCGTCTCGCAGCCCGGACCAATCATCGCGGGGTGGGAACAAGGTCGTTGCGGCGTCGGTCGCGGCCTTGGCCGAGAGCGACGATACGCCGCCGATTGGGTTCACGATGACCTCGCGCGCGTCGAATGCCCATCTGGCAGGTCGCCGAGGGATTCTCCCAATGCCGCCGAGTCTAGCCGACTGGCTGACCTGATGCGAGAGCGATCCTGGACACGCTGCCTTGCTTGAGTCTGACCAGCTGCCGCGCCGCCTCTGCGATGTGCGCGGGTGTGAGCCCGGCGAGCTCCCGTAGCCGGCCCTGGGACGCCTGCTCGAACACTCGATCCGGCACAGCGAGAACGCGAGCCGGCACCACCACATCCCGGCTCGCGAGAAATTCGAGAACTGCTGAACCGAAGCCGCCAGCTTTGACGTTCTCCTCGACCGTCACGATCGCCTCGCAGCGAGCCGCTAGCTCGAGAACGAGGCGCTCGTCGAGGGGCTTGACGAACCGGGAATTGACGACGGATGCTGAGATTCCCTCAGCGGCAAGCAGATCGGCGGCACGCTCGGCGGGGAGCACCATTGCTCCGAGGGCGAGAATCGCGACGTCTGAGCCTGAGCGAATCGTCTCACTCCGGCCGATGGGGAGGGTATGCAGTGATTCAGTCAGCGATGCTCCCACTCCGGCGCCGCGCGGGTAGCGAATCGCAACGGGACCGTTGACCACTTCCAGCGCTGTCTTCAACATATGACGGAACTCGTTCTCATCCTTCGGGGCCATGACCGTCATGTTGGGCAAGCAGCGGAGATAGGTCAGGTCGAAGATTCCATGATGCGTTCGCCCGTCGTCTCCCGCAAACCCCGCCCGGTCGATGGCAAATGTGACCGGAAGGCGTTGCAAGCACACGTCATGAATGATCTGGTCGTAGGCGCGCTGGAGAAACGTCGAATAGATGCCAACGACGGGGCGCATCCCCTCGGCGGCGAGCCCCGCGGCAAAGGTGACCGCGTGCTGCTCGGCAATCCCGACGTCGAAGAAGCGGTCGGGATAGACCGCCTGGAATTTTGCGAGCGAGGTACCCGTTGGCATCGCTGCCGTGATGGCAACGATTCGCGGATCGTCTTTGGCGAGCTCGATCACTGTCTGGGCAAAGACGTCCTGGTATTTGGGTGGCGATGGTGACGCACCAGGCGCCGCTGGTGCGGAGACGGCGTGCCCGCGCTCTCGATCGCTCGCCGCGCCGGCGAACCCTCTGCCTTTTTCGGTCACCACGTGGAGGAAGACGGGTCCTGACACCAAGGCGGCTTGCCGCAAGGCCTCGACGAGTGCGCGCAGGTCGTGCCCGTCGATTGGCCCCATATAGGTGAATCCGAGCTCCTCCCAGATCATCGAGTGATAGATGAACTCCTTGAGCGAGTCCTTCCAACGCTTGCCGAGCTCGACGAGGAGCTCGCCCTGGGGTAAGCGCTCCGTTATCCGGGCGAGCTCGTCCTTCGCGCGGTGGTAGCGAGGGTCAGTTCGGACGCGATCCAGATAACGGGACATCGCGCCGACGTTAGGTGCGATCGACATCTCGTTGTCGTTGAGGATGACGAGGAAGGGCAGATCAAGGATCCCCGCGTTGTTCAGCGCCTCGAAGGCCATGCCTCCCGTAAGCGCTCCGTCGCCAATCACCGCCACAACACGCCGGTCGGGTTCGGCGCTCTGAGAGAATGCGACGGCCATGCCCAATGCGGCGGAAATCGACGTCGAGGCGTGTCCCGCACCGAAGGCATCGTGCTCGCTCTCGTCTCGTGACAGGAACCCGGATAGACCATCCTCCTGACGGATTGTCTCAAATCGGTCACGGCGCCCGGTGAGGAGCTTGTGGGCGTACGCTTGATGACCGACGTCCCAGACGATGCGATCCCGTGGGGAATCGAAGACCCAGTGCAGCGCTACCGCAAGCTCGATGGCGCCAAGTGATGCGCCGAGGTGCCCACCATTGCGGGTGACGACCTCGATCAGCTCCTGCCGGATCTCCGCAGCGAGTGCAGGGAGCTTGGAGAGCGGCAATGTCTTGAGCTCCGCGGGGGATGAGATGCGGTCGAGCAACGGTGTGGGGCTCCGCTCCGGTGTCGCCGCCTGATCTCCATGAACCGCCATTATGCTGCTCCTCGCTCGGCCGTCCGCCTCACCGCGGGTGTTCGGCCTTCCTGCCGACTGGCATGTATAGCACAGGGATGAGAGCGGTTTTCGTCTCCAGGCGTTCGTTTGCATGAGTCAGACCAAGCGCGTTATGGGACACTGCCCGCGAGGCCGAAGGCGTCGATCGAATTGGTCGAACCACCACATTTGTCGAGAGAGGAGCGCAGCGGATGCTGGTGCTGACACGGAGCCAGATCCGGGAACTCGTCCCGATGCCGGATGCGATCGAGCTCATGAAGATGGCCTTCACCGAGCTGTCGGCGGGACGCACGGTTTCTCCATTACGCACCGTCATTTCCATGGGAGATCGCGAAGGGGACACACTCTTCATGCCGGCCTATGTCCCAGCCCTGGACGCCCTCGGGCTGAAGACGGTCAGCGTCTTCCGGCGCAACCCCGAGCGTGGGTTGCCGGTCATTCACGCCATCGTCGGGCTGGTCGATCCGGAAACCGGCCAGCCGCTAGCAATCATGGACGGCACATATCTCACTGCGCTGAGGACTGGAGCCGTCTCCGGCGCCGCGACCGACCTGTTGGCCCGTGCTGACAGCCACGTCCTGACCGCGATCGGCGCGGGCGCGCAGGGCGTCACGCAAATCGCGGCAGTGTGTGCGGTGCGGCCAATCGAGCGCGTGATCGCGGTCGACGTCAGCGAGGCGGCCCTGGAGCGGCTACGAGAGACGTTGCGCAACGACTGGCCCGAGATTGAAGCGCGTCTCGAGACGACGACAGACTCAGGCGCCGCGGTGCGCGAGGCGGACATCATCTGTACCGCGACCACGTCGCGTACTCCGGTGTTCCAGGATGAGGATGTTCGCCCAGGTACCCACATTAGTGCCGTCGGCGCGTACACACCGGAGATGCAGGAACTTCCCGCCGCAACGGTCGCGCGGGCCACAGTCGTCGTCGACGCCGTCGATGCCGCCCTGTCTGAAGCGGGAGACCTGATCATCCCGCTCCGCGATGAGTTGGTATCGCGCGAGCACTTTGCTCGCGAGCTGGGCATGGTGGCCAGCGGCGCCGCGACGGGGCGCGCCAGTGCGGATGAGGTCACGCTCTTCAAGTCCGTCGGCAATGCGGTGCAGGACGTTGTCGTTGCCAGGCGCGCAGTCGATCGGGCACGACAGCGCGG
>Ga0126307_10004125_pt1 | contig 10034 bp, 11 predicted proteins | sample Plot28_FD_89955 | JGI IMG/M metagenome (GOLD analysis project Ga0126307, IMG submission 89955) | Serpentine soil microbial communities from UC McLaughlin Reserve, CA, USA - Plot28 | ecosystem: Environmental > Terrestrial > Soil > Grasslands | place: USA: UC McLaughlin Reserve, Lake County...
CCTCGGATCGTGGTCCTCCCGCCACCTTGCCCGCTCGCCGTCCAGCCGATCGACTTCGGCCACAGCTCCGAGCTGATCGAGCGCGCGCTCGGCGACGCCCGTCGCCACCTCGACTCGGGTCACCGCGGGTGGCGGCTTCGGGCGCGCCGCAGAGGTTCGGTCATGGGCTCGGCGGCCGGCGCTTCGTTCTCGAGCGGCGCCAGGGTCGCGGCATGAGCCGTCGGCTAGACAAGCGCCGCCTCACTACCGCGCTCGGCACGCACCTCATCAACCCGGTCGTCCGGTTCCTCGTCGAGCGGGGGATCGCCCCTCCGAGCTACGCGATCCTCGAGACGACCGGGCGGCGCACGGGAGAGCCGCGCCGCACTCCGGTCGGGAACGGTCTCGAGGGGACGACGTTCTGGATCGTCGCGGAGCACGGCCGCCGCGCCGCGTATGTCCGCAACCTGATCGCCAACCCCCGCGTCCGCGTGAAGGTCGGCCGCCGCTGGCGCTCGGGCACGGCGCATCCGGTGCCCGACGACGACCCGCGCGAGCGCCAGCGCCGGATCGGGCTTCGCTTCAACGCCGCGATCGTCCGGACGATGGGGACCGACCTGATGACGGTGCGTGTGGACCTCGATCCCTGAGGGGCTCCGCTCTCGAACGCCGAGAGAGCTCACGCCTCCAGCTCACCGAGCCACGACACGATCGCCTCGGCATAGTCGTCGGCGGCTCGCTCAACGAGGTCGTTGTGTCCGAGACCGCGGAAGACCCGCAGGGTCTTCGGCTCGCGTGCCGCCTCGAAGAGGGCCCGGCCGTGCGAGGCGGGGACGACCTCGTCTCGCTCGCCGTGCAGGATGAGGAGCGGCGAGCGGAGCTTCTCGACCCGGCTCAGGCTCGGGTAGGCGTCCGGGACCAGAGCGGCTGGCAGGTATGGGTAGTGCTCGCGGACCATGTCCCTCACGCTCGTGAACGCGGACTGGAGCACGACGCCGAGCGGCGGGACATCGAGCGCGAGCGCCAGGGCGACCGCCGCGCCAAGGGACTCACCCAGGTAGACGACGCGCGACGCGTCTACTTCCTGCTGACTGAGCAGCGCCTCGCGCGCGGCTCGCGCGTCACGGTAGGTCCCCTCTTCACTCGGTCGGCCGCTGCTGTGACCGTAGCCTCGGTAGTCGAAGAGCAGCACGTCGAGCCCGGCCCTCGACAGGGAGCTCGCGTGGTCGAGCCGATCGGCGATGTTGCCGCCGTTCCCGTGGAGAAAAAGCACGTGTCCGCGCGAGGGGGCCTCCGAGACGACGAACCACCCGTGGAGTCGCTCGCCGTCGTCGGTCTCGATGGCGACGTCGCGAGCGGTGAGGCCGACCTCGGCGGGCCAGCGCAGGATCCTCCGCTCGGGGAAGTAAAGGAACGAGTTGAGGACCGCCCGCACCACTCGCGGGTGCTGTACCGCTCGGCGGCGGGCTTGATTCCTCCCTCGCCCCTCGAATGAGGCACGCGCCGAGGTGAGTGAGCGCTCCGAGGTGTGGGAGCGAGATACGGTCAGCGCCGGTGCGGTCCTCCCAGATCCAACGTCGCACCCTCTGGGTGCTCGCCGCCGCGCAGATCTTCGGCGGGGTCGGCTTCTTCCTCGGGGTAACGGTCGCGGCCCTTCTCGCCCGCGATGTCTCGGGACGGGAGTCGCTCGGCGGTGTACCGCTCGCCTTCGCCGTCCTCTCGGGGGCGCTTGCCGCGGGGCCGATCGGCGCCTGGATGGGCCGAGCGGGCCGGAGGGCGGGCCTCGTGGCTGGCCACCTCGTCGCCGCCGGCGGAGCCGCGCTGGTCGTTCTCGCCGCGGGAATCGAGAGCTTCGGGCTGCTGTGCCTCGGGATGGCGGGGTTCGGGCTCGGGAACACGTCGAACCTCCTCGCACGCTATGCCGCTACGGACCTCGCCCCCTCGCAGCAACGCGCGCGGGCGATCAGCATCGTGCTCCTGGCGACCGCGGCGGGCGCGATCGCGGGGCCGAACCTAGCTGCGCTCACGGAACCGCTCGCGGGCGCCCTGGCCGTGCTCGAGAGCGCGGGACCGTTCGTCCTCGCGGTGGGCGCGCACCTCATGGCCGCGAGCATGCTGCTGGTTCTCCTCCGGCCGGACCCGCTACTGGCCTCACACGCCGAGGGCCGGCAACAGACCGCACCGGCATCGCGCTGGACGAGCGCCCTGAGAGACCTTCCCGCCTGGCCACGACACGCTCTCATCGGGGTCGGGGTAATGGCCGGATCGAACGTCGCGATGGTCGCCGTGATGACGATGACGCCGATTCACATGGAGGCCGCCGGTCAGTCCCTGGCGTCGGTGGGGCTCGTGATCTCGCTCCACGTCGCCGGCATGTACCTGCCGTCTCCGGTCTCCGGCTCACTCGCCGATCGCTATGGCCGGCGACCGGTCGTGGCGGGCGGCGGTCTGGCGCTCGCGGTCGCCGGAGCGCTTGCCGCCCTCGCGCCAGGCGATAGCGCGCCGCTCATGGCCGTCTCGCTCGCCCTGCTCGGCGTCGGCTGGAACCTCGGGCTCGTGGGTGGGAGTGCGCTCCTCACAGACGCGATCGCGCCGGACCGGCGAGCTCCCATACAGGGCGCCGCCGACCTCGTCATGGGGGTCGCCGCCATGTCGGGGAACCTCATCGCCGGGCCGCTGTTCCACGCCGGCGCCTTCGGCGTTCTCGGCGCGGGCGCCGCGGCCATCGGCGCCGTCGTGGTCTTTCTCGCCTCGCGCGCCCGCACGCCCGTCGGCGCGAGCGGCTAGGCCCCGGGCGCTCGGTACCTGACCTCGTGAGCCCGGCGCAGCGCGTCGAGCGTCTCGTCGACGGTCAGGAGAACCGTCGTTTCGAGCGAGCTGAGCGCACCGCCGCCGGTGATCGCCAGCGCGACGGCGGCCATGGACACGTTGTCCGGGGCCTCCCAGAGCGTGTACGCGTCGTGCGGGCCGAAGGCGTACCAGAAGCCGTGGAGCTCTCCGCCAACCGACTCGATGTAGGACCGGGCGGCCTCTCGCCGGTCTTCCGGGTTACCGATCAGCCTGGCCCAGGTCTCCGGCGTGTAGCTGAACCTCGAGAGATACAGCGGCATCGTCCCTCCCCGTCGTTCGCGAAGCGCCGAGCTTACGCCTCCACGGCCACGGTGAAGCCCCCGTAGATCATGCGCCTGCCGTCGAACGGCATGTCCTCACCCTTCATCATCTCCTCGAGCCGCGAGTCCTTCATCACCGCGGCGTTGACGCGGTCGCGGTGCTCACGCGACTCGAAGACGATCCACGAGAAGACGACCGTCTCGCCCTCCTCGACCTGGACGCTGCGCGGGAAGGAGGTCACCTCCCCCACCTTCACGTCGTCGGCAACGCACTCGCGGAACTCGAGCGCCCCGTGCTCGCGCCAGAGCCTCCCCGACTCGCGCGCCATATCGAGGTAGGCGTCGAGCTTGTCCTCGGGAACGGGGACGACGAATCCGTCGACGTACAGGGCCATGGGGTCTCCTTCGGCTCGGGTGGTGGGGACGACGGGCAGACACTGGCCTGTTCACACCGTCTCGTCTTGTTAGACCGGTGTGGACCAAGGGACTCATCGGTCCGTCGGGTCCGCGTCGCGTGGGGCCCCTGGTTCCCCCGCCGGCGCGCCTTGTCCCGCTCCTGCGTGCCCGAGGTCACGGGGCGCGACGCGCACGCGGCGGAGCGACCGCGCCTACCGCGCGATGACCTCGATGACGAACCGGTCCTGGTCTCCGTCGTCGTCGGTCACGGTCAGCGTGACGAAGTATCGACCCCGCTCCGAGTACCGGTGCGAGGGGGTTGGGCCGCTGCCTCGGGTCCCGTCTCCGAAATCCCAGCGCTGGCTCGCGAGCACGCCGTCGGAGTCGCGAGACCCTCGCCCGTCGAATCTCACGCTGAGAGGCGCGTCGCCGTACCGCGGCGATGCCTTTGCCTCGGCGATCGGCGGCACGTTGCCGCCGTTGAGCAGCCGCGTCGTGATGTCCGTCCGGTAGGCCACGAAGCTCTCGTACCGGCCACGCATCCATACGACCGACATGTCGTCGTCGAAGGCCAAGAGACCACGCGGTGAGATCGGGCGGACGTTCTTGGTGCTCGAGCCGGAGGTTACGGCGCTCTTTCTCCACGACGCCCCCCCGTCCGGGGTCCTCCAGGTCTCGACCTCGTGCATGCCGTTCGACTCCCGCGAGAGGTAGACGACCGACGGGTTCTCGTGGTCGAGGGTGATCCCGCCCGAGTAGTGCGGCTCTCCGCGGTCCTCGGAGATCGAGCCGCCGGCCCTGGTGATCCCGTACCACTTCCAGGCGCTCCCCGTCCAGCGGGCGTAGCGGTAGCGGTGATCCGACTCCGAGGCGAAGGCGGCGAAGACGATGATCGGCCGACCGGAGGAGTCGAAGGCCACGTCGTGGACCCACGACTTGGACCTCGTGTCATAGACGGTGTCCGCCTGGCTCGGAGAGAGGGGCAGGTCGGACATCGACTCGATCCGCCTGCCGTTCGCCCGATAGAACGCGCCGCGCCTGTAGTACCCGTAATAGATGTTCGTATTGATGTTCCGCGGGTGACCCTGCGTGAAGGCAAAGTGGATCTTGTCCGTCTTGTTCGACGTGAACTTGATGTACGGACGGTGGTCCGGGTAGCGAATTAGCGTCTGGGCTGAGGACCACGTGCGCCCGTTGTCGGAGGACCGGGCGAAGCTCGGCTGGTAGTTACCTCCGCGCCAGAAGAGCCACAGCCGATTGTCCTCGCCGCTCAGCTGTATCGGGTTGGGGTAGGTATACCCCCTGGGACCGGGCGTGTTGGTGGGGATGGTCTTCTCCGTTCCCCACGAGGTGACGTCCTCGGCGCGCGCGGAGATCCGGTAGTACATCCGGGAGCCCGCGTGGCGGGAGTAGAAGACGATGAGGCGTCCACCCGGCAGGACGTGGAGAGAGGGATTGTCGTGGTCGTCGATCTCGAGGCCCCACCGGAGGACGGTCGTCGTACGAACGCGCGAGGTGTGGTCATAGCTGGCGACCTTGACGTCGCCCTCCCGGTCGATCCAACCGAGATAGGTGCGGTTGTTGTGGTGGACGCCCCGGGGGTCGCCGAACCAGCACCAAGCGCCGCCTCCCAGGGACCGGATGGTTGGCGCGGCGCCGGCTGAGGAGGGTGCGGCGGCCGGGGCCGCCGACACCGCCAGGGCCAGCAGGACGACGACTGAGCTTCGAAGCCCCTGCGGCACGGACGATCCCTCCCGTTGGCTTTGGCACCTCGGCGGCCAAGCCCCTCAGGGGAGGGCGGTGCCGCGCCGGACTGACCGACGCGAGGCTAGCCTCGCGCGAGGGGCGCGTCAACCGCCCTCAGGCAAGGCCGGGCCGGCACAGCCGCTCTATACTCGTGCGGCGCAACTCCTTGCCGAGGAGCGCCCTAACCATCTCCCCGTGTCCAACCGTCTCCCCATACTGGTTTGCGTCCTGGCGGGGCTCGCGTGCTTTCCGTCCTCGGCCTACTCGCACGCCTACCACCCGGGGGCGAGCGAGCCCGTCACCAGCGCGCCTGGACTCCGGCTCACCGCGGTCGGCAGCTTTCGCTTTCCGACGTTCGTCAGGGGCGACGGCGTATCGAGCTCGCGTCTGTACGTCGTCGAGCAGGAAGGCCGGATTAGGCTCAGAGACGGCGGCAACAACCTCACGCGGCCGTTTCTCGACATGGCCGACCTGGTCCGCTACAGCGACGACGAGACCGAGCGTGGGCTGCTGTCTATCGCCTTCAGCCCCGACTACGCGACGAGCCGCCTGTTCTACGTCTTCTACACCCAGAACGACGGCGATCTACGAGTAGACGAGCTGAAGCGGTCTCACAACGACGCCACTCGGGCCACAAGGTACGGGCGACGCAAGGTCCTCGAGGTCGACCATTCCGGTTGGGACACGCATAACGGCGGGCAGCTTCAGTTCGGCCCCGACGGATACCTGTACGTCTCGACGGGCGACGGCGGCGGCGACGGACGCAACGTCGATCCCCTCCGCTCAGGGCAGAGCACGCGAACCCTGCTGGGCAAGCTGCTCAGGATCGATCCCCGGCGTCGAAGCGAGGGGCTCGGGTACGCGGTCCCCGCGGGCAACCCGTTCGCCGGGCGCGACGGCCGGCGAGATGAGATCTGGGCTTACGGCCTGCGTAACCCATGGCGCTTCAGCTTCGGTCCCTCGGGGGCGCTGTGGATGGGAGAGGTGGGGGCCAAGAGCCGAGAGGAGATCAATTTCTCGGCGCCGGGCGCGCGGGGGCGGGGTTACAACTTCGGCTGGAGCTGCTACGAGGGGACCGTCCACATCGGGTCGTGCAGCGCTCCGGGCCATGACCCGCCGCTCTTCCAGTACTCGCACGCCGGCTCGAGCTGCGCGATCACCGGCGGGTACGTGGCCCGGGATCCTCAGATCCCGGCCCTGAGGGGTCGCTACATCTACGGCGATTACTGCACCCGGGCGTGGCACGCGCTTCGGCGAACCACGACGGGCGTCCGGAACAGTTCCCCGGGCCTCGTCGTCCCCAAGCTGACGAGCTTCGGCGAGGACTCCGTAGGCCGTCTCTACGCCGTCTCCAGGGGTGGACACGTCTATCGGCTGCGGGCGACCGCGAGATAGCTGGACGGGGTCACAGCCCCGGGGGGCGACAGGACTCGAGAAGGGCCAATCGAGCGGCGGACGCGCCGTCGCTCAATACGCAGCCGGGATCAGTCTGCTCCGCCGGCGTCCTCGCTCCAGCGCCGCACGATGTCGCGCATCGAGAGCACGCCCACGAGGTCACCGCCGTCAGTGACCATGAGATGCCGAAAGCCTCCGGAGACCATGGCCTTCGCGGCCTTGACGAGGGGCCAGTCGGGCTCCGAGTAGCTCGCGCTCCCCTGCACGTGGTCGGCGACCTTCTCGTGCTTGGGGTCCTTTCCCTGGCCCACCGCCCGTGAGATGTCGCGCTCGGTGACGATGCCCGGCCCCGGCTGGTCGGGGTCTATGACGATGACCGCGCCCGCGTTGCGGTCGGCCATCGCGCGGGCCGCGTCCTCGAGCGTCCGTGCCGGCTCGATGGTCAGGACGTCAGGCGTCATCTCGTCGCGCACGGTGACCTCGCCCATGTCGCGGCCAGCATACGGACACGCGCCCTGTCGGTACCGCGCCGATCGACCCCCCGCGGTCGCCGCGGCCGAGCGCGGCTCATGCCAACCGCCGGGCGCACCGGAGCGGCTCATCCGCGTTGGTCAGCCCGGGCGCTCGACCCGCCGCACTGCCGCGTCGATCCCCCCGTCCAGGTAGGGCTCCGACAGGTCCACCCCCGGCGGTAGCTCGAGGTGGAGGTCGGTGGAGGGGTCGATGCGCGCGACGACCGAGCGCGCGCGGCAGTCGAGCACGTGGCCGCCACGGCGGCGGTCGTCGGTGATGAAGTGCAGATGGAAGCCGCTGACCTCGACCGCACCGCTGTACTCGGGAAAGCGAAAGCCGACGAGGGTCCCGCGCACGTCGCGCAGCTCGAACACGTGCTGCTCGGCGACGACCTCGGTCAGCGGCCTGTAGGGCGGATGCTGACGCGGCACCGAGCGCGCGCGAACCAGCTCGAAGTCGCCGTCCACGCGCAGCGCGCAGGCGGCCGTGTCCTGCGGCAGCGCACGCTCGATCGCGGCCAGCAGAGCCGCTTGGTCGAGCGGCGCGTCGAGTGACAACTCGACCGCCGGGGCGAACGGAACGACGACCGCAAACGGAGTCAACTCCTCGGGATCGATGTCGGTCGTCCGTCCGTCGATGTCGGCGCGGTGAAAGCGGCCGTCGAGGGCGACCATCTCGCCGTCGAGGGCGTTGAGCGTGCCGAGGCCGAGGTCGCCGTGCTCGGCCAACTCGGCGAAGCTGACATCGCCGTCGTAGGCGCCCGCGAGCAGCGCGCCGATCGTCGAGGCTTGGAAGAGCACGTGCGGCTCGTGCTCCGGCGCGAGCTTCGCGTGGTGAAGCGTCTGGACGTGGAGGGCACGCACCAAGCGTTCGTCGATCACGGCACCGAGTCTCCCACCTTCGCGAGGTCTAGTCTGCGCGGAATGATCGCGGCCACGCACACCATTCTCTTCGCCGAGGACGCGGGCCGAGCAAGAGCTTTCCTCCGCGACGTGCTCGGGTTCGAGGGAGTGGACGCCGGCGAGGGATGGCTGATCTTCGCGCTACCGCCGGGCGAGCTCGCCGTCCACCCCGGGGCGGGCTGGGGCCGCGGACCCGGCCACCACGCCCTGTTCTTCATGTGCCACGACATCGAGCGGACAGTCGAGGACCTCAAGGTCAAGGGCGTCGAGTTCGTGTCCGAAGTCGAGGATGAGGATTGGGGGCGGGTCGCCCAGTTCAAGGTCCCCGGCGCGGGCGAGATCGGCATCTACGAGCCGAAGCACCCGTCTCCCCTCCGCGAGTTCGGGTAGAGCCTGGGCGGCCGCGGGCTCCTACTCCGAACGGTCCGGCGCTTGCTCGATGCGCACGTGCTCGGGGAGCACCCCGACGCCCAGCAGTCGAGCCGGGAGCCTTCGCACCAAGCCGCTGTGCGCAAGGGCACGCAACGGCGTAGGCGTCCGCCCGCCCGTGCCGCCGAGGGTCGGTGCGAGGACGCGCCGTCCCACGACGCGTTGAAACGCCTGGGTCACGACAGTCGGGAGCCAACGGCGCCGTGCGACCCGCGCGAGGTGCCGCTGCTCGAGCCGTCCCTCCTTCAGCGGCCGCGCGAGCAGATTGGCGGCCGCCACCGCGTCCTGGATCGCGAGGTTGATCCCGACCCCTCCGATCGGGGACATGGCATGCGCCGCGTCCCCGATACAGAGGAGGCCCGGCCGATGCCAGCGCTTGAGGCGGTTGACCTGCACCTCGAGCGTCCTGACGTCGTCCCACCCCGCGGGCTCGCGCCGGGCTCGGGCGGCGAACGGCGGCATCAGCTCGGCGAGCGAACTCCTGAGTACGTCGATCCCTTGGCGCCGAAGCGCGGCGTCCGAGCCCTTGGGGATGACGTAGCCGACCTGCCAGTAGTAGTCGCGGTTGATCATCGCGACGATGTGGCCGGGCGTGAAGCGGCCGAAGCTGTAATCCGGGTCGGTCTCCTCGCGCGACAGGCGAAACCACAGCACGTCCATCGGCGCCCCGAACGCCACCGGCTCGAGGCCCGCGCTGTGGCGAACGACCGAGTCGCGACCGTCCGCCGCCACGGTGAGGGTCGCCGCGACCTCCCCGGGCCCTTCGGCCGAGCGATAGCGGACACCGGCGACCCGCCCGGCTGACTCGAGGAGACCGACGACCTCCGCGCCCATGCGAAGCTCGAAGCTCGACAGCTCCCGGGCGGCGTCGGTCAGGAAGTCGAGGAAGTCCCACTGCGGAACGAAGGCGATGTACGGGTGCGCGACGTCGAGGCCGGCCAGGTCGGCCAGGGTGACCATCCCTCCGTCGGTGAGCGCGCGGAGCTGGCCGACGTGCTGTTGAGGTACCTGTGAGAACCGCTCGCCGAGGCCGAGCTCGTCGAGCACGTCAAGCGTGGAGGGGTGGATCGTGTCGCCTCGGAAATCGCGGAAGAAGTCGGTGTGCTTCTCGAGCACGAGTACGTCGACGCCGGCGCGAGCCAGGAGGAGGCCGAGCATCGCGCCGGCCGGTCCACAGCCGACGATGCAGCACGTCGTCGCGTCCTTTCGCGGCGCAGGTGTTCCGGTGTCCACTGCTGTCACGTGCTCACCGCCCCGCCTCCCCCCCGGCCTGCGCGATCCAGCGGTCCTCCGTCCGGTAGGTGCAAAACAGGACGCCGGTCCGGGCAATCGTGGTCGAGATTAGCTCGACCGGGCGGGTTCGATCACTAGCCGGCGCTGGCGGCGATAGGCTGGAAACCCCATGCCCCTGCCGCCCTCCCGTCCAGACTCGACCGCGCTCGTCACGGGCGCCTCTTCGGGGATCGGGACGGAGCTCGCGCGCGGACTGGCGGCGCGCGGCCACGGGCTGACGCTTGTCGCGCGACGCGCGGACCGCCTGGAGTCGCTCGCGGGGGAGCTCTCG
>Ga0126307_10004126_pt1 | contig 10034 bp, 10 predicted proteins | sample Plot28_FD_89955 | JGI IMG/M metagenome (GOLD analysis project Ga0126307, IMG submission 89955) | Serpentine soil microbial communities from UC McLaughlin Reserve, CA, USA - Plot28 | ecosystem: Environmental > Terrestrial > Soil > Grasslands | place: USA: UC McLaughlin Reserve, Lake County...
CCTCGACGAGCAGGTCGAGCAGGGCGGTGGTGCCGAGGTTCTTGCTCGCGACCCCGCACGCGACCGGGAAGAGCTCGCCGCGGGTGACGGCGTCCTTGAGCGCGTGGGCGACCTCGTCGGCGGTCAGCTCCTGACCGTCGAGGTAGCGCTCCATCAAGCCCTCGTCGGTCTCGACGACCGCGTCGAGCAGCTTCGTCCGGTACTCGTCGACCTGCGCCTGCAGCTCGGGCGGGATCTCGACCGCCTTCTCCTCCTGCTGACCCTCGGGGGACGTGTAGGCGCACAGGTGCAGCAGGTCGACGATGCCCGTCAGCTCGTGCTCGCTCCCGATCGGGAGGTGGATCGCGACGCAGTGCTCGCTGAGCTGCTCCTGGAGCGCATTGAGCACGCGGAAGAAGTCGGCGCGCTCGCGGTCGAGCATGTTCACGAAGAGGACGCGGGACAGGTTCCCCGCCTCGGCGCGCTTCCAGAGCCGTCCCGTCTGCACCTCGACGCCCATCACGCCGCTGACGACGAACAGTGCTCCCTCGACGACGCGCAGCGCGGCGATCGCGTCGCCGATGAAGCCGGCGTCCCCGGGGGTGTCGACGAGGTTGATCTTTCGATCGTGCCACTCGCAGTGCGCGATCGAGCCGGAGATGGACATCCGCCGACGCTGCTCGTCCTCCTCCCAGTCGGAGACCGTCGACCCGGCGTCGATCGTGCCGAGGCGGTTGACGGCGCCGGCCTGGAACAGCAGTGCCTCGACGAGCGACGACTTCCCCGTCCCTCGGTGTCCGACGACGGCGACGTTGCGGATCCTTCCGGGCTCGTGGGCCATGCGTGCGTTCCTCCCTGGAAAAAGCTCGTGTTTGAGTGGCCGGTCCGGCCGCGAGTTTATCCCGCAGGGCGTGGTGTCACGCGTCGACGCCCGACGCCGACACGGAGCCCGAGAGGCGCGACTTCAGCCGCAGGACTGCCTTCGTGTGCAGCTGCGACACGCGCGACTCGGTCACGCCGAGGACCTCGCCGATCTCTCGCAGCGTCAGATCCTCGTAGTAGTAGAGGGTCACGACGAGCTTCTCGCGCTCGGGCAGGCGCGCGATCGCCTCGGCGATCGCCTCCTTCACCTCCGTCTGCGAAAGCGCCGCCTGCGGATCGGGCTCCGTCTCGTCCTCGATCGTGTCGATGAGCGCGATCTGGTCGCCGCCGGAGCCGGACACCGTCCAGAGCTCGTCGAGCGCGGCGATCGACGAGCGGGAGATGTCGGTCAGCGACTCCTCGAGCTCCTCACCGGACATCGACAGCTTCTTCGCGATCTCCTCGTCCGACGGCGCGCGCCCCAGCTTCCGCTCGAGCTCGGCGATCGCACGCTCGATCTCGCGGGCACGGGAACGGACGGAACGTGGTACCCAGTCGAGCGAGCGAAGCTCGTCGAGAATCGAGCCGCGGATGCGCGCGATGGCGTACGTCTCGAACTTGACGTCGCGACCGGGGTCGTAGCGGTCGATCGCGGCGATCAGCCCGAGCAGTCCGTACGACGCGAGGTCGCCTTCGTCGACGTGCGCCGGCAGTCCGCTCCCGAGCCGGCCCGCGACGTACTTGACGAGCGGCGCGTAGGTGAGGATCAAACGATCGCGAAGGGCCCTTTCGCCCGAGGCTCGGTACTGGCGCCAGAGCTCGTCGATCTCGGCCACAACGACAAGGATACGGCGCGCGCAGCATCTTTCCCGCCCGCGCGCTCTACCGGTTGCGAAAGGCGCGCACCGACAGGCTTACGAGCCAGACGCCGATCGCGATCGCGGCCGAGCCGACGACGAACCGCGTGACTCCTTCGCCGTTGCTGCGCGCAGCCCCGAGCGCGATCCCCAGCAGCGAGAAGCCGAGGAAGAGGAAGAGGAGGCCCATTGCGTCACCCTGCCGCACGGCGTCGCAGCCTACTGAGCGCGGGCGAGGTCGCTGCCCGACGGGAACCGCGGAGCGAGGCGGCTACACTCCCCGTGGCTGCAACCGAGGGGCGTAGCTCAATTGGTAGAGCACCGGTCTCCAAAACCGGGGGTTGCAGGTTCGAGTCCTGTCGCCCCTGTGCCTCTCGTTCAGCGGGATCAGCGGTTCGGCAGGGAGTCAACCGCCTTCGGGCGCTGTTCCCGTTCGACGCCGAGACCGCCTGTGGCGGCCGCGCTCTACAGCTCGTCGTAGAGCTGCTCCGCGACTTCGCCGGCGACGCCGATCTTGTCGACAAGGGTGTAGCCGGGCAGCTCTGCGACGACCACGGCCGCGCCGATCGCCGTTGCGGGGGCGGCGTGGCCGGGTACGACGAAGAACCGGCGCGCGTGCTGGCGGACGTCTTCGTACTCCTCGACCGTCAGACGTACAAGCTCCGTACAGGCACGCTCGGCGCATTCGCAGATGAACGGCACAGGCCGCTTGGGCGGGAGCTGCATTTTGTCGGCGGTCGCCTCGATCTTCTCGTTCGCTTCACGGAACGTCGCCTGGTTTCGGGCGACGCGCTCCTTCGTCAGGTCTGTCGTTGTCATGGCGCCGCTCTTCCCCGGCGTCGGCTGCGCAATCACGCGGAGGCGTCCACGTCCGCGGTCGAGCACCCGTCCGGGGGATTGCCGAGCGGCGTCCGACTGAGAAGAATGGGCTTGCGCGTGTGACTCCTGCTGAGTCGGCCCGCGCAACTGCGGATGAGAATACGGATCGACGACCCTGCGGCTCTGCCTGCGCTCCGGCGTTACCTCGCCGCGCGCACTGACTTCATCGTCGGTGAAGCCGAGCCGGGGACGCTCGCCGTCGGAGTGCTGGGCTCGCTGCGTGACGGGGGCCATACCGAGCTCGTGCGCTACCTGCGCCCGTGGCAGGACCGCAATCTCGACGTGATGGTCAATGTCGTTCCGGATTCCTGAGCCGGCATCCGAGGCGGCGAAAAGCGGTTGCTACCCTGCCGGTCCGCGCAGGAGAATCGGTGCGGATCGCCCAATTTCTTCCGTGACTTGACCCGTTCGCCCCGTCTCCACGCCGCCCGCCTGCTCGCGCTGCTGGCGTCGGCTGCCGCCGCCCTCGCCGTCGCCGCGCCGGCCTCCGCGAACCAGCCTTTCTGGACGCAGCGCCCCGACCTGACGCTGCAGGGCGACCGGCTCTTCGCGTCCAACGGCGGCTGGTGGTCGTACTCGGGCGCGGTCGAGAAGAACCTCTACCGATTCCTTCGCGACGGTGTCGTGGTCAAGGGGCTTCAGGGCACAGTCCCGGGCACGACGCCTCCGGGCGTCTCTCTGCCCGGCGTCACGCCCGACGACCCGGACGCGCCGTACTACACGGTCACCGGCGACGACGCGGGCCACTGTTTCACCGCCGAGGTGTGGGGCGGAATTCACTCGGCATACCGCACGGTGGACGGAACGCTCGTCTACGACGTCTGGGAGTGGGGTCACCTCAACTCGTTCGGAGAGGCTGCGGTGACGAACCCGATCTGCATCGGCGGCGCGCCACCGCCACCGCCGCCGCCGCCACCACCACCGCCGCCCGCGGATCCGACACCGCCGCCGCCCCCGCCCCCGCCTCCGGTCGAGCCTCCCGCGCCTCCGCCTCCCGCACCGACCCCACCCCCGCCCGCGGAGCCGGCGCAGCCGCCTTTCGTCTACGTCCCGCCGATCGCGCTCGGCCCGCAGACGCTGCGCGGCGCCCGCGCGAACGCGCCGTGGTCGGAGCACCTCGTTGCGATCGGAGGCAGCGGCGCGTACACATTCGCGCTCGTGTCCGGTTCGCTGCCGCAGGGGATGACGCTCGGGATCGACGGCGTGCTCTCGGGAACGCCCGACGCGCGCGCCGGCCAATACCCGTTCACGTTCGGCGTCACCGACTCCGGCGGCCGGATCGCCTCGCTCGAGGTCGTGTTCACCGTCCTTCGCCCTCGCGTGTCGTTCGCGACGACGAGGCTCGCACCCGCCAGGCTGAACGCCCGGTACAGCGCCCAACTCGAGGCAACCGGCGGCAGCAGCGTCCGCACGTACTCGGTGGTCGCCGGGAAGCTGCCGCGCGGCATCGTGCTGACGAGCAGCGGCCTGATCCACGGCCGCCCGCGCGCGACCGGCACGTACGGCTTCACCGTCGAGGTTCGTGACGCGAACGGCGTCGCTCGACGGCAGTACTTCGCCCTGCGCGTCCGCTAGCAGCCGCCGCAGGATCGCGCGCCTCGAGGCGTTACAGTGCGCCGATGCAGCTCCGCAAGAACGCGAAGGTCGAGTTGCTCCGGCAAGTGCCACTCTTCGCGCAGTGCTCGAAGCGCGAGCTGGAGACGATCGCCGGCATCGCCGACGAGGTCGAGGTCGGCGAAGCCACCGAGCTGACGACGCAGGGCGATCGCGGACGGGAGTTCGGCGTCATCGTGGACGGCACCGCCAGCGTGACGGGAGACGGCAAGCAGGTTGCTTCGCTCGGAGCCGGCGACTTCTTCGGAGAGATCGCGCTCGTGAGCGACATCCCGCGGACGGCAACCGTCAAGGCGACCTCACCGGTCCGGCTGCTCGTCGTGAGCGCGCGGGACTTCCGCCGGCTGATGCGCGAGTCGCCGGCGGTCCAGAACAAGGTGCTCCAGGCGCTCGCGCACCGCGTCGCGGAGCTCAGCACGCGCCACGCCTGAGCCGCCGCGGGCTTACCAGTCGCGTCTGAGCGCGAGCACCGAACGGGCCTCGACGTGCACCTCGTCGCGAGCGGTGTGGGAGCGCGCCTCGGGTCGCAGCTCGGGCTCCGCGGTCGAGAACTCGAGCTTCCAGCGGGCGCCGAACCGTCGCGTCGGCAGCCGGAACGTGAGCGACTCGTGGTGCGCGTTGAACAGGAGCAGGAACGACGCGTCGCGCACCGGCTCACCGCGCGAGGTCTCCATTCCCACCTCCTCGCCGTTCAGGAAGACGCCGATCGCGCGCGCGCCGGGGTTCCGCCAGTCGCGCTGCGTCATCTTCCGGCCGTCGGGCCGCATCCACCACACGTCCGGCAGGTCGGCGCCGCCGCCCGCGAAGAAGCGCGTCCGCCGGAAGACGGGATGCGCGTTCCGGAGCTCGATCAGCCGGCGCGTGAACTCGAGCAGCCGGCGTTGCGAATCGTCGAGCTCCCAGTCGAACCACGAGATCTCGTTGTCCTGGCACCAGGCGTTGTTGTTGCCGCCCTGCGTGCGACTGAGCTCGTCGCCGCCGAGGAGCATCGGCACGCCCTGTGAGAGCAGCAGCGTCGTGAGGAAGTTGCGCTGCTGCCGCTCGCGCAGCGCGTTGATGTCCGCATCGTCGGTCGGCCCTTCCGCACCGTGGTTCCAGGAACGGTTGTGGTCGTCGCCGTCGCGGTTGCCTTCCTTGTTCGCCTCGTTGTGCTTCTCGTTGTACGAGACGAGGTCGCGCAGCGTGAAGCCGTCATGTGCGGTGATGAAGTTGATCGACGCGAACGGCCGCCGGCCGTCGCGTTCGTAGAGGTCGGCCGACCCGCCGAAGCGGGAAGCGAATGTCGAGACGCCGCCTTCGCCGCGCCAGAAGTCGCGCATCGTGTCGCGGTAGATCCCGTTCCACTCCGACCAGAGGACGGGGAAGTTGCCGACCTGGTAGCCCCCGGGCCCGACGTCCCACGGCTCCGCGATCAGCTTCACCTGGGAGAGCACCGGATCCTGGTGGATGATGTCGAAGAACGCCGAGAGTCGATCGACGTCGTAGAACTCGCGCGCGAGCGCGGACGCGAGGTCGAAACGGAAGCCGTCGACGTGGCAGTCGACCGCGAAGTAGCGCAGCGAGTCCATGATCAGCCGCAGCACCGACGGGTGCACGGGGTTGAGCGAGTTGCCGGTCCCGGTGAAGTCCATGTAGTAACGGGCGTCTTCCGGCGACAGGCGGTAGTACGACGCGTTGTCGACGCCCTTGAACGAGAGCATCGGCCCGAGGTGGTTGCCCTCCGCCGTGTGGTTGTAGACGACGTCGAGGATCACTTCCATCCCCGCTCGGTGCAGCGCCTTCACCATCCCCTTGAATTCGCGCACCTGCTCGCCTCGCGTTCCGGTCGCCGCGTACAGCGCGTGCGGGGCGAGGTAGCCGATCGTCGAATAGCCCCAGTAGTTCGTGAGCCCGCGGTCCTGGAGGAAGCTCTCGTTCGCGATGTGGTGCACCGGGAGCAGCTCGACCGAGGTGACGCCGAGCGAGATGAGGTGCGCGATCGCGCCTTCCGATGCCAGGCCGGCGAACGTGCCGCGGAGGTCTTCGCGCACGTCGGAGTGCTGCATCGTGAAGCCCTTGACGTGCGCCTCGTAGATGACGGTGTCGTGCCACGAGATGCGCGGCCGGACTTCGTCGTCGTCCTGCCAGTCGAACGAGTCGTCGACGACGACCGACTTGGGAATCGCCGGGGCGTCGTCGCCCTCGTCGCGGACGAGATCGCGATCGTCGCCATCGGGTGCGTACGGGAAGGCGCGGCCGGCGGTGTGGTCGACGTCGCCTTCGATCGCCTTCGCGTACGGGTCGATCAGCAGCTTCGCCGGGTTGAAGCGTTGACCGTTCTCCGGCGACCACGGCCCATGGACGCGGTACCCGTAGCGCTGGCCCGGGCCGACCCCGGGGACGTAGCCGTGCCAGTTGAAGGCGGTCCGCTCGCGCAGCTCGAGCCGCTCCTCCCGCTCGTCCTGGTCGAAGAGGCACAGGTCGACGCGCTCGGCGTGCTCGGAGAAGAGGGAGAAGTTCGTCCCGTCGCCATCCCATGACGGCCCGAGCGGGAACGGCTGGCCTGGCCAGACTTCACGTGACATCGTCAGAGACTCCCGCCGCTCACGGGCGGGAAAGTACCTAGCCGCGCGTCCGGCGCAGGAGCTCGTCCTCGACCGCGGCCGGATCGAGGCCGCGCGCCGCCAGCAGGACGTAGCTGTGGAACCACAGGTCGGCGACCTCTTCGACGACTCGCTCGTCATCCTCCGCGGTCGCGGCCACCGCCGCCTCGACCGCCTCCTCCCCGACCTTGCGCGCGCACGCCGCGACTCCCTCGTCGAGGAGCGAGGCGACGTACGAGCCCTCGGGCCGGTTGCGGGCGCGGTCGGCGACCGTCCTCCACAGCCACGGCGCGAAGCACGAGACGGAGCCCGTGTGGCACGTCGGGCCGTTGGGACGGACGCGTAGCAGGAGCGCGTCGCCGTCGCAGTCGTCGCGGAGCTCCTCAACGGTGAGCGTGTTCCCGGACGTCTCGCCCTTACGCCAGAGCTGCTCGCGCGACCGGCTCCAGAACCACGCGTCGCCGCTCTCGCGTGTGCGCCGCTCGGCCTCCGCGTCCATCCACGCGAGCATCAGGACACGCCCCGTCGCGGTGTCCTGCACAATCGTCGGGCGGAGCTCTCCCTCAGGCTGCATCGCGGAGCGGGACGCCCAGGTCGCGGAGCTCCGCGCGCAGTCGCACGAGCCGGCTCGGATCCTCGTGCAGGATCGACGCGAGCAGTGCCGCCTGCGCGACGTCGAGCGCCGCCGCAACGTGCGACGCGTTGCCGGCTCCTCCGGACGCGATCACGGGTAGGGAGACGGCCTCGGCGACGGCGCAGGTCAGCTCGAGGTCGTAGCCGGCGCGCGTGCCGTCGGCGTCGATCGACGTGAGCAGAATCTCGCCTCCGCCCCGTTCCTCAACCTCACGCGCCCACTCGATCGCGCGGCGAGGCGTCCGCGCGGTGCCGGCGCGCGAGCGGACGTCGCCCGCCGTGGAGTCGATCGCGACGACGACGGCCTGGCTGCCGAGGCGCTCGGCGAGCTCGGTCACGAGCTCCGGGCGCTCGAGTGCGGCCGAGTTGACCGAAACCTTGTCGGCGCCCGCGCGCAGGAGCTCCTCGGCATCGGCCACGCTGCGCACGCCTCCGCCGACCGTGAACGGGATCGCGAGCCGTTCGGCCACACGGCCAACGAGCTCGACGAGGGTCCGCCGCTGCTCGAGCGTCGCGGAGATGTCGAGGAAGACGAGCTCGTCGGCGCCCGCGTCGGAGTACGCGGCTCCGAGCTCGACGGGGTCGCCGACATCGCGGAGCGCCGCGAACTGCACGCCTTTGACGACGCGGCCGCCGGTGACGTCGAGACAGGGGATCAGACGAGGGAGAGGCACATCGACTCCAGGAAGCGTGCGCCGGCGGCACCGCTCTTTTCCGGGTGGAACTGGACGCCGGTGAACGCGCCGCGCTCGGCCACGGCCACAACGCCTTCGGAGGTCGCGGTCGCGCACGGTGTCTGCGCCGCGTACGAGTGCGCGAAGTAGTAGGCGTCGTCGAGTTGCTCGACGGACGCCCAGCCGATCCTCGGGACGCGTCCGTCGCGCAGGCGAACGGCGCGGCCCGGAAGGAACCTGAGCCCCTCGACGCCGCCGTCCTCGTCGGTCTCCTCGAGCGCGAGCTGGAGGCCGAGGCAGATGCCGAGCACCGGACGGCCCGCGTTCAGGCGCGTTCGCAGCGCCTCGTCGATCCCGCGCTCGCGCAGACCGCGCATCGCTGCGGCGGCGGAGCCGACGCCCGGGAGCACGGCGAGGTCTGCGGTGTCGAGGTCGCCGCCGACCGTGGCGCCGAGGCGCTCGAACGCGAGCGCGACCGAACGGACATTGCCGGCGCCGTAGTCGCAGATCGCGACCCTCATAGCATGCCCTTGGTCGAGGGCACGCCCTGGCTCTCGAGGCGGACGGCGCTGCGAAGCGCGCGACCGACCGCTTTGAACGCGGCTTCGGCCACGTGGTGCTCGTCTCGGCCGGTCGCCTCAACGTGGATCGCCAACCGCCCCGCCTGTGCCAGGCTCGAGAGCACGTGCCCGGCGAGGCCCGGGTCGCGCTCGAGGCGCACCTCGGCCGAGGGGCGCCCACCGAGGTCGACGGCGGCACGAGCGAGCGCGTCGTCCATCGGCACCACGGCGTCGCCGTAGCGAGCGATCCCGCGGCGGTCGCCGAGCGCCGCGTCGAGCGCGTCGCCGAGCGCGAGCGCTGCGTCCTCGGCCGTGTGATGCGCTCCCGTCTCCAGGTCGCCGGCACCTTCCAGGATCAGGTCGAACCCGGCGTGGAACGCGAGCTGCTCGAGGAAGTGGTCGTACAGCCCGGCGCCGGCGCCGACGCGGACACGCGAGGCGCCGTCGAGCGCGAGCCGCACCCCGATTCGCGTTTCGGCCGTGACGCGGAGGCGGCGAACGCGGCGGCCGCCGGCGGGCGCAACAGGGCTCGGCCGGTCGAGCATGCGCGCAAGCACCTCGAGCAGCAGGTCGTCGTCCTCGCGGTCGAGCGTCGAGATCCGGATCGCGTCCGGAAACGGCCGCACGGCGAATCCCTGCCGCAGCAGCGCCTCCATCAGCGCACGCGGCTCGTCGACGGGGACATAGAGGAAGTTCGTGTGCGACGGGAGCGGATCGAGCCCGAGCGCGCGCAACGCGCTCGCGAAACGCTCGCGCTCCTCGATCACGGGTGTCACGTCCGGCGGCGCCTCGAGCGTGGCCACGGCGAGCGCCGCCGAAAGGTTCGACACCGGCGCCGGCGTTTGGCGCGCATTCAGCTCGCGCGCGGCGTCGGCATCCGCGAGCGCGTACCCGAGTCGCGCGCCCGCAAGGCCGAAGGCCTTCGAGAACGTGCGCAGGACGATCACGCCGTCCTCGATCAGCTCCGCCGCCGTCACGTCGCAGTACTCGAAGTACGCCTCGTCGACGACGAGCGGCCGTGACTCGGGAAGCGGCTCGAGCGCGCCCGTCGGGTTGTTCGGGCGGCAGCAGAACGTCAGGACGGGATCGTCGTCGCCGACCTCGGCGCCCGTGAGCCACGCGCCAATCGCGAAGAGCGGGTACGTCGGGTCGTCGGCGACCGCAACCGTGTCGCCGGGACCGGCGAACGCCCGCGCACAGAGGTAGATCAGGTCGTCGGCGCCCGCGCCGAGCACGATGTTCCCGGGCTGCGTCCCGGTGTAGCGCGCGATTGCTTCGAGAAGCTCGACGTGGCCGCCGTGCGCGTACGTGTTGATGCGCGCGAGCGGCCCGGCGATCGTGCCCGGTCGCGACGACGGCAGCGGAGCCGCGGCCACGTTTCCGTCGTAGCGGCGA
>Ga0126307_10004127_pt1 | contig 10032 bp, 8 predicted proteins | sample Plot28_FD_89955 | JGI IMG/M metagenome (GOLD analysis project Ga0126307, IMG submission 89955) | Serpentine soil microbial communities from UC McLaughlin Reserve, CA, USA - Plot28 | ecosystem: Environmental > Terrestrial > Soil > Grasslands | place: USA: UC McLaughlin Reserve, Lake County...
ACCCGTACGGTAGGGCTCCAGCGCCGACCAGAAGTTTCTGACCCACTGCCGTTCCTCGTCGAAGCCCTCGGACCCCTCGGTCGCGCCGGTGATTTTGTACGTATGCCTGGCGCTGCGGCCGTTAAACGCGATCCGGTCCTCGCTTACGCGGGCGATCATCCCTCCGAGGTGGAAGATCGGGAATACCGTGAGCGGGGAGCTGATTTGCAGCGCGTGCTCAGCAACGATTTCGATGACATCATCGGTCAGCTTGGCCACGTCGCAGGAGCGGGAATAGTACCACCAGCCGTGCGGGAATGACGGGTCGAACATCGCCTGGTGAGTGAGGAAAGGCTTCGGCTGGCACAGGTCGAGCAGCGGTGAGCCGAACTCTTTGAGTGGCCGCACGACCTTATCCTCGTCCTCCAGCGGGCATGCGTAGCAGCACGCGACGACGACAGGCTTGCCGTGCAGCTCAGGCGGAACCACGGGGAGTGTCGGCGCCTTTCGGTGGATCACGATCGACGTCAGTTCGTCCGACACGTCGGTGATCCACTCGCGGTAAAAGCACAGTGGTGCGGCCACTACGCAGCGGCGCCCAAGTCGTGCTCCACTACCCCGCTCCTTGCAGTTCTCCAGAGGCTCGCACACGCGGCTTGGCGTCCCCGGCGGGTGCGCGGGCAGGCGGCCGAGGATCACGATTCGCTCTGCAGCCCGCAGTCGCACACGCGCTGGCTTCGGGTGCTCCCAGAGCTCCACACAGACACCGCAGTCGCCGAGGAAGACCCTCACGTAGGTCAGAACGAACTTCGAGACGAAAACGGGCGGCCCCCTGAAGTGTGCCTGGATCGGTTGCAGTTGCCTGAGCCAGCAGCCGGAGTTCACGATGATCGCAGCGTCCCCGTTCTCGCGCCGGATCGTCGACAGCGAAGGGGCGTGGGTGTGCCCGGAGACGAAGACGTCTATCTCCCGTCCTGGCAGATTGCGGTTTATCGGCGGCAACTGGTCCATCGTCAGCAGACCTCGGATCTCTTGCTCCATCTCGAGGAAGTCGAAGAAGTCGCCGGCCAGGACCAGTTCGATCGAACCGCCGTGGGCCGAAAGCTCCTCCAGCAGCGCCGTGAGCTCCTCCGGCGACTCGAAGATATCGTGGCCCGGGTCCCCGCCGATGTGGGTGTTCGAGAGGAAGGCGATCAGCGTGTCGTCCCGAAGCGTTCTGGCACGTGCGGGCGGCGAGGGACTATCCCCGGTGTTCTGCGTCATCTTGCGCTACCTGCGTCGTTTCTATCCGGGCCCTGTGACGGAGGTCCGCCCCGGCGTCCACTGCGGATCTGGCGCAACACGCGCAGGCCGTAGACCTGCCAGAGCTGCCCGAGGAAGAGAGCGTCGAAGCGGCCCAGGGCCGTTACCTGGGCAGTCCGTGACGCGCCTCCGGCGCGGAAGGTGGCGAGTTGCCTGAGAAAGCCGAGTAGTGCCAGCCTCAGGATGCCAGAAGCGACGAGCTCTGTTGCGGGCTCGTCTCCGGCCTCCGTGTGCCCTCGCAACAACCAGGTGTACAGGGTGGTCGTGTCGCTCCAGACATAGGTAGGCGGGTGGCTTCTCATCACCTTGAAGCCCGCGAGCGTGACCGGATGGCCGACGCCGTCCCGGAAGGAAAGCCGGTAGAGCATGTGCTTGATCGCGGGGTCTTCCTCATCGACGAGGAGGTTGAAGGCACCCCTCTCAACCGGCAGCCGGCCGCCGAGGGCATCACATTCCACCCTGCGGCCTTCGCCTCGTGTTCCCTATCAGCCTCAAATAGTTCCAGGTTCTCGACCTCGATGGTGAGGTGGAATATCATGCGGGTATCGCTCTCGCACCCCACACGGGAGCCACGCTCGTAGTCGCTCTCCCCGAAGGAGACGTAGCCCTTCATCTGTTCGGTGAAGCGGACGCTGGTAGTTCCGTTCATCTGGTCACTTTCCGCTTCGTTTGGAGTAGCCGCTCGGCGAAGCGGTCCGCCACGGCTGCGATGGTCAGGCTCGGGTTGGCGCCGACCGGACCCAGCATGACTGATCCGTCGGCGACGTAGAGACCCGGGTAGCCGAAGACCTCGCCGTAGGAATCCACCACGCCAAGGTCGGTCTCTTGGCCACAGCTCGTCCTCCGTGCCGGCCGCCGCACTCAAGTCTAATCCCACATCTGTGTTCTCTTTCAGCGTAACAAGCTCTAACTAACAAAGCCAGAATAGAGATCTGTGCCCGCCTCCTAACCGCTGCGCCGCGCGCCAGGTGTCTCTCCCGGCTTGCTGCGCGAGTCTGTGCGCTTCCTCTTGGCCGCCCACGATGCGTCCAGCGCGAGGGCTGCGAGCCCGTGCACAGTGCTTCACAACAGCGTGACCTTCCCCTAGACGTCCTCCACACCACATTGCCGTTCTTTCGCAGGATCTCTTTCACCACTTTTTCCACCGTGTCGCCTGTTCTCTCGCCTCCTTCCAGGTTTCTATCGCGGAAAACGGCACCCCTTCCAGGCCGTACATCACTTGATAGAGATCGAACTAAGTGATCCTTGCAAAACCTTCTCTTGATCGGATGCTGCGCTCAATGGCATGAGCAAAGAACTTGTTTCGGATGAGCTATGGGAAGCCATCGAGCCTCTATTGCCTGAGGAGCCGGAGAAGCCCAAGGGAAGACCACGGCTGCCAGACCGGGCGACTCTTACCGGCATCGTCTTCATGCTAAAGAGCGGCATCCCCTGGGAGATGCTCCCCAAGGAGATGGGCTGCGCCTCCGGTTCGATCTGCTGGCGGCGCCTGAAGGAGTGGGAAGAGGCGTGGCAAGAACTGCTAGGGGTGTTGCTGGACCGGCTCGGAGAAGCTGAAGAGATCAACTGGGAGAGGGCCTCTCTGGACCGGACGAGTATTCTGGCCAAAAGGGGCCAGAAGACCGGCAAAAATCCGACGGATAAGGGAAAACCGGGCTCGAAGCGCCACCTTGTAGTGGACCGAAACGGGGTCCCGCTCGCGGTAGTTCTCACCGCAGCTAACGTTCACGACTGCACGGTCTTGGAGGAATTAGTGGACGCCATAGAGGCGATCAAGCGTCCGAGGGGTCGTCCCCGCATGAGGCCAAAGAAGCTGCATGCTGACAAACCCTACAACACCAAGAAGTGCCGCGAAGCGCTCCGCAGACGCCGCATCAAAGTGAGGATAGCAAGGAAGTGTAAGGAGAGCAGCGAGCAGCCCAAGGGCGGCACCGGTGGGTTGTGGTGCGCACGCTGGCATGGCTTGCCAAGTACCGTAGGCTCACGATTCGCTATGAGCGGCGGGACGACATCCACGAGGCGTTCCTCCATCTCGGCTGATCGCTGATCTGCCTCACCTACCTCTCGTGACGGTTTTGCAAGGCTCTTTTAGTCAAGTACAGGCTCAAGTAGACGTGCGTTGTCATTCGGAGAGCCCGGAAGCCGAGGCGCTTCACAAGCATAATATGATCGGATAAACGGGACCACTTGCGGTCAACATGGCCCGGAAGCGGAGTTCTAAGGGCTAGGTGGTTCGTACTCACGCGACCTTTAGCACGCCGCCTGGTAGAAGTGTTTCGGCACCCGCCTCATCCATAAGAAGCTGTAGCCATAGCCCGAAGCGCACCACTCGTGCAGCCTCATCGCCTGGTAGGGCCCCAAGACACTAAGTACTTCGGGGGTACGGTCGAGGAGATCTCTAGAGACCGGTCTATCCGTGGAGAACCGTGTGCGCCCAGAAGACACCAGAGGGGACCGCGTGTAGTCTCGACTTGTGGTTGAGGTACAAGTCGAAGGCGGTAGATCTTGCGTGCCTAAACCAAGCCTGTAAGGTGAAGGTCACACGCAAGGATGGGGCGTCGAGAGCGAGGGGGGAGGACACCCATAGAAGTGCATTCTCATGGCATCTCATCGCCGCTCCCTCGACGCCCGCAACGACGGCGAGCAGGGGAGGAAAGGAATGAGCTCCTTACCGGTGAGACCCTTACCCGCGCTCCTCGCGTTCTTCGCGCTGGGAAACCTAGCGGCTGCCTCGATACCGTGCCGCTGCAGGGCGAGGTTCGTGGGGCGGGGGGTCGCGCTCGGCGCCGTAGCGCTCTATGCGTGGATGGTAGTGGGAAGGGGAGACTCGCTCGAGGAATGCGAGGTGGAGGGGGGCACGAGGTTGCTGGCGCGATCTCGTCGCTCTGGAGGGGGGACGCATGCGGCGTCTGTTACTGGTTTGTTCGGCTGGTTGTCTAGCTGCAGCCCTGGCTTGGTCTTTTCCGTCTCTTGCCGCCTCGGCGCAGACGGGTTCGAAGGAGAGCTCAGCGGCAAACATCTCACAGGGTAGTATCGCCACCCACCCCTACGTAGATGTATCGGACGGGCCCTCGCCCGGCTACTCGCAGGTTGTGGACAACGCTACACCGGGGCGCTTCGAGGCACCCGGCTGGGGGGAGCGCTCTGGTGACGCACAGAGTTTCGGCGGAGACCACGTCTACAGCCAACCGTCCGAAGACGCGGCCCCCGCTCGCTTCAAGGTCGAGATCCCCGCGACAGGCTCCTACTCCATCTACGCTTGGTGGCCCGCGCGGGCGTCCAACAGCGCCGCGGCCCGCTTCAGGGTGAGCACCACCTCAGGCGTCGAGTGGACAGAAGTGGACCAACGGAAGGACGGGGGCATGTGGGTGAGGCTCGGCGCCTACAAGATGGAGGCCGGCGATAACTACTCCGTCCAGATATTCGGGAGCTCTGAAGGAGACGGCGAGGTAGTCGCCGACGCCGTGGTGGTCCTCAGCGGCGAGCAGGCGAACCCCGAGGAGGCCGCGGGCGAGGAGATAGCCGGTGAGAGAGTGACGGTCGCTGGCGGGCGCACCACGGGCCGCGACGTAGTGAGGATGGCAAGGAGGCACTTAGGCACCCGCTACGTGAAGTCGCCTCCGCACCGGTGCAGAGCCTACCGCAGGGAGGACTGCTCCTGCCACACCAAGGTCGTCTTCAATAGGTTCGGGAGATCGCTCCCCGATAACCCCCCGAGCCAGTGGAAGAGAGGCAAGAGGGTAAAGAAGAAGTCCCACCTGCGTCCCGGCGACCTGGTCTTCTTCGATGAGAACAAGAACGGCAAGCTGCAGCCGTGGGACCATGTGGGCATCTACTCGGGCCACGGGAACCTGATCCACGCCTCCAGCTACTTCGGCAAGGTTGTCGAGAGCAAGATGAAGTACATCCACGGTTACTGGGGCGCGAAGAGGATCAAGCGGCTGAGATAGGGCCTCTACAAGCCAGGCGCACGATTACAAAACAGCCGTGGCCTCTGAAACGCAGCTCTATCGTGAGGGCCGCCTCGAGGCATAGCGTTACTCGCGGCTATCACCGCGCACCCTGGCTGCGACACCCACCACGTCACCTTATCGCCAAGCCTCTCTCAAGCTGCTGTCAATTCCAGTCTCGCGGTACCGTTCGGGCGCAGTAGGGCTCGGAATCGCAGCCCGAGTGGCCGGATGTTTCTGGACTCGCGTCCTGGAGCGCTGCGCTGGATGCCGGTGGCGACGGAGGAGAGGTTGTCGCCTGTCCGGTCGTACTCCTCTTTGATACGGGACAGGAGAAAGACCTCGAAGTCTATCGACAGTACATCAGGATCGGTATGGACGGCTCAATCGTGCCGGTGGGGGTGAACCCCAGCAACCAGGAGAGGTTGCCTTGCTGGAAGATCCAAACGAGAGGGAAGTTGACAGACTAGCAATTAAAGGCTAGGGCGCGATCGGGACCGAAGGTGATCTTACCAGAGGCCGTACGCATCAAGTAGCTCTGTAGCTTTTCGGTAGGGGACCGCATCATACGGGAGGACGCCTAGCGCCTTAGGAAGGCGGCGACTCAGCAACTTCCTGGTGCAGCGACCGCACTGTTTCTCTACGAAAGCTTGACCAGCACCAATCGGTTCGCGCTACCCGGCCAGTTACTTGCCTTCGAGTCCCTTCTGGAAGGCAGTCCAGGAGAGGGTCGCGCACTTGATGCGGGAGGGGTACTGGATCACACCCTTCAAGGCTGCCAGATCATCCATCTCCGGGTACTCTTCCTCGCCGACCATCATGGCTTTGAAGTGGGAGATCTCGGCCTCCGCTTCCTCGCGGCTCTTCCCCATCAGCCGTTCGGTCATCATCGAGGCCGAGGCCTGAGAGATGGAGCAGCCCCTTCCGCCGAACTTCACGTCGGCAACCATGTCCCCGTCGAAGACCGCATACACCGTTACCTCGTCGCCGCAGAGAGGGTTGAGGAGGTGCTCCTCGAGGTCGGCGTCTTGCAGCTCGCCCCGGTTCCGGGGGCGCTGGTAGTGGTCCATGATGACCTGCGTGTAGAGCTCGCGCATCATCGCGCGAAAGCCGCGAAGAACTCACGGGCGCCCACGAGCGCCTCGACCAGCGCATCCACCTCTTCGTCGGTGTTGTACAGGTAGAAGCTCGCCCGCGCCGTCGCCGCAACGCCGAGCCGCCGCATCAGGGGCTGGGCGCAGTGGTGCCCGCTCCTTATCGCAACGCCCTCCTCGTCCAGGAACTGCGAGAGGTCGTGCGGGTGCATTTCGGGGAGAGAGAAGGAGACGAGGCCGGTCCGGCCCTTCTCGGGACCGTACACGATGATGTCTTCCATCTCCGAGAGCCGCCGGTGGGCGTACTCCCCGAGCCAACGCTCGTGCTCCCTGACGTTCTCCATCCCTAGCGCGTCGAGGTAATCCACGGCGGCGCCAAGGCCCACAGCCTGCGCGATGTTCATGGTCCCGGCCTCGAACTTGTAGGGCAGGTCGTTCCAGGTGGAGTAATCCAGATGGACCTCTCGGATCATCTCCCCGCCGCCCAGGAACGGGTCCATCTCCTCCAGGATCTCCGGACGGCCCCACAGCACCCCGACGCCCGTGGGCCCGAGCATCTTGTGCCCGCTGCACGCGAAGAAGTCGCAGCCGAGCTTCGTCACATCGACCGGCAGGTGCGGCGCGCTCTGCGCCCCGTCTACCAGCATGAGCGCCCCCGCCTCGTGAGCCATCCGTGCCAGCTCCTCGACCGGGTTTATGGTGGCGAGCACATTCGAGGCGTGGATGCAGCCGACGAGCCTGGTCTTTGGGCCGATGAGACGTTCTGCTTCTTCAAGATCCAGCGTTCCATCATCCTGGATAGGAATGAAGCGCAGCCTCGCGCCGGTCGCCTGCGCGGCAAGCTGCCAGGGGACGAGGTTCGAGTGGTGCTCGGCCTCGGTGAGCACCACCTCGTCACCTTCGCGCAAGACCTTGCGGCCCCAAGCGTGAGCGACGAGGTTTATTGACTCGGTCGTGCCACGGGTAAAGATCAAGGCTCTCGTGTCCGGCGCGCCGATGAAACGGGCCACCATCTGCCTCGCCTCTTCGTAAGCTGCTGTCGCCTCTTCGGCGAGGCGGTGGACGCCGCGGTGGATATTGGCGTTGTGCTGTTCGTAGTAGTCGGCGAGAGCCTGGATCACCTGCCGTGGTTTCTGGGAGGTCGCGGCGTTGTCCAGGTAGACGAGTCTCTTCCCGTTCACCTCACGTTCGAGGATGGGAAAGTCGTGCCGGATCTCCTGCACGTCGTACATCTTCTACCCCCTGCGGCGCCTCCTGCCCATCGTCGGGCTGACCTTCGCCTCGCTGAGCGCCACGTAGATGTCATCGCCTTCAATTTTCACGTCGTGCTTGGGGACGGGCTTCACCGCCGGGAGGGTTAGCGCCTTCCCGGTGGTCACGTCGAACTTCGCGCCGTGGCGCGGGCACTTTATCTGAGAGCCGATCAGCTCTCCCTGGTCCAGCGGCCCTGCGTCGTGGGTGCAGACGTCCTCGATGGCGTGGAACTCGCCGTCCACATTGCAGAGGGCGACCCGATGGCCCTCCACCTCGTAGACGCCCACCTCGCCTGGAGCAACATCCCCGGTCTTCGCTATCTTGTGGAACTCGGCCATGATCTTTAGGCCACCCGCTCCTCGAAGCCGAGCCCGATCTTGGCCTCTATCGCCCGATCCAGCTTCTCCTTGAGGCCCGGCAAGGGAATGCGGCTCGTGACCTCACCGAAGAAGCCGAAGACCACGAGCTTTTCGGCCTCCGGCCTGGGGATACCGCGGCTCATCAGGTAGAAGAGATCCGTGGCGTCCACCTGCCCCGTCGTCGAGCCGTGGGAGCATTTTACGTCGTCGGCCATGATCTCCAGGTTCGGCAGACTGACCGCCATCGCGTCATCGGTGCCAAGTATGAGGTTCCGGTTGGTCTGGTAGGCATCAGTCTTCTGCGCCCCCGGCTCGACCCGGATGAGCCCGCTGAAAACGGCGAGCGACTCGTCCCTGAGAGCACCCTTGTAAAGCAGGTCCGAGTGGGCGTTCGGGGCGATGTGGTCCTGCAAGGTGTGGTGGTCGAGGACCTGGTTCGAGTCGGCGAAGTAGAGCCCCAGCATCTCTGAGTCGCTCCCTGGCGCCGCGAGCCCAGCCTCGACGTTCGTACGGCTCAGCTCGGATCCCAGAGAGACCACCAGGCTGTTTATGACGGCGTCCCTCCCGGTCGAGGAGCGGATGGTGTTGAAGTGCAGGACGTTGCGCTCCCAATTCTGCAAGGAGACGTAGTGGACGTTCGCGCCCTGCCCGACGAAGAGCTCGACCGCGCCGTTGCTGAGAGCGAGCTCCTCGCCGCCGGCCGAGGCGTACTCGTCTATGTACGTGACCGTGGCGCCCTCCTCGACCACGACGAGGGTGCGCGGCATTATGGAGCCTGTGACGTCGAGCCAGCGGTAGCTCTGGATCGGGACCTCGACGGCGACCCCCCGCGGTACGTAAAGGAACGACCCGCCGGAGAACGCCGCCGCGCTGAGCGCCGCGAACTTGTCGTAGTCTTCGGGCACCAGCTCGAAGAGGCGCTCCTTGACCAGATCCTCGTGTTCCCTGAGAGCCGTGTGCAGGTCGATGAAGACGACGCCTTTTTGCTTCAAATCTTCATCTTCACGAACGAAGGTCGTCTCGGAGTTATGCTGGACGAGCAGAGCCGAGTTCGCTTCGCCCTCCTTTATGAGCCGCTGGACGGCGTCGGGGAGGTCTCCCTCCCGCGTCACGTCGGGGCTGGGAGCGTAGGGGAGGAAGTCCTCCACCCTCACATCGGAGATGTCTGTGTAGCGCCACGCCTCGTCCCTCAAGGTGGGCATCGGCATCTCCTCGAAGGTGCGCCACGCCTCGAGGCGCTTCTCGGTGAGCCACGCGGGCTCGTCCTTGAACGCCGAGAGCGCCTTGATGGTCTCGACGCTTACTCCCTTACTCTTCAGAACCTCCGGCACGCCGTTCGTGCTCATATATCACCCTTCTCTCGCCTCGAAAAAGGGGCGGACCCATGAGAGCCCGCCCCGCCAAACCTCTGCTCCGCAACTACCGGTGGTAAGAACCTAGCCGACCGAGCCCTCCATCTCGAGCTGGATCAGACGGTTGAGCTCTATGGCGTACTCGAGCGGGAGCTCCTTGGCGATGGGCTCGATGAAGCCGTTGACGACCATCGCCATCGCCTCTTCCTCGCTCAAGCCGCGGCTCATGAGGTAGAAGAGCTGGTCCTCCCCAACCTTGGAGACCGTGGCCTCGTGCTCGGTGGTGACCTTCTTCTCCTCGATCTCGATGTAGGGGTACGTGTCCGTGCGCGCCTTCTCGTCGAGCAACAACGCGTCGCACTCGACCCGGCTCTTGGAGCCCTGCGCGCCCTCGTGCACCTTGAGAAGACCGCGGTAGGTCGAGCGTCCGGTCCCCTTGGAGATGGATTTCGAGGTGATGCGGCTTGAGGTGTTAGGCGCGGCGTGGACGACCTTGCCGCCCGCGTCCTGGTGCTGCCCGTTGCCGGCGTAGGCGACAGAGAGGATCTCACCTCGGGCGCCCTCGCCCATGAGGTAGACAGCAGGGTACTTCATGGTGAGCTTGGACCCGAGGTTGCCGTCAACCCACTCGACGTTGGCGTTCTCCTCGGCCACGGCCCTCTTCGTAACCAGGTTGTAGGTGTTGTGCGACCAGTTCTGGATGGTCGAGTACCTTATGCGGGCGTCGGGCTCGGCCTCGCAA
>Ga0126307_10004128_pt1 | contig 10030 bp, 3 predicted proteins | sample Plot28_FD_89955 | JGI IMG/M metagenome (GOLD analysis project Ga0126307, IMG submission 89955) | Serpentine soil microbial communities from UC McLaughlin Reserve, CA, USA - Plot28 | ecosystem: Environmental > Terrestrial > Soil > Grasslands | place: USA: UC McLaughlin Reserve, Lake County...
CTCATTATTTAAAAAAGCAGTTCGATTCTGCCTCCCTTATGTTCCAGTTTATTAATTATGCCTTTGCTGAGAAAGAAAAAGATGGCTATTATAAATACATTGGAAGCCGAATGGATGGCAATAATGCGCTAAGCATATCAACCAAAGAAAATAACAGCCTTGTAAAAAAGGTTTTCTCCACTTCGCCAAGCCGCAACGATGCTTTTGTCTGGCAGATAAGAACTTTAATTGAATTAGGCAATCTGACCGAGGCCGGCAGTCTTATAGCTACTTTAAAGACTGATCCTGGTTTTCCAGAAAGATTACAGGATGACCTTGAGGAAGTACAAGCCTATTGGTTTTATAAACAGGAGATATGGGACAGCTCCGCCACCCATTTGCTGAACGCACTGGATGTAGCCAAGAATAAACAAGAGAAAGGAAGGTGGGAATACCTGGCTGCACAAATGCTGGAAAAGAAAGGCAAGTTGGAAGAAGCACAAAATCTTTTTACCAAAGCACTTAGCCATGGCACCGATCCCATAATGGAAGTGTATGCCCGCCTAAACCTTGTTCGGATTAATACCGATGGCGGGGAAAACTATATTGATAAGAATGTTTCCGAACTGGTGAAGATGGCAAAAAAAAGCAAGTATGAGGAATACCGTGATGTCATTTATTTTATGGCTGCACAAATAGAATTGGAAAGGGGAAATTTAGCAGGAGCACAGGCACTTTTATTGAAGGCTTCCAAATATAACAGTGGCAATATGTCCCAAAGCCATGCCTTCCTGCAAATTGCGGACATTACTTATGACCAAAAAAAATACCTCGAGGCTGCATCTTTTTATGATAGTATCCAGATGGGCGATTTAAAGGAAGATGAAATTAAAAAAGTGGAAGGACGTAAGGCGTCACTGGCAAAAGTAGTTACCAGTTCAAAGATAATCTACAGGCAGGATAGCTTGCAGCGGATTGCTTCCATGCCAGAAGCGGAAAGAAAAATTTTTATCACAGACCTGGCTAAAAAATTACGGAAACAACAGGGACTGGGCGAAGAAAACGCTCTTTCTTCTGGCGGCGGCGGTTCTTTTAACCCTCCGCCCCCTGATGATTTATTCAGGAATGAGTCGAAAGGTGAATGGTATTTTTATAATAGCAGTTTGAAAACAGGCGGTGCAGCCCAATTTAAACGAACGTGGGGTAATCGTCCTAATACAGATAACTGGAGAAGGTTCAGCCAGGTTTCAATCCAACAAACGGCAAAGGTGCCGCCTCCGGGTACACCCAATGCGCCAGGGACAGAAGCCACAACAGAGGTTGACAATTCGCCCAGCTATCTTACTCTTTTGAACAGACTGCCGCTGACACCTCAAGCCATTCAAGCATCCGATGATTCTATTAAAAATGCCCTTTTTGACCTTGGTTCGGTCTATTTTAATGAATTAGAGGACTACCCTTCTGCTATCGAGGTATTCGAGAAAATAAGAACACGCTTTCCCGGTCATCCGAAAATGGCCGAAGTAGTGTTTGGACTTTACTTTGCATACAACAAAACAGGGAACACTGCTAAAGCCGCAGAATTCAAAAACCTCCTCACCACTAACTTTAGTTCTTCACGTTTTGCTACAATAGTAACTACGGGAAAAGATCCGGCAGCACCAGCCAAAACCTCACCGGAAGCAACTAAGGATTATGAGAACATTTATGACATGTTCATTGAAGGACGTTTTGCAGAAGCAGAAGCTGCAAAAAAAAGAGCAGATAGCGTGTATCAAACTAATCACTGGCAACCACAATTATTATATATTGAAGCAGTATACAACATCAGGCAACGAAATGACAGCAATGCCAAAATAATTTTAAATACCCTGATTGCACAGAACTCAGCTTCGCCTTTAGCAAAGAAGGCACAAACTATGTTAGATGTTCTAAGCCGTCGGCAACAAATTGAGGACGAACTAACAAGGCTACAGATTGAAAGGCCCAAAGAAGATAGTGTAAAAGTGGTTCAACAGCCGGTTCCACCCCCTATTATTCCACAACCTATAGCTTCTCCATTGGCAAAAAGAGATACTACTATTTCAAAGGGTAAGAACGACGTGGTAATAAAACCAACACCCAATAACCCGGCAACGCCCCAGCTAAAAGGTCCGATTGTGGTACAACAAAAATCAAATACAGTTTACCGGTTTGAACCATCCCTGAAGCATTATGCCGTAATTATTTTAGACAAAGTAGACGCTGTTTTTAGTGGCGAAGCAAAAAACGCCTTTGCCCGGTTTAACCGCGAAAAATATTATAATCAAATCCTGGCCGTAAATTCAATAGACCTGGATTCAACTCACAAACTTGTACTCGTCGGAGAATTTATTAACGCCCAGGAAGCATTGGACTATATGCAACAGGCAAAGCGGTTGGCTGCCAATGAGATTATTCCCTGGTTGAAACCAGACAAATATTCTTTCTCTATTTTAAGTACGGGCAATCTTGAAGTATTGCAAAATCTTAAGGACTTAACCCAGTACAAGAAGTTTTTGGAGCAAAACTTGCCGGGTAAGTTTTAAGCTCAAATTTTAACCTTGCGTTTCGCCCTATTTTATAGCTTTGGAGCTAAGAGAAGCAGAAGTGAGTAAAGAGTTAAGAGTAGTATTAAATTTTGCTCTTCCTTTTCTCATTAACCTCTTAGTCTTAAATAATATCTCATGAAAAAGAACATACGTATCTTCTGGATCGTCTTTTTTTCCGGTGTCGGTCTTTGTTTTCTTATCGTTTTGCTCTGCATGTTTGGTGTTTTTGGAAACCTTCCTTCCCTTAAACAATTAGAAAACCCGAGTATTTTACAATCATCTGAAGTATATGCCACCGACGGCACTTTAATGGGTAAATATTACCGTGAAAGAGGTAATCGAACCAATGCCAGTTACCGTGATATTTCAAAACATGTTATTGATGCTCTTGTTGCCACAGAGGATGAAAGGTTTTATGATCATTCAGGGATCGATTTTAAACGAACCTTTGGCGCCATGGCAACATTTGGCAAAAATGGGGGCGGCAGTACCATCACACAACAATTAGCCAAAGCCTTGCTTGATCAGGGAAGCAGGAATAAGGCGCTTCGCATGATTGAAAAATTGAAAGAATATATTGTTGCTATTCGGCTTGAAAGAAATTTTACCAAGGAAGAGATCATTGCCCTTTATTTAAATGCCGTTCCTTATGGTGACAATATCTATGGTATTCGGAACGCAGCCCGTACATTTTTTCAAAAAGAACCCGATCGTTTAACTAAAGAAGAAGCAGCGCTGCTGATAGGCGTGTTAAAAGGTAATTATATCTATAACCCCCGCGTGCATCCCAAAGCAGCTCTTGAGCGCCGCAACGTAGTATTAAACCAGATGCAACGAAATGCATACATCACAGCCCCGGAGGCAACCCGTTTAAAAGCATTGCCAATCAAACTTAATTATAAAAAGCTTGATGAGAATGGAGGCTATGCACCTTATTTCCGCGAAGTTTTAAAGGATGAAGTGGAAAATGCATTGGATGGACTAACTAACTCCGAGGGAGATCCTTACAATATATATGACGATGGTTTGAAGATTTATACTACCATTAATCCAAAGATGCAGCAATACGCAGAGGAAGCAGTTACGCAACAGATGCCGGTCCTTCAAAAAGCGTTGAACAACCAGAGAAATATAAAAACAGGAAGTGTGTGGAAGGGCCGTGAGGATGTGTTGGAAAGGGCTATGAAAAATAGTGACCGCTGGAGAAATTTAAAGGAAGACGGCCTTACTGATGCTGAAATAAAGAAAACATTCAAGGTAAAGACGTCCATGAAAGTTTTTGCCTGGAATTCAAAAAGAGAAGCTGACACAGTAATGACCCCGATGGATTCCATTAAGTATCACCGGCAGATGATGCAGACCGCTTTCATGGTCACTGATCCCCTGACCGGCGAAATACGCGCCTGGGTGGGAGGTATTGATTTCAAAACCTATAAGTTTGATCATGCTAATTTAAAAACAAAACGCCAGGTAGGTTCAGCCATCAAACCGCTTTTATACTGCCAGGCTATGGAAGAACGTGGCTTCACACCAGAAACCATGGTGGAAGATGTACAACAATCTTTTGGAAAAGATCAATTGGTTCCTGCTACAGGCAAAACCTGTACAGGACGCACCATGACCATGGCCTCTGCTCTTGCGTGGTCGCGTAATTGTGCAACCGCCTATATCATGAAACAGGTAGGTGCAGCACAATTTTCTAACTTTCTGGAACGTATCAACATCCCTACGAAAATAGATCCCTACCCTTCTATTGCCTTGGGTTCCTGTGATCTTTCACTTTATGAAATGATGTGGGGATATTCCATATTTCCTGGCCATGGCTTTTCCACAAAGCCAACTTCCATTTCGCGTATTGAAGACAGGAATGGTAACGTCATTAAGCGTTTTGATGGAGGTAGCAACCGCAAAGAAGCAGTAAGCGAAGTAACTGCCTACAATATGTGCAAGATGATGGAAGGACCAGTTACAAAAGGCACTGCCGCCGGACTAATGCAAGCGCTGGGAGCTAGAGAAATGGGTGGTAAAACCGGCACCACTAATGGTAATGCCGATTTCTGGTTTATGGGTTACTCGCCACAGTTATTAGCAGGTGTATGGGTAGGTAGCGATGACCGCTTTATTACCATTGAAAGTGCAGCGTATTATGGAGGAACAGCGGCACGACCTATATGGCAGTCTTTCTTTAGAAAAGTATATGGTGACAAATCTTTGGGTATAGAAAGGGAAGCTGAATTTGTAAAACCTGCCGATCTGCAAAATGAAATTAATAATGCCGATATGATGCGCATCATTGACGAAACAGTTCCGACAGACGAAGGAGAAGGCAGTAATGCAGATGAGTATACACTGGATACCTCGCACAATGTTCCTGTTGAATCTCAAGCACCAACAGATGAAAATATCAGGAAAGAAAAAGATACTAAGAAAGATACCACCAGGAAAATTACCAGGATTGGAGAGATGAGCCCACCGGAACAAAAAGAGGAGAAGAGAGGCTTTTTTAAAAAGCTCTTCGGTGGTAAGGACAAGAAAAAAGATGAAGAAAAAACAGGCAATGATTACTAAATATCATATACAAATGAAGCCTCGTTTTTACGAGGCTTTTTATTTTGTACCAGGCTTTTTCACCCATTAGTGAACTTTCGTTACGTAGCACACTTCCACGTTCTGTATTTCATGCAGCTTATCCGTCTAACTGTTAGAACTTTTCATAAAGATTTAGCGTCTGCCATCGCACAGGATTAAGAAAAGGAATTACATCATTGTAAAGCTTCTGGTTGGCTTCGAAGCAAGGTTCTCGTTATTTAGGCGGAAAAACCTTTGCTATGAGAAACCCCACCGCTTACACTGAAGAGGTAGCTTATTATCCTGCAAAGGCTAACGACTTCAACGTGACGTTTTAAGAGACCCACAGCAGAGTCGGCACAACATTTTCATATACTCTAAAAAAGAAGTTATGAATCGTACAAATGATGATACCAACAAAAACAATAGAATACCAGAAAACGATCCTTCCAAAGCTATGGATAGCAAAAGGGAAGTAGATGATTCTAACGATGAAAAAACCGACCAGGACTTCCCAGGCTACCCGCACTATCCTGCCAAAGAAGATATCATGGACCAACGTACCGATTCACATAGAGTAGATATGGATGTGGAAAATCTTCCCGCAAACCGCAATGCTTCCGGCATTAATCAGCGCTTTTTGGCTGGCCAGGATAGGGAAAAGGGAAAAGAATCCACGTCACCACAAACAGACCTTGATGATGACTTTTCAGACATTGGACCAAGAACAGAAATTACGAATGATAATCTTGATACATTAGGGTCTGCCAATGCAGAAATAGGTATACCACAAAACGCGGACAATGATGACCTGGATACAGACCGGCCTGGTACTGATCTCGAAGAAGAGGATACTAATGCTACGCGGGACACAGATGGAAATGTAAGCCGGGAAGAAAGAACGGCCTTAGAAAACATGAGCATGCCTAGCAACGACGAAGACAACCTAAGAAGAAGCGCTTTAGATAGTACAGATTTTGATGGTGATGAACTAAATGAAGAGAGCTTTGGAAAGGTTTTGAGCAGCGCTGACCTTGACATTCCAGATGAAACCGATGAAACAAATACAACTGCAATGGGCCAGGGAGATGAAGAAAATAAGTATTATAGTCTTGGTGGGGACAGGCATGAGAACCAGGAAGAAGATCCTTATTCGGGTCCTGAAAGAGGCCAGATCTAAAAGGTAAAGAAGGTTGGCAATAAGTAATAAGTAGTAGGTAGTAGGTAGTAGTTAGTAGGTAGTAAGGTATTGAGGTATTGAGGCGCCGGTTTATTTATGCTATATTTCGGTATACCTAATACACGTCCTTGTTCTGACGATTATTCGATTACCCATTACCATTTACCCAATTACCAACGCAGACACCATATGCTTTACCGGATCATCATATTAGTAATCTGTTGTGCTGTGGCAAGTTGCAGCCCTATGCGTAAGATTGAAATGAAAAACGCGTCGGACAGTAATGTCGAAATCACCTGGAAGCTGAAAGAACAGGATAGCCTTTACAAAAGCCCTTTTTTTATAAGCAATTCCATAACAACAAAATTTGAGCTAAAGCCTGCCTGGCCTTACAATACTGTTGAGATGACCTTTGGCATGGGTTCCTGGAGTAAAGACATTTTGACGACGATAACAGGCAGGTTGGAATCACTGGAAATAAAATCAGCAAACGGAACCATACAATTAAATTCACCAGAATATATTTATTCTTTTTTATACAACCGCAGGATGGGTGTTGGGAAAAGAAAAATCGAAATCTTAATTACAAAATAATCGTAAAAAGGCTGCTCGTCCGCGAGACTTTATTCCTTAGCCGGGGCTTTATTCTAACCATTTTACCTGTAACTTTAACTACCACCATTTATTGATCAAATGATATTCTTTTTTCAAGCCCACCCTTGAAAAAATGATATTATGAATTGATTTTACGTGCAAACACAGAACGTAACCGCCGCATCCATAGATAAGCTCCTGTACCTGCCAGGCTTCGCCCGGTATCTAATAAATCACAAGCTGAATGAACTGGCAGAGCTTCAAATACGTATTGCTGAAGAATTGGACCCGCCTGTGATGAAGTTCTTAAAAAATTATTCTTTTGAAGAACGTGTCGCCATTGAAAAAAAGAACCTTACTGAATTACTTACTAATCTTTCCAAAAACGAGGCAAGGCAGCACATCGAAAACAGTGTGCAGAAATGGAAGAGAAATCAATTGCCGGTCATAGGCAAAGACGACGTGGTGGCAGAAGATATAACACTTATTATCTACCTGAGGAGGAAATCTTTTTTATATTTTCTACCTGATTATTGCCGGGAAACAGAACAGATGTTGGAACTGATTAAGGAAATTGATCTGTTCTTATTGGAGAGTGAGACAAGTGCAACCAACTTCCACATCAAACTTTTAAAAGACCGCATAGATGACCACTCACACTTCATTGAAAAAATAACCAATACTTCGCCAGGGATCATTTATGTGTATGATGTTATCAACAACAAGGAAATTTATGCCAACAAAGCAACTACCGAGTTTTTAGGATATAAGCCTGAAGACCTTACGGCCATGGGAAATAAGTTTGTGGAAACCCTCATACATTCCGCCGACCTGGATGCACTTAAGCAGCATGAGAAAGAATTTAAAACCACGAAAGATGGAGAAGTACGCTCTTTTAAGTATCGGATAAAAAATTATAAGGGTGAATTCAGGTGGCTAAGAACTTATGAAACCGTATTTAAAAGAAATACACTTGGAGAAGTAATAGAAAAGATTGGAATTGCTATAGATATTCACCAGCAACAACTTACAGCGGACAAATTACATAAACGAGAAGCAGAGCTTTTAGAGGCACAGGAGATTGCACAACTGGGAAGCTTCAACTGGGATTTTGAAGAAAAGAACTTCAAGTGTTCGCCACAAACAGAAAAGATTCTTGGGTTAGGTATTAACAATCCACAGGCTTTCCTTGACCGGGTACACCCGAATGACAAAAAGAAAGTAGACGAGGCCATAAAAACTTCGCTAAGCACGGGTAAATATGAATGCGAGTTCCGCTATTTAAGTGATGCAGGTATAAAAACGTTATGGACAAGAGGTGTCATAACATACATGGACAGTAAACCCCTGTCAATGCACGGTACTGTCATGGACACAACAGAAAGGCAAAAGCTGATCGATAAATTACAAGAGAACGAATCGCTTTATAAGCAGGCCGAAGCATTAGCACATATTGGTAATTATACCTGGAACCAGGCAACCAATGAAATTAAATGGTCTGATGAACTTTACCGGATATATGGTCTGGAACCTCAGTCAGAAACTGTAGACCCTGAGTTTATCAGGAACTTTAACCATCCTGAAGACGTTGAACTCGCACAGAATGAAATACAAAGGTGTCTGGAAAATAAGCAACCTTTTGATTTTACTTATCGCATTTATACAAGAGACGGGCATTTAAAAATTTTGCATGCAAGAGGAGATATAAAACTCGACGATACCGGAAACCCCTTGTTTATTATAGGTACAGCTGAAGATGTAACAGAAAAACAAACACTCATTAAACAATTAAGCCACGATGCGGAAGTATATAAGCAGGCAGAAGAATTAGCGAATATGGGCAACTGGAGTTGGGATGTAAAGAATAACAAACTGTCATGGACAGACCAGTTATATAAAATTTATGGGTTGGCTCCGCAGTCTGAAGAGATCACAATTGACAGGTTTCTTTCTTTCGTACATCCTGAAGACCGGTCTCATGTGGAATCCGGGATACAGGAAATTTATAAAGAAAAAAATATTGATTATACGTTCAGGATTATTACAGCAGATGGCAAATTAAAAATACTGCGTTCACTTGCACATGCTGACTTTGATGAAAAAGGTAATCCTGTATTTGTAATTGGGACGGAAAGAGATATCACCGAAAAGCAAAACCTGATTGATAGCCTTAAACAAAGCGAAAATTTGTATAAGCAGGCGCAGTCATTGGCAAGGATGGGAAATTTTGTGTGGGATATTAAAACAGGTGATGTAACCTGGTCCGACGAAGTATATAGTATCTATGGTTTGCCAATAGACACAGTGATTTCGTTTAGTAGTGCGTTCGAACCCATTTTGTCCGCTTATAAACCCACGGTGCAGGAAGCTATCGAACAAACTATAAAAACTAAAAAAGGAAGGGGAATTAGTTATGCCATTCAACAAAAAAAGGGGGATGTAAAATATATTAATCTCAAGACGGATGTTATTCTTGATCTCTCAGGAAATGTATCAAAGATAATTGGCACGGCACAAGACGTAACTGAAAATCAACAGCTGATTGAGAAACTGCAAAAAAGTGAACATCTTTATAAGCAGGCGCAGTCGCTCGCCCATATGGGCAACTGGACATGGGAAGTTGAAACTGATAGAGTAGAGTGGTCGGAGGAGCTTTATAAAATTTACGAAGTGCCTTATGGCGAACAAATGACCTATAATAAGGTGGCTTCTTTTATTCACCCTGATGATAGGGAATCGGTTCTTGCGTGTTTACAGGAATCTGTAAAAACAGGCGCTATTTATGATAAGCATCACCGCATCATTTTAAGAAACGGAAAGGCTAAAACGATTCACCGCAGGGCCGAGATTATAAAAGAAAAAGGAAGCCCCGTGAAAATGGTAGGCACTACGCAGGATATTACAGAGTTCTACCGAGTGCAGCAGGAACTAAAGGAAAATCAAACTTTCATCCGCAAGATTACTGATGCTACACCTTCTATAATTGCTTCCTACAATATTAATACAGGCAGGTATGTTTTCATCAGCGAAGGTTTGGAAAAATTGCTTGGCTATAATATCCAGGATGTCATGGAGCAAGGAGTTCACTTCTTTCTGGACATCATTCATCCTGATGATGCGTTTGAAACCATGCAAAAAA
>Ga0126307_10004129_pt1 | contig 10030 bp, 7 predicted proteins | sample Plot28_FD_89955 | JGI IMG/M metagenome (GOLD analysis project Ga0126307, IMG submission 89955) | Serpentine soil microbial communities from UC McLaughlin Reserve, CA, USA - Plot28 | ecosystem: Environmental > Terrestrial > Soil > Grasslands | place: USA: UC McLaughlin Reserve, Lake County...
CGGCGTCGAGCACGTCGAGGACCCGATCGTGCCGTTCGCTCCCGGCGCCCCCGAGGGCCTGGTCTCCGAGGACGGCAGCGTCGCCTTCGCCGTCGCGCCGATCGCGGCGACCAACCAGCACGTCATCAACGACACCGTCGAGGAGCTGCGCGAGCAGACGCGCGGCGCCGACGGGCTGCGCCAGTTCGTCACCGGCGCGCCGGCGCTCGAGACCGACCTCAACACCGCGTTCGAGTCCGCGGACTTCGCGCTGCTCGCGGTGACCGGCGCCTTCGTCCTGATCCTGCTGCTGGTGATCTACCGCTCGCCCGTGATCGCCCTAATCCCGCTGATCGTGGTCGCCGTCGCGTACACGATCGCCTCAGGGATCATCAAGCTGCTCGCCGACGGCGGGATGGAGGTGTCGAGCATCGCGACGTCGCTCCTTGCGGTGCTGATGTTCGGCGCGGGCACGGACTACTGCCTGCTGCTCGTGGCGCGCTACACGGAGGAGCTGCACACCAACGAGGACAAGCACGCGGCGATCGCGCGCGCCGTGCCGCGGGCCGCGCCGGCGATCATCGCGAGCGCCGGCACGGTGATGGCCGCGCTGCTCGTGCTGCTCCTCGCCGAGCTGTCCATGACGGCGACGCTCGGGCCGGTCGACGCCATCGGCATCGCCGTCGTGATGCTCGCCAGCATCACGATGCTGCCGGCGCTGCTCGCCATCGTCGGCCGCAGGGGCTTCTGGCCGAGCAAGCGCGGGGTGTTCGACCCCGAGGCGAGGGCGGCGTCCGCGGAGGGGTCCGCGCGCTGGACCCGGCTGGGCGAGCGCGTGACGCGCCGCCCGTGGTTCACGATCGGCGCCGTCGTGCTGCTGTTCGTCGTGCTCTCGACCGGGCTCACGCAGTACAAGGCCGAGGCGGACATCCTCGGCGCCTTCCGCAACGAGACCGAGGGCACGCGCGGCCTGCAGGTCCTCCAGCGCGGGTTCCCGCCCGGCGCGGTGGCGCCGGCGACGGTGATCGTCGACAAGAAGAGCGGGGAGATCACCGAGCAGGACGCCGCGAAGGCGGCCGGCGTGCTGCGCCCGCTGCCGGAGATCGGGACCATCACGCCGCCCACGAACCGGTCGACCGACGGGCGCGCGGTGGCGTTCCAGGTGCTGTTCTCGGACGACCCGTACGCGAACCCGGCGCTCGATCGAACAGACGACATGCGGGAGGCCCTGGCCGGCCTGGGGCCGGACTACCAGTCGTACGTCGGCGGCGTGTCGGCCACGCAGCTCGACTACCGGGAGGGATCCCAGCGCGACCTGACGGTGCTGGTGCCGCTCGTGCTGCTCGTGATCCTGCTCACGCTGATCGCCCTGCTGCGGGCGGTGGTCGCGCCGCTGTACCTGATCGGGTCGGTGATCCTGTCGTTCTTCGGGATCCTCGGCGTGTCGCTGGTCATCTTCAACGTGGTGCTCGACGAGGAGGCCTTCGACCCGAACTTCCCGCTGTTCGCGTTCATCTTCCTGGTGGCGCTGGGCGTCGACTACAACATCTTCCTCATGGACCGGGTCCGCGAGGAGTCGGCCCATGTGGGAACGAGGCGTGGCGGCCTGCGCGGGCTGGTGGCGACCGGGCCGGTGATCACGAGCGCGGGCATAATCCTGGCCGGTACGTTCGCGGCGCTCATCACGCTGCCGATCACGGTTCTGAAGGAGATCGGCATCGCCGTGGCGCTCGGCGTGCTCGTGGACACGTTCATCGTGCGCAGCATGCTCGTGCCCGCCATCATCTGGCTCGTGGGCGATCGCAGCTGGTGGCCGGCCAAGCTCAAGCCGCCGGCCGCTCCCGCGCAGCCCGCGGAGACGCGCCCGGCGCAGCACGTGTAGGCAGCGTCAGGGCGGCGGCGACGCCGAGCAGGGGCAGGACCGCGACGAGCTGCAGCGTCGCCGTCAGCCCCTGCGCGTCGGCGAGCAGGCCGAGCAGCGGGGCGCTCATGCCGCCGAGCCCGATGGCCAGCCCGAGGGTGAGCCCGGACGCGACGCCGATGCGGTTGGGCAGCAGCTCCTGGCCCATGACGACCGTCACGCTGAACGTGGCGATCGTGGCCGCGCCGACGACGAACAGCAGCGGCGTGGCCAGCGCCTTCGGCGCCTCGAGGAAGAGCAGCACCAGCGGCCCGACGAGGAGGAGCGCGCCGACCATCACCGCGCGGCGGCCGAAGCGGTCGGCGAGCGGCCCACCGAGCAGCGTCCCGGCCGCGCCGCCGGCGAGGAAGACGGTGAGGGCGGTGTTGCCGGCCTCCTCGGAGGCGTGCAGGACGTCGACGAAGTACAGCGGCACGAACGTCAGCAGGCCGAAGAACGCGAAGGTCCGGGCGGCGATGACGACGCCGAGGCGGCCGAACGCCGGCCAGTCGTCGCGGCCGGCGGCGGGGTCGCCCGGCTCGGGCGCGGCCGGGTGGAAGGTGCGCAGCCGCGGCAGCTCGCGCGCGATCCAGAGCGCGACCAGCGCTCCCGGCACGGTCAGGAGCAGCGCGCCGGGGAGGCCGAAGAGGACGACGGCGGGGGTCACGAGCGCCGGGCCGAGGGCGAAGCCGGCGTTGCCGCCGAGGCTGAAGAAGCTCATGCCCGTGGCGCGGCGCTCGCCCGAGAGGTAGTTCGCATAGCGCGAGCCCTCGGGGTGGAAGGCGGCGACGCCGAGGCCGCCGACGACGATGGCGGCGAAGGCCAGCGGGAAGCTCGGCGCGACGGCGGCGAGGCCGATGCCGAGCGACCCGGCGAAGATCCCGACCGGCATCAGCCATGCCAGCGAGCGGCGGTCGGCGACGACGCCGAACGCGGGCTGGATGATGCTCGACGCCAGCGTGCCGGCCAGGATCAGCGACGACGCCGTCGCATACGACCAGCCGTGCTCGGCGACGAGGAAGGGCAGCAGCGCCGGCACCGCGCCCTGGCAGCAGTCGGCGAGCGCGTGGGCGCAGGCGACGACGGACATGCCGCGGCGGTCGAGGCGGGAGCGCACCGCGCCCATGGTGGCAGCGGCCCGCGGCGAGCCGCGCCGGTGTGTGCGCGGACGCACCGCGCGCCGGCCGCTCGCGTCCTACGCTGTCGTCGTGCTCGTCCGCTCACGCGACGCGACCACCCTCGCTCGGTGCGAGCGCGCCGTCCGCCGCGCGCGGCGGGCGGGCCGCGAGGTGCTGTTCGCGGTCACGCTGACGCTGCCCCGGGGGACGGATCCGAGCGCCGTCGCCTTCGCCTCGCGGCGTGCCGGCGAGCCGTGGTTCTGCTTCGAGCAGCCCGACCGCGACGGCGCCGCGCTGGCCACGCTAGGCGAGGCCCGGCGGCTCAGCGCGCGCGGCGCGGGCCGCTTCGACGCCGTGGCCGGCGCCTGGCGCGCGCTCGCGGGCGCGGCTGAGGCCGACGCGCCCGACGGGCCGCCGGGCGCGGGGCTGGTGGCCGTGGGCGGTTTCGCGTTCGCGGACGAGGGCGGCGCCGCCCCGCACTGGGACGGCTTCGAGCCGGCCGGCCTCACGATCCCCGAGGTGGCGATCGCGCGCCGCGGCGAGGACGTCCGGTTGACGCTGGGCGGCCTCGCGGCGCCCGACGACGTCCCGGAGGAGCTGGCCGCGCGCCTCGACGCGCGGGTCGCCTCCCTGCGCGCCGACCCGCTGCCGCTGGTCGACCCGGCGCCGGCGGGCCGCTTCGCGATCGCCTCCGTGGCGCCGCCCGAGCACTACGAGGCGGCCGTCGCACGGGCGGTCGAGCAGATCCGCGCGGGCGCCTACGAGAAGATCGTGCTGGCGCGCGAGGTCGCCGTCCACGCCCCCGCGCCGCACGACGCCGCGGCCGTGTTCGGCGTGCTGCGGGCCGCCTTCGGCTCCTGCTACGTCTTCTGCGCGGGACGGGGCGACGCCGCGTTCGTCGCCGCCTCGCCCGAGCTGCTCGTCCGCCGCGAGGGCCTGCGCGCGTCCACGGTCGCGCTCGCCGGCTCGATCCGCCGCTCGGCCGACCCGGCGGTGGACGACCACCTCGCCGAGCAGCTCCTGCGCTCCGAGAAGGACCGCGAGGAGCAGGAGATCGTCGCCCGGCGCATCGCCCGCGCGCTGCGGCCGCACGCCGTCTGGGTCGCCGCGCCGGACGAGCCGCGGATCGTCAAGGTGGCCAACATCCAGCACCTGGCGACGCCGATCCGCGCCCAGCTCACCGAGCCGCGCAGCGCGGTGGAGCTCGCCGGCCTGCTGCACCCGACGCCCGCCGTCGGCGGCGAGCCGCACGCCGCCGCGGTGCCCGGCATCCCGGCGCTCGAGGGCATCGACCGCGGCTGGTACGCCGGCGCCGTCGGCTGGACCGACGCCAACGAGGACGGCGAGTTCTGCGTCGCCCTGCGCTGCGCGCTGCTGCGCGGCCGCGAGGCGCGCCTCTACGCCGGCGTCGGCGTGGTCCGCGACTCCGATCCGGCGGCCGAGCTGGCCGAGACCGAGGTCAAGCTCGGCGCCTTGCTGCCCATCCTCGCGGGCTGAGCCAGCTGCGGCTGCGCTCGGGGAGCGATCTGGCCTCCTCGGCGGTGATGGAGAGGGTCACGCGGCGCTGGGCGATGCGGACGACCTCGGGGGCGTCGACGAAGCGGCGGCCGTGCTCGGTGACGACCACGATGCCGTCGAAGATGTGCTCGCGCGCGTTGTCGAGCACCTCGTCGACGGTGCCGAGCATCTGGCCGTCGGAGGTCACGACGGGCGTGCCGCGCTCGAGCACCTTGTAGCCGATCTGGTCGCCCTCGTCGACGTCCATGGGCCGGATCATCGCGCAATCGCGCCGGCGACCGCCGCCCAGACGTCGCGGTGCAGCGCGACGTTCTCGTCGCGGTCCGTGCGCACGCAGACGATCGTGGTGCGGAGGGCGGCGAGGGCGCGGCCGAGCGCCGCGCGGAAGGCCTCGGGGTCGGCGGCGCGCTCGTAGCCACAGTCGTACAGCGCCGCGGCATGGGCGAAGTCGAGTCCGTGCGGGGTGGCGACGTGCTCCTCGAAGTCGGCGCCCTCGCGGCTGACCGGGAGGAACGAGAAGATGCCGCCGCCGTCGTTGTCGAGGAGCACGATCGTGAGCTTCAGGCCCAGGCGCGAGGCGGCGAGCAGGCCGCCGACGTCGTGGGCGAGCGCGACGTCCCCGACCAGCGCGACCACGGGCCCGGGGCTCGCCGCGGCGACGCCGAACGCCGTCGAGACGGTCCCGTCGATGCCGTTCGCACCGCGGTTGGAGAGCACGCGGGGCGGGTCCGGGCGGGCCGGGAAGAACGTCTCGGCGTCGCGCACGGGCATGGAGGACGCCACGAGCACGGTCGCCTCGGCGGGCACGAGGGCGCCGAGCTCGGCCGCGACGCGCGGCTCGCTGAGGCCGGCGGGCGTCAGCGTCTCGGCGATCGCGCGCGCCGCCGCGCGGTCCGCGGCGCGCCACCCATCCAGCCAGCCGGCGTCGGCGCGGCCCCGCAGCCGCGCGGCGACCGCCTCGAGCGCCGCGCGCGGGTCGGCGGCGGCGATGGTGCCGACGGCGCCGCCGGGGTCCTGCCACGCGCCCTCGGGGTCGAAGGCGACCTGCAGCGCCCCGTCGAGCCCGTGCAGCCACTGGCGCAGCGGCTTGGACGTGGGCAGGTCGCCGACGCGCAGGACGAGGTCGGGCGCGTGCGCTTCCGCCCACCCGGCGTCGCGCAGCAGCGCGTCGTAGTGGGCAATGGCCGCCGGCGCGCGCCGCCCGCCCGACAGCGGCTCCGCGAGCAGTGGGATCGCCGCGCGCTCGGCGAACGCCGCGAGCGCCGCGCCGAGCTCGGGGTCGCGCTCGGCGCGCCCGGCGACGACCAGCGCGCGCGGCCGCGCCTCGAGCTCCGCCGCGAGCCCGTCGATGAGCGCCGGGGCCGGCTGCGCGAGCACCCGTGGCCGCGTGACCCACGGCCGGCCGCCCGCGCGGCCGGACCCGTCGTCGGGCAGCGGCTCGTCGAGGACCAGGGGCTCGCGCAGGCTGAAGTTGAGGTGCACGGGGCCGGGCCGGCCGTCGAGCGCGGTCCAGAACGCGCGGCACGCGAGCTGGCGCAGCCAGCGCACGCGCTGCGGCGTGGCCGGCGCGTCGTCGACCTCGAGGAACCACTTCGCGGCCGTTCCGTAGAGCTTGACCTGGTCGATCGTCTGCCCGGCGCCGAGGTCGCGCAGCTCCGGCGGCCGGTCGGCGGTGAGCACGAGCAGCGGCACCCGCGCCTCGCGCGCCTCGATCACCGCGGGCGCGTAGTTGGCCGCCGCCGTTCCGGACGTGCACGCGAGCACGGCGGGAACGCCGCTCGCCTTGGCGATGCCGAGGGCGAAGAACCCGCCGCAGCGCTCGTCCAGGTGCGACGTCGCCCGGATCCGCGGCTCGCGGGCGAGCGAGAGGACGAGGGGCGTCGAGCGCGATCCCGGGGACGTGCACGCCTCCCGCACGCCGCAGCGTGCCAGCTCGTCGGTGAACGCGCGCAGCCCGAAGTAGGCGTCGCGCGCGCCTACCGCGTTGTCGGGGCGTGTGTCCTGGGTCGTCATGATCTCCTCGCGATGCGGCGGACGCTGGTCCTCCTGCACGGCTTCACGCAGACGCGGCAGAGCTGGCGGCGGACCATCGGCGCGCTCGGCGGACGGTATCGGGCGGTGGCTCCCGACCTGCCGGGCCACGGCCTCGCCGCCGCCCGCCGCCCCGCCTCCTTCCCCGCCTGCACCGCCTACGTGCGCGCGCTCGCCGACGGGGCGCCGCTCACGCTCGCCGGCTACTCCATGGGCGGCCGGATCGCCCTGCACGCGGCGCTGGCGCTGCGCCCGCTCGTCGAGCGGCTCGTCCTCGTCGGCGCGAGCCCCGGCATCGCCGACGCCGCCGAGCGCGAGGCGCGCCGCGCCGCCGACGAGGAGCTCGCCGCCCGCATCGAGGCCTCCACGATCGAGCCCTTCGCGGTCGAGTGGGGCGCCCAGCCGCTCTTCGCCGGTCAGGAAGAGCGCGTCGCGGCCGCCGCGTACGCCGACCGCCTGCGCAACACGCCGGAAGGCCTGGCCGCCGCCCTGCGCGGGCTCGGCACCGGCGTCATGGCGCCGCTCTGGGAGCAGCTGCCGGAGCTCGCAATCCCCGTCACGCTCGTCGTCGGCGAGCGCGACGAGAAGTTCCGCGCGATCGCGGAGGCCATGGCCGGCCGCCTCCCCGCTGTCGAGCTGGTCGTGATCGACGGCGCCGGTCACGCCGCCCAGCTCGAGCGCCCCGACGCCGTGGCGGCGGCGATCGCCCGCGCCTAGAGCAGGCCGGGGCCCGCCGGCACCGTGATCGCGCCGTCGCGTGCGACCAGGGCGTCGCTCGTCGCCAGGCCGCACGCGGCCATCGGGCCGGACTCCATCAGGACGGCGGCGGCGTGGACGCCGGCGGCGATGCCGAGCGGACCGTCGAACGTCGAGGAGACGTAGACGCCCGAGCCGGCGGCGCGGGCCGCGGCGGCGTCGCGCAGGACGCCGCCGATCCCGCCGCTGCGCGTGATCTTCAGGCAGACGAAGTCCCCCGCGCCCGACCGGGGGGCGTGCGTCTCGTCCATGGCGATCGGGATGGGGGAGCGGTCGCGGAGCTCGCGCAGGGCGTCGACGCCGTGCATCGGCTCCTCGCACAGCTCGATGCCCGACGGGGCCAGCGCCTCGAGGTTGGCGAGGGCCTCGTCCGGCGTGCGCCAGGCGCCGTTGGCGTCGACGCGGAGGGCCACGCGCTCGCCTACGGCCGCGCGGACCGCGGCGACGCGGCCTGCGTCGTCGCCCACGCCGACCTTGACCTTCACGCACCGGAAGCCGGCGGCGGCCGCCGCGGCCGCCGCGCTCGCGGCGCCGGCGCGGTCCTCCGCGCCGACGGTGGCGTTGACCGGCACGGGACCACCGGGCCGCTCGCGCTCGCCGCGGCGCAGCGCCCGGTCCCACAGCGCGAGGTCGATCGCCGCGAGGGCCTGGGGGAGGTCGCGCTCGGCCGCGCAGGCCGCGAGGAGTTCGCCCGGGTCCGCGGCCGCGGCCACGGAGGCGTACGCGTCGAGGGCCGACCGGACGACGGCGAGCGGCACGCCGTCGTAGGGCTCCAGCGGGGCGGCCTCGCCCTCGCCCCAGTCGTCGTCGCCGAACGTGAGCCGGACGCGCAGGATCTCGCGCTCGCGCAGCTCGCCCCAGGCCGCGCGCAGCGGCGACCGCAGCCGCAGCACGACCGGCTCGACGGCGAGCGTGGCCATCAGCTGGCGAGGATGCCCGCCGACAGCAGGACGCAGAACACGAGCTGCAGCAGGCCCGTCCGCGCCAGCGCGCCGTTGAGCGCGGGCCCGTCGGTGCGGTTGCGCACGGTCCGCACGACCGGCACCGCGATCGGCAGCGCCGCGAGCACCAGCAGCAGCCAGCCCGACAGGGCGTCCGACCCGGCGACCCAGGGGACCGGCGCGCACAGGAACGCGCCGTAGACCAGCGCCGCGTAGAGGCCTCGGGCGCGCGATCGCCCGAGGCGCACCGCGAGCGTCCGCTTGCCCGCCCGGCGGTCGGTCTCGAGGTCGCGCACGTTGTTGACGACGAGGATCGCCGCGGCGAGGAAGCCGACCGGCACCGCGAGGGCGAACGCCTCCCACGCCAACTCCTCCACCTGCGCGAAGTACGACCCGGCCACCGCCACGACCCCGAAGAACAGGAACACGAAGACCTCGCCCAGCCCCTCGTAGCCGTACGGCCGCGGCCCGCCCGTGTAGAGCACCCCGGCGAGGATCGACGCGGCGCCCACGAGCAGCAGCTCCCACCCCGCCGTCGCGATCAGGTAGCTGCCCGCGAGCACGGCCGCCCCGAAGGCAACGTACGTGGCCACGAGCACCTGCCGCGGCGGCACCAGGCCGCCGGCCGTCACGCGGACCGGGCCCAGCCGGTCCTCCGTGTCGGCGCCGCGGCGCGCGTCGGAGTAGTCGTTGGAGAGGTTCGTCCCGACCTGGATGAACAGCGCCCCGAGCAGCGCCGCCACGAACGTCAGCGGCTTGAACGTCCCCTCCGTCGCCGCCAGCGCCGTGCCGACGAGCACCGGCGCCACCGCGGCCGGGAGGGTCCGCGGCCGCGCGGCCATGAGCCAGATGTGCAATGGGCTCAAGGGCGCCTGGGGAACTGCGAGAAGTCGGGGGCGCGCTTCTCCTTGTACGCCTCCCGGCCCTCGCGCGCCTCCTCGGAGGCGTAGAAGAGCAGGTTGGTGTCGTGCGCGAGCTGCTGGATCCCGCCGAGGCCGTCCTGCGCCGCGTGGAAGCTCGCCTTGAGCAGCCGCAGGGCGAACGGCGACAGCGCCAGCATCTCCCGGCACCACGCCACGGTCTCCGCCTCGAGCCGGTCGAGCGGCACGACCGTGTTGACGAGCCCCATCTCCAGCGCCTGGTGCGCGTCGTACTGGCGGCACAGGAACCAGATCTCCTTGGCCTTCTTGACGCCGACCGTCTCGGCCAGCAGCGCCGCCCCGAAGCCGCCGTCGAACGACCCCACGCGCGGCCCGGTCTGGCCGAAGCGCGCGTTGTCGGCGGCGATCGTGAGGTCGCAGACCAGGTGCAGCACCTGCCCGCCGCCGACCGCGTACCCGGCGACCATGGCCACGACCGGCTTCGGCAGCCGGCGGATCTGCACGTGCAGGTCGGTGACGTGGAAGCGGCCGACGGACGCGCCCTCGGCCATGTAGCCGGTGTCGCTGCGCACGCGTTGGTCGCCGCCGGCGCAGAACGCGTGCGGCCCCTCGCCGGTGAGCACGATCACGCCGATCGACGTGTCCTCGCGCGCGCGCTCCAGCGCGTCCGAGATCTCGACGATCGTCTGCGGCCGGAACGCGTTGCGCACCTCCGGCCGGTCGATCGTGATCTTCGCGATGCCGTCGCCGGACGTCTCGTAGCGGATGTCGGAGTACTCGCCGGCCGGCGTCCACGTGACCTGCATGGCCTGGACACTAGCCTCCAGCGCGTGATCGACCCCTGGCTCGAACGCGCGGACGCCGCCCGCACGGCCCTCGAGGCGGACGGCCGTTCCTACACCTACG
>Ga0126307_10004131_pt1 | contig 10029 bp, 11 predicted proteins | sample Plot28_FD_89955 | JGI IMG/M metagenome (GOLD analysis project Ga0126307, IMG submission 89955) | Serpentine soil microbial communities from UC McLaughlin Reserve, CA, USA - Plot28 | ecosystem: Environmental > Terrestrial > Soil > Grasslands | place: USA: UC McLaughlin Reserve, Lake County...
AACAGACTCGCGTGACGATCTCCAGCTGTGACGAACGCAGCTCACGGTGGTAGCGGTCGTCCCCACGAAGGTCGGCGAGAACGCCTTCGACGACGGGCGCCACGTCGAACCTGTCGGGGTCGACGAGCATCATCTCCTCCTCGACGCCGACCGTCAGCTCAGGTGCTTCGTCGAAGACAGCTCGGAGCGTCGTCGCGCTCAGCGCCGGCGTCGCCTCCCACACCGGGGACCCCTGAACGTCGAATGCCCCCAACCCCATAGCGGCCTATGCGCTGCCGAGGTCGCGGCGAAACAGAACCGATCAGCCGTGTCCGACCTGCTTGCGGTGCTTCGGGGGCAGGCTCTGCTCGATCTGGAGGGGGTTGATGCCGTTCTTCTCCAAGAGCGCGTCGAGCTTTTGCTCGATCCTCTCGTCGCTATCGGGCGACTCCGACGAACCCTTGTACACGAGATACGCGGCCGCGATCGTGAAGGTCGCGAAGGCTGACGACAACGGCATCGATCGAACTGATCGGCCGCAAGCGCGCAGGACGGCGCGAGGGCGCGGCGTTTCGGCCGCGCCCGGAATTGGCCTACAAGGCGCTGCTCAGCGTACGTCCACCGTCGTCAACGCGAACGCCGCGTGGAGGGGCACCTCGAAACGGGCCACGCCGGCAGCGCTCGTCGTGATCTCGGTGGCCGCCGACGTACGGCCGTCACCGTTCGCGTTCCAGATCGCGAGGTTGAGCGTCGTGGACGGCGTGAGCCCGCCGATGCTGTAGCCCGGCGTCTCCTCGGATGCCGTATTGAGCAGGCGTCCGCGCGTGTCGAGACCCACCAGCGCCAGCTGCGCGTTCGACCCCAGGTACGCGGCGATCTCCTTTTCCGGCTCATCCCGGACGAGGGGGTCCCAATCGTTTCGGAACCACGGCTCCACGCGGACGACCTGCCAGCCTCGCTCGGTCGTCGAGAGGAGGAGCCGGAGCGCGTGATAGCTCGGGAACAGCTCCCAGCCTTCGGGGGTCGGGTTGATCATCGAGTACGACTGGTTCGGCGGATTCGTGAAGTCGTACTTCCCCCAGTAGAGGTCCCACTTGGCCGCCCCGAAGAAGCCGAGCTGCGCGGTCGCGATGGTGAACCACAGCTGCTGGAACGCGGCGACGTTCGTCCGCCGCATCTCGGTCCCGTCCTCGTAGTAGGCGTGATTGGTGACCGGCAGCTGTCCGGGTGCGGCGTTGTGGCCGCGGACGGCGATTCCATGATGTAGGCAGGTCGCCGCTTCTCCGGCGGGTTGTCGTCGACAACCATCTTGCGAATGTCGCGGAGCGCGGGGACCCACGTAGCCATTATCGCAAACAAAAACCCCCGATTTACGGGGTTTTTGAAGCGGATGAAGGGACTCGAACCCTCGACCTTCTGCATGGCAAGCGGCTCGTGGGTTGTGTCCCCTCTTCGGCTGACCCGCACCGTTAAGCGGGAATCTCCGCAATTACGCCTCTGCCCGACGACCGAGCACACCCGCCGATTCCCGTCGGCTCCGGGGATTTGGGCACTGGCTCGGTTCTTGTGCCCAATGGGCGGTGGGCGTCCGCACCCCGGGGCTGTAACTTGCGAGGACGCGACAAATTTGGTTGCCGAGCCCCTCGCGCGACCGCGTCTGATACTCGATGTAGCCGTCGCCGTCACGATCGCCGTACCGGTCGATCCAGGCGAGCGCAGCGGCGACCTTGTCCCATCGCCCCAGAACGAACGCGTCCTGGCCGGTGAAGCGCCAGTACTCGGAGAGGAGGATCAGCCAAAGCGGCGTCGCGTCGGCTGTGCCGTAGTAGGGCCGACACTCTCCGGCTCGCGATGCATCTTCTTCGCGTCGGACACTCGGAGTCCGACGCGACGGTGGCGACGACCGTCGCGCTCTCGCCGCCCGCTGTGTTCGCGACGGCCACGAGTCGATCTTCTTCCCGGGCGAGGACGCGGTGGTTCGCAGACCAGTACGCCGCGCGCAAAGAGCGGGGCAGTTTAAAGTCTGGCCGGTCCGCAAGGCGGCTGTGGCTCAGGCGAGACGTCCAGCGGCCCGCAGCTCACCAGCGTCGGTCCACGGCAGCGCGCTGCCGTCGAAGATCGGCCGGGCGCGGCCCTCGCCCAGGCGCGCGAGGGCGGCCATCCAGGCGGCGTCCATCGTCGGCGGGCGACGCGCTCGGTGACCGTCCGAGGCGGCCAGGGCGACCACGCCATCCTCGACCAGCCACCACGCGACCCGCTGCGCCGTCGCGCCGTGGTCGCCCACGAGCGAGCCGGCGTTGAGGCAGAGGAGCGCGCCCTCCTCCACAAGCACGCGGACGGCAGCCGGATCCGTGGCCACGGCCCGGCAGCGCTCGGGATGCGCCAGCACCGGGGTTAGCCCCGCAGCATGCACCCGCTCGACGGCCTCCCTTACGAGCCGAAGCGGCTCGCGGACGTCGAGCCATGAGCCCGGAAACTCGACGAGCACCGCCTCCGTCCCCTCCAGCCGGAACGCCTCCGGATCGCGCTCCAGCACCTCGCTCGGGAACAGCTCCCACCCACGGCGCACGTCGAGACCGAGCGCCGCGGCGCCCTCGTGTACGGTCAGGAACGAGTCGTCGTACAGGCGCTCACGCGCCGGGCTCCACGGGTACGAGTCCCACGGCGCGTGCACGTGGGGCGTCGCGAACAAGACCCGCGTCCCCGCCTCGACCGCGAGACGGCATAGCTCAACTCCCTCCTCGACCGTCGCCGCGCCGTCGTCCCCGGACGGGACGACATGAGAATGGACGTCGACGAGCCAAGGCACGGACACCGTTGCCCGAGACTGCCAGCCCGGCACCGCCGGATGCGTGACCGAGTGGGGCCAAGCGGCGCGCCGACCCCGATCGATCAGTGCCGAACTCGACGCGATCGACGAACTCACCGGATCGCGGCCGCCGTGCCGCTCATGGCCTACGCCAGTCCGTCAAGCAAGAGACTGGCCCACACGCGAACTCCGTCCGCCAGAAGCTCCTCGCCTCGCGCGCACCGCGCGTTGGTGGGTTGCGGGCTCCGGCCGGAACCTGAGTGCGGGACCAGTCGAAAACATCCTACGCCGCTTGGCGCGTGGGAACGGTTTAGCCGTCTCTGAGGCTAGGCGCTTTCGCTTTGCTGCCCGGGCGGGGCGATGATCTGCTCGTAGATGCCGGCGATGCGGCCGGCGATCGTCGTCCAGCCGTAGCTGCGGCGAGCGTCGGCGGCTGCTTGGTGCCCGCGCCGCTGCCGCTCGTGTGGGTTGGAGGCGGCCGCAAGTAACGCCGCCGCCAGTGCCGGTTCGTCGTCGGGGGGAACGAGCCAGCCGCTCTGCCCGTCGCGGACGATTTCAGCCGGCCCGTGCGCGGCGCAGGCGATCACGGGCAGTCCGCAGGCCATCGCCTCGATCAGAGCAAGCCCGAACGCCTCGGCGACCGAGGGGAGGACGAGCAGGTCGCCCGAGTTCAGTGCCTGGGGCAGCTGCTCGTGCGGACGCCAGCCGGCGAGGAAGACGTGTGGCACGCCGATCTGTCGGAGCGTCTCGAGCGGATGCTCGCCCTCCCATTCGCCGGGGTGGCCGCCGACGAGGACGAGCGGGCAGGGCCGCCCGAGTGCGGCCTGGGCGCGCGCGTGGGCGCGGATCAGGAGCGGCAGCCGCTTGACGGCCGTGAAGCGGCCGAGGTAGAGGAAGACAGGCTCCGAGGCGAAGGGAGCGAGCTGCTCGTCCCGATACGAGATCGTTCCCGGCCGCCCCTGTTCGTCCCAGCCTTGTGGGTCCTCGACGAGCCAGCGACGCCAGAAGGCGCGACGCGCCTCCCCGACCAGCGGGGAAGGCTGGAAACGTTCGAGCTCGACGCCGCTGGGAAGGCCATGTAGCCGCGAGCGCTCGAGCCCGAGCAGGGCGGCGACCTCGGCCTCGGCGCCGGGCGGCACGATCACCCGCTCACAGGCCTGCGCCCAGCGGCGCAGCCGCTCCTCCCAGGCCAGCGCGTGGCGCCAGCTCGAAGGAGGCCCCGCCGCCAGCGCGCGCAGGAAGGCAAGCTCGGTGCCGTGCAGCTGCCCGACGATCGGCAGCGAAGGGAAGGTGCGCAGGGCAGCCTCGTGCACCGGCGTCAAATGATGGAGGTGGAGCAAATCGGCGGTGCCGGCGCCGGCGCGGGCGAGCGCCTCCGCCCAGGCCGCCACCAGACGCTCATAGGCAGCATCGTCGACCGCGGCAAAAACACGATCAGGCCCCGCTACCCGGTCCTCATAGGAGGGCTGGAAGGGAACGAGGGCTGCGAGCGGGTCGGCGAGCTGGAGCGCCGGCGAGTAGTCCACCGCTGCGATGTCGATCCCGGAGTAGAAGCTTCCAGCGTGCCTCGGATCGCCTGGCTCGCCGAGCGAGCCCGTGGCAATCGTCATCCGCCAACCCATCTCGGGCAGCGCCCGGGCGAGCGCACGCGTGACCTGCGCCGAACCGCCGCGCGGGAAAAAGAACAACGCCGAACAGACACGACCCCACCCCCGTGAGGGATGCGCCGATGCTGCCACCGCTTCCGACTTGCCTACGCCCGCCTGCCTCACCGGCACATCTTTCTTGAACCAGAGGACGGCAGGACGACCGAGCTCGGTGCTCCTCCGCAACGTGTATCGGGGGTCGCGCCGCCATCGAGCGCGAGTTGGACGGTTGAAGCACGAGTACGGACTCGGGCCGCTTGGCATCCGAGGGGCTTGAACCGGTCGCTCATGCCGACCTTACGATCCTCCCCGTCCTCGCACAGGCTCTCGCCCGAGCGCGAGCCTTTGCCTCTCGCTGCGTAGGCAGCGCACGTTGCACAGACGGGTCCGCTCGCCGTAGAGTCGGCACGCCCCTACCGAAAGGATCACGTGTCGACTTGGCTTTGGATTGTCATCATCGTCATTGTTGTGCTGGCCGCCCTTGGCTACTTTCGCCGGAGACGTTCTGGATAGCCGCACGCGCCGCGTAGCTCCGTTTCGCTAGTCGTTTTGCCAGACCCTCCTAGGGGCGGTGGCGAGCACTCACCACGACAACGGCGTCGGCAACGCCGTGACCGCACGACCGTCATCGGCACACGACCGGACAGCTGCGACGGGGGAGCCGCACTCCTCGCAGCCACGCTGTCGCGTGGATCGTGTGGGTGTCAGACTTGGTGCGCGCTCCCAAAAGATGCGAATTTGCAGGTGGGACCCGATTCTTGGCTGTGGGTGATCTGACACCGTGATCTGCCGGGCGGCGTCAGTCCGCAGCGAGTGATGACGCCGTGGCGCGCGAGCTCGTCGATTCGCCGTAGCTGCCCTTAAGCCACAGAGCAGTGTGCGCCCCGCCCGCTCAATCGACAGCCCCGTCCGTTGCCGACCTGGGCAGGAAACGCGACGAACGTGACCACGCCGCACTCTGTGTTCTCACTTCTGACGACAAAGATCGTTTGAGCAGGTATTTTTAAAGCGGATGATCGGACTCGAACCCACGCCCTTCTGCATGGCAAGCGGGTCGTGGGTTCGACGCAAAAGGCGCGACAAACGGCGTGACGATGCGGATTAGGGGCTGAGCAGCGCTCCTCGCCGGACTCGCGGCTTCCGGAGCGTTTCCGGGGAATTCCGAGGAGTTTGGGCACTGGAGTCATTCTTGTGCCCATTGCGTTGAGGCCTCGCGAACAACGAGCGCGACCGCCACGGCGAGAGCGAAGAGCGAAGCTGAGCGAGGCCCCTCACGGCCCTCCGGAGGAATCGAACCCGCGAAACGTCCCCGCCGAAGGGCGTCGCCTCACCGCACCCGTGGAGCTCCGCGGAGGATCTCGTGCGGACCGGCCGTGACGGCGCCAGAGCCCCTTCTCACCATCCGCCAGCCGTGGGCCTCGGCGATCTTCCTGGCGGGCAAGGACATCGAGAACCGGACCTGGCGCACCGACCAGCACGGACGGCTGTGGATCCACGCGGCCCGGCGGCGTGGGAGGTGGGAGCCGGGCCGATCGGCCCGTCCGGCCAGCGGCTTTCGGAGGAGCCGCTGCCGCGGGGGGTGATCCTTGGCTGCGTCGACCTCGTCGGCTGCGTCGAGGGCTCGAGCTCGCCGTGGGCGGTACCCGGCTACGTCCACTGGTGTTGCAGCGGCCGCTGCTGCCGGCCGACCCGGTGCCTGACAGGGGTAGGCAGGGGCTCTGGTGGCGCGTCCCGCCTTCGGGGACGCTCGTCCCGGTCGCGTCACCCGCGCCCGGTTGAGGAGGGCGACATCGCGCTGCTCATCAACTGACGTGCTCCCCGCCCGAGTTGGCAGTGGCGACGAGACGCGGTCGGTGCGGGAATTCCAGCGCACCACCTCCTCGATGCCGTTGTTGCTGCGGCGATCCAGCTCGCGTGCTCCGATGACAGACGTGGTGTTCATCGCTGCTCCTTGTCGCTGGAATCTCTTGTTGCACGGTCACACGTGCGGCGCGGCGTTGGCATCCGACGTCCCTGTCTCTTGGTGGGTCAGCCGCACTTCTGCGCGTGCGGCCGCGACGGCCGTTGCGACCTCGCCGTTGTCGCGCAGTTCGGATTCCGTAGGCTAGGGCGGTCCGAAGCTAAGGAGGATCGATGGCCAGTCTGATGTCGCGTGCGTCGGCCGTGGTGAAGGCGAAGCTCTCGAAGCTGCTCGACCGGGCCGAGGACCCGGCGGAGACGCTCGACTACTCGTACGAGAAGCAGCTCGAGCTGCTGCAGAACGTCAAGCGCGGCATCGCCGACGTGGTGACGTCGAAGAAGCGCCTCCAGCTCCAGTCGACGCAGCTCGAGCAGAGCCTCGTCAAGCTCGAGCAGCAGGCCCGGCAGGCGCTGGCGCAGGGGCGGGAGGATCTAGCGCGCGCGGCGCTCGAGCGCAAGGCGGCCGTGCAGTCGCAGCTCCAGGGCCTCGACCAGCAGGTGGCGCAGCTCGAAGCGCAACAGGAGAAGCTCGTGGCCTCCGAGAGGCAGCTGTCGGCGAAGATCGAGGCCTTCCGCTCGCAGAAGGAGGTCATCAAGGCGCAGTACTCGGCCGCCGAGGCGCAGGTGCGGATCGGCGAGGCCGCGACCGGTATTGGCGAGCAGATGGCCGACACCGGCCTCGCGATCCAGCGCGCGAAGGACAAGACCGAAACCATGCGCGCGCGTGCCGAAGCGATGGACGAACTCATCGCGGCGGGGACGCTCGAGGACTTCACCTCTGACAAGAGCTCGCTCGACCGCGAGCTGGAGGCGTTGACGACGGCGTCCGACGTCGATGCCGAGCTCGCCCGGCTCAAGGGCGAGCTCGGAGCGGGCGACCGGAGAAAGGAGCTCGAGCAGTGATCGTGCGGCTGATGAATGAGGGTCAGTACAAGACCGACGAGGACGTCCGGCGCGAGCTTTACGCGCTCGACGACCAGGCCGTGGCGGCGCTCGAGGCCGGCGACGAGGCGACGCTGGACGCACGGCTCGATGACATGTGGCGTCTCGTGCAGGAACGCGGCGAGCGCCTGCGGGACGACGACCTCTCGACTTCCGACGTCATCATCCCGCCCGCCGACCTGACGCTCGAGGAGACGCGCGCGCTCTTCTCCGACGAGGGGTTGATCCCGGATCTGCCGGTTCCCTGACGCCGAGCGCTAGATCGGCGCGTCGTAGATCCCGAACCAGCGGGACAGGTCCTCTTCGATCGGGAGCTCGCCCTCGAGCTTCGCCTTGAGCTCGAGTTCCCGCGCGTTGTCGCGCGTGTCGTTGCCCGTCGGGATGAACGGGTAGAACGTCCCGCGCTTGTAGGCGTAGAACAGGTAGACGGGCGCGCCGTCGTCGCGTCCCTGGAAGCGGAACATGGCCGCGAGGAGTTGCGGCCCGAAGCCGCGGGCGATGAGCTCCGACGAGACGAGGTGCACCGTCGTCACGAGGTCCTCGAGGTGCGGGTCGCGGACGACGATCCACTCGAAGCCGAGCTCGTCGCTCCGGTGCTCGACCTCCGAGCCCGAGTCGCGCGCGGCCACCTGGAGAAGCTCTGCGAGCTCGCGCTGCGCGCGCGCGAAGTGCTCCGCCGAGAGGGGCTTGAAGCAGACCGCGGCGGCGCCGGCGCTACGCAGGCCGAGCTCGACCTCGAGCGTCACCTGGGCCGTGGACAGCGCGAACAGCCTGTCCGGAACCGGATCCTTCAGCTGCTTGCGCCCGAGGAGCGTGTCCAGGAAGCCCATTGCTAACTGCGCAAGGCGCGAACCCGCTCTCGTGGATCCGCGCCGCGCGAAAGCCCCTGAAGGCCGCCGCTTCGCGGCGGCTGCCGTAGAGTTTTCATATCAAGCGTCTATGCGGGGCGGCCCATCTCGCGCGCGATCTGGGCGAGGCGGGCGATCCGCTTCTCGGTCGGCGGGTGCGTCAGGAAGAGCTCGCCGAACGACGACTTGAGGTTCGTCGGGATGATGAAGAACGCGTTCATCGCCTCGACCTCGCGCAGGTCGCGTTGCGGGATGCGCGCCATCTCGCCGGTGATCTTCTGAAGCGCGCTCATCAGGTACTCCGGCGCGCCGGTGATGAGGGCGGCGCCGCGGTCGGCCGTGTACTCGCGGTACCGCGAGATCGCGCGGATGAGGAGGTAGCTGAGGAAGTAGGTCACGAGCGAGACGACCATCACGATCACCCAGACCGGCAGACCGCCGCCCCCCCGATCCCTGCCGCCCCCGAACATGCCGCCGTACATCGCGAAGCGCGTGAGCATGCCGGCGACCATTGCGAAAAAGCCCGCCATCGTCATGATCAGGACGTCGCGGTTGGCGATGTGCGCGAGCTCGTGGGCGAGCACGCCCTCCACCTCGCGCGGCTCGAGGCGGCGCCAGAGGCCGGTCGTGACCGCGACGGTGGAGTGCTTCGGGTTCCGCCCCGTGGCGAACGCGTTCGGCATGTCGGTGTCGATGACCGCAAGGCGGGGCTTGGGGAGGTCTGCCAGCGCGCAGAGCCGCTCGACCATCGCGTGCAGCTCCGGAGCTTCATCGCGCTCGACAACCTTGGCACCCGAAGCGGCGAGCGCGAGCTTGTCCGACGTGAAGTACTGCAACAGCGCGATGCCGCCGACGATCACGACCATCATCAGCAGGCCCGCGTTCAGCACCTCGAAGAGGATGACCGCGAAAACGACGTACAGCAGGCCGAGCAGCCCGCCCGTGAGGAACATCCGCGCAGTCAGGCCGACGTCGCGCCCGTACGCCTTGCGCTTCATGCGCCCGCAGTCCCGAGGTGTCTCATGTGACCAGGCTGATCGTAGCTCCCAGGCTCTAGACCGCCCGGGCGGCATCGATCGCGAGCGCGCCGCGGCGGCGATAGCGCCGCCGCACCGACACCCGTGACAAGAGCAGCCCATGTGTCGTCCCGGCACCCGTCGAGGCGCGCCCCACGAGCAGTTGGGCCTTCCTCACGAATCACGCACACGTGCTCCTCTGCATCTCGCGCGACCCCCAGTCACGCGTGCGCGACATCGCCGCCCAAGTCGGCATCACAGAACGAGCTGCCCAGCGGATCCTGGCCGACCTGATCGCCGACGGCTACGCCACCCGCACAAAGACCGGCCGTCGAAACCACTACAAGGTCAACCCACACGGCCACCTGCGCCACCCGGTCTTCCGCAATCTGCCGATCGGCCCACTCCTCGACGTCCTCAACACGGCCAACTGGCCGTCGACGTCGTCAGTGAAGGAGTAGCCGAAGCTACCGCGGCAGGCCGCCATTCACTGCATACGGCGAGGCCGGAACGCCGCGACACCGCACGCCGGACGCATGCCGGCGCCGCGTCGACCGTCGCCGGGTGCCAGAACCGATGCGCCCAGTCCGTGCCGACCGACGCGACACCCGCGCGGAAGTCCACCTTCTGGGACAAAGTTCAGTTCTCCGTTATCACAGCAGAGAACAAACATCCCTTTTTGCAGGGTGTTTAGAGCGGATGATGGGCCTCGAACCCACGACCTTCTGCATGGCAAGCGGCTCGTGGGTTGTGTCCCCTCTTCGGCTGACCCGCACCGTTAAGCGGGAATCTCCGCAATTACGCCTCTGCCCGACGACCGAGCACACCCG
>Ga0126307_10004132_pt1 | contig 10027 bp, 6 predicted proteins | sample Plot28_FD_89955 | JGI IMG/M metagenome (GOLD analysis project Ga0126307, IMG submission 89955) | Serpentine soil microbial communities from UC McLaughlin Reserve, CA, USA - Plot28 | ecosystem: Environmental > Terrestrial > Soil > Grasslands | place: USA: UC McLaughlin Reserve, Lake County...
GGCGCCCGTTGCGCCGTAGCACCTGGTGCCTCCACGCAGGAAGAAGCACGGGCCATCCCCGCCGTGTCCGGCCTCCGCGACGTAGAGCGCGCCTTGCGGTCCGAAGGCAAGCCCGCGCGGATTGTCAAGCCCGCTCATCACGACGGTCACGGTGGTCGCCGCCGCAACCGGTTTGCTCAGCGGCGCGAGCATCGCAAGCGCCGCAACGAGCGCGGCTGGAACCACCAGCAGCGCCCGTTGCGATGTCTGAAATCTACTCCTGTTCATATGCGTCTCTCCGTTCATGCGGTAGCGGTTTGGGATCCGGAGTGGGAGTGCTTTGGGCGTCGTCGATCGGCACGACCTCGATCCTCCTTTCAAGGAGCTGAGACCGGTCGGGCCTCAGCGCGAGCGCGTTCCTGCGGCGCCGTCGGCGTCGCATCAGCGCGGCGTCGAAAGCAAGGAGCGCCGCCGCAGCACCGAGCGCCACGAGCGCCCACTCGAACCCGCTCACCTCGGTGCCGCTCTCGTTCCTCTCATCGCTGCAGAGGATGCGCTCGGGCGGTTGGCGAACGGCTGCAATCGACGGGGATCCGGTTGCAGGATGGCTGGTGCCGCGTATACGCCACGACGTGACGGTGTTAGGTTCCAATGACCTAAAGGGGCCTGAATGGACTTCCGCATACTCGGTCCGCTCGAGGTGCGCGACGGCGATCGCGAACTCTCGCTCGGCGGGCGTCAGCAGCGCGCCCTGCTCGCACTGCTCCTGCTGCACGCGAACGAGGTCGTCCCGGTCAATCAGATCGTCGATGAGCTCTGGCCCGAGGCCCCGCCGACGAGCGCGACAAAGAGCCTTCAGGCACTCGTCTCGAGACTGAGAAGGACGCTCGAGGGGGAACCGTCCGCACGCAACGGTGACGCCGAGGACAACGGCGTCGTCCTGACGCGAGCTCACGGCTATGTGCTGACGGTCGCACCGGGGGAGCTCGATCGCGATCGCTTCGAGTCACTGCTGGGAGCGGGGCGCCGCGCGCTGGCCGCCGGTCACGCGAAGGAGGCGTCGGCGACGCTGCGAGAGGCGCTCGCGCTCTGGCGCGGCCCGCCGCTCGCGGAGTTCGCGCACGACTCGTTCGCCCAGGTCGAGATCGCAAGGCTCGACGAGCTCCGTCTGTCAGCGCTCGAGGAGCGAATCGAGGCCGATCTCGCGGCGGGACGCTCGGCGGAGGTCGTTGCCGAGGTACAAGCGCTCGTCGCCGCGCATCCGCTGCGCGAGCGGCTGCGGGGGCAGCTGATGCTCGCGCTCTACCGCTCCGGCCGCCAGGCGGAAGCGCTGAGCGCCTACCAGGAAGCGAGACGCCTACTCGTCGATCAGCTCGGAATCGAGCCGAGCCAGGCGCTCCAGCGGCTGGAGCGGGCGATTCTCCAGCAGGAGGAGTCACTCGAGCCGCCCACCGCCACCGTCGCAGTATCGAAGCGCACGCCGGGAGGATCGTGGTGGCGGGCGCCACTGGCGCGGCCACGTCGCAGCGTGCTCTCGGTGGCCGGGGCACTGCTGCTCGGGGCTGCGGTGGTCGCAGCGCTTGTGGCCTGGCAGCGGGACGCCTCGCCGGCCTTCCAGGTCGACAGCAACGGCGTCGCCGTGATGGATTCGTCGACGAACAGACTCGTCGGCCAGTTCACGGTCGGCGCTCGGCCCGACTTCATCGCCTACGACGCTGCTCACCACGCGCTGTGGGTGGCGAACCTTGATGACAACTCGATTTCGCGCGTTGAGCCGCGGACGAGGCAGCTGGTGCGGACGATCCGGACGGACGCCTCTCCTTCCGGCCTCGCGCTGGGAGCTGGCTCACTTTGGGTGGCGAACGGCGACGCAGCAAGCGTCTCGCGCATCGACCCCCGTTACAACCGCGTCGCACAGACGATTCCGATTCCCGGGCCCTCCGGATACAGTGTGACGGCGATTGCGTTCGGGCTGGGTAGCGTCTGGGTCGCCCAAGCGGGTGGCACGGTCTCCAGGATCGACCCGGCGACTGGAGCCGTTGGTGACCCAATCATCGTCGGGAATGAGCCCAGCGCGCTCGCGGTCGGTTCGGAGGCAGTTTGGGCTGCGAACGGATGGGATGGGACTGTCTCGCGGATCGACCCAACGAACATCGTGACGCAGGAGATCCCCGTCGGACGCGGAGTGAGCGCCGTCGCCGTGGGTGCCGACGCGGTCTGGGTAGCGAACGCCCTCGAAGACACGGTTCAGCGGATCGATCCCGACACGAACGCGGTCATGGCGACGATCCGGGTCCCGAAGCGCCCGGGTGGGATCGTCGCCGGCGCAGGAATGGTGTGGGTCACCGGCAGCGGCGACGGAACTGTCTCCAAGATCGATCCGCGCACAAACGAGGTCGTCGAGACACGTGAGGTCGGGAACAGCCCCGTCGGCGTCGAGGCATCGAATGGCAAGCTGTGGGTGACCGTCCAGAACAGCGTGCCGGTCGGTCCGCGGGAGCACGCTTCGACGCGGGGTGGTGTCGCCCGCGTCAACATCGAGAGCGCCTTCGATTCGACCGACCCCGCGCTCGCCTACTACTGGACGTCGTGGCAGATCGAGTACGCAACCTGTGCCAAGCTCCTGAACTACCCGGATAGACCAGCGCCTGCGGGATCCCAGCTCGTGCCGGAAGTCGCTGAATCACTGCCGGCCGTGTCCGAGCACGGCAGGCGTTACTCGTTCACGATTCGGAACGGCTACCGGTTCTCGCCGCCTTCGAACGAGCAGGTGACCGCACGGACGTTCAAATATTCGATCGAGCGGAGCCTGAGTCCGGAGCTAGTGCACAGCCCGGCCGCACAGTTCGTTGCCGACATCGTCGGCGTAGGGGCGTATCGGACACGAAGGGCACAGCACATCTCCGGTGTAGTCGCACGCGGGAACAAGCTCGCGATCGAGCTGACGCATCGGGCGCCCGACTTCCCGGCCAGGCTCACAATGCCGTTCTTCTGCGCGGTACCGATCGGCACGCCGGTCGACCCGAACGGGCAACAGGCGATTCCCTCCGCCGGCCCCTACTACGTCGCCTCGGCTTTTCCCGAGCAGCGGATCGTGCTCAAACCCAATCCGAACTACCGCGGCCCGCGTCCGCACCGGCTGGACGGAATCGTCTACACACTGGGCGTCGCGAAGGCGCGTTCGGTTGCGCAGATCGAAGCCGGTCGGGCCGATTACGTCGCCGACGGCGTCCCGGCTGCGGCCGCCGCGCGACTCGCAACTCGCTATGGAGCACACACAGCCGCGGCAAAGGCGGACAGGCAGCGGTATTTCACGGAGCCGCTCCTGGGCGTCGCCTATCTCGCGCTGAACACGAGCCGCCCTCTCTTCGCGGACGTCCGCATGCGCAAAGCAGTGAACTACGCGATCGACCGGCCGGCCCTCCTGCGCCAGCAGGACCCATCCATGGTCGTTTACGGGGAGGCAACGGATCAGTATCTCCCGCCTGGCATGCCCGGCTACAAGGACGTCCGTATCTATCCCCTCGGCGGGCCCGACCTCGGGACTGCGCGGCGCCTCGCTGCAGGCAGGCGCGGGAAAGCAGTGCTCTATACCTGCAACTTCGCCCGGTGCCTGCAGCAAGCGCAGATCATCCGGACGAATCTGCTCGCGATCGGCATCGACGTCGAGATCAAGTCGTTCCCCTACCCCGTACTCAACGAGAAGATGGCCACGAGGGGCGAGCCGTTCGATATGGCCGCGACCGGCTGGGTCGTCGACTATGCCGACCCCGTCGACGTCCTCGAGAACCTGTTCGATGGAAGGCGAATAAGCGCCGACGGCAACTTCAATACCGCCTACTTCGATGAGCCGGCTTACAACCGGAAGCTGACGGTAGCTGCAAATCTTTCCGGACCCCAGCGATACCGAGCGTACGGCGAGCTGGACGTCGAGCTCGCTCGTGATGCCGCGCCCCTTGTAGCGGTCGCAACCTATGCGTACCGCGACTTCTTCTCGGCGCGCACCGGCTGCCATGTCCACCAGCCCGTGTACGGATTCGACCTGGCGGCACTGTGCTTGAGATGACCTTCCCGCTCTCAACCGCTCTCCACCTATCGGGCAATCGGGAATGGCCATGAATCGCAGGAGAACCTCGCCTGCCCGCGAGCTCGTTAGGTGCGAGTGTCGCGGAGCGGTTAAAGGGGCTGATGCGAGATGCCCCAGTGCTACTGTGATCGAGGAGCCAGGGGAGGACCCTGGTGCCGTGTAGGTACATCACCTGTCGCTCTTCGTGTTCGCCCTGCGGGAAGTCGCCCCAGACGACGACCACCGACTGAACCCACGGCCGCCGTCCCGTGAGGCTCTCGAACTGCTCCCCCAGCTCGGCAGCAGCAGCACGCGAGGCAGCTCCTACATCGTGCGCTCGACCGGCGCCGAGGCGATCCTCGCCCGCGACAGCCCGCTGGCTGAGGCGCTTCGTGTCGAGCAGGAAGACCCCAGGGCGTCCGACTAGGACGTGATCGAAGTTGCCACGCTCGCTTGGAGATCGTGCTCGCAGATCCCAGTGGCCGTCGAGGCCGCCGAGGGCCTCTTCCGTCAACTGTTCACCGATCGAGCCCCATAGCCACGGGAACGTCGCCGACTATCCAGCCCGCTAGGGCCATCATCAGCGCTGCGCCGAAGAGCGCCGCGAAAGCCAGTTCAGTGGTCCCGTTCGTGAAGGCGATTACCGCAAGGCATCCGAGGGCGATGAGGGCTAGTCCGACCCAATCGCGCCAGTTTTGGCGAAGGATCTTCCACCGGCGCGCTCGGAATGTCGCCCGCGCGTGAATGCGGCAGCCGGATAACCGGCCGTGCGATGCGAGGAGGGGCGGGCGCCGCCCCTCCTCGCGAGTGACTCGCCTAGCCGATGCCGCAGATCGTCCCGGCCGGGAAGTCGGTCAGGCAGACGTTACCGCGCCAGACATTGAAGTCCCGCGCGTCATCTCGCGCATCCACCAATCCGGGGATCCTCCCGTTGCCGAGGATCTCATTCGCCTCGAAGGTGTTTCCTGTGGCGCCGGCGGCGACGCGGATCCCGTCCTTGTCGTTGTTCGTGATCTTGTTGCCGCGCACGAGGTTGTCCGTGTTGCCAGCAAGCAGGGCGATGCCCTCACCAGCCGCGAGCCCGCTGATGACGTTGTCCAAGATCCACGAGTTCTTGAGACCGTCGACGCCCATTCCGATCCCTGCTGTCGGGACGGACGGGTCGTTTCCGGGCGCACCGGTGATGGTGTTGCCGCGGATCAGTACTCGGAAGTTGGGCGGCGCCGCCGGGGTGCTCTGCCGGGCCAGTCCGACCTGGGGCACCTCAAGGTGGTTGTCGATGATGTGCAGATCGTAGTTCGCTCCGAAGAGCATCATCGCTCTGCGGCCCGCAGGGACCACCGTGTTTTCAAACGCCGTCGTCGAGGTGGAAGACGCGAACCAATACACCCCGGAATTGCCAACGGCATCGCCAATCGACATGTTGTGGTCGTAGACCACATGATCCATCCCGATACGCGACGCCGCGCAGGTAAGAGAAACGCCTGTTTCCAAAAACTCCGGGCAGTTGCTGGTCTGATCGAAGGCGTGGGCCGCGGTGCGGAACGTGGAGTTGTGGTGAATCCGCGCGTTCGACAACGGCAGATAATGGTTGATGACACCCCAACTGTTCTCACGGAGACAGTTGTGGTCGAAATTCGACGGATAGACGCCGCTGCTTCTGAAGTAGACGGCGACGGTGGTGGCCATGATCAGGTTGTGGTGGATGCGGTAGCCGGAGTGCGCCGAGCTGGTCCTGACCCCGGACGTGCTTCCAGTCCGCCCAGGCAGCACGAACCCTTCTAGCTCGATGTTGTCGGCTTGCAGGTCGAAGACGACGGCGGGCGCGCCGGCTGTCGCGCCAGAGGGCGCCACTACGATTGCCTGCGTGTTCGGGTCGGCGGTCGGTCGGGTCGGAGCGAAGCAGTCCACCGCCTCAACCGTCTCAGCGTTCCCTCCGATCGTCAGCGACTCAGGCACTGACACCTGTTCGGCGTAGAGGCCAGGGCAAACACGGACAAGACCGTCCTCGGGCGCAGCATCGACTGCGGCCTGGATCGTCGTGAAATCGGCGTTGCCGCATTGCGCGCGGTCGTCGTCGACCACCAGTGTCGGCGGCGCAGTGGCCGCCCCGTCAGCGGCCACGAACGCGAACGTGCACGCGGCGAGTGTGCAAACAAAAACAACGGCTCTCATCATTCGACCCCCTTCGATCGTGGTTGGTCGCCGCAGCAATTCTCGGTCTTTGGCGCCTGATCGCTTCCCGCTTGGTCGAACCAGGTGCTGGGAACTTTGGTCCTGGGGTGCAAACGCGGCGCAAACGGTGCTACCTTCTGCCGAACGGGAGGGGTCGCGTTCGAGTTCCGGATCTTGGGGCCGCTCGAGGTCGTTGCCGGCGGAGCGCCGGTGGCCTTGGGCGGAACGAAGGTGCGCGCGCTGCTGGCGTTTCTGCTCTTGCACCGCGGCGAGGTGGTCTCGCGGGAGCGGCTCGTTGACGAGTTATGGGGCGAGGCGCCGCCGAAAGCGGTGGCGGCGGAGCTGCGCGTCTACATTGCGAAGCTGCGGAAGGCGCTGCGGCCGGATTTGCTCAGGACCCGTCACGGCGGCTATGCGCTCTTGGTCGAGGCGGAGGATGTCGATTCGGTGTGGTTCGAGCTGGCGGCGCGACGGGGCAGCGCGCTGCTCGCCGCCGGCGACGCAGTCACGGCCGCGCGCGTACTCGCGGAGGGGCTCGCCCTGTGGCGCGGACCAGCGCTTGCCGATTTCGCCGATGAGCCGTGGGTACAACTCGAGGCGCGTCGCCTGGAGGAGCTTCAGTTGATCGCGCTGGAGGAGCGATTGGAGGCGGATCTGGCGCTTGGCCGCCATGTTCGGGTAGTTGCCGAGCTGGAACGGCTGGTGGCAGAACATCCATATCGGGAGCGGCCGCGCGCGCAGCTGATGCTGGCTCTCTATCGCTGCGGCCGCCAAGCGGCGGCCCTCGAGCTCTACCGGGAGACGGCGCGACTCTTCACGCAGGAGCTGGGGATCGAGCCCGGCCCCGAGCTTCGCGAGCGCGAGCGAGCGATTCTGAATCACGAGCCGTCCCTGAGGGCGAGAGAGGTGGTGATCGGTAACCTGCCGACGCCTCCGACCCCGCTGGTCGGCCGGCGGCGTGAAGTCGGCGAGCTCGCGGGGCTTGTTGCGAGGCAGGAAGCCCGGCTGGCGACCCTTACGGGGGCGGGGGGGACGGGCAAGACGCGGCTCGCTCTCGAGGTCGCAGCGCGCTTGGAGCGCGAACTCGGGATCCCCGCGTTCCTCGTCGAACTCGCGCCGCTCGCCGACGCGGCGCTCGTGCTTCCGGCCATCGCGCAGGCCGTTGGCCTCGAAAGCGTGATCGGGGGCTCGATCACGGAAGCGCTTCGCGGCTTTCTCCGCCACCGGCCGCTGCTGCTCGTGCTGGACAACTTCGAGCATCTGATCGAGGCGGCAAGCGATGTCGCCGAGCTCCTCGCTGCCGCTCCATCTCTCACAATTCTCGCGACGAGCCGGAAGCCGCTGCACATCAGGGCTGAGCGGTGCTACGACGTCGATCCCCTTCCGATCGAGGACGCGCTCGCTTTTTTCGTCAACCGGGCCCAAGCAGTGCGACACCAGTTTGAAGCGACGGCCACGATCGAAGCCGTTTGCCGCCAGATCTGCGTACGGCTCGATCGTCTGCCGCTCGCGATTGAGCTTGCCGCGGCGCGTGTGAGGCTACTCGAGCCCCGCCTCGTGCTGTCAGGGCTCGACCGCCTCCCGTCCCTGAGCGGCGGATTTGAGGACGCGCCGCAGCGCCAGCAGACGCTCTGGAAGACGATCGAATGGAGCTACAGACTCCTCGACCACGAGCAACGACGGCTGTTCTCTCGCCTGTCCATCTTTCGCGGGTCGTTCTCGGTCGAAGCTGCGGAGTGTGTCTGCGACGCGCAGGTCGGCATGCTCGCCACACTCGTTGATGCGAGCGTCATCGCGGCGACAGGCGAACGGTTCTTCATGCTCGAGACGATCCGCGAGTTTGCAGAGTCGAAATGGAAGGCCGCCGATCGCGAGGTGATACAGCGAAGGCACGCCGACTTCTACTTCAAGATCGCGCAGCAGGCGGGGAAGGAACTCGCCGGGTCTGACGCAGCCACGACGCTCGAGCAACTCGAATTGGATCTCGAGAACTTGCGCCTTGCGCTCAAGTGGTGGCTCCGCAGAGAGTCTGCGACAGAGCTCCTCATGTTCGTCAACTCGCTCTCTCGCCTGTTCGCGATTAGCGGTCGCGCCGACGAAGGCGCCGCGTGGATGTCGCGGGCGCTTCACCAGACGGCCTCTGTCACGGTTGAACCACGGCTTCGACTCATCACGCTTATTGGAGCAGCAGACCTCAATGATCGCGCCGGCGGTGCGCGTGAAGCACGTGCGCTTTACGAACAGGCGTTGATCCTTGCGCGTAGGCACCGAGACCTCGCAAAGGAGTCGGCTGCGCTAACGGGACTGGCAATGGTCACAGACGACAGCAGCGGCGCGATTTCGATGCAAGAGCAGGCGGTCGACGCCGCCCGCGCCGTCGGCGCCGAGCGCGAGCTTGCGATCGGCCTTGACAATCTGGCGAAGCTCCACCTCATCAAGGGTGAACTCGTACGTGCTGCCGAGGCACTTGTATCCGCCATGGAGATCCACAACAGGATCGGCGACGTCATCAATGAGTGCGTGAGTTTGCTGGAGGTGGGCAACGTTGCCCTTCATCGCCGCGCAACCGAGGCTGCAACCGCATCGTTTCGGAAGGCAATCCTCATGGGCAAACACCTGCGTTCGCCCTGGCTGATGGGCGCTGGTGTCGAAGGTATCGCCGCTGTGCTGCTGGCGCAGAGGACGGAGGCCACGCGCGTAGCGCAGCTCCTCGGCGCAAGTGAAGCCCTCTTCACCGCTTCAGGCGCCGGGGAACGCTACCGCGAGGGTTACTTCTGGACCTTCGCGCCGGGTAGCCGAGGTGCGCGGCTGAAGGCAGTGGTAGAAGCGGAAGGGCGCCAGTCCCTCGACCCCGCGGCGTACGACGGCGCGTGGGCCGAGGGACGAGCACTCGCGCCTGAAGCGGCCGTCGAATTCGCGCTCGAGGCCTGCAAAGCCGAACCTCGCGAGCCGCCCGTGCCTGTAGGTAGGAATCCACTTCGAACCGGCTGACGCAGATCCCCGTCACGGACACCCTTTCTTGTGGAGGTGGCAGGCGATCTCTGCCGGAACTGATTGCCGTAGGACGCCGTTTTCGTCTGGATCGCTAGGGATCTCCCGCTGCCCGGCCTGTGCGCAAGAACGTCGATGAGCGGCGCGTTCTTGATCGTGACGGTCGCGAGCCAACCCTTCAGCGACAGTTCGGCGGCGACAAGTACTCGCCCGCCGCGCCCGGGCGCTTCACCGGGGGGTTCTCGTTCATGAACGGAGTGTGGCACGCTCGCGCGCATACGGGCCGCACCCTCGTGCACGAGTATCTGCCCTGGGTGCGCCTATCTCATGCCGCCGTCGGCCCCGTCGGTTGCTACCAACCCCTTGGGCTGGCTCAGACGCTCCTCTAGGTGGTGCATCGCATCTACGGGCCGACTTAGGTTCTACTCGGAATTGCCGAGGCGTCGATGCCTTTCATCCCTCTCTTGGAGGCGGCAAGGGCGCTCGGCTACCTCGCACCCTTGGTGCGGCAGGGGATGACTGCGGCAACTGGCAATCGCGCTCGCGGGCGCGCAACTCAACCGAGGCTGATCGAAAGGACCGTCACCGCCGTATTGATGAACCCGTGCATGACCATACCGGGGTAAACGCTGCCGGTGCGGGCGCGCAGCCACCCGAGCCCCAGGCCGATGATGATGAACACGGGCAGGGCGCCCACGAACCCATGCCCGAGCCCGAACATGACGGCCGTTCCGACGATTGCGGCGCGCTCCCCGAAGGGGCGCAGCAGTGCGAAGCCAAGCCCGCGGAACTCCAGCTCCTCGACGACCGGGGCAA
>Ga0126307_10004133_pt1 | contig 10027 bp, 7 predicted proteins | sample Plot28_FD_89955 | JGI IMG/M metagenome (GOLD analysis project Ga0126307, IMG submission 89955) | Serpentine soil microbial communities from UC McLaughlin Reserve, CA, USA - Plot28 | ecosystem: Environmental > Terrestrial > Soil > Grasslands | place: USA: UC McLaughlin Reserve, Lake County...
AGCGCGCAAGCCCGCGGCGTCGGCAGGACTTCCGGATGTGACATCGGTCACGATCGCACCGCTTCGAACCGGGAAGCCGAACTTGCGTGCGATCGACGGCGTCAGGCTCTGCGACTTGATCCCGGCGAAGGCGTACTTCACCTCGCCTTCGCGCAGCAGCTGACGCAGGGATCGCTGCGCGGAGTCGATCGGCACCGCGAAGCCGACGCCCTCGGCCGTCCCGCTTGACGACCGAATCTGGGCCGCGATGCCGATCACGCGCCCGCGCGCGTCGAACATCGGCCCACCCGAGTTCCCGCGGTTGATCGGTGCGTCCGTCTGGATTGCGTCGAGGAGGTCGTACTGGGAGGTCAGGGACGCAATCGACCGGCGCGTCGCGGCGACGACGCCGACTGCGAGCGAGTTCTCGATCCCGAACGGACTGCCGATGATCGCGACCGGATCGCCGACGCGAACGGCGCCCGAGCGGCCGAGCGGCACCGGATCGACGCCGTGGTCCCGGGGGTCGAAGCGAAGCACGCCCACGTCGTCGAACACGTCCCAGCCGACGACGCGGGCCGGCGCACGATCGCCGTCTGCGAACTCGAGATACACCTCCGCGGCTCCTTCGGGCTCCCCCGACTCCGACGAGGTGATCACGTGCGAGTTCGTCAGCACGAGGCCGTCGGGCGAGACCACGAACCCTGAGCCTTGCGACCGCACGCCGCCGCCGAAGTCGGCGAAGATCGTGAGGACGCCGTCGGACCGTGCGGCATAGATCGCAGCCGGGTCGAATCCATTGCCGAGGAGCGGTTTCGCGCCGCCCGACCTGCGAGCAGGCTGCGGTGCGGGCTCGGCAAGCGAGGGCGAGGGCGAGGAGACGACGACCGTCTCCGAGCGGGACTCCTCGAGCCATCCCGCCGAACGCGCAACTCCGACGGCGACGATCACCCCGAGGACGGCCGCGACGAACGAAAGCATCGGCGTGACGAACGAGCGCGGCACAACGCCAGCGTAGCCGCGGCTCACGGCATCCCCCCGCCCTTTAGGGTGGGGGTTTCGCCCCTGACCCCTGCTGCGAGCGTACCCGGCACGATGACACACGGGTGTGCCGATCCGGCGCCGATTCGGCGCGACGCGGGCGGGGGCGGCGGACAAGGCGTGTTGCACGGCGGCTGTCACGACGAGCGCCGGTGACTTTCCACGTGAAAAGGATCACGCGAGCACCGCGGCCTCGTCGCGCTCGATCCGGGCCGTTTCGGCGGGGAGCCTGAGCGTGAACGCCGTGCGCCCGGGGCTCGAGTCGAGCTCCAGCACGCCACCCATCGCCTCGGCCAGCTCGTGGGCGATCGCGAGGCCGAGCCCGCTCCCGGAGGCATGCGCACCGTCGGCGCGGTAGAACCGCTCGAAGACGTGGCGCGCATGCTCCTCCGCGATTCCCGGGCCATCGTCCTCGACGACGAGCACTGAGGTTTCGAACGGCGCGCGCTCGGCCCGCAGTCGAATCGCCGTCCCCGGCGGCGTGTGCCGCAAGGCGTTCTCGACCAGCGCGCGACCGATCCGACGGATTCGCTCCTCGTCGCCGACGGCCGGCGCGTCGCTGTCGACGAGCTCCAGCCGATGGTCGCTCGCGCGTGCGACGGCGCGGAACTCCTCCCAGAGATCGCGGGCGAGCTCACCAAGGTCCACAGGCCCGTGCTCGACCCGCAATCGCCCCGCGTCGAGGCGCGAGAGGTCGAGCAGATCCTCCGCCAGACGCTGGAGCCGGTCGAGCTGCCCGGCCATCGTCTGCAGGAACTCACGGCGCGTCGGCTCGTCCAGCTCCTCGTCGGTGAGGAGCTCGATGAACCCGCGAAGCGAGAAAAGCGGCGTTCGGAGCTCGTGCGACGCATTCGCGACGAACTCCCGACGCGCGCGTTCGAGCTGCGAAAGACGCATGCGCATGCGCTCGAAGGCCCGCGCGAGCTCTCCTAGCTCGTCCGCGCTTCGATCCTCGATCGGTGCGTCGAAGACGCCGACGGCGATCTGCTCTGCGCCGACCTCGAGGCGCCGGATCCGGCGCGTGAACAGGTATGCGAGGCCATACCCGACGACGAGGGCCGCGGCGAGCGCGAGCAACGCGGCCTGGAGGACGCGCCGCTGCACGGTGACGACGTTCGCCAGGGCATCGTCGAGGGGCGACGAGAGCAGGAGGATGCGGCCGAGCGGCGCGATCGGCAGGGCGACTTCTGCGTAGCGCGTGTCGCCTCTCGTCGCGGTTCCGGCCGCGCGATCGAGGTTCCTCGAGCTTGCGATTGCGATGGGGTCGTTCTCGACGTCGGCCGAAGTGAGGCTGTGCGAGTCCTCGATCACACTGAGCGTCGACGCATCGGTGGGAACGAGCCGGTCATAAACCACAACGCGAGCGTTTGCTGTCGACGACGCCGCGTCGAGGAACGCGTCCCAGTTCTCGAATGACCGCGGGAGTGGCGCAGCGCGCGCGAGCTCCGGCGCGACGGACTGGAGCCCTTCGAGGCGCGCGTCAATCAGGTTTCGCTCCAGCGAAGGAATCACGATCGCGTAAACGAGCCCAAGTGCACCCGCGACCAGCAGCACCAGGGCGAGGCTCAGCTTCAGCCCGACGCTCCGGAGCGGGTTCACGCCGTCACCGCTCCCGGAAGCGGTAACCCACGCCGCGCACCGTGTGGATCAGCTCAGGAGCGCTCGGGTCGCGCTCGAGCTTCTCTCGCAAGTGGCGCACGTGGACGTCGATCGTTCGCGGCTCGCGATACGCCGCGCCGCCCCAGAGCTCCTCGAGCAGCGCCTTGCGCGAGAACACCTTTCCCGGATGCGCGGCCAGCGTGCGCAGGAGCTCGAACTCCACGTACGTGAGCTGCACCGGTGTCTCGTCGACCTCGACCGTCCGGCGCGCGACATCGACGTGCAGGCCGTCGGCCACGATCGTGTCCTCGCGCTCGTCGCCGAAGGCAGGGAGCTTGGCGCGCCGGAGCAGCGCGCGCACCCGGCTCCGGAACTCGTGGATCGAGAACGGCTTCGTGATGTAGTCGTCAGCGCCGAGCTCGAGCCCGACGACCTTGTCGAGCTCGTCGTCGCGCGCCGTGAGCATGATGATCGGCACGGTGCTCCGCGCGCGGAGACGCTTGCACACCTCGAGGCCGTCGAGCTTCGGAAGCATCACATCGAGCACAACGAGGTCCGGCTGCTCCTCCGCAAACCGCTCGAGAGCCTCCTGCCCGTCGCGGGCCGGGATCACGCGGTACCCCTCGCGCTCGAGCGGGTACGCGAGCAGCTTCTGAACGGCGTCCTCGTCGTCGACGAGCAGGATGGTCGGAGAGTCGGGCATGTCCGTTGCCTGCCGGACGACGCGTTGGCGAGTCGTCCACCTACTATAGCCCCGAATGTCGCCGGCCCCGCTCCGGCCAGCGCGGCAACGGCCCCGCCGGGCGTCGCTCGAGCGGCCGCTCAGCGCCCGAGCCTACCGCGGCACCTGGCTCCTCGTCGCGTTGCCGCTGCTCGTCGCGGCGTTCACCGTCGCGCGGCCGGCGCCGATCCCGCCCTCGGAGCTGCCGCCGGCATTCGACGGCGAGAGCGCGGCCGCGGTCGCCGCGGAACTCGCCCAGAAGTACCCGGATCGGTCGGCGGGCACCGCCGGCGCGAAGGGAGCCGTCGACTGGTTGCTCGGCCAGCTCCGGCCGTACGGCTTCCGGCCGCGCGTCGAGCGCTTCACCGCCGACGTGCCGGGGCGGGGGCCGACTGAGCTCGCGAACGTCGTCGCGACGGCACCAGGTCGTTCCAGCTCGGCCATCGTCGTGATGGCGCACCGCGACAACACGGCGATCGACGAAGGCGCCAACGACAACGCATCGGGAACGGCTGCGCTGCTCCAGCTTGCGCGCTCGTACGCGAATCCGGCGGCCGGCTCGGCGACGCCCTCGAACGTGACGCGTGCGAGGCCTGCGCACACGATCGTCTTCCTGTCCACCGACGGCGGAGTCCTGGGCGGCGCCGGCGCACGGTGGTTCGCACTGCATTCGCCGACTGCCGACCACATTCTCGCGGTGATCAACCTCGACGCGATCGCCGGGCGGCGCCTCCCGCGGCTCGAGTTCGCCGGCGACCACCCCCGTTCGCCGAGCGCGGCGCTCGTCGCCACGGCTGCCGCGCGACTCCGCGACGAGACGGGCGAGCTTCCGCTGCGCCCGGGCTGGCTCCGTCAGCTCGTCGACCTCGGCTTCCCATTCAGCTTCTACGAGCAGGCCCCCCTCGTCGGCAGTGGGATCTCGGCGGTCACGCTGACGTCGGCCGGCGACCGCCCTCCGCTCGCGTTCGGCGATACCGCCGCCCGGCTCGACGTTCAGCGGCTCGGCGAGATCGGCCGAGCGTCGCAGAGACTGCTCTCATCGCTCGACGAATCGGGCGAGCTCGCTCAGAGCACGTCCGCCTACGTCTATCTCGACAACCGTCTCGTGCGTGGCTGGACGCTCGAGCTCGTCCTGATCACCGCGCTCCTGCCGTTCTTCGCTGCCGTCGTCGACCTGTTCGCGCTCTGCCTGAGGCGACGAATTCCACTCGCGCCGGCCTTTCGAAGCTACCGCAGCCGGATCGCATTCTGGCTCTGGCTCCTCGTCGTCTTCGAGGCGCTGGGCCTGTTCGGTCTGTGGCCACGGGGCGACCCGCTGCCGCCTCCGCCGGAAGCGAGCGCGGGCACGAACTGGCCGGTCGCCGGCGTCTGCATCTTCGCGGCGCTCGCAGCGGTCGGCTGGCTCGTCGCGCGCGACCGGCTGCTGCCGCGCCGCGCGGTCGCCGCGGAGGACGATCTCGCCGGGCAGGTCGCCGCACTCCTCGTCCTCGCAGTTCTGTCGCTGATCGTTCTCGCGCTGAACCCATTCGCATTGCTGTTCCTGCTGCCGGCGGTACACGCGTGGCTCTGGCTCCCGCAGTCGAGGCGCGGCTCCCTCGCGCACTGGGCAACGATCCTGGTCGGCTACGCCGGAGTGGCGCTCCTCTTCGCGTCGTTCGCGTTCCGCCTCGGCCTCGGCGCTGACGCGATCTGGTACGTCGCGTCGCTCGCGGCGATCGGGTACGTCCCGTTTGCGGCGCTGCTCGTCGGAGCCGCGTTCGCCGCCGCGGCGGCCCAGCTCGCGGCGATCGGAGCCGGACGGTACGTGCCATACCCCTCGCGACGCGAGCGACCGCCGCTGGGACCGCTCCGCCGGCTGCTGCGACGACTGATCACGGCGCGGAGAAGCCGGCGCACGAGCGAGCTGCCGCACGACGACGAAGACGCCGCGCTCGCGTAGCGCTCGAGCCGGCGCCTACAGAGCCAGGAACCGGACGCTCGACCCGGCGGCGAGCGATCCCTCGCCACGTGGCGAGAGGACGAGCGCGTCCGCAGCCGCCGCACGCGCGATCATGTGCGACTCCTGACCGGAGACCGGCTCGAGCAACACGCGGCCGTTCTCGACACGCCGACGCGCGCGGACGAACTCGTCCCGGTCGGCATTCCGCCTCACGTGAGCAACGAGCTCGCCGGCGAGATAGCGCGGGCCGACGTCACGCTCGCCCTGAAGCGCGCGCACCGCAGGCCGCACGAACACCTCGAAGCACACGAGCGCCGACACCGGATTGCCCGGAAGACCGAACACGAGTGTCCGATCGCGCACGCCGAACGCGAGCGGCTTTCCGGGCTTGACGGCGACGCGCCAGAACACCTCCTCGACGCCGAGTTCGCGCTCGACCGTCCGGACGAGGTCGTGCGGACCGACCGAGACCCCGCCGGAGGACACGACAAGGTCGGCCTCGAGCGCTGTCCCGAGCGCGGCACGGTGCAGTTCGCGGTCGTCGGCGACGGCGGGGATCGCGACGACGTCTGCACCCGAGCCCGTAAGTGCAGCGGTGAGAATGGCGCCGTTTGCCTCGTAAATCTGTCCGGGCCCGAGGGGCTCGCCCGGGCGGCGCAGCTCTGTTCCGGTCGTGACCACGGCAGCGCGCAGTCGCCGCGTGCACTGCACCACGCCGGCTCCGGCCGCGGCTGCAGCGCCGATCTGCGCCGGCCCGAGCCTCGAGTGGGCGGCCACGACAACCGCGCCGGAAGGAACATCACCGCCCTGCGGACGAACGTGCGAACCGGCTTCGACAGCGTCCGCAATCCCGATAGCGTTGTCATGCTCGACAACATACTCGAGCGGGATGACAGCATCGGCGCCGTCCGGGACGACGGCGCCCGTGGCGATTCCCATCGCCTCGCCGGCACGAAGCGGCCGCGTCGCCGGCCTCCCCGCGGCGAGGCGCTCCACCACAGGCATCGTCCCGGGAGTGTCCGCGGCGCGGACGGCGAATCCGTCCATCGCCGAGCTCGCGAACGGGGGCAAGTCGACGGTGGCACGCGCGTCCGCGGTCAGCACGCGCCCGGCCGCGTCCGCGATCGGGACGTCCTCGCTCTCGAGCACCTGCACGCGCGACAGGATCAGCTCGAGTGCGGCGTCGACGCCGAGCAGCTCCATCATGACGGAGAGGCTAGTCTCGTCCCGTGATCTCGGTCGTCGTGCCGATCCACAACGAGGAACGCACGGTCGCCCTTCTCTACGACGAGGTCCAGGCGGCGCTGGAGCCTCTCGGGCGCGAGTGGGAGGTGATGTACGTCGACGACGGCTCGGCGGACGGATCGTTCTCGGCGCTCACGCGGCTGCACGCAAGCACGTCGAACGTCCGCGTCGTCCGTCTCCGACGCAACTTCGGCAAGGCGGCCGCCCTTGCCGCCGGCTTCGCGCACGCAAGCGGCGAGACCGTCATCACGATCGACGGCGACCTTCAGGACGACGCGAGCGAGATCCCTCGCCTGCTCGCGAAGCTCGACGAGGGCTTCGACCTGGTCTCCGGCTGGAAGACCACGCGCCGCGACCCGACCCTGCGGCGGCTCCTTTCGCGTCTCTTCAACTGGACCGCGAGCCGCGTCGCCGGCATCCGCCTGCACGACATGAACTGCGGCCTCAAGGCGTACCGCGCCGACGTCACGCGCGGACTGACCCTGTACGGCGAGCTCCACCGTTTCATCCCCGTGCTTGCCCACGAGCGCGGCTTCCGCGTGGCGGAGCTGCCCGTCAACCACCGGCCGCGCCAACACGGGCGCTCGCGCTACGGGTTCGAGCGCTACCCGCGCACGTTCCTCGACCTGCTGACCGTCAGCTTCATGGGCCGCTACCGGCACCGGCCGTTGCACCTCTTCGGCGGCATCGGCCTGGCGCTCGGCTTCGTGGGCTTCGTCGTGCTTTGCTACCTCACGGCCTTGAAGCTCGCGGGCAATGCGATCGGACACCGGCCGCTGCTGACGCTCGGCGTCCTGCTCGTCGTGGTGGGAATGCAGTTCTTCTCGCTCGGCCTGCTCGGGGAGCTCGTGACGAGCCACCACGCCGAGCGGGATACGGCGCGCGAGACGCACGACGCGCGGATCGACGAAGTGCTCGCTTGACTCCGGCGGATGCGTGTCCTTCTCTTCGGCACGTACGAGCGCGACTACCCGCGCAACGCAATCGTCCGGTCGTGCCTGCGACGAGCGGGCATCGAGATCGTCGAACGGCACGTGTCCGTCTGGGACGGGCGCCGTCACAACTGGTCGGCCGGCGCCGCGACGCTCGCCCGACTACTGGCCGCCGAGGCGCGCCTCCTCGCGCCGAGCCGTGCCTCGTTCGACGTCGCGCTCGTCGGCTATCCCGGCCACCTCGACCTGCCCGCGGCGCGGCTCGCGGCGCGTGGAAAGCCGCTCGTCTTCGATCCGCTGGTGTCGCTCGCCGACACTCTCGTCGACGACCGCGCGCGCTTCCGTCGCGGATCGCTTCCGGCGCGAGCGCTCGCAGCGGCCGACCGGCTCGCGTTCCGAACCGCCGACGCGGTCGTCGCGGACACCGCCGCGCACGCGGAGCTCTACCGGTCGCTCGGCGCGAAGCGGGTCGAGGTCTGCTTCGTCGGTGCCGAGGAGACGGTCTTCGAGCCGGGCTGGCGACGCCCGGACGAGTTCGTCGCGCTGTTCGTCGGCAAGCTGATCCCGCTGCACGGGCTCGCGACGATCCTCGGCGCCGCGCGCATCGCGCCCGAGGTCCGCTTCCGCATCGTCGGCAGCGGCCAGCTCGAGCGAGAGATCGACGGTGCGCCCCCGAACGTGGAGCGCGTCCCGTGGGTCGACTACGAGCGGTTGCCGGAGGAGCTCCACCGCTGCGGCTGCGCGCTCGGGATCTTCGGGACGTCGACGAAGGCGCGACGCGTGATTCCCAACAAGGTGTTCCAGGCGCTCGCGTGCGGCGCGCCCGTCGTCACAGCCGACACACCCGGAGCGCGCGAGTTGCTACACGACGGGGAGAGCGCGCTGCTCGTCCCGCCCGGCGATCCCGCCGCGCTTGCGGACGCGGTGCGCCGGCTTGCCAACGGCGCGTCGCTTGCCGAGCGAGTCGCTGCGGGCGGAGCGGCGGCGTACCGGCGCAACGCGAGCGTGGACATACTCGCCGCGCGATGGCGCGACTTGCTCGAATCCGCCCGCTAACGGCACTGACGGCCGCGATTGCCGCCTACGCCGTCGGCTTCGCCGCGCTTTCGGTCGCGCGGCACGAAGCGTTCGCGACCGGACGCTTCGACCTCGGGAACATGACGCAGGCGGTGTGGGCGACGGCGCACGGCCACCCGCTCCACGTGACGAGCCTCGCGGGCGAGCAGATGTCGCGCCTGGGCTCGCACGTCGACCCGATCCTGGTCGCGTTCGCGCCGCTGTGGTGGATCTGGCCGAGCCCGAACGTGCTCCTCGTCGCGCAGGCGGCGGCGATTGCGCTGGGCGCGTTGCCGGTCTACCGGCTCGCCGCTCGACATCTCGAGAGCGACCGCGGCGGCGGCGCCTTCGCGTTCGCGTACCTCCTGTATCCGGCCACGACCTGGATGACGCTCGACGAGTTCCACCCGGTGGCGCTCGCGACGCCGCTCCTGCTGTTCGCGATCGACGCGCTCGACCAGGATCGCCTCGCGCCCTTCGCCGCGTTCGCCGTCGCCGCGGCGTTGACGAAGGAGGAGATCCCGCTCGTCGTCGCGGGCCTCGGAGTCTGGTACGCGCTCGCACGTGGCCGGCGCCTCGCCGGCGCCGTCGTGGCGGCCGCCGGACTCGTCTGGAGCGCGGTCGCCGTGATGGTCGTGATCCCGCACTTCGCGCGCGGGGACGCAGCCTTCTACGGCCGGTATCGCGAGATCGGCGGCTCCGCAGGCGGGATCGCGCGAACTGCCGTCAACGACCCGCTGCGGCTCGCCGAGGTCTCGTTCGACGGAGACGGTGTGCGCTACCTGCTCCAACTCGTGCTGCCGCTCGCTGGGCTGTGCCTACTGTCCCCGATCGCGCTGGCAGCGGCACCCGAGCTCGCGGTCAACCTCCTCTCGGCGACGCCGACGCAGCAGTCGATCCACTTCCACTACGTCGCTGGGATCATCCCGCCGCTCGTCGCCGCCGCGATCTACGGCGCGGCGCGGCTGCGGGCCTGGCGACCGGTCCCCGTCGCGACGCTCGCGCTCGCCGCTGCACTCGTCGGCAACTACGTCCTCGGCGCGATCCCCGCGTGGCGTGCGTTACCCGGCGGCACGCACGCGCCTGCGCACGAGCTCGAGACCACGGAGCATGATCGCGTCACGCAGCGCGCCCTGAATCTCGTGCCCGGCGTCGCCGTCGTCAGCGCGACGAACAGCCTCGGCGCCCACCTCTCGGAACGGCGGCGGATCCTCAGCTTCCCGCTTCGATCCGACGCCACATGGATCGTCGTCGACGAGACGCGGCTCAGCTACCGCGACAGCCTGCGACCGGCACCTGCGGCCCGAGCGGTCGTCGACCTGCGCCGCGACCCCGACTGGCGAGTCGTCTTCGAGGAGGACGGCGTGCTCGTGTTTCGGCGCGTCGCGCGTACATGATGATCCGCTAAAGCGGAACCGTCTGCCGGAGCAGGTACGTACCGAGGGCGAGCGTGGCGACCGCCGACCACTCGTCGTCCTCCGCGGCTGCAAGCGGCACTGCCCACGCGAGATACCA
>Ga0126307_10004135_pt1 | contig 10025 bp, 8 predicted proteins | sample Plot28_FD_89955 | JGI IMG/M metagenome (GOLD analysis project Ga0126307, IMG submission 89955) | Serpentine soil microbial communities from UC McLaughlin Reserve, CA, USA - Plot28 | ecosystem: Environmental > Terrestrial > Soil > Grasslands | place: USA: UC McLaughlin Reserve, Lake County...
CGGCTGCGCCTTGAAGCCGCGGCCCGACACGGTGGTGTAGGCGCGGCCGCGCAGCAGCCGCCACTGCACCACGATCAGGCTGCCGGTCAGCACCAGCAGGATCAGCGCCAGCACCATGGCAGCGCCGAAGTTGGCGACGTGCCCGCCATAGGCGAGGTCGTAGATACGGGTCGTGAACACGAAGATGTTGGCGGGCGTACCGAGGAGCTGCGGGATCTCGAAGGATTCCATCGCCACCACGAACGACAGGATGCCCGACGCCAGCAGGGCCGGCAGCAGCAGCGGGAAATTGATGCGCCACACGGTCCGCCAAGCGCTGGCACCTGCCATGCGCGCCGCCTCCTCGAGCGTGGCGTCCATGGCCAGCAGGGCCGGATGGACGAACAGGAACAGCACCGGCGCCGAGCGCGCCGCGCCCAGCACGATCAGGCCGCCGTAGGAATAGACGTCGATCAGGCCCTCTCCGCCCGGGACCAGTGCGCCCAGCCATTGATTGAGCAGGCCGACGTTGGGTGCGCCCAGCAGCATCCAGGCCAGCACCCAAGGAAGCTCGGGCAGGAAGAACATGAAGACGAGAAGGCCCTCGAGCAGGCGCTTGGCCGGCGTGTTGGTGCGCGCGATGCACCAGGCGAAGACCGTGGCCAGCACCAGCGCCATCAGGGTGCGCGGAACGGCGATGACGAGGCTGGTCAACAGCACCTCGAACGTGGCCGGGTCGCCCAGCACGCTCCGCCAGTTTTCCAGGGTGAGCGTACCGGGCTGCCCGGGTGCGGCGCTCCAGAAGGTGCCGAACACGACCATGCCCAGCGGGTAGAGCACGAGCAACGCGACCAGGACGGTGAGGCCCGTCGGCAGCAGCGTCTCCAGCCGCAGGCCGCGGCGCGGCCGGCCACCCGCCACTCGCTCCGCCCGCTGGCCGATCGAGCTTTCCGCCGTCGCCATCCGCTACTTCTTCAGCCCCGCCGCCTTCAGGTAGGGCTCGGCCTTGGCCGACCATTCGAAGAACAGCTTCGAGCCGAACTCGTAGGTGTCGGGATTGTTGGGGAACGGCTTGGCCGTCGCGAAATGCGCCAGCTCCGGGACCTTGGGCGTGACGTCGCGGCGGATGAACGGCCCGCCCGGATCGTCGGCGTTGATCTGCTGCGCCGACTTGGTGAGCACGTAGTTCATGAACACACGGGCGGCGTTGGGATGCGGGGCATCCTTCAGCAGGTTCATGCCACCGAAGAGCAGCATCACCCCGTCCTCGGGAACCACGAGCCGGAACGGATGGGGCTTGGGCAGCTTCCAGATGTCGGCGGCGCCGACCTGGGTGGGATGGATGAAGATGCCGTACTCGCCGCGGGCGATCTGCTTGGGCGCCTCGATCTCGGCCCGCGTCAGCGCCTTCACATTGTCGATCACCTTGCGCAGGTGATCGTCGCCGTAGGCCTTCCACGCGTAGGCCGCCCAGCGCGATCCTGGCGACGGACCGATCGGCTCGGAAAGAACGATGAGCCCCTTGTATTTCGGGTCCTCGAGGTCCTTGTAGCTGCGCGGGCCGCCCGCCGGCGGACAGAGCTTGTTGTTGACCAAAATGTAATAGCCGCCGGCGCTGGTCATCAACGTGTGGCCGTTGCCGGCCTTCACGTCGACCAGCGGATCGAGGATCCAGGGAACGCCGGGCTCGACGGCCGCCGGCAGCGTGCCGAAGGGCTGATCGAGGTTGCGGGCCGCCAGGCGCCGGTTCTCCGGACTGCCGGAGGAGCGAATGTCGATGCTGGCCTTGCCGGCGGCACGCTCGGCGTTCCAGCGCGCCTCGAAGTCGCCGGTGCGGCCGGGGGCGAGCTCGACCTTGATGCCGTAGAGCTGCTCGAATTCCTTGGCCTGCCGCTCCGTCGCCGCACCCGGGGCTCCGAAGAACGACCAGACGAGCACGCCTTCCTTCTTCGCGGCAGCCACCACCTGGTCCCACGATTCCTTTCCCTGCGCACGCACCGCGTTTCCGGCCGCCGTCGTCGCTGCAGCCAGCGACGTCAGCCCCAAGAGCGCCTCTCTCCGTTTCATCGTTCTTCCTCCCTGCTATTTCCCGACCGGTCTTGCCGCCGGCCATGCGCGGATCGCCTCCGCGGGGAAATCGAGCTGCACCAGCGCTCCTTCATCGAGCGGCTGGCTGGCCGGGCCGAAGGCGCGCACCCGCGCCGCGCCGACACCCACGACATACTCCGTGCGTTCGCCCAGGTAGATCCGCGACAGCACGCGCCCCTGCCATCCGCCCGATCCATTGGCCGCGCGCACCTGCACGGACGCCGAGCGCAGCATCAGGACCACGTCGTCGTCGGGCCGCCAGGGATGCGAAGCATCGAGCGCAACCTCGACCTCGCCGGCTCCGTCGAGCCGCGCCCGCGGCGAGCCGTCGGCGGCCATCGTGACGCGCGCGCCGAGCTGGTCGACCTGGCCCAGGAACTCCATGACGAAGCGTGTGCTCGGCTGCTGGTAGATCGCCCGCGGCGTGCCCTCCTGGACGATGCGGCCGGTATTCATCACCACCACGCGGTCGGACAGGACCATCGCCTCGCTCTGGTCGTGGGTGATGAAGATCGTCGTCACGCCGACCCGCGCCTGGACCTCCTTGAGCTCGAAGCGCATCTCGTCGCGCCGCCGCGCATCGAGGTTGGAGAAGGGCTCGTCGAGCAGCAGCACGTCGGGATCGCCGACCAGCGCACGGCCCAGCGCGACGCGCTGCTGCTGGCCGCCCGACAGAAGCGGCGCCGGCCGGTCGTGCAGGCCCTCCAGCCCCAGGCTCTGCAGCATGGTCATGACCTTGTCGCGGATCTCCGCTTCGGCCATGCGCCCCCCACGTATTCGGCCGCGCAGCGGGAAGGCGATGTTCTCGAACACGTTCATGTGCGGCCAGATGGCGTAGGACTGGAACACCATGCCCATGCGGCGCTTGTCGGGCGGCAGGTGGATGCCCTGCTCGGCCGAGGTCACGACCCTGTCGCCGACGCGCACCTCGCCGGCATCGGGCCGCTCGAGGCCCGCGATCATGCGCAAGGTCGTGGTCTTGCCGCAGCCGCTCGGGCCAAGCAGGGTCAGGATCGACCCGCTCTCGACCTCAAAGCTCACATCGTCGACGGCGGGAGCGCCGCCGAAGAGCTTCCGCAGGCCTGCGACGCGGATGGCTGTCATCAGCTTCCCTGTGCCCACCTTCCCCGTCCCGGGGCGAGCGGCCATGCTGCCATCGTCGCGAGCGGCAAACTTTGCTGCCAGCGCGGGGCCTTGCCTGTGGAAGCAACAATCCCGGCCCGACTTTCTGCGCAAGGCAGCAAGTCGCTGCACTGCGGGCAAAGCAGCGGGGCCGGCATTGCTGATCAATGCGGCGCGCAACCGAGCGCAGGTGATGTCGATGTCGCGTGAAGCCCCCGCAGTCGCCCCTCCCTCTTTCGCGGGACCGTCGCGCGACGGCAGCCGCGTGCCGTTCGAGCTGTTCACGCGGGCCGACGTGTTCGCCCGCGAGCAGGAGGCGATCTTCCGCGGGCCCGTCTGGAACTACGTCGCGCTCGAGGCCGAGTTGCCGGAGCCCTGCGACTTCAAGACCTCGTTCGTGGGCGACACGCCGATCATCGTCAGCCGCGCCGAGGACGGCAGCCTGCACGCCTTCGTCAACCGCTGTGCCCATCGCGGCGCCACGGTGCAGCGCCAAGCCTGCGGCAACGCCCGCCAGCACCGCTGCGTCTATCACCAGTGGGCCTACAACGCGCGCGGCGAGCTGGTCGGCGTGCCCTACCGCCGCGGCGTGCCGGGCATGGGCGGCTATGCCGCCGACTTCGATCCCAAGGCGCATGGCTTGGCGAGGCTACGGGTGGCGTCGCACAAGGGCGTGATATTCGCGAGCTTCGGCCCCGACACAGCACCGCTCGAGGATTATCTCGACGAGCCGCTGGTCGCGGCCATCGACCGGCTGTTCTCGCGGCCGGTCAAGGTGCTGGGCCACATGCGCCAGCGCGTGCGCGGCAACTGGAAGCTCTATTCGGAGAACACGCGCGATCCCTATCACGCGGCCCTGCTGCATGGCTTCCACGCCACCTTCGGGCTCTATCGAACCAACCAGAAGCGCAAGGGCGGCAGCGACCGGGCGCGGGCGCACAGCACCGGCGTGACCTTCGGCGACGATTGGCGGCAGGCCTCGCAGTCCGCCAACATCGGGCAGGACAAGTTCGTCACCAACTATTCCCTGGCCGACCCCACGCTGCTGGAGGGCCGGCCCGACTTCAACGACGGCGTGACGGTGTCGATCACCAGCATCTTTCCCTGCCTGGTCATCCAGCAGATCATGAACACGCTGGCGACGCGCCACATCCGGCCGAAGGCGGCGGACGAGTTCGAGCTTTACTGGACCTACTTCGGCTACCAGGACGACGACGAGCAGATGACCGCCTGCCGGTTGAAGCAGGCCAACCTCGTCGGGCCAGCCGGCCTGATCTCGATGGAGGACAGCGAGGCGATCGAGCTGATCCAGCGCGCCATTGTGCGCGACGGCCACGAGGACTCCTTCCTGGAATTCGGTGGACTGCCCGCCGACCTCGACCAGGATCGCCAGGGCGAGGCCACGATCCGGGCGTTCTGGCGCTATTACGCCGGCCTGATGGGCCTCGCATGACCGGCATGGCGAACCAGGCCTACGACGCCATCCGCGCGCTGGAGTACCGCTACGCCCGCCTGCTCGACGAGGACAGGCTCGAGGAGTGGCCCAAGCTGTTCGTCGAACGCGGCGTATACAAGGTCATTCCGCGCGAGAACCTCGACCGTCAGCCGGCGCTTGCCATCTTCTTCTGCGACAGCCAGGCGATGATGGTGGACCGCGTGAAAAGCCTGCGCGAGGCCAACGTCTACAATTTCCACTACTCGCGGCACGTCGTGTCGAACATCGAGATTCTGTCGGCGCGCGACGGCATCTTCGAGGTGGCGGCCTGCTACACGGTCTACCAGACCGATCTCGAAGGCCAGACGCGCCTGTTCAGCGTCGGCCAGTATCGCGATGTCATCACCAATGGCGCGGGCGAGCTCAGGTTCCGCGAGAAGATCGCCGTCTGCGATACTTTCAACATCCCCAACCTGTTGGCGATTCCCCTGTGAAGCGCTCAGGCCTCAGCCAGCGTCTGCGAGGGCGATTCGCGAAAGCGCATCCTGTAGTCGCGCGAGAACTGGCTGAGGTTGCTGTAGCCTGCGGCGGTAGCGGCCTCGGTCACGCTGGTATTGCCCTGCCGGCGTCCGAGAGCCAGGGCGGCGCGCGCCATGTCGAGGCGAACGGCCTTGAGGTAGCCCATCGGCGTGGTCGAGCGGAAACGCCGGAAGCCATGATAGATCGAGCGGGCGCTGACGCCACCCACCGTCACCAGGTCGTCGGCGGTGATCGGCTCGCGCGCATGCTCGTGGATGAAGCTCTCGACGCGCCGCACGTAGTACGGCGCGGCCGTCGAGGGCGTTTCTTCGGCGAAGGCCCATTTGTAGTTGTTGGGCACGGCGTTCAGCAGCAGCAGCACGAGCGCGCGCTCGGCCAGCCGGCCGAGATGGCCGTCGAAGCAGGGCTGCGGGTCGTTGAGGTCACGGCAGATCGTGACCAGGTAGTTCGACAGCGTCGCCACGCGGGCGAGGTCGATCACCTGCATGACGCCGAAGTTCAGCGGATCGCCGATGCCGATCCCGGTCTCGCTGGCGACGATGCGTTCCATGCGGCTGCGGCTCAGCCGCACGAGCAGCTGCTGTGTCGTTCCATACCAGCGCTTGTGCGAACGTCCCATGCCCTCGAGTACAGCCATCTGCGCCGGCGCCACGTCGGCCTTCGCCGCACCCTGCTGCAGCTGGGCATTGCCGCGCATGAGAATGTGCAGGAGGACGAGATCGGGGTCGTCCATCATCTCGATGTCGTAGCCCGAAACGCTGTCGACCTTGACCAAGCTGAACAGCGTCTCGCCCAGCTGCGCCGATCGCACGTCGTACTGCCGGAACTCGCGGACGCTGGGCAGCGAGAAGTCGAAGAGGCCCCGCGTGGTGCGTTCGACGAATCTTCTGGCAACATGATAGTCGCCCGTCGAGAAATGCCGGCCACCCGACAACAGGGGCTGGTCGAAGGCGAAGCTCCCATCCGTCGATGCTGTCATGGTTCCTCCCAAGCGCACCGTTTTCGATTCCTGAGCGCCGACACTACCACACCGCGCTGCCCGCCGAGGAGAATTGCATGAAGGTCTTTGTCTTCGACCTGTTGGCCTACGGCGAGAACCTCGAGCACGTGAAGGTCGGCCCGGAGCTGCCCTATCCGCTCAGCCGGGAGTTCTTCAAGGCTGACGTCGCCGTGCGCACCTATGCCGAGCATCTTGCGGCGTGGGAGGAGATGGACAGGCTGGGCTACGACGGCGTGGGCTTCAACGAGCATCATTGCTCGCCCTACGGCCTCATGAACTCGCCCAACCTGATGGCCGCGGCGGCGGCGCAGCGTACCAGCCGGCTGAAGCTCCTGATCTACGGCAACCTGCTGCCGCTGCACGAGCCGCTGCGGCTCGCCGAAGAGCTCGCGATGATCGACTGCCTGTCGAACGGGCGGCTGATCTCGGGTTTTGCCCGCGGCATTCCGCGTGAGTACCAGGTGCACAACGTGCCGCTGGCCGAGAGCCGCGCGCGGTTCGAGGAGGCCTACGAGATCGTCACCCGCGCCTGGACCGAGGACGTGTTCTCCTATTCGGGCAAGTTCTGGTCGTACAAGGACGTGGCGATCTGGCCGCGGCCCGTGCAACGGCCCCATCCGGAGATCTGGATCCCGATCGTCGGCAGCAAGGAATCCATCGAATTCGCCGGCCGCCACAACATTCCGATCACGCCGGGGCTGGGCGGCGGCGGCCTGCGCGACGACATCATCCGCTACTATGCCAAGTGCCTCGCCGCCGCGGGCCACCGGCTGACGCCCAACCACCTGTCGCTCGGTGTCCATGCTTACGTCGCCGATTCCAAGGCGCAGGCGGTGAAGGAGATGGGGCCGTACCACCTCTACTTCAACCGCACGCTGTTCAGCCACGGCAACTTCACCGAGACGGCGTTGCAGCGCCAGGCCGGCTACTCGACGGCGCAATCGACCGACTACGTGCGGCCGGAGAACCAGCGCGCCGCCGCCCTGCTGCGCGAGGATTTCCGCAACACGACCATGGCCGACGTCGAGCGCCTGGCCGAGGGCTGGCCATGGGGAACGGCCGACGAGGTGGCCCGGCGCATCATCGCGCAGGCCGATGCGGCCGGCGCCAACATGGTGCAGATCAGCCTCAATCGCGGCGCCATGCCTCACGAGATGTTCATCGAGCAGATCCGCCGCTTTGCCCGCGAGGTGCTGCCGATGCTCCAGGCCCATCGCGTCGAGCGCGTGCCGGCCGTCGAGGAGATGGCGGCTTGAAGGGACGTCAGACCGGCACGGCGAGCGGATCGTAGTCGTACAGGCCGCGATCGAGCGCGGTCCGGCGCGGGCGCGCCGGATCCTGCAGCGCCATTCCTTCTTCGCGTGACCAGAGCTGCACGTTGGTGCCGCGCGTCTTGCGCGCCGTCTCGTAGCGATTCAAGGCTTCATCGACCGTCGACGCGGCAGCGAAGGCGCGGCCCAGCAGCAGCGCATCCTCCAGCGCCATGCACGCACCCTGGCCCAGGAATGGCGTCATGGGATGGGCGGCGTCGCCCAGCATGGTGACGCGCCCCAGCGTCCACGCCTTCAAGGGTTCGCGATCGCGCAGTCCCCACTTGAATAACCCTCCCGGCGGGATGCTGCGAATCAGCGCCAGCAGATCCGGTGCGAAGTCCGAATAATGTTCCTCGAACTCCTCGTTGGTCGCCGGAATCGCCCAGCCCTCCTCCTGCCAGGAGGCCGTCTGCCCGCAGCCGATGAGGTTCATGATCCGCCCGCGCCGCAGGGGATAGTGCAGCAGGTAGCGCCGTGGGGCGGGATGCATCGCGAGCTGGCGCTGGCGGATCACGTCCGGCACCAGCTCGTCGGGGATGAGGGCGCGGAACGCGACTTGGCCGTTGAAGCGCGGCGCCTCGCCAGGAAACAGCAGGGAGCGCACGGCCGACGTGTTGCCGTCGGCGCCGATCACGACGTCCGCCCGACGGCGGGCGCCGTTGGCGAAGCTGACGGACACGCCCGTCACGTCCTGATCGAGGCCGACGAACTCGTGGCCGGGCCACAATGCCGCCGGATCGTTGGCGCGTACCGCCTCCATCAGCAGCGCGTGCAGGTCGGCGCGATGGACCTGCAGAACTCCCATGCCCTGCCGTTCGATGATCTGCTCGTTGCGGTTCGTCCGGACGATCTCGCCCGTCCTGTAGTCACAGGTATGGAGGACCGACACCGAGCAGGACCGGGCCTCGAGGGCGGCGTCGACGCCGAGATCGCGCAGGACGCGGCGCGCATTCGGTGCGATGACCACCCCTGCCCCTATCTCGCGAATCTCCGGTGCGCGTTCGTAGACGGCGACCTTGAAGCCGCGACGCTGAAGCGCCAGGGCAGCGGCCAGACCGCCGATCCCGGCGCCGATGACGATGATCTGTCTTGCGTGTGTGGCCATGCCTGCAACGTCTGGTCTGTTCACTCAGAAGAGCACGGGGTCGAACCGGGCGCTTTGCAGAGAGCGCAGCAATTCCTTCAAGAGTGCAGGATCGTGGCCGAAGTTCACTGTACCGCGGTCGACGAGGCACCAGCCAGAACGGCGCGAAGCCGATGCCGGCACCCCAACGATCAGCCTGGCTCCGAACGACGTTCGAAGAATTCGACCGCGGTGACGTCGCCGTTCTCTTCTGGCGGAATGACTTTCACCATGAAGCGCCGCTCGGGACAGAATACCGCCAGCGCGCCACGCCATGCCTCGGCAATCTGCTCCGCGAGCAGACGCTCCTCGTCATCGTCGAGGTCTCTGTCGATGAACAGGAAGGGGATCTCCACCCTGTTGATGGAGGCTTCGAGACGCTCCAAGGGCATGCCGCTTGCCCTCTTGGCTTCCAGGAAGTGCCGCTCTGCGTCGTCGACTCCATGCATCAGCAACACGCTGTCGTCGACAATGAAAAGCGTTGGAACGAACAGCAGCGAATACAGAAGCGCTTCCGGAGCCTTTCCGGTTTCGTGCAGCATATCCATCTCGTCGTGCGGCACGTGCCCTTCGCTGCGAAACCTCTTTCGCAGCGTCGTCAGGATCGCTTCCGTTGAAGCCATGGCTCTGTGCTCCCATTGGAGCGACGAAGTGTGGCGGCAGGCCGAACTCTACTCTGCCGCCTGCCGGCGCCGCGTCACCGCCTCGAACCGCCGCTGGCGCATGGCCATGCGCGGATCGTCCATCTCCGGCGTCATCGGCTCGGCCACCCAGGCATCGCGGCCAGGCACGTAATTGCGGTTGGTCTGGGCCGGATTGCGGTTGACCAGCGGCCGCGCATAGAGCGGGTGGGTCATGCAGCGCACCTCGTGCTCGATCTGGAACAGGTGCTTGCCGGTCTCGAGATCGGTGATCTGCTCGAAGCGGTACTGGTACTGGTTGCTCTCCTCGGTGATGAGCTGGCGCTCGAGCAGCCGCTTGTGCGGCCGCGAGAAATTCGCGACGTAGACCTGGATGTGATGGCCGTCATAGGCCGCGAGCTTCGACTTGGTCTCGCGGAACACCAGTTCCTGCGAGGAGCCGACTGAAACCCGCGCCGCCGGCATGTCGCCCGTCTCGTCGACGCTGGCCGGCGTCTCGAAGACCTTGCGATAGAAATCGGCGATGGCCTTGGCTGAGCCCACCGGCACGTCGAACTCGACGTAGGGCATGCCGAGCTGCATGCGGCCGAAGCTGCCGGCTTCGTGGATCAGGAGCTTGTTGCCCCACGGACACGTGGTCTCGACATGGTCGTCGCGCTCCTTGAAGGCAAAGCGCGTGCCCTCGAGCGGCTTCTTCATCTTCTCGAGGCGCTGCAGCAGCGCTTCGCGATCCGGAATGACCAGGCCGGTGCGGCCGCGCAGATGCTGCGGCTTGCCGGTGATC
>Ga0126307_10004137_pt1 | contig 10024 bp, 12 predicted proteins | sample Plot28_FD_89955 | JGI IMG/M metagenome (GOLD analysis project Ga0126307, IMG submission 89955) | Serpentine soil microbial communities from UC McLaughlin Reserve, CA, USA - Plot28 | ecosystem: Environmental > Terrestrial > Soil > Grasslands | place: USA: UC McLaughlin Reserve, Lake County...
CTCCGGCATCGAGACGAGCCGGTAGAGGCGCCGCCCGGCGGGACGCCGCCGACCGCCCGACGCGCTCGCCGAGAGCAGAGCAGGCAGCACCGGCAGCACGCAGGGCGTCAGTGCAGTGCCCGCGCCGGCGAGCACCGCGAAGATCACGAGCACCGCCATCGGCGCCCACTATCGCGGTCGGCCCTTTCGATTTCATGAATACCTCTCTGCGAACATGGCCGTCATGTCTGAACAGATCGCCGCACCGACGACGACTGCCGAGCTCGCCTGCGTGGACGGGCGCCTGTTGCCCGCCGGCGAGGCAACGATTCCCGCCACCGACGAGGGTCTGCTCAGGGGCGACGGCGTGTTCGAGGTGATACGCGTCTACGACGGTCGACCGTTCGCGCTCGAGGACCACCTCGACCGGATCGAGCGCTCGGCAGCGAACTTGCGGCTGGCGGACGTGCCCCGGGCCGAGCTCGAATCCGAGACGGCTGAGGTGCTCGACGCCCGGGGCGGGGCGGCGTTCGATGGCTGCCTGCGCATCGTTCTCACCCGCGGCGGACGGCGGCTACTCCTCACGGAGCCGCTGCCTGCGAGCCCGGAACGTATTCGCCTCGGGGTCGTCGAATACGCCCCCACGCGCGTGCTCGACGGCGTCAAGTCCCTCTCGTATGCGGCGAACATGCTTTGTGGCCGGCTGGCGCGCGAGCGCGGCTTCGACGAGGCGCTTCTCGTGACGCCACACGGCCGAGTGCTGGAGGCGCCGACCTCGTCGCTCTTCTGGGTCGACGCCGAGGGGCGGATCTTCACGCCCCCCCTGAGCGAGCACATCCTGGCCTCGATCACCCGCTCACGAGTCATGGAGGTCGTGCCCGTGGAGGAGCATCCCTGCACGATGGAGGACCTGCGCGCCGCGAGCGAGGCGTTCCTGGCCTCGACCACGCGCGAGGCGCAGTCGATCGCCGCGATCGAGGACATCGAGCTCCCCGAGGGGCCGCGCACGGGCGAGGCCCAGGAGGCGCTCCGCGCGCGGATCGAGCAGGAACTGCGCTAGTCGCGCTCGCGCGGACGCCGGTCGATCTGGTGGCTGACGAACCAGGCCAGGTGCCGGGCGATGTCCGCCGCCAGATTCAGCGCGCCCGCGGCGCCCCCGACCAGTTTTCGTGCCATCTCGTCACCCATCATAGGATCGGCTCGTGAACCCTTGCCCGTGAGGATCGTCACGATCATCGGCAACCGGCCGCAGTTCGTGAAGGCGGCGGCGGTCTCGCGCCGCCTCCGCGAGGTAACCGACGAGCTGATCGTCCACACCGGGCAGCACTACGACGACGAGCTGTCCGGCATCTTCTTCGAGGAGCTTGACGTGCCCGCCCCCGACCGCGAGCTGGGCGCCGGCGGCGGCTCGAACACGGCGCAGACGGCGCGCATACTGGCAGCGCTCGAGCCGGTGCTCCGCGAGCTGACCCCGGACCTGGCACTCGTCTACGGCGACACGAACACCACGCTCGCCGGCGCCCTCGCCGCCGCGCAGGCGGGCATACCCGTCGGCCACGTCGAGGCCGGGATGCGCTCCTTCGACCGCACAATGCCCGAGGAGCTCAACCGCGTGTTGACCGACCACGCGAGCCATCTGCTGCTCTGCTCCACCGAGACAGCGCTACGGAACCTCGAACGAGAGGCCGCGCTCGGCGAGGCGCACCTGGTGGGCGACGTGATGGCGGACGTCTCGCTCGCCTTCCGCGACATCGCCGAGGAGCACTCGCACGTGATCGAGGAGCTCGCCCTCGAGCCGGGCTCGTATCTGGCGGTGACCGCGCACCGCGCCGGGAACGTCGACCGGAGCGAGCGGCTCGAGCAGCTCGTCGAGCTGCTGGCAGCACTTCCCGGCACGGTGGTCTTCCCGGTGCATCCGCGGACGCGCGCACGCCTCCAGGCCGCGCGCCTTCTCGACAGGCTCGACGGCGTGCGGGTCACGCCCCCGCTCGGCTACCTCGACTTCCTGAAGCTCGCCCGCCACGCGCGAGCGGTGCTCACCGACTCGGGCGGCGTGCAGAAGGAGGCCTACCTGCTGGGGGTGCCGTGCGTGACCCTGCGCGACACGACGGAGTGGGTCGAGACCGTCGAGGCGGGCTGGAACGTGCTCGTGGACCTCGACCGCGACGCCGCGATCGCAGCGATAGAGCGCGAGCCGCCGGCGGAGCGGCCCGCGCTCTACGGCGGCGGTCACGCCGCCGAGCGGGTGCGCGACGTCATCGCGGCCTACACTGCCCGCGCGTGACGCCTTCCGACCGCGCGCGGTCCCTCAGTCCCTCCGACCGCGGGCCTGGGCTTCTGCTGGGCGACCGCGTCATCCTGCCGGACAGCGTGTCCATCGGCGGCCATGCGATCGTGCACGCGGACAGCTCGGTGGGCGAGGGAGCGATCCTCCAGGACGGCTGCGTGGTAGGCAAGCCCGTGGCGCTCGGCGCTCGCTCGAGCGCACGCTCCGAGACGCCGGTCGAAGGCGCGACGGTGGGCGCCGGTACGACGGTGGGCGCCGGAGCCGTGCTGGTGGCGGGCGCCGTCGTCGGGGAGCGCTGCGTCGTCGCGGACCAGGCGCACGTGCGCGAGCGCACCGTGATCGGCGACGAGTGCGTGATCGGGCGGGGCGCGTCCGTCGAGAACGACGTGCGACTGGGCGCGCGGGTGCGCATGCAGACCGGCGCGTACGTGACCGCGTGGTCCTTTGTCGAGGACGACGTGTTCATAGCACCGGGCGTGATGACGACGAACGATCAGACCGCGGGACGACGGCCGGCCGGTGTGCCGCTGCGGGGAGCCGTGCTTCGACGCGCGTGCAGGATCGGCAGCCGTGCCGTGCTCCTGCCGGCGATCGAGATCGGCGAGGAGGCCTTCGTCGCGGCGGGCGCCGTGGTGACCGCGGACGTTCCGCCGCGGACGCTCGTGATGGGCGTGCCCGCCCGCTCCGTGCGCGAGATCGCTGACGAGGAGTTCGTCGGGTGAGGCGGCGCCGCCGGCGCCAGCTCTCCCCCGGGCGCGGAACGCTGGTGCTGGGTGCGCTCGCCACCGGCATCGTCGTGATGGTCGTCGTAGGTGAGGTCGGCCGCGTCTGGAGGCGCGGGCATGCGCCGCTGCCTGCCGAGACCGAGCACCCGCTGCGAGCGGCGGAGCTCGCGGTGGTCGAGACCGCGGAGGTCGCCCGAGCCGGCTATCGCGAGGTATCGATCCGCGAGAACTCGATGTTCAACCTGCTCACGTCCTTCGTCGCGACCTTTCTGCTCGCGCGCGGGATCACGTACACCCTGCGTCACCGTCCGACCGTCGGTCCGTTCCGCAGCCTGAAGGTCGGCCGGCGGCACATCCACCACTTCGTTCCCGGGATCATGATCGCGTTCGGGGCCGGCGCGGGCGCGATCCTGACCCGGAACGAGAGCTTCGAGCCGGTGCTCGGCATCCCGTTCGGCGTGGGTATGGGCCTGACGCTCGACGAGTCGGCGCTGCTGCTCGAGCTCGAGGACGTCTATTGGAGCCGCGAGGGCCTCCTGAGCGTTCAGATCACGCTTGCGGTGACGGCCCTGCTCGGTTCGGTGGCGCTCGCTCTGCGGTTCCTCCGGCGCGGCGAGGCGATCGTGCTGGAGGCGCCGGCGCGCGCGCGGCCCAGCCCGCCGCCCCCGGTGGTTTGATTCCACCATGGAAAGCGGACCTCCCTCGCCCGACCGTCCCCGCGAAGACGAGCCCGGCTGGTCCGGCGCTCCGCAGGCGCCCCCGCCGGGGCCCGACACGCCGGCGAGCCCGCAGGCCCCGGCCGCGCCGGCCGGTCCCGAGAGCCCGCCGTCGTACGGCGGCCCGGTCCCGCCGGGCGGATGGGAGCAGCCGATCGCGCGGCCGCACGGCGGCTGGGCGGGTCAGCCGCTGGCGGCTTGGGGAAGCCGCGCAGGCGCCGCGATCATCGACTGGATCATCCTGCTGATCCCGGCCGTAATCCTGTTCATCGTCGTCGTCGCCGGCGCGGTCGGGATCTCGGGCGACGACGACACGTCCACAGGCGCGGCGATCGCCGCGTTCATCCTGTTCTGGGTCTTGATCTCGATCGTCTGGCTGCTCTACGCGCCGCTCCTCATGATGCGCGACGGCCCGCGCAACGGGCAGACGATCGGAAAGCAGATGCTCGGCATCCGGGTGGTGCGCGACAACGGCCAGCAGATGAGCTTCGGCTGGGCCGCGCTGCGTGAGGTCGTGATCAAAGGCCTGCTCGTCGGGATCGCGTCCTCGATCATCCCGGTGCTGCCGTGGCTGCTCGACGTGCTCTGGCCGCTGTGGGATGACGAGAACCGCGCGCTCCACGACATGGTCGTCCAGACCCACGTCGTGAGGGCCTAGCCCGGGTCGCTCAACCAGCGTCAGCGCGGTCAGGCGGCGGCCGGCCGCAGGCGCTCCGCCGCGCCCGTCCAGATCATCTCGGCGCGGCCAGGTCCCACGCCGATCATCACGATCGGTATGCAGAGGAAATCCGCGATGAAGTCGAGGTAGGCCTGGGCATTGCGCGGCAGCTCGTCGACGGAGCGGCAGGCCGTGATGTCCTCGTTCCAGCCCGGGAGCTCCACGTAGTCGCCGTCCGCTCGATGCAGGATCGACTGGTGGTAGGGGAAGTCCTCGAAGCTGGCGCCCTCGGGTCCGAGGTAGCGGACGGCGATCTGGAGCGGGTCGATCCCGGTGAGCACGTCGAGCTTCGTGATCACGAGGCCCGTGAGGCCGTTTATGCGGGCCGCGTAGCGCAGCGCGACGAGGTCGAGCCAGCCCGTGCGCCGGGCGCGTCCCGTGGTCGTGCCGAACTCGTGGCCGGCGTCTCGGATGCGCTCGCCGAGAACATCGTCGAGCTCGGTCGGGAACGGGCCGGCGCCGACCCGCGTGGTGTAGGCCTTCGCGACGCCCCACACATCGTCGATCGAGCGCGGCCCGACCCCGGCGCCGGCGCAGGCCGCCCCGGCGAGCGTGTTGGACGAGGTGACGAACGGGTACGTGCCGTGGTCGATGTCGAGAAGCGTGCCCTGCGCTCCCTCGAAGACGACGAGGCCCTCGTCGTCCAGCACGCGCCAGGCGAGCGGAGCAGTGTCCGCGATGAACGTCTCGAGCCGGTGGCCGAGGATGCGGAACTCCTCCGTCATCGTGTGCAGGTCGAGCTCGGGCAGCTTCGCGTAGGGGCGGAGCATCGCGCGCTTCGGCTCCATCGCGGCGTAGATCTTCTTGCGCAGGATCTTCTCGTCGAGCAGGTCCTGTAGCCGGATCCCCAGCCGCGAGGCCTTATCGGCATAGCAGGGCCCGATTCCCCGCCGGGTAGTGCCGATCTCGAGCTTCCCGAGCTTCGCCTCGCCCTCCTGGTCGAGCAGCTTGTGGTACGGCATGATCAGGTGCGCGTTCGCCGACACGCGCAGCCCGCTGAGATCCACCCGCCGGCGCCTGAGCTCGTCGATCTCCGCGGTAAGGACCTTCGGGTCGACGACGACGCCGTTCCCGATCGCGCAGAGCTTGCCGGGATAGAGGATTCCCGACGGGATCAGGTGGAACTTGAACGTGTCGCCGTCGCGGACGATCGTGTGGCCGGCGTTGTTGCCACCCTGAAAGCGGATCACGAGGTCCGCCTGCTCGGCGAGCAGGTCCACGACCTTCCCCTTGCCCTCGTCGCCCCACTGGGCGCCGATGATCACGAGACCCGGCATCCGCGGACGAGTCTAGGCCGCGCGAGGCCTACGGCGTCCGCGCCATCGACGTGGCAGCCGCGGCCATCCGGAGGTCCGGACCGTCGATCGGGATCGGGTCGTCACAGATCTCCACGAGCCGTGACACGGTGCGCGAGCCGAGCTGGCGGCGCAGCCGGGCGATCGGATCGACGGTCGCCGCCGCCTCGGCCGCGACGGCCTGCGCCGCGGCGCGCTCGACGCGGTCGACCAGCAGGCGCAGCTCGTCGAGTTCGGCGCCGGGAAGGCGACCGCCGGCGACGGCCTCGTGAAGCGCACGGGCCGCAGAGTGCATCAGGCGTGACGCCGGCTCGGGCTCCGGGTCGGGCGTGTTCGTGGTCACGACGATCGAGCGGCGGTCCTGCCAGCGCTCGTTCACGATCGAGTAGAGCTGTTCGAGCACCCACTCGGTCTGCTTCTCGGCTCCGAGGTCGTCGAGCACGAGCACGTCGACGGAGCAGAGCCGGTGGAAGAACCCTAGGTACGAGTCGCTCGCGTCGCGGTCGAAGGTCCGCTTGATCTCGGCGAGCAGCCGCGGCACCGGGTAGACGGCGTAGGAGCGACCGGAGTCCTTGGCCGCCTTTGCCAAGAGGATCGCGAGCGAGGTCTTGCCGGTGCCGACGGGGCCGTCGAACCACAGCCCTCTCCCCGACCCGAGGTTGTCGTCGATCGAGCGTACGAACGCGCGCACCTGACGGAGGACCATCCGATCGAGCGAGACGATCGGCTCGCGCTCGAAGGAGACCTCCAGGAAGCGCCTGCCGATCCCGGTGCCGACGCCACCGCTGACGGAGCGCCTCAGGCGCTGCGCCCGGCAACGGCAGGGACGCGTTTCGTTCGTGTGCTCGTCGAGCACCCAGGTGCTGCCGTCGCACTCGCCGAACGGGCAGGGGCCGGTGGAGTCGTCGACGGTCCGCAGCACGTCAGCCGTCCCCGTTCGCGAAGGCGTCGGTCGAGAGCCCCGGGTCGCCCGTGCCGGCGCCCACGGCGGCCACGGCACTCCGGTCGCGGTACAGGCTCGCGAACTTCGGATACTTCGGGAGGAACGAGAGCGTGACCTCGCCGATCGGCCCGTTGCGGTGTTTCGCAACGATCAGATCGGCCTCCCCGAGCCGCTCCGACTCCTTGTTGTAGTACTCGTCTCGGTACACGAACATCACGACGTCGGCGTCCTGCTCAATGCTGCCGCTCTCGCGCAGGTCCGACAGCATCGGGATCGGCGGGTTGCGCGACTCGACCGCCCGCGACAGCTGCGAGATCGCGATCACCGGGACGTCGAGCTCGCGCGCGAGGATCTTGAGGCCGCGGCTGATCTGGCCGATCTGCTCGACGCGGCTGTCGGCCCGCCCGTCCGGGCGCATCAGCTGCAGGTAGTCGACGATGATCAGGCCGAGGCCGTGCCGGCTCGCCAGGCGGCGCGCCTTCGCGCGCAGCTCGAGGACGCCGATGTCGCTCGAGTCGTCGATGAAGAGCGGCGCGCCGGCGAGCTTGCCCGCGGCGGCGTTCACCTTCGGCCAGCGGTCCGCCTTCACGCGGCCCTTGCGCAGCTCGTCGCTCGAAACGCGCGCGCGCGAGGCCAGGAAGCGATGAGCCAGCTCGGTCTCCGACATCTCAAGCGAGAAGAGCGCTACCGGCGTGCCCGCCTCGACGGCCGCGTTCTCCGCGATGTTCGTGGCCAGCGCGGACTTGCCCATCGACGGGCGCGCGGCCAGCACGATCAGGTTGCCGTCCTGGAAGCCGCCGGTGATGTCGTCGAGGTCCTGAAAACCGGACGGCACGCCGGTGAGCCCGACGTCCTTGCGTGACAGCTCGACGAGCTTGTCCATCTCCTCGTGGAGGACGTCCTCGATCGAGCGCATCTCGCCCTTGCCGGTGTCGTGCCCGATCTGGAAGAGCGCCGTCTCGGCGCGCTCGATGAGCTCGCGCGGCTCTCCCCGGTGGGCGAGCACCTCGGCCTGGATCTGGCGGGTGGTCTCGAGGATGCCGCGCATGAGCGCGTCGTCGCGAACGATGCGCGCGTAGTCGAGCACCGCTCCCACGGCCGGCACGACCGCCGGGAGCCCGTGTACGTATCCCTCGCCGCCCGCCTGCTCGAGCTCTCCGTTGCTGCGCAGGTCGTCGCAGACCGTCAGCGCGTCGACCGCCTCAGGATCCGCCTTCTCCTTGAGGCGGATCATCGAGCGGAAGATCAGCTGGTGGCGCGGCCGGTAGAAGTGCTCCGCGCGCAGCCCGATCTCGAGCACCACGCCGTCGAGCGCCTGCTCGGCCATCAGGATGGCGCCGAGCACAGAGGCTTCCGCCTCCTCGTTGTGAGGCGGAACGCCGCCGGCCGCCTCGGGCGGGGTCGCTACGGCCACCGACGACGGGTGGCGCCGCTCACGGCGGCGCTAGGCCTGCGGGGTGACGATCGTCTTGATCTCGGCCGTCACTCCGTCCGTGACTTCGACGGAAACCATGTGGGTGCCGGTGGTCCTGATCGGGTCCTCCAGCTGGACGCGGCGCTTGTCGAGCCGGACCCCGCGCGCCTGGCGGATGGCGTCGACGATCTCCTGGGAGGTAACCGAGCCGAACAGCCGGCCGTCGTCACCCGCCTGATGGGAGATCGTCAACACCGTCTTGCGCAACAGGGCGGCCGTCTCCTCGGCCTTCGCCGCAGCCTCGGCGGCCGCGCGCTCGGCGGCGTCACGGCGCCGCTCGGTTTCGGCGATCGCAGCCGGTGTGGCCGGCTGCGCGAGCCTGCGCGGCGCGAGGAAGTTGCGGAGGTATCCGGGCGACACGTCGACGACGTCGCCGCGCCCCCCGAGAGCATCCACGTCCTTGAGAAGGATTGCCTGAGCCATGGTCTTCGTCCCTACAGGGACGTCTCGGGCCGTGATCGCGAGAACCGAGCCTCGCAAGGAAACAGGGTCGAAGACGTGCTGGGCACGTCGAGACCCGATGACGCAGCCAGACGAAGGTTCGCAGCCATCACCGGTCCGAGACGTAGGGGAGGAGGCCAAGCTCGCGAGCACGCTTGACGGCGGTCGCGAGCTGGGACTGGTGGCGTCGGCAGGCGCCCGTCACGCGGGACGAGCGTATCTTGCCCTTGTCGCTGATCGCTCGGCGGAGTGCTGCCAGGTCCTTGTAGTCGACGACGTCGACCTTCTCCCGGCAGAAGGGGCAGGGCTTGAAACGCCCGCCTCCGGGCAGCCCCTTGCCGCGACCGCGACGGCGGTCCCGGGTCGGAGCCGATCCTCCACGCTGCTTCGCCACTCTTGCTCCTGCCTACTCGATGCTTCGGTGTTAGAACGGGATGTCGTCGTCCGATCCCCCGGGGCCCACGGGCGCGGGCGCGAAGTCCGCGGTGTCCGCGGGAACGTCGCTCTGCGGCGTGAAGCGACCACCGTTCTCGCCGCCCTCACGGGAGCCGAGGAACTGGACGGAGTCGGCAATGATATCCACCGCCTGCCGCTTCTGGCCGTTCTCGCCCTCCCACTCGCGCCATTCGAGCCGGCCGTCGATCGCGACCGGGCGGCCCTTCTGGAGGTAGGTGGCGCAGTTCTCGCCCTGCGCGCCCCAGACCGTGACGTCGAAGTAATTGGGCTTCTCGCCCCACTCGCCGGTCGACGGGTCCTTGCGACGCGTGTTGACCGCGATGCGCAGCTTGCACACCGCGGTGCCGCCGGACGTTGCGCGCAGCTCGGGGTCGCGCGTGAGGTTTCCGGTCAGGACGACCCGGTTGATGTTGACTCCTGCCATGAGGCTGCTTCCTCCTGTCCTGCTTCGATTTCAGGACGGCTGATGGGCTCGTCGGTCGAGTGTACGAATGGGGTCGGAGGGGATGGGCGCGGTCTGACAGGAAGTTGCTGCTGTGTGCGGCTTCTTTTGCGAAGGCGTTACTTCAGTCGTCTGTGTGGTGCTCTTCGAGCACCGGATTGGGGTGCGGATCGGGCGGTTGAGGTGCGGATCGGGCGGTTGAGGTGCGGATCGGGCGGTTGAGGCCGTTCGAGTCGGGGCGCATCCGCGTCGGCGCGGTGGCGGCCCGCCAGGGGTAGTGAGGGAGGGCGCCCGAGCGATTCGGGCCGGAAGCGTGTCACGAAAGGAGGATCGACCCCCATATATGTGGGCGATCCTCCACTCGTGACGTTGGGGCCCGTCGCGGTGGTCGTCCGCGGGCGAGGCTCGAACGAATTGCCGCGCGCTCAGGCCTCGTCGGGAATGCCGGGCGCCTCGGCCTCGGCTCCGCCGGCCGCGGCCTCGCCCGCCGCCTCGGCCTCGGCTTCGCCGGCCCCGGCCTCGCCCGGCGCCCCGGCCTCGCCCGGCGC
>Ga0126307_10004138_pt1 | contig 10024 bp, 8 predicted proteins | sample Plot28_FD_89955 | JGI IMG/M metagenome (GOLD analysis project Ga0126307, IMG submission 89955) | Serpentine soil microbial communities from UC McLaughlin Reserve, CA, USA - Plot28 | ecosystem: Environmental > Terrestrial > Soil > Grasslands | place: USA: UC McLaughlin Reserve, Lake County...
ACGTCTGCGGCGAACCTGTCGAGCGCTTCGTCGAGGTCACGCGTGCGCACGAGCAGCTCGCTGTCCCCGTACAGCAGGTTCAGACGTCGAACGCGTCCGTCGCCGTTGCCGCCGACCACGAACGAGTACAGCCGCTCGACCGTCTTCGCCGGCTTCGTCTCCCACCCGGGTGGTAGGCGGTCAAGCAGGGCCGGGAGCCCCGATGGGTCACTCACGCGTAGGCCGACGCGCGCGCCGTAGCACGTCACCGACTGCCCCACCGCCCACCCGAGGCGGTCGATGGCTTCCAGTCAGGTCGAGTTCCACTTCAGCCGCGGCAGCGCGACCGCGTTTCCCGCATCAGTCACCCGTGAAGCGTATCCCTCCGTACCAGTGCCATGAGCCATCGGCGTCGATGGTTTGGAGCCAGTAGCGGCCGCCCTTCGCGGCGCGGCGGTGGAGCCACGAGTACGACGCGCCGCCAACGCCACCTCTTGCGGCGATCAGCGCGCGGTTGAGCCTGAGCCTCTTAGCGCCCCTCTGCCGGTAGACGTTGAAGCCGACGAGCCCCACCTCGGTGCCCGTCCGCCAACGAAGCAGCACGCCGGCGCGCGCGCGACTCGCCGTGAAGGACCGGAACGTCGCGGCGCTGGCGCTGGTCACGTGCAGCGTGACCGTGTTGGGGCCGTACAGCACTTCGAAGGCGAGCGGCGGCGCGAGCGTCGGCAGATTATGGATCGCGAATTCTCCGAAGCGCCCGTTGCCACAGCTCACGATCGTGAACGTGTCGCCGAACGCGGGCGTGTACCCGGGAAGCAGCGTCACGGAGAGCATGCCACCGAGGTTGCAAAAAGCGGTCACATTGAGCGAATCCCATTGGCTGATCAGCGTGCTGGCGATCTCGATGCTCAGGACGGGAGCGAGGCCGGTGTTAATCGTGTAGTCGCCGTTCACCGTCAGGGAGCCTGGGGAGTGACCGGGCGCCAGCGTGCCGTCGTCGTGCACGAGTCGCGGAGAAAATGTGCCGCCGCTGCCGGATACAGGGCCGGGGCCTCCGACCATCACCGCGCCCGGATCGGGAGCGAGAATGTTGGGCCCTCCGAGAACGAGCGTCCCAGGACTCGAGTTCGTGATCATGCCGTCGTTGACGACAGGCGCCTCGATCCGCTGGACTCCTGTGCTGCCGGCGGTGGCTTTGACGATCGCGGCACCGGGCTTGTTCTCCACGGTGCTGTTGATCGGCGCGAGCGCCGTGATGCTCGGATCTACGTCGGATGCCCCCGGCGCGAGGTTGATAACGCCGTGATTCTCGATCGCGGCGTTCGACTGGAGGTTGATGCCCCAGCTCTGCACCGTCAGCGTCTTGGACGCCTCGATGACGAGGCGCCGTGTCGTGAGCTCCCACGGACTCGTCGGCGTCATGTTCGCCGCCAAGGTGATCAAGGGAGAGGGCGAACCGGTGCCGGACATGGAGCAGAAGCCGCCGGCTCCACCCTGTGTCACTTTGTAATCCCCCGGGCCGCCGAGCAGGCAGCTGTCCAGGAAGGTGATGATGGTAGGGAAGGGCTCCTTGGTGACCGCAACGAGGGTGGCGCCGGCTCCGAACAGGTGCCCGATCGTCGATGCCTGATCCGCCGTCGGCCCGCCGCTCAGGGTCAGCGTACCGCCACCGGGGCCCAGGTAGAGCGTTGCATCCGTAGCGGAGACGATGCCGACGACGGTTGCGCTCGCGACATTGAACGAGAGCACCGACGAACCGTTGATGCAGACGATGTCGTCCGCGGTTGGTAGTTGGCCCTCGGCAAACGTTGCCGGGTTGCTCCAGTCGCCGCTGCTGTTGACATGCTTCGTGCACTGCGCCGCTGTCAGGTATCCAGCTGCAAGCGGTGTCGGAGTCGCTCCCGAGACCGGCCACACAGCGGCCACAACCGCGACAAAGCCCGCCAGCACGAGCTGCACACGTACGTGCCTGCGCCTCACGTCTCCCCCTCCTCGTGCGAAGTGTTCGGAGCCGAACCTTACTCCCCTATTTGAAGAGGGTCAACGGCCGCCTTGCTACGTGCGCAACCGGATCGACTGCCTGAACCGGAAGAAGTTCGACGGGTCGTACTTCTTCTTGATCGACGCGAGCCGCGGGTAATTTGCGCCGTAGTACGCGTGCTGCCAGTTCGGCAGCGCCGGGTCGATGTAGTTGACGTAGGCGAAGCCGGAGACGTACGGCCGCAACGAGTGGTAGTAGCGGTTCAGCGCAGCCAGGTTCGAGCCGGAGCCGGGGCTCGCGTAGTACTGCATCGAGAAGAGCATGTCGCGGTGCGCGAAGGCGGTCGCGCCGGCGGGCACCTTGTTGATCGCGCCGCCGTAGGAGTCGAGGATCAAGGCGAAACCGCCCGCGCCGCGCGGCCAGTTCTCCACCCCGCGCAGCGCGCCCTTGATCCCGGCCTGGCTGAAGGGGCGCTGAGCGTAGTCCGACTTCGCCTTGAACGTGTCGGGCGGGACGTTGCGGCACTCGCCCAGGGAACTGCAGGCGGCGTAGTTGAGCACCGCTCCCATCCACGTGCGCGGCGTGATCGAGACGTGTGCGCTGCCGACGTTCGTGAGCGGGCGGATCAGCGAGCGCAGCGCCGACGCGGAGCCGAAGAACTGGCCGGAGGAGCTGAGGGACGGCGGCGAGCCGGTCGACATGACCAGCACCGACAGTCCCAGGTTCTGCGGCGCGTGCGGCGCCCACGCCTGCCAGGCCTTGAAGACGCGCGCCGCGTCCGACCAAGGCCAGGTGACGTAGAAGGTGGAGACGTTCGCCGCGGGATGGGTTTTGAACGTGAAGTTGGTGACGATCCCGAAGTTCCCCCCGCCGCCGCCGCGGCAGGCCCAGAAAAGATCAGAGTTCTGGTGTTTGTTGCAGACGCGCGCCTTGCCGTCCGCGGTCACGATCGTGAGCTGCTGGATGTTGTCGGAGGTCAAGCCGTACTTCCGGCCGGACCAGCCGTGCCCGCCGCCAAGCGCCAGCCCCGCGATTCCGACGGTCGGGCACGAGCCGCCGGGGATCATCAGGTGCCGGCTGTTCAGCTTGGCGTAGATGTCGATCAGGTGCGCCCCGGCGCCGATCAGCGCCGTCCCGCCCGCGCGTGCCTGGACGAAGTTCATGCGGCTGACGTCGAGGACGATGCCCGAGCTCGTCGTCGAGTAGCCGCCGTAGGAGTGTCCGCCGGAACGGCCGAAGATACGTACGCCGTTCTTGCGCGCCCATGCCACCGTCTTCTGCACGTCTGACGTCGACTCGCAGTACACGATCGCCTTCGGCCGCGCTGAGTTGTAGTGCGTGTCCTGGACGATGCGCGCGCGGTTGTAGGCCGCGCTCCCCGGCGTGATGACCGGCCCGTGGATCTGCCGCGCGAGCGCTCGCAGCTGAGCGGGAGTTGGGCCGGCAGACGCGAGGTCCGCCCAGATCGGGCCGATTCCGAAGATCCCCGCGGCGAGGGCCGTCTTGCCGCCGCGCTCGAGAAGTTCCCGCCGGTCGATGGCCGGACTTTACTCCGCCGGGGGCTACGATCAGAACGGATGGCCCTTCGGATCTGCCTGATCACGCCGTTCGCGTGGTCGCAACCTCACGATGTCAACGAGCACGTCGCCGGCGTTGCCATGGAGCTCCGCAAGCTCGGCCACACCGTCACCGTCCTTGCGGCCTCCGGCCGCGCCCGGGACCTCGCGGCGGGCCGTCGCGCACTGCTGAGCGGCGACGCGGCCGACGTCGTCGCGATCGCGCCGACGCTGACGGTCGCGCCGGGCAGCAGCGTCGGCATTCCCGTAGGGATGCGCGCGGCCGTGTCGTATGCGCTCAGCCGTTTTCGCTTCGACGTCGTCCACGGGTTCGAGCCGGGCATCCCGAGCCTCTCCTACCTCGCGCTGCGCGACGCGCGCGCGCTCGCCGTCGCGACCTTCTTCTCGCCGGACCGACTCGCCTATCCGCCGGGGAAGGCACAGCGCGACCGGCTGCTATCTCGCATCGACGCCCTCATCGCAACGTCGCCCGTCGTCGCCGCGGAAGCGGCCGAGCGCTTTCCGGGCGACTTCCGCATCGTCTCACCCGGAGTCGATACGGCGCTCTTCCGCCCGGGGCGCAAGCGCCGCCGCATCGTGCTCGAGTGGCTGCCGGCCGACCGCCAGCTCGCACGAGCCGTCGTTCGCTGCCTGCGCGAGCTCCCGGCGTGGGAACTGATCCTGTTGCGCTCGAAGCCCCTGCGCGGCCGGCCGTTCATCCCCGCGGCGCTCAAGGAGCGCGTGCACGTGCGCACGGCGCGCGACGGGGCCGCGCGGGCGAAGCTCCTGAACGAGGCAATGATCTTCGTCCCCTCGCCCGAGGGCTTGCAGCGCGTCCGGCTGGAGGCGCAGGCCTCGGGCGCGGCGCTCGCCGCTCCCTCAGGGGTGCGTAAGCAGCCGGAGCTCGCAGCCGCAGCCGTTGCGCGGCTCGCCGAGGACCGTGACGCGCGCGAGAAAGCCGCAGCCCGCGGGCGAACGGATGCCGAGCGCGAGAGCTTCGAAGCCGTTGCCGGCGAGCTCGATGGCGTGTACCGCGCCCTGGCCGAGCGACGGCGCCCGGCGACGCCCCCCGAGCCGTTGGCCGATCGCGACTGGATCGTCTGCGATCTGCACATGCACACGTCGTGGTCGCACGACTGCTCGATCGAGCCGCAGGAGCTCGTCGACTACGCCCAGGCGATCGGGCTGCGCGCTATCGCCGTCACCGACCACAACGTGTTCGGCGGCGCGCTCGAGGCGGTGGAGGCGGCCCGCGGGCGCGACCTGATCGTCATCCCTGGCGAGGAGGTCAAGACCGACGGGCAGGGCGAGGTCATCGGACTCTTCCTGAAGGAGGAGATCCCCCGCGGGATGTCGTTCGCGGACACGGTCACCGCCATCCACGAGCAGGGCGGGCTGGTCTTCGTCCCGCACCCGTTCGACCGCATGCACACCGTCCCCGACGCGGCCACGCTTCACCGCCATCTCGCCGAGATCGACGTCTTCGAGGTCTTCAATGCGCGCCTGCTCTTCGAGGCCTCGAACGACGAGGCCCTCCGCTTCGCGCGCAAGTACAACCTGACCATGGGAGCAGGCTCGGACGCACACGTCCTCCCCGGAGTCGGCACGGGCGCCCTGCGCATGCGCGCGTTCGAGGGGCCGGAGGAATTCCTGCTCAGCCTGCGCACCGCGGAGGTGCTGCGGCGCCCGAAGTCCCTCCTGTACCTGCAGGGGCTGAAGTGGGTCGCGCAGGCCAAGGAAAGGGTCCGCTAGAGGAGAACTCAGTTGTGCCCCCCGTGACGACCTCCGCGCCCGTGACCACAGACGAGATCTACGACCGGTACCTGAAGAAGGCGATTGCCGAGATCAACGAACTCGGCCACGAGATCGAGCGCGCGGCGACCCGGAAACGGGCCGTTCCCGTGCTGGGCTCGGGCCATCCGCTCGGCGACATCATGCTGCTCAAGCACTCGCCCCGGCCGGCGGAGGTGCAGGAGGGCGTGGCGTTCTTCGGGCGCTCCGGGCAGGCGATCCTCAAGTCCCTGCAGCGGCTCCACGTCGACCCGATGGCGATCTACGGGACGAACTGCCTGAAGTTCGAGGGCGCGACCGAGCGGCAGGCGAAGCCGTGGCTGACGCGCGAGCTGCACATCGTGCAGCCGAAGCTCGTCGTCGTCATGGGCGGGGACGCGCTCGCGTTCCTGAACGCGCTCCGTTTTCCGCTGTCGGAGCCGGTCGAGGACGCGGCGGGCGAGCTGCAGTCGTTCACGCCGACCGTGCAGGCGCTCGTCGTGCCGGACGTGGATGCGTCGCTGGACGAGCAGGCGGCGAAATCGCGCTTCTGGTCAGCGTTCAAGGCCGTTGGACCCTGGTGGTCCGAGCTTCCCCCGTACTGATCCGCGCGATCCTCTTCGCGCTCGACGCGGCGTTCCTCGCCGTCTACTACTCGACTGCGGAGTCGCTGTGGTCGGCGTCTACCTGGTGGGACGTCGCGTTCCTCTCCCTGGTCCTCATCCCCGCCGTCTTCCTGCTCGTGCTGCTCGCGCTGCCGCTCTGGCGAGCGCAGCCGCTCGCGCTCTTTCTGGTCGGAGTCGCCTTCATCGCGCTCGCCGCCATCCTCCAGGTCGCCGGCTGGGACACCGCCTCCGGCTTCGCGAAGCTCGCGGCCGTCACCGGCATCGGCTGGTGGTTCCTCGGCTTCTTCGAGCGCTCGGCCTGGGTCGTCGGGGTTGCGGCGATCATCCCGTTGGTCGACGCGTACTCGGTGTGGAGGGGCCCGACCAAGCACATCGTCGAGCACCAGGAGCAGCTCTTCACCACACTGTCGTTCGCGTTCCCGATTCCCGGCGAGAACGCCTCGGCGAACCTGGGGATGCCCGATCTGCTCTTCTTCGCCGTCTTTCTCGGCGCGACGGCGCGCTTCCGGCTGCGCACCGTCGCGACCTGGGCCTGTATGACCCTGTCGCTCGGCGCGACGATGGCGCTCGCGGTGTACTTCGACGTCAGGGGGCTGCCGGCGCTTCCGCTGCTCTCGCTCGGATTCCTGCTGCCGAACGCCGATCTGCTGTGGGCGCAAATCGCCACACGTCGCCGTCACCCTCAGAAGTGACCCACGCGTCCCCGGCCTCGTGCACGACGGCGATGGGTGCCTGACCGACGGGAATCGTCCGTTTGAGCGTCGCGGTGGTGGTGTCGACGACGGAGACGGAGCTGGAGTCGATGTTGGGGACCCAAAGGTCGGTGCCGATCATGGTCGAAGCGAGTGGGTTCTCGCCGACCGGGACGGACGCCGTGATCCGAAGCGTCTGCGGATCGAGCCGATAGACGGCGTTCGCCTCGCTCGAGATCCAGAGGGCGTCGGCCGTGGGGGTGATCCAGTCCGCGTGGTCGAGCTCCAGCTTCGCCGTCACCTTGTTCCTGGCGGGATCGATGCGAAGGACACGGCCGAGGCGGTAGTCGGCCACCCACAGCGACCCGAAGGCGACGACGAGGCCGTTCGGTCCGCCGCCGGTCTTGATCGTCTTCACGACCCGGTTCTTCTTCGGGTTGATGCGGCTCACGCTCCCGCTCGACTCGTTGCTCACCCAGAGGCTTCCGGCTCCGTACGCGAGGGCGTACGGGCCGAAGCCGACACGGATCGTCTTGCCGGCCTTGTTCGTCTTCGGGCTCACGCGCGCGACCGAGCCGCCGTTGCGGTTCGCGACCCAGATGCTGCCGGCGCCGTACGTGACGCCGAGCGGGAAGTTGCCCTTGAGCTTGATCCGGGCGGAGACGCGGTTGGTCGCGGGGTCGATGCGCACGAGCCGCTGCTCGATGGAATTCGTCGTCCACACCGAGCCGAGGGCCGCCACCGCGAACTCCGCCCGGATCCCTACGTGCACCTTGAGCGGCTCGCCCGCGCCGGCAACGGAGGCGCATGCGAGGGCGGTGAGGACAGCCGCGAGGCGCAGTAGAATTACCACAACCTTGCGCCACATTACCACAATGTTGCGGTAATGACGGAGACCTCCTCCACCGACACGATCCTCCTGGACGTCTTCGTGACGAACCAGCTGCGCGAGCGCTTGATTGCGGCCGCCGTCGAGGGAACGGACCTGCCCGCGGACGACTATCCCATGTACGTCCTGGTTGGATCGGAGGGGCCGTGGACGCCGACCGGGCTCGCCGAGCGCACGCAGATGCCGCTCTCCACCGTGCTGTTCAGGCTCCGGCGACTGGAGAAGCGCGGGCACCTCGAGCGGATCCCGAACCCAGACGACCGGCGCTCGCACCTGGTGCAGCTGAGCGCGGACGGGGGACGACTACTCGGCGAGGCGCGGCCGCGCTTCCGCGCGCTGGCCGGGGCCGTGGAGCGGGCGCTCGGCCGGAAGAGCGTCGGCGAGCTTCGCAGCGGGCTCGCCGAACTGCGCGCTGCGGTCGAAGCCGAGCTCAGCCGCGGGCCGTAGCGGCCCAGCGCTCGGCCGCATCGATGTAGGGCTCGAAGCGGCCCGTCATCGGGCGGGCCGCGTTCACGAGGGCCCACGCGTCATCGGTTTCATGGCCTCGCATCCGCAGGACGCCGTACAGAAGATGCGGCGCGCGCTTCAGGCCGGCGGCACAGAAGAGGAGCACCTCTCCCTCGGCCTGATCGACGACGGAGGCGACGGCGTCGAACGCAGTGTCCGGGAGATCCACGTTCGTGTCCTCGAGTGGGATCCGGACGTACGTGACGCCGGCCGATTCGATCGTCTCCTCGTCGGGGCGCCAGACGTAGTGCGCGTCCCCCGCGACGTCGACGAATGTCCCGAAGCCGCGCAGGACGAAGCCGTCGAAGCGAGGTGGAGTTCGCATCTGCCCTGTGATCCAGACGCGCGTCCCCTCGACGTGCCCGTACGTCCAGATGATGGGATCAGGCGTCGCGCGAGCCTCGTAGCCGCAGCGCGGGCAGCCGTTCGCCGGCGGCGCCCACCAGGGCTCGCCGCAGGTCTGGCAGTCGAAGCGGACCGGCACGAGCTGACGGTAGCGCTCGCTGACTAGGCGGCCGCGAGCGTGGCGAGAACCTCGTCGCCGTAGCGCTCGAGCTTGGTCGGCCCGACGCCGGCCACGCCGGCCAGCTCCGCGCGGGTGGCGGGCCTGCTGGTGGCGATTTCGGCCAGCGTCGAGTCGTGGAACACGACGTACGCGGGGATGCCGTCGAGGCGAGCGCGCGACAGACGCCACTCCTTGAGCGCGCGGTAGACGGGCGGAAGGTCCGCGTCGTCCGCCTTCGGGCGGCCCTCGCGTCCGACATCGAGCCCGAGCTCGGCAAGAAACGCGCTCGCGCGGCCGGCGCGCGTCAGGAACAGGTGCCGCTTCGCGCGGGTCAGCCCCACGTAGAGCAGACGCCGCTCCTCCGCGACCGCGTCGTCCGTCTTCGCCTGGCGGATCGGGAGCTCGTTGCGCTCGAGGCGCGGGAGAAACACGGCTTCGAACTCGAGGCCCTTCGCGCGGTGGTAGGTCAGGAGGTTCACTCCCTCCTCCTCGCCACCGTCGGCGAACCTCTGCTCGAGGAGCGACACGAACTCGGCGCCTGTGCGCCGGCCGTCGTCGAGGTCCTCGGCGAGGCGGACGAGGCGCGCGAGGTCCTGTTGCCGCGCCAGCTCTGCTTCGCCGAGCCCTTCGACCGGCTCCTCGAGGAGCCCCTGGTCCTCGGCCCAGCGGCGGACGTCCGCGCCCACGTCGGTGGAGGACGAGCTGCGGAGCAGCGACCGGAGCCGGCGGGCCGCCGGCCGTTCGAGGAAAGCTCCGGCGCGCACGCGATAGGGAATGCGCGCGGCGCTGAGCGCCTCCTCGTAGTCCTCCGAGCGAGCGTTCGTCCGGTAGAGGACGGCCATCTCGGCGTACGCCACTCCTTCTCGGTGCAGCTCCCGCATCCGCTCGACGACGAAGGCAGTCTCCTCCTCGCGCGTTGCGAACGAGCGCGCGACGGGGGCCGGGCCCTCGGGTCGAGTCGCGCGCAGCGTCTTCTCGGAGCCGCGCAGGCCCGGCACGAGCCTGTTCGCGAGCGCGAGCACCGCCGGAGTCGAGCGGTAATTCGCCTCCAGCCGGAAGACGCGGCCGCGCATGGCGAGCAGGTACGCAGGCGTCGCGCCGGTGAAGCCGTAGATGGACTGGTAGTCGTCGCCGACCACGCACAGGTCGTCCCGCTCGCCGAGCCAGAGCTCGAGCAGCGTCTGTTGCAGCAGGTTCACGTCCTGGTACTCGTCGACGGTGAAGGCGCGAAAGCGTGTCTGGAACCGTTCGCGCGCGGTCGCGTCCTCCTCGAGCAGCCGGACGGCGCGCTCGAGCATGTCCTCGAAGTCGAGCAGGCCCCGCTCTGTCTTCCGCCGTTCGTACTCGCGGTAGACGCGCTCCATGAGGTCGGGCGGAATGGGTGGAGCGTGGTCGCCGAGCGAGCGCCGGTACTCCGCGGCCCCGATTCGGCGGTTCTTCGCGCGTTCGATCTCGGTCGCCAGGTCGGCCGCCGGGCGGAAACGGAACGGCTTCGGGAGCGAGTTCGCGATGTGACGGA
>Ga0126307_10004139_pt1 | contig 10024 bp, 8 predicted proteins | sample Plot28_FD_89955 | JGI IMG/M metagenome (GOLD analysis project Ga0126307, IMG submission 89955) | Serpentine soil microbial communities from UC McLaughlin Reserve, CA, USA - Plot28 | ecosystem: Environmental > Terrestrial > Soil > Grasslands | place: USA: UC McLaughlin Reserve, Lake County...
CCGCGATCCGCGCGACCCGGATCGAGCCGATCGCCGCTGTCCGCGAGGGCTCGGTCATGCCGGCCTCCCGCTTCGCGCGGTATGCGGTGTTCGTCTCGGCAGGCGTCTTCGCCGCGGCGCTGGCACTGTTCTCCTACGGCGTCTTCGCCAGCGGGTTGGACATCCTCGTCCGCGTCATCTCGCTCGTCCTCGGCGTGCTGCTCATGTTCGTCAGCGTCGCCATGATCGCCTCACGCGTTGTCCGCCCGCTCGCGCTCGTGCTCGGAACACCTGGCGCACGACTCGGCGGCGCCGCGGGCAAGCTGGCCCGCCAGAACGCCGTGCGGAACCCGGCCCGAACCGCTTCGACCGCAGCTGCGGTGATGATCGGGCTCGCCCTGATCACCTTCGTCGCAGTGATCGGCCAGGGAGTGCGAACGTCGTTCACCGGTGCCGTCAACGAGCTGTTCGTCGCCGACTACGCACTGTCGGCCGGCTCCGGCTCCGTCTCGCAAAAGGCGGCCGCAGCCGCGGCCAGAACCCACGGCGTCGTCGTCTCCGAAGTGCGCGGCAGCGATGCCAAGCTCGACGGCAAGACGATCCACGTCACCGGCGTCGAGGGCAACCTGAGCAGGGTCGTCGGCCTGACCTGGGCGAGCGGATCCAACGACGTTCCCGCCCGGCTCGGCAGAGACGGCGCGTTCGTCACGGACCGCTACGCCGAGGAAAACTCGCTCGAGCTCGGCTCCCAGCTGAAGGTCACGTCACCGACGGGGAAGACGCTCGCGCTGCGGGTCGAAGGGATCCTCGACGAGCCCAAGGGCGGCTCGCCGTTCGGAAACGGCGTCGCGATCTCGAAGGCAACCTTCGACAGGTCGTTCGCCACCCGGGACAACGACCTGACGCTGCTGAACATCGACGGCGGCACGAGTGAGGCCAACACGGCCGCAATCGAGCGCAGCATGGCCGCGTTCCCCGACGTCGAGGTCGACACCCGCGACGAGTTCAAGGACCGGCAGCTCGGCGGTCTCACGACGATGCTCAACATCCTCTATGTGCTGCTCGGGTTGTCCGTGATCGTCAGCCTGTTCGGCGTCATCAACACGCTCGTCCTCTCGGTCTTCGAGCGGACGCGCGAGCTCGGGATGCTCCGGGCGATCGGCATGACCCGCCGCCAGACCCGCCGGATGATCAGGCACGAGAGCATCGTCACGGCGCTCATCGGCGCAGCGCTCGGAATCGGCGTCGGCATGTTCCTCGCCGTCGTCACGACGCTCGCGCTGTCGGATTACGGCGTCGTCTTCGCAGTGCCCTACGGGACGCTGACGGTGTTCGTCGGCGTCGCGATTCTGGCCGGGATGCTCGCAGCCATCCTGCCCGCCCGCCGCGCGTCGAGGTTGAACGTGCTCGAGGCGCTGCAGTACGAGTAGCCATCGGCGATTCGAAGGACCGGTCGCAGCACCGACGCGGCCGGTCCTCGCCGAGGCTCAGCGGAGATTGTGTGCGGGAAGGAGATCCCAAGCGCCGCCGTCGCGGCAGCGGGCGCCGTTCCAGTAGCCCTGCGGAGCCCACTTGCGAACGTAGTTGCGGGCAAGTGTGCCGAGATAGTCCGCGCGGTTCGCGCTCATGCCGAGGTTGAGCCCGAAGACGGGCACGAGCTGGACGGCAAAACAGTTCGTCTGAGCTTCGTTGACGAGGCCGTAGGCATGCAGCGTCTCGTGAATCACGGTCGAGAGCGCGCCCGCGCGGCCGGCGTTCGGCTGCTTGCTCGCGAGCAGGCCCTGGACGTCAGTGCACACTCCGGGCGCAAGATGAAGCCAGCGCGGCTGCCGGCCCAGCCAGAATCCGAGCAACGTCGAGAAGCCCCGCTCGGGCTCGGCTTCCTCGGCCGCGAGGACGGACACCCAGTCGTCGCGGTTCCAGCAGGCGAAGGCGAGCTGGCGCGGCAGGCCCAGCTCCTTCATCGTCCGGTAGACGAGCCGGGTCAGGCTCGTGTGCTTGATCGAGCGCCTGCCGTTGAAGACGGTGCTGCCCGGCAAGGTCGCCGCCGACGCGACGGTCTTCGTCGAGACACCGGTGTGCGGGGGCGGCGGCTTCGGAGGAGCGGCCGGCGGCGGTGCCGCCTGCTGCACGAGCGAGAAGCTGAACGGCCCGGAGACGCGGTCCGTGGGGGACGGCTGGCCCGGATCCTGACGCCGGAACGCGAGCCACCAGTAGTAGGTCCGGCCGGGCTTCATCAGCGTCGTCGCCGCCCGGCAGACCCACTTGTACTGCTCCCCGGACGGGGCCAACATGTCGGCCGAGCAGTAGCCGACCAGGCTGCCGGCGGGGCTCCCGGATGGTGCGATCTGGGCGCTGTCCGAGACCCAGACCCCCGGAGCGCCGTCCGGTGCGTCCAGGTACACGACGAGGTCGATCGCGCTCGGTGTCTTGACGGCGCCCGTCGCGTCGACGGTGACGAAGAAGCTCTGGCCGTTCGGGGCGACCCCGTCACCGGCGCTCGCCCGGCCGGCGCCGACGAACGCGACCGAGAGCGTCGCCAGCAGGCAGGGAAGCAGTCGTCGAAGTCGTCCCCGGGTCACGCGAGACCCACGGTAGTCGCCGCCGGCCGCCTCGAACTCCCCCGAAAGGGGATGGCTCAGACGTCGAGCACGAAGTCGTACGTGGCGAGACGGCGGCCGTTCGCGACGCGCCAACGCTTGACGAGGCATTCGGTGTCGAAGATCCCGTCGCTGCGGTTGCCGGCCACACCCGGGAAGAAGAGCTGCGTCGTCAAGACCGGCTCCCGCGGGGCCTGCACCTTCACGTGGATGTGCTTCGTCCGGCCCGGGTAGAGCCCAGGGACGACGCTGAAGAGCGAGTACTGCCCCTGTGCGTTCGTGAACTGGTGCCCGCGGAAGCGGTAGCCGCGGTTGTCGTAGGCGCCGCGCGCATCGGCCTGCCAGAAGTCGATCAGCGCGTTCGGGATCGGCTTACCCGCAGTGGTGAGCACGCGACCGCTGAGCGTCAGCCGCGTCCCGGCCGCACCTGCGGGGACGATCGACCGCCGCTTGGGCGAGTCGGGCGTGAAGTACGGGCCCTCGGTCAACGCGGGCGTGGGCTCGTCGTCGGCGTCCATCACGGCGGGAGTTGCGGCCAGGGCGGAGGAAGAGAGGAGGTCGGTCTGGCCCGCGATCGCCGCGAGCGGGGGGAGGACGAGGCCGAGCTCGAGGAGCCGGCGGCGGGTGAAGTGTCTGTCGTCGTTGGTCATGGAGCCAGCGTGCCAGACCTCTCTGAGAGGCGCCTAAGATCGTCCGGAGTGTCCGCCGCGCGTCAGCCGTCACCCGTGGCGAGCTGCTCGGTCACATAGGCGGTGACGTCACCGATCTGCTTCTCCGTGAGCGTGTCCTTGAAGGCGGGCATGCCGCCGCCGCCGTTCGTGACCTGGGCGCGCACGCGCTCCGGATCGAGTGCCGCCTCGTTGCCGACGAGACTCGGGCCGCCGTTCGCGCCGCCCCCGTTGAGGCCGTGGCAGCCGGCGCAGTTGTCGCTCCACACCGATGCGCCGGCCTCCGGGTCACCGTCGCCCTCATCGGTGGGCTCGGCTGGGCTCTGGCCGGCGTGGCCGGTGCCCTCGCCCTCGTCTGCGCCGGCGGCCGCGGCCTCGTCCATCGTGCCCTCGAGCGAGAAGAGCCAGAGGTTGTCGCCGTGCTTGGTCGCGGCGAGCGCGTTCCCGCCCGCGAGGAAGGCGAGATACTGCGTGCCGTCCTGCTCGAAGACGGTGGCGGTCGTGTTCGCGCCGGCGCCGGTCTGGAAGCTCCAGAGCGGGCCCTCGCCGTTCTCGGCGTTGTACGCCTCGAGCTGGCCGCCGTTGCGTCCGACGAACACGAGGTTCCCGCGCGTCGTGACCGAGCCGGAGTAGCAGGACTCCGGCCAGCGCTTCTCCCAGACCTTCTCACCGGTCGTGACGTCGATCGCGACGAAGTGGCCCTCCTGCGCACCGAAGCCCGTCGTCGTGAAGACGCTGCCGAGGTCGGCTGTCTGGCCGCGTTTGCCCTCGGGCAGCTCCTCGTTCTTCGACGAGTAGCCGGAGACACTGCGCATCGCGCAGACGTACATCAGGCCGGTTTCCGGGTTGTAGCTCGACGGCTGCCAGTTCGTGCCGCCCTGCGGGCCTGGGACGATCGCAGTGATCGTCTCGCCGAACGGCGTGTAGATGCCGCCCTTGACGACCTTCGGCTTCGGCTGCCCGTCCTTCGCGTTCGCGTTCGCCAGCTTCTGGATCGCGGCGACGTCCTCGTCGGTCACCTCGTGCGAGAAAAGGGGCGGATAGCTCGGGATCGGCTGTGTCTTCGCGGTCGCCTGGCTGCCGAGCTGCGGCACTGCCTTCTCCTCGATCGGGAGCAGCGGCTTGCCGGTCTCGCGGTCGAGCAGGTAGACCCAGCCGGTCTTCGACGCCTCGCCGAGCCCCTTGCGCTCCTCGCCGTCGATCTCGGCGTCGAAGAGGACGATCGGGCTCGGGCTGTCGTAGTCCCAGATGTCGTGGTGCACCTGCTGGAAGTGCCAGCGGTAGTCGCCGCTCTTCGCGTCCACGGCCACGATCGAGGCGGAGAACAGGTTGTCGCCGGCGCGGCCGCTGCCGTCGAGGTCGGGCGAGGCGTTCCCGGTCGAGAAGTACATGAGGCCCAGCTCGGGATCGATCGCCGGCGTCTGCCAGACCGGCGCGCCGCCGTGCTGCCAGGAATCGTTGTTCCGCGGCCACGTGTCGTGGCCGGTCTCGCCCGGGCCGGGGACGGTGTGAAAGCGCCAGACCTCCTCGCCCGTCTTCGCGTCGTAGGCCTGGATGCGGCCGCGGATCGAGAACTCGCCGCCGGAGATGCCCGTGTAGACGAGCCCGTCGTAGTACAGCGGCGCGGCGGTGATCGTGTAGCCCTCCTGCCAGCGGCCGACCTGCGCCGACCACGCCTGCTTGCCCGTCTTCTGGTCGAGCGCCACGAGCGAGCCGTCGAGCTGGCCGAGGTAGACCTTGCCGTCTCCGAGCGCGACGCCGCGGCTGAGCCACCCGCAGCAGACGGTGCTGATCTTCTGGTCGAGCTTCGCCTGGTATTTCCAGAGCACCTTCCCGGTGTCGACGCTGACGGCGAACACGTCGTCCGCGCCGGTGGGGACGTACATCACGCCCTGGTAGACGACCGGCTGCGCCTCGGCCGAGTACTTCGCGGCCACACCCGAGCCGTCGAGGTCGGTCATCCAGACGCCCTTGAGGTCGCCGACGTTGTCGGTGTCGATCTCGTCGAGCGGCGAGTAGCGCTGGTTCATCAGCGTGCCGCCGTTCGTCAGCCACGCCTCCTTCGGCTCCTCCATCAGGTCGTCGGCCGTGAAGGCCGGCGCCGGCTCGATCTCGGGCGTCTCCGTCCCGGCGTCGGCGGCCGGCTCTACCTCTTGCGCAGGCTCGTCGCTCGCCTGCTCCTTGCCGATCACGTAGCCGACGCCGGCGGCGGGGAGCAGCAGCGCCACGAAGAGCACCCAGATGCCGGCATCCAGAAAGGCGCCGTACCACCCGCGCCTTCGACGCTCCGCCCGTGCCATGTGCGTCGTATCTCACGTCGACACGGTGCGCAAACAATGTTCGTCAGCCGGCGGCGAGCACGATCAGCGCGATCAGGCCGGCACCCGCCAGGAAGAGGCAGCCGAAGGCTGCGAACGCGGCCAGGGTGAGGAAGCCCGGCGTGAACACGCGCAGCGGCAGCGCGATCCCGGCCACGTCGCGGGCGGAGCCGATCGAGCTCCGCAGGCGCCAGAGCAGGAGCGGCGCGCTCCGCAGCCGGGCGGCGCGCGCGGCGCCGGCCACCCGCGCCAGCTCTGCGACGCGCTCCTGACCCTCGCCGGGCATCCGCCGCAAGCGGTCCGGGAGCGAGACGATCTGCAGGACACCGTGGGCGAAGAAGAGGAGGATCGCCGGCGGCGCGAGCAGGGCGACCGAGACGATCGCATCGAGCGTGTCGAAGCCGTCGCGGCGAAAGAGCAGCGCGATCGGGACGACCGCGAGAGCGGCCACGAGTGCGAGCCGCCGAAGCGTGCGGACGAAGCTCCGAGCCGCCCGGTCGAGTGTCGCGAGCTGCGCCGTCGAGATCGTGATCCGCGGCATCGCGCGGACGTTAGCGCGGCGTTAGCCGTCGATGAGCGGCTCTGGGCACGGTGAGCGCACCCAACGATCGAAGGAGGCCGGCCATGCGCATCGTCCCGCTCGTCTTCCTGCTCCTCCTCTTCCCGGGGACGGCGCTCGCCGCGCCCGCCGCCCAACGACAACCGGGCCGACGCGGCTGCCATCCCGTCGTTCCCGTACACCGTCGCAGGCACGACCGCGGAGGCGACGGTCGAGCGGCTCGACCCGCAGGTCTCGCGCTGCAGCCGCGTCGAGTCGACGAGCTGGTACAGGGTCGACACGGCGCCCGACGGCCTGATCGCGATCACGGTCAAGGGCGCCGCAGGCGTGGCGCCCGTCTTCCGCGTCTACCGGCGCGGCCCGTCGGCGATCCAGGAGATCGACTGCGGCTCCGCCGGCCCCGGCGGCAGCGCGTCCGCCTCCCTGGAGACCGTGCGCGGCTCAAACTACCTCGTCCTCGTCGGCCGCCGCCCCGGGACTCCGGACGGAGGGTTCGAGCTCTCCGCACAGCTCTTCCTGCCCCCCGCGAACGACAACCGCGGCGGCGCGCCGCTGCTGCGGCTGCCGGGCACGGTTCGCGGCTCCACGCTCGGCGCCACGGGCGACGAGGCCGATCCCGGCTGCGGGATCCGCGGCGGCACTGTCTGGTACCGGATGACGAGCGGCCGCGGAGGGCGCGTGCTGCTGCGGCTGGCCGCCCAGGGCGAGCTCGACGCCGCCGTCGTGGTGCTCGAGCGCGTTCGCTCGAGGATCCGTGGCATCGGGTGCTCGCAGACGAACGGTCAGGGCCGGGCGACGCTCGGCTTCCCAGTGCGCCGCGGCGGCACGTACCTGATCGTGGTGGGCCACGTCGCCGGGGCCGACCCGGGCACGTTCAAACTCGACTCACTGCTCAGCGAGGCGGCGGAGAGTCGCGCAGCCGGGCAGCAGCTACCACGCTCGGGCGTGCGCTCGAGCGTGCACGGTCTCACCGACGTCAACGACGTGTGGCGCGTCTCGATGCGCCCCGGTGTCACGTACAAGCTCGGGTTCTCCTCGCAGCCCTGCGCGTCCGTCACGCTCCGCTCGCGGCGCACCCTCGGCCGGGTGCTCGCGCGGCTCGGCTGCGGCGGCTACACGACGTTCACGCCCGGCCCGGACGGCAGCCTGCGGTACGTGCTCGAGGTCGTTGCGGGTGCCGATCCGGTGTCGCAGGGCTATCGGCTCCGCTTCTCGGCCGCCGGCGCGGACGACGTCGGCGTCGGAGTCGCGCTCCGAAACCGCATTCGGGCGCGTGGCGCGCTCTCTCCTGCCGGGCTCGACGTGCGCGATCTGTTCCATTTCGACGTCGAGGAGCGCGCCGACGTCCGCCTCGACCTCGCGGGCGGGCTCGTGTTCGTGCTCCTGCGCGACAACGGCGCGCGGATCGGCGAGTTCGCCCGGTTCCGGCGCCAGCTCGCGCCGGGGCGCTACGTCGTGGCCGTCTCGGCGTCGTTCGGCGGCCCGAGCGTGCGGTACGGCCTCTCGCTGCTGATCCGGGAGATCAGCTCGACCACGCTACGCCTGGCGGCGACGACCGTGGCGCCCGCAACGACCGTCGTCCTCCAGCCGCTCGTCGCGAAGGCGGCGTCAGGCGTCGTCGAGATCCAGGTCGACCGCTTCGACCCGCTCACCGGCTGGCAGTTCAACCGGCTGCTCCGCGTTGCAGTCGGCGGCAGCGTCGGGTGGCAGCCGCCGGCGGAGGGGCGGTGGCGGCTGCGTGCGTCGTTCCGCGGCACGATCGACGCCAGCCCGAGCCGGAGCGGGTTCGCGTACCTGCTCGTCGAGAGGCGCGTCTAGCCCGTCGGGGGCTGGTGCGGCGCGCGCGCGGCGATCAGCGCGGTGGGGCAGGTCCAGTAGCGAGCGTCACCGCGCATCCCGCGCCGCGTGCACGAGCCCTTGGAGAGGTCGGGGTACCCCGTCAGCTCGCCAGGGCGGCATTCGAGCCATTCCGAACCGGTGGGTGCGGGCGCGGCGACCGTCGCGCACGTGCCGAAGAGCCCCGTGCGGTCGAGCACGCGCTCGTGCTTGGCGAGGGCCAGGAGTGAAGCGATCATCGCGGCGCCGAAGACGATCCGGGACATTGGGGGGCTCCGGAGGTTGGGGGTTTCGCTGCGATCTCCGCCGCAGGAAGAGATCTCCTCGCAGCATGAGCGATCGCCGCCCGCCTGAACATCACTCGTTCGAGCCGTCTGGGAGGACCCTCGGTCGCCTCAGTCGCGGCCGCTGAGCCGCTTGGCCCAGGCCTCGCCCGCGGCGCGCCCCTCGGCCGTCGCGAGGAAGTGCTCCAGCGGGACGTGGAGGAAGGCGCCGTCGGCCTCGGCGAGCAACTCCTCGCCGTCCCGGAGCTCTGCGGAGATCTCGATCCGACGCCCGCGGTCGGCGTCGACCTTCGCCGTCACCCGCAGCGGCCGGTTGATCGGCGCCGGCCTCCGGTAGCGGATCGCGATCCTGGCCGTCACGGCCGGGAAGCGGTGCCACGTGGCGAGCAGCCCGCACGCCTCGTCGAGCGCCGCGCCGACGATCCCGCCGTGCGCGATGCCGGGTCCACCCTGGTGGTGGCTGCCGAAGGTCACGTCAGTCGCGTATGTGTCCGCCCCCTCCACGGCGGGCAGCGCCATCCGCAGCCCCAGCTCGTGGTCCCCGCAGCCGAAGCACGACGGGTCGTGATGAGGGGGGATCCGGTCTATGCCGCGAAGGGGAGCTCGATGTCCGAGACATCGAGGCCGAGGCTGGAGGCCATGCGGATCCCGTCCGTCACGTCCTCCTGCAGGCGGCGGATGTCCGTCTCGCGCATCACGCTCCCGATCCAGGCGCGCTCCTTCGGCCGCCAGAGCGCGTGCTCGACGAAGATCGGGAGCAGGCGGTTCGCCGCCTTGATCAGCCGGTCCTTCGTCTTCTTCGAGGCGGCCTCGAGCAGGATCCGCTCGTAGGCGACGCCGGAGCTGTGGTGAATGCCGTCGTCGATCGTGAGCCGGTTGCACAGGTCCTCGAGCAGCGTGCCTCGCGACGAGCGGGCGATCAGGCGGAAGCGGGGGATGATCAGCCGCTCGAAGAAGACCTGCATCTGGAAGACCTTCTCCTCGAGCGTCTCGGCGTGCAGCGTGAGCTCGACCAGCTGATCGAGGTGCGGGTCGCGCTCCGCCGTGCCGCCCGCCTCCTTCGCGAGCTTCAGCCAGGCCTCGACGTGCCTCGCCTCGTCCTGCACCATCGTCGAGTAGTAGAGCCGCGCCTCGGGATGCGGGGCCAGGTTCAGGAGCTGCCCGGCCATCATCACCGCCAGCTCGTCGGCCTGGAGCTGCTGCGTGATCACGGACCGCCATACCGCCTGTCGCCGCTCCTTGCGCTCGGGGGACGCGCCGATGCGGGTCTCCGGGATCGGCGGGATCTCGCCCCAGCGCATGTCCCGCACCTGCCATTCCTGCTTCTTCGCGAGCTCGTAGAAGCGGAGGACGCCGCGACCCTTGTTGTCCTCGGCCGCGTCGGCCTCGGCGGCACGCTCCGCGTCGATCAGCGGCTGAAAGGTCGGATCGGCGTTGATCGGCTGCTCGACGGGCTCCTCGATCATGGCAGGAAGCTTATCGCCGTTCAGCGGAGGCCCCCGCGCTCGTGGTGGGCCTGGAAGAAGTTTTCCGAGCCCGCCGTCGCCATCGCCGAGGAGGCCGAGATCTCGAGCGCGAGCGCCGCTGCGGCGACGATCTGGGCGAAACGGTGCACCTTGCCGCTGCCGGCGCAGTCCAGCAGCGCGAGCCAGTCCCGCGCGTAGGGGAGGGTGGTGCCGCCGCCGACCGTTCCGACCTCGAGCCCGGGAAAGCGGATCGCCGCGTGGAGGGCGCCGTCCTCGGTCCGGTGGGCGGTCCCGTGGGCCATCGAGCTCGTCCC
>Ga0126307_10004140_pt1 | contig 10023 bp, 10 predicted proteins | sample Plot28_FD_89955 | JGI IMG/M metagenome (GOLD analysis project Ga0126307, IMG submission 89955) | Serpentine soil microbial communities from UC McLaughlin Reserve, CA, USA - Plot28 | ecosystem: Environmental > Terrestrial > Soil > Grasslands | place: USA: UC McLaughlin Reserve, Lake County...
CCGAACAGCTCGTCGATCTCCTCGTCCTTCGAGGTCAGGAAGATGACCGGCAGGTCGGATTTCTGGCGCAGGCGCCGCAGAAGCTCCATGCCGTCCATGCGCGGCATCTTGATGTCGAAGATGGCGAGGTCGGGCGGCGAGTGGCGCAGGCCGTCGAGCGCGGAGGCGCCGTCGGTGTAGGTCTGGATGCGGTAACCTTCCGCCTCGAGAGCGATCGAGACCGAGGTCAGGATGTTGCGATCGTCGTCGACGAGGGCGATGGTGGGCATGAAACACGATCCCTTGCGGACGCCGCAGTTGCGTCAGGCTGGGGCTCCAGGCCAACAGCCTAGCTGAGCTGGAGCGTTGTTGGGCTCTAACGGTTTGGCCTAATTAAGGCTTTTGAGCCCCGCCCGCCACCTCTGGGGCTCAGTCAAAGCACGAGACGGACGCCGCATGGAAGACGCAGCTCGCCCCTCCCCCGAGTTCGACGCCGTCGGCATCGCCAAGGAACTCCTGCGCGGCATCCGGGCGGGCGCGCTTGCGACCATCGACCGCGCGGGCGGCTTTCCGTTCGCCTCGCTCGTCACCGTCGCGACCGATCACGACGGCTCCCCGCTCCTGCTCATGTCGAGGCTTTCGGCTCACACCCAAAATCTCGAGCAGGATCAGCGGGCGTCCATCCTCCTCGCGCAGGGCGGCAAGGGCGATCCGCTCGCCCATCCCCGCCTGACGGTGATCGGCCGCGCGTCGCGGAGCACCGACGATCACGTCCGGCGCCGCTTCCTCGCTCGCCATCCCAAGGCCCAGCTCTATGCCGGCTTCGGCGACTTCTCCTTTTGGCGACTCGAGATCGCGGCCGCCCACCTCAACGGCGGCTTCGCCCGCGCGATGGACCTGACGGCGGACCAGGTGCGGACGGACCTCTCGGGCGCCGAGGAGCTCGTCGCGGTCGAGGCGAGCGCGGTCGAGCATATGAACGCCGATCACCGGGAGGCTCTCGCGCTTTATGCCGTCAAGCTCGCCGACGCGCCGAAAGCGGAGTGGCGGGCGACCGGCCTCGACCCGGAAGGCATCGATCTTGCGGCCGGCGACCGCACGGTGAGGGTGCGGTTCGATCGGCGCGTCACCGGCGCGGGGCAGTTGCGCAAGGTGCTGAAGGAAATGGCGGACAGGGCGCGCGCCCAGGCCGTTTGAACCGAAGCTTGGCCATGCGCGTTCACCTCAGCCCGGCGATTGTGCTTAATCGCGCAAAGCCTGGCACTATTCGACCGTTTCGAAGCTTGAGCGGCGGGGCTGGAACGTCTATCGAGCGCTGCCAATGAAAGCCGGCGGCCCGCCTTCGTGGCCGCGGCGCCGGAAGCGAGCCCGGCGAGCGGCTTGAGGAGGATGGTGCCCCGTGGAGAATTTCGGCGTTTACAACAGCGCGCACGGCGCTGACAGGTTCGGCTTCGGCAACCTCAAACGCCTGTTCTGGAATCTCGAAGCGCCGGCCCTCTACGAGCACGCCTTGGCGAACCGGGAAGCGCAGCTGATCCAGGGTGGGGCGCTCGCCGCCGACACCGGCGTCCACACCGGGCGCTCCCCACGCGACAAATTCGTGGTGCGCGACGCCAAGAGCGAGAACGAGGTCTGGTGGGACAATAACGCCGCGATCACGTCCGAGCAGTTCGAGGTGTTGCTAGCCGATTTCCGGAAAGCCGCCGACGGCAAGGACCTATTCGTCCAGGACCTCTATGGCGGCGCCGACCCGGCAACCCGCGTCAGGGCGCGGGTGTTCACCGAATACGCCTGGCATTCGCTCTTCATCCGCAACCTCCTGCGCCGGCCGGGTTACGAGGAGCTTGCCGCTTACGTGCCGGATCTCACCATCGTCGACCTGCCCTCCTTCAAGGCGGATCCCGCCCGCCATGGCACCCGCGGCGAGACGGTGATCGCGGTCGATTTCACCCGCAAGATCGTGCTCATCGGCAACTCATCCTACGCCGGCGAGATGAAGAAGTCGGTTTTCACCTATCTCAACTACATCCTGCCCAAGATGGGCATCATGCCGATGCACTGCTCCGCGAATGTCGGCCACGGCGGGGATTCGGCGATCTTCTTCGGCCTTTCCGGCACGGGGAAGACGACGCTGTCGAGCGACCCGAACCGCATCCTCATCGGCGACGACGAGCATGGCTGGGGGCCGAACGGCATCTTCAACTTCGAGGGCGGCTGCTACGCCAAGACCATCCGCCTCTCGCGCGACGCCGAGCCCGAGATCTACGCCACGACCGAGCGTTTCGGCACGGTGCTCGAGAACGTCGTCTTCGACCCGACGACGCGCATCCCGGACTTCGACGACGCCTCGAAAACCGAGAATTCGCGCTGCGCCTACCCGATCGACTTCATCCCGAACGCCTCGGCGAGCGGCCGCGCCGGCCACCCGCGCAACATCGTGATGCTGACGGCGGACGCCTTCGGCGTGCTGCCGCCGATCGCGAAGCTCACCGGCGCCGAGGCGATGTACCATTTCATCTCGGGCTACACGGCGAAGGTCGCCGGCACCGAGAAGGGGCTGAAGGGGCCGGAGGCGACCTTCTCGACCTGCTTCGGTGCGCCTTTCATGCCGCGCCACCCTTCCGTCTACGGCAATCTCCTGCGCGACCTCATCGCCCGCCACCACGTCGATTGCTGGCTCGTCAACACCGGCTGGACCGGCGGCGGCGTCGGCACCGGCCGGCGCATGCCGATCCGCGTCACGCGCCGGCTTCTGACTGCGGCCCTCGACGGCTCGCTCTCCCGCGCGGACTTCCGCCGCGACCCGTATTTCGGCTTCGCGGTGCCGACCTCCGTCCCCGGGGTCGAGCCGCATATCCTCTATCCGGTCAAGACCTGGCAAGACAAAGCCGCCTTCGCCGAGACGGCGAAGCGCCTCGTCAAGATGTTCGACCAGAACTTCAAGCGCTTCGAGGCCCATGTCGACGCCGATGTGAGGGCGGCGGCGCCGCAGATGTCCATCGCTGCGTGAGCCCGCATCGTCATCCTCGGGCGGAGCGCGACGCGCGGAGACCCGAGGACGCCAGGCCACGAATAACGCCCTCTTCTGCACGAGATCCCGGATCGCCGCTGACGCGGCCTCCGGGATGACGAGCCTCTTGCGATGGATATCCTGGTCGTCGGAGCGGGCGTCGTCGGGCTCGCCTGCGCGCGGGCGCTCGCGCTGCAGGGCCACTCGGTGGTGGTCGCGGAGAAGACGGCCGGGATCGGCAATGGGGTGTCCTCGCGCAACAGCGAGGTGATCCACGCCGGCATGTACTACCCGACCGGCTCGGTCCGCGCCCGCCACTGCGTCGCCGGGCGGCTCATGCTCTACGAGTACTGCGTGAGCCACGGCGTGCCGCACCGGAGATGCGGCAAGCTCATCGTGGCGACGAACGATCTCGAGCGGGCGAAGGTCGAAGGAGTCTACAGCCAAGGCGTCGCGAACGGCGTCGAAGGGCTGGTGCTGATCGAGGGCGCGGTCGCGCGGGAGATGGAGCCGAACCTCGCCGGGGTCGCCGCGCTGCACTCGCCCGAGACCGGCATCATCGACAGCCATGCGCTCATGCTGGCGCTCCAAGGCGACCTCGAGGACAGCGGCGGCGTGATCGCCTTCAACACCGAGGTCCAGCGCATCGCGCGTGCCGGGAGCGGCTGGAAGGTGAGCTTCGGCGGCGCCGAGAGCGGCACGATGGCGTTCGATGCGGTCGTCAACAATGCGAGCCTTGGCGCGCAGGCGCTCGCCCGGGCAACCGAGGGCTATCCCCCGGAGCGCGTGCCGAGGCTCGTGCTCGCCAAGGGCAATTATTTCGGCTGCCTTGGAAAGCCGGCCTTCTCGCGCCTGATCTATCCGGCGCCCGTGGAAGGCGGCCTCGGCACGCACCTCACCCTCGATCTTGCCGGCCGCATGCGCTTCGGCCCGGACGTCGAATGGATCGAGGAGGAGGACTACGAAGTCGATCCGAGCCGGGCCGCGCTCTTCTACGCCTCGATCCGGCGCTATTGGCCGGGCCTGCCCGACGGGGCGCTCACGCCCGATTATTGCGGCATCCGCCCGAAGCTCACCGGCCCCGGCGAGCCGCCGGCCGATTTCATCATCGACGGGCCGGCGGAGCACGGGCTGCCCGGCATCGTCCACCTCTTCGGCATCGAATCGCCGGGGCTCACCTGCGCGCTGTCGATCGCGGAGGACGTGGCGGGGCGGCTCGAGGCCTAGCTTAGCCGGTATTCCCACACGTCGGCTTCGGCCAATCGTTCCTAGCGCTCGGCAGCTTGCGCGTTCAGCTGAGCAAGGACTCAGGAGCCTCTATGAGATCGCCGTATCCGGCTTCGATCGCCTTCCGGGCGAAGCCGCCATCGAAGGTGTAGAGTGGAATGTGGCGCCGCTCGGCTAACGCGAGATACAGGCCGTCATAGGCGGACACGTGATGGCGCGCGGCGAACTCAAAGGCGCGCCGGGCCAGCGGTGGGGAGGGCGTGGTTGAAACGATGCCCGCCAAGGCCGCGCAGGCCTGCGCCCCGACGTTCTCCGTCGTCTCGCCTCGCCAGACTTTCTTCGCCGCGACGCTCGCGACCTCGGCGTGCAAGTGGTCCGGAGCGATCAGGCGCGGTGTTTCGAGGAGAAAGCGCCGCGCTTCAGCCGTGAAAGTCTTCGAGGAAGAAAAGCTGCAGCGATCACTGATGCATCGACAACGCGCTCACCGCGCATCGCGATCCTCTCGAATGAGCGTCACGCTGCTGGTTCCGCTCCGGGGCGCGTTCTCCGCAAACCAATCCAGCAATTGGCGCCGTCGCGCCATCGCAGCCCGATTGAGAAGCTCCGCCATCGCGCGCCCGAGGTCACCGCCAGACTCTTCTGCAGCGTCCTCGGCCATGCGGAGCGCACTCGGCGTGAGATGGTCGCGGGATACGATAATTTTCTCGTCGATCTCCGATCCTGATGCTGACTGTGCGTCTCCGTGTTCGCCCACCACTGGCGCCAGGAGTCACCATAAGCGGTCGGGGGAAGTTCGGACGCTGTCAACAGAAAAGTTACGGTGCGAACCTTTTTGGTCGGGCGAGGTGGCGGGGAGCCCTCCAATCAGAGCCAGCGGCTTGGCTCACCGGAAGAACACGAACGTCGCCAGCACGAACACCGGGATCAGCACCGCGCCCGACCACAGCATGTAGCCGAAGAAGCTCGGCATGCGGACGCCCTCGTCCTTGGCGATGGCGTAGACCATGAAGTTCGGGGCGTTGCCGCTGTAGGAGTTCGCGCCCATGAACACCGCGCCGCAGGAGATGGCCGCAAGAGTGAGCGCGCCCGTGGTCATGAGCGTCTTCGGGTCGCCGCCGGCGAGTTCGAAGAAGACAAGGTAGGTCGGGGCGTTGTCGAGAAAGGACGAGAGCCCGCCTGAAAGCCAGAAATAGGCGGCGTTGTTCGGCGAGCCGTCCGGGTTCGACACGAGGGCGACGAGCGGCGCGAAGGCTCCGCTCGAGCCGGCGCGCAGCATCGCGAGCACCGGCACGATGCACACAAAGATGCCGGCGAAGAGCTTGGCGACCTCCTGGATCGGCCCCCAGGAGAAGCCGTTAGCCTCCCGGTCCGCCGGCGCGGTCAGGGCGAGGGACGCGAAGGCGGCGGCGATGAAGATGATGTCGCGGATGACGTTCTGGAGCTCGATCGCCGCGCCTCCGACCTCGAAGCTGATGCCCGGCTTCCACGACGCGCTCATCAGGATCGCGGCGATGACGGCGCCGATGAGGGCAAAGTTGACGAGGCCGACCACGCGCAGGCGGGAATCCGGGGTGGGATCGGGCAGCGGCTTGAAGAACTCCGTCTCGCGCTTGTAGAGCGCCGCATCGATGACGAGGAACAGCCCGAACACCATGCCGGCGACGAACAGGGTCTCGGTGAACAGGTGCGTGGTCGTCCAGAAGAAATCGACCCCGCGCAGGAAGCCGAGGAAGAGCGGCGGGTCGCCGAGCGGCGTCAGCGAGCCGCCGATGTTCGAGACGAGGAAGATGAAGAAGACGACGACGTGCACGTTGTAGCGCCGGTTGTCGTTCGCCCGCAGGATGGGGCGGATCATCACCATCGAGGCGCCGGTCGTGCCGATGAGGCTCGCGAGCGCGGTGCCGATGAGAAGCAGCACCCCGTTGGTGAGCGGGTCGCCGTGCAGGTTGCCCTTGATCCGGATCCCGCCCGCGATGGTGAAGAGCGCGAAGAGAAGCAGGATGAACGGGATGTAGTCGAGGAGCGCCACGTGGAGCACGGCGCCGGTCGCGATGGGCAGCCCCGCGAAGACGGCGAGCGGCACGATCGTGAGTGCCGCCCAGACCGCCGAGATCTTGCCGATATGGCGCTCCCAGAAATGGCTCGCGAAGAGCGGGAAGAGCGCGATCGAGAGCAGTATCCCGACGAAGGGCAGCGCCCAAGCCACGCTGAGCGTCCGCCCGTCGAGCTCGGCCGCCCACGCCGCGCCCGGCGTGAGCGCGAGGGCGGCGCCAAACGCCAAGGCGCGAGAGGTCAACGGAGGGTTCTCCGGCGGACGGCGGCTTTCACTTCGCCGCCGTCACCATGATCTCGACCGTGTATTGCGGCGCGGCGAGCTTCGCCTCGACGGTCGCGCGGGCCGGCGTGTTGCCGGGCGAAACCCAAGCGTCCCAAACCGCGTTCATCTCGTTGAAGGTCGCGATGTCCGAGAGCCAGATGTTCGCGGTGATGAGCTTCGACTTGTCGGTGCCGGCCTGCTTGAGGAGGCCGTCGATGATCGAGAGGATGTCCTTCGTCTGCTCGGTCACGCTCTTGCCGGCGGCGTTCCGCGCCACCTGCCCGGCGAGATAGACCGTATTGCCATGCACCACCGCCCCGCTCATCCGAGGGCCGGGCTCGATCCGCTGAACAGTCATGACGCCTCCCATTTTGAAGCTGCGTTGTGACGGCTCGAAGCGGCGCCGTAAAGAGGGCGGCGCCTATCGCGCGCCCACGATCCGCCACACCGCCACGGCGGCGGCGAGGTCCGCGATCGCCGTGCCGACGGATTTGTAGAGGGTGATCTCGTCGGCGCGCGTTCGGCCGGGAGCCCTGCCGCGGCAGAGGTCGAAGAGGTCGCCCTTGATCTGCTCCTCGCCGATCGCGCCGCTCTTCAGCCCGAGCGCGACGTCGCCGCCCTCGCTGCGGGCCGCCGCCGTATCGATATGGACCGAGGCGCGCGCGAGCGCCGCGTCGTCCGCTTCGCGCATCTTCATATTGAAGGCGCCCACGAGGTCGAGATGGCTGCCTGGCTTGAGCCATGCGCCGCGCACGATGGGGGCGGTCGAGAGCGTGGCGCACGAGATGATATCGGCGCCGCGAACCGCCGGCTCGAGGTCCTCGACCGCCTCGGCCGGCAGGCCCTCGCGGCGCAACTCGGCGGCAAGCGCCCGCGCCTTGTCCGGACGGTGGTTCCACAGCTTCACTTCGCGGATCGGCCGCACGCTCATATGCGCCCGGATCAAGAACGGCGCGAGGGCGCCCGCGCCGACCATCGCCATCCGCTTTGCGTCCTCGCGAGCGAGATGGCGCGCGGCGAGCGCGGACGCGGCGGCCGTGCGCCATACGGTGAGGCGGGTTCCGTCGAGCGCGGCAACCGGTTCGCCGGTCTCGCCCTCCATCAGGAGATAGGTGCCGAACACGCTCGGCAGCGACCGCGCAGCATTGTCGGGGAATACGGAGACGACCTTCACGCCGACATAGCCGTTCCCGCTCGCCGCGCCCGTCCACGCGGGCATCAGGAGGAGCGTCCCCGGGCTTCCCGCGCGCTCGATCTCGTGATGGTGGCGCACCGGCACGACGATATCGCCGCGGAACGCTTCATCGAGCGCCTCGATCAAGATCGGGAAGCTGAGCGCGCCGTCGATCTCGGCCGCGGTGACGACGCGCATCGGAGGGCGCTTACAGCCGCGAGGGCTCCGAGGCGAGGGCCGGCACTTGGGTCGATCCCGGATGGGCGCGCAGGCGTTCGCGCTCGTCGCGCAGGCGGCGGGCCTCCCGCCGGTAGCGGCGCTCGAGCCGGCGATGCTTGGACTGGGCGAGCCAGGACGCGACGCCTCCGATCAGCACGCCCAGCATCACCGCGGCGAAAATGACGCCGAAAAGCGGCAGGGTCGTGCTGAGCACCGGCGCCGGCCGCGAGAAGGGATCGAAGGACACGGTCACGGGCGCGCGGTTCGCCACCGCGAACAGCACCACCAGGATCGCGACCGGGAGCAGGATGAGCGCCTTGAGGAATCGCTTCATCCCGTTCTCGCCGCTTTCGCTTCGCCCTTCGGCTTCGCCTCGTTGAGGCGCGCCCGCATCTCCTTGCCCGTCTTGAAGACCGGGATCACCTTCTCCGAGACCGGGACGGTCTCCCCGGTGCGCGGGTTGCGGCCGGTGCGGGCATCGCGCTTCTTGACCGAGAAGGCGCCAAACCCCCGCAATTCCACGCGGTCGCCGCGAGCGAGCGCATCCGCGATCGTGTTGAGGATGGCGTTCACGATGTTCTCGACGTCCCGCTGGTACAAATGCGGGTTCTGCTCGGAGATCTTCAAAACGAGTTCGGATTTGATCATGGGGTCAGCTAGAGGCTTGAACTAACGTCATTATTTGTCGGAGGCAGGGTGCCAAAGGGCCAGAAGCCCGTCAAGGCTCGCAGCCTCCGCGGAAGCCGCCACGCGGCGAAGCCCCCCCGCCAGATCGCCGAAGCCGAGCGCGTCGGCGCCGAGGCTGGCCGCGGTCCAGAGATTCAAATCGCGCGAGCTGCGCGGTTTCCAGTCCCGCACCGGAAGGTCCTTCGCCACGTTCTTCTCGCGCTCGAGCCAGGCGACCGCATCGCGCTCGCCGCCGACCGCGTCGACGAGCTTGAGCGGCACGCTCTGGCGGCCGTTGAAGATGCGGCCGGTCGACACCGTCCCGAGCTCCGCGTCCCCGAGCTTGCGACGTTCCGCCACGATGCGCTTGAACCAGTCATAGGTGTCGGAGACGACCTGGCGCAGGGCCTCGCGGGCTTCGGGGCTCGTCGGATGGAACGGGCTCGGCTCGGCCTTGAGGGGCGCCGACTTGATCTCCTCGACCTGCACGCCGACGCTCGACAGCAGCTTCGACAGGTCCGGGTATTGGAAGATCACTCCGACGGAGCCGACGAGCGATGTCTCGCGCGCGACGATGTGGTCGGCCGCGAGCGCCGCGATGTAGCCGCCGGATGCCGCCGTGCCGTTCACGAAAGCGACGAGCGGCTTCTTCCCGCTAAGTTGGCGAATGCCGCGATAGAGCTCCTCGGCTCCGGTCGTCGTCCCGCCGGGGCTGTTGATCGAGACCACTACGCCCGAAACGTTGCCCGCTTCGGCGACGCGCCGGAAAAGATCGCTCATGCGCCGCTGGTCGCCGGTGATGAAGCCCTCGATCGAGACGCGGGCGATCTGCGTCTGCGCCGCCCGGAACGGCGCCCGCCCGGCGGCGACCGCGCCGATCGCGACGACGGCCACGATCGCGCCGAGGATGCCGAGCACCCGCCAGAATGCGAGCTTGCGGCGCAGCCGGCGGCGGTCGGCGATGAGCTCGGGATCAATGGCCATGGAGGTTCCTCATCCTGTCCGCCCCGCCGCGGGGCCGGCACAGTACCCTTCGGCAAAGGCGCGGGGCAAGCGCGGCAGGCTCCGACCGTTACGGCAAAAACCCGCGCGAGGGTTCGCGCGGGTTTCGCTCAAGCACGTCTGGATTCCTGGCTCTCCCCCCGGATCGCGCCTAGCGGCGCGTCCGGGATGACCTCGGCTTGGCCGAGGTCACTTCTTCTCGGGCGTCTTCGCCTTGAGCGCGGCGCCGAGGATGTCGCCGAGGGAGGCGCCGGAATCGGTCGAGCCGTATTGCGCGATCGCCTCCTTCTCCTCGGCCATCTCGAGGGCCTTGATCGACAGCGAGACGCGGCGCGCCTTGCGGTCGAACTGCGTCACGCGGGCGTCGACCTTCTCGCCGGCGGCGAAGCGCTCGGGGCGCTGGTCGGCGCGGTCGCGGGCGAGCTCGGC
>Ga0126307_10004142_pt1 | contig 10022 bp, 10 predicted proteins | sample Plot28_FD_89955 | JGI IMG/M metagenome (GOLD analysis project Ga0126307, IMG submission 89955) | Serpentine soil microbial communities from UC McLaughlin Reserve, CA, USA - Plot28 | ecosystem: Environmental > Terrestrial > Soil > Grasslands | place: USA: UC McLaughlin Reserve, Lake County...
GCCCAGAACGTCACGCCCTCGCCGTACGGGAGCGATCGCCCCTGGCGCCAGTAGATCAGCTCGTCGTCCGCCTCCACCGCGCGCGAGAGCTCGAACACGAGTCGTGACTTGCCGATCCCTGGCACGCCGACGAGCGTCACGAGCTGGGAAGCGCGCTCGCGGCGCGCTCGGGCGAGCGCGTCCGTCAGGAGGTCGAGCTCCTCCGAGCGTCCCACGAGCTGTGCGCCGCCTCGCTGTTCGACGTCGACGCCGAAGCGCCAGCGCGGCTGCACCGCTTCCCAGACGGCCACGGGCTCGGCCTTGCCCTTCGCCTGCACCGACTCGGCCTCGCGGTACTCGATCGCAGGCGCTGTCGCCCGATAGGTCGTCGCGTCCACGAGGATCCCGTTCGTCGGCGCGGCCGACTGGAGGCGCGACGCGGTGTTGACGACGTCGCCGGACGCCATGCCCTCTCCCTCCGCCGGCCGCGCCCCGAGTGAGACGAGCGCCTCGCCGGTCGTGACGGCGATCCGCACCTGGAGGCCGTCGTCCTGCGCGATGCGGTCGCGGATCGTCAGGGCGGCGCGTACGGCCCGCTCTGGATCGTCCTCGTGCGCGACCGGCGCGCCGAAGAGCGCCATCACGGCGTCGCCGATGAACTTCTCCACCGTTCCGCCGTAGCGCTCGATCTCGGCTTTCACTCGCGCCCAGTACGGAGCCTGCAGGGCGCGTACCTCCTCGGGATCGAGCCGCTCCGCCTTCGACGTAAACCCGACGAGGTCGGCGAAGAGGACGGTCACGCGCTTGCGCTCCTCTCGCGCCGGCTCGGCTGCGACCAGAGCCGCCCCGCACGCGAGGCAGAACCGGGCTCGTTCCGGGTTGTCCTCGCCGCACTGCGGGCAGGCGGGCATGGGCGCAGTCTAGGACGGTGCTAGTCGAGGATGTTGACCGCGCGGGCGGCAACGAGCAGGATCGCGAGCGACGAGACAGTGGACTCGATGAACATGAGCAGCTTGGCGCGAGTTGTCAGCGGCATTGCGTCGGTGGGGCTGAAGGCGATCGAGTTGGTGAACGACACGTAGAAGTAGTCGAAGAAGTGGGACTCCCAGCTCGTGTCCTCCTGCTTCGAGGGCCATTGGAACATCTCCTCCTCGATCCGATCGATCTGCCAGAAGGCGAGGCAGAACGTGACCACGTCGGTTGCCCAGACGGTGACTCCCTTCAGCAGAAGCTGCTTGCCGTCGCGCTCGTGCCCTTCGAGGATCGACCCGATCAGCATCACGAGGGCCGCGAGGTTCAGGAAGAAGATGATCCCGACCAGCCTCAGCTCGGCGGGATCCTTGCCGCGCAGAAGCATCACGATGAGAAGCACCTCGGGGACGATCAGCGCGAACCAGCACCACCAGGGAAGCACCCAGAGCTCCCACCCCTCGCTGCGGCTGGCCAACGCGAGCAGGAGCTGCAAGGCGGCAACGCCCAGCACGATCGGCGCGGCCTCGTAGCGGGCTTCGTCCTTCTCAATAACGGTCGAGTTCGCGGAGTCGCTCATCGCTTATTCCGAAATGGTGCGCGACCTCGTGGACGACAACCCTGCGCACCTGGCGGCGCAGCAGCTCCTCGTCATGCCCGAAGTGCCGCTCGAGCGGCCCCTGATAGATGGTGATCTTGTCGGGCGGCACAGCGCCGTACCACGACGACCGGCGCGTGAGCGGCACGCCGGAGTACAGGCCGAGGAGCGGCAGCCCGGGAGGCGGCTCGTCCTCGACGACGACCGCGACGTTCGACATCAGGTCGGCGATGTCGTCCGGTAACGAATCGAGCGCTTCGGAGACGAGATGGTCGAAATCTTCAGGCACCGGCAGATTCTGCTTGCAGAGTTCCCCCCGACCTGTTAAGAACGCCACACCTAGAAAGAGGAGGATTGTGATGACGGAAGTACTGGCCACCGGCCTGGACGAGCTGCGCGCAGCCGTCAGGGGCGCCGTGATAACGCGCGAAGACGCCGAGTACGACGCGGCCCGCGCCCTGTACAACGCGATGATCGACAAGCGCCCCGAGCTGATCGTGCGCTGCGTCGACGTCGCCGACGTGATCGCCGCCGTCAACTACGGCCGCGAGAGCGGCCTCGACACTGCAATCAGATGCGGCGGGCACAACGGCCCGGGCCTGGGAAGCGTCGACGACGGCCTCGTCATCGATCTGTCGGGCCTGACGGGCGTGCGCGTCGATCCCTATGCGGGCACCGCGGAAGTGGCGGGCGGATCCGTGATGGGGGACATCGACCACGCGACGCATCCGTTCGGGATGGCCACGCCGAGCGGGATCATCTCCACGACCGGCGTCGGCATCATCCTGGGCGGCGGCATCGGCCATCTGAGCCGGAAGTACGGGCTCTCGATCGACAACATCCTCGGCGCCGACGTTGTGCTGGCGGACGGGAGCCTCGTCCGCGCGGACGAGAATCAGAACGAGGACCTGTACTGGGCGCTGCGCGGCGGCGGCGGCAACTTCGGCGTCGTCACCTCGCTGACGATGAAGCTCAATCCCGTGAGCATGGTCGCGGCCGGCCCGATCCTGTGGCCGCTCGAGCGCTCCGCGGACGTCCTGAGCTGGTACCGCGAGTTCATCCTCGACGCGCCGGAAGATCTGAACGGCTTCTTCGCGTTCCTGACCGTTCCGCCGGGGCCTCCGTTCCCGGAGGAGCTGCACCTGCAGAAGATGTGCGGCGTCGTCTGGTGCTGGACGGGCGATCCGGCCGACGCGGACGACGCGCTCGCCGAGGCGCGGGCCCAGCCGGGCATCGCGCTCGACGGCGTGCAGCCGATGCCGTTCCCGGTGTTGCAGAGCGCGTTCGACGAGCTTTATCCGCACGGCGACCAGTGGTACTGGCGTGCCGACTTCGTCGAGGAGATCCCGGACGAGGCGGTCGCGAAGCACGTCGAGTTCGGCCAGAAGCTGCCGACCTGGAAGTCGACCATGCACCTGTATCCGATCAACGGCGCCGTGCAGCGCGTCGGCCCGACGGACACGCCCTGGGGCTACCGCAACGCCAACTGGGGGATGGTCATGGTCGGTGTCGACGCCGATCCGGCGAACGCCGACGCGTGCCGGTCGTGGAGCGTCGACTACCACGAGGCGCTCCACCCGTACTCGTCGGGCGGCGCCTACGTGAACATGATGATGGAGGAGGGACAGGATCGGGTCGAGGCGTCGTACGGCGAGAACTACGCGCGGCTGGCGCAGATCAAGGCGAAATACGACCCGGACAACTTCTTCCACGTCAACCAGAACATTCGCCCTGCCGGGTAGCAACGATTCGGAGCTCTCGCGGGATTCGCATCCCGCGGGAGCTCCATCTATCCTGTGCGCGTGATTCGCCGGCTGCTGACAGCGGTCGCCGCTGCACTCTTTCTCGCGCCGACCGCGCTCGCGGACCCGGTTGCCCAGATCATCACCTCGAAGGGGAAGGTCATCGCGTCGGCGAATGCGGGCCGGTTCGACTTTCCGCGCAAGAGCGGAAGCCTGCTGCACATCGAGTCGTCCTCCGCCACCTCGCGCGGCGTGCAGCTCGACGACGTCCTGATGCTGGGGGGGCGAATCCGGGCCGATCGCATCTTCCTGCCTGCCAAGGGGACGCGGGCGCAGGTGAAGGGGCTCTACGTGGACGGCCGCATCGTCAGAGCGCGCGTCAACAAGCTCATCCCGCTGACGGCGTCCGACTATCTCATCACGTCGCAGGCAGCCGTGGGGCCCAAGCGGCGGGTCGGCGTCGTCGGCCTCCGCGTGTCGTTCGGCCAGCCGGCCTTCGGGCTCCCCGCGGGGACGCAGTTCCTCGTCGGAATCCCGGCGCGGCCGGAGGCGAAGAAGGAGACGGCCCAGCCCGTCAGCCGCATCGCGCGGCAGAAGCCGGACCCGCTCGTCGTGCTCGGCTTCGGCGGCCTCGCCTCGCTCGCGAAGTTCAAGCCGCCGGATCTCATGCCCGGCGGGACGATCGGACAGCGGGCGGTCGCGATCGCCGAGCGCTACCTCGGCATCCCGTACGTCTACGCCGGGGCCGATCCGATCACCGGCTTCGACTGCTCGGGCCTCACGATGTACGTGTACGAGCAGCTCGGCATCCACCTGCTGCACTGGACGGGCTACCAAATCCACGAAGGAAAGCCGGTTCCGCGCTGGGCGCTGGCCCCGGGTGACCTCGTGTTCTTCTACGACGAGGGCGGTGTTCCCGGCCACGAGGGGATCTACATCGGCAACAACCAGTTCATCCACGCGCCGCACACGGGCGACGTGGTGAAGATCTCGACGCTCGACGCCCACTACGCCGGCGTCTACGTCGGCGCCGTCCGCCCGTACTAGCCGGCGATTGGTCTGACCCGACGTAGTTCTCGGGGTACCAACAGGCGCCGGCGTCGGTACGGGATGCGGACGTAGTGCTTCGCGATCGCGGGTCGCGCGCGAGCAGGACCAGTGCAATTGCTGCGAACTGAGACTTATGGATGAGCCGCGTCCACCCAGTGGGGCCCGCCCCAGGTGAGGTCGTACGGGTAGTCGTGGATGACGTGCGCCCAGATCGTCCAGGCCACCCACCGGCAGCAGCCGTAGAAGAACGCCGCGCGGTAGAGCGCGAGGAGACCGGTCAAGCCGATGTACTTGTGCACCCATCCCCAGAAGCGGTGGTCGGCCTTGTAGACGATCTTGGTGAAGTACTCGGTGGTCAGCACGCGCCAGCTGTAGAGCCCGTAGAGGATCCAGAAGAGGTCCCACATGCACCCGAGGCCGCTGAAGTACGCGGCCGCATCGGTGTACCGGCCTGTGTGGCCGGCATACGCCCACGCACCGAGCGCGAAGTGATGCGTCCACGGGAAGAGCAGCATCGTCCCGACCGTGTCGCCGACGTCGGTGAGCGCGTGTGCCCATTGCCCGATCATGAGGCTGAGGCCCCAGAGCTTGCTCCCGAAGACCTTCCAGATGATCAGGCCGACGACGACGCCGAACAGGAGGGAATGGGTGAAGCCCGCACCAGGCCAGCCGCGGTGGAACTCCACGGGGTTGGAGGCCTTGGCGTGCCACCCGAAGATGCCGACGCCGTAGACGAACCACTTCGTAAAGAGATCGGGCGCGTACGACCCGATCAGCAGCGGGACGAACGCCATCTTGAGCCCCAGGTGCTTCTGGAACGCGTAGGGCTCGAGGTCGTGGGCAGCCCAGCTCACCGCGACAGGAGCCTCCGCAGCCCCGCAGGTATCAGCCAAACCGCGATCAGCAGGTAGCCGATCGCCACGACGAGCGACAACATGAAGTCCGTGTACGCGACACCGGTCGCGATGTAGACGACCGCCGCGATCGCGTAGATCACGAGCGTCTGCAGACGCCCGCTGCGGATCAAGGCAGCGCGCTGAGGATGACTTCGAACGCCTCCAAGGCTCCCTTCTTGCCAAGGAGGGCGTTCAGCGAAACCGGCGCGGGTGTCGTCCTGAGGGATACGCCCTGTCCCGTCTCTGCGCTGGCGAGGGTCGTCTTGACCATGCCGGCGCCCGCGAGGTCCGGCCCCGCGAGCTCGATGTCGGCGCCGGCCGCGACGTTCACGGTTAGTTTCCGGTTCAGCTTCTTGAAGACGAGGTCGCCGGGCCAGGCGTGGATCGTGCCGACGGAGATCGTGAGCGTCGTCGCAGTCGTGGAGACGACGTCGCCCTCGACGGTGATCGTGAAGTCGGAGCCGGGCATCACGGCGAACATGAGTCGCTGGGACTTGTTCAGGTACGGATACGGGTTGACCGGGCCGTTCAGGTGCACCTCGAAGTGGACGTGCGGCTGCGTGCCGTTTGCGACGCCCGAGTCGCCGACGTAGCCGACGATCTGTCCCGCCTTCACCTTCTGCCCGTTCTTCAGGCCCGTCGCGTACGCGGTGCCGGCAACGCATTTCCCGCTGTTGTCGTTGCGGTTGGTGACGTCGTTGTTCAGGTGCAGGTACTCGAAGGTGCGGCCGCTCACCCCCGAAAGCACGAGCATGCAGCCGGCCTCCTTGTACTTGGAGACGAACTTGACCGTGCCGTTCTCCGCCGCGACGACGAGGGACTTCTTCGCCGCGATGATGTCGTTCCCCGGCAGGATGCCCTTCGGCGTCGAGCTGAACGTGTTCGAGTAGGTCGCCTTGCCCACGACCGGGAAGACGATCGACGGCCCGAGCCCGTACGGGCGGACGGCGCCCGAGTACACCGAGTCGTAATGACCCTTCATGGGCGAGATCTTCACCACGTCCCCGGTGTGCGGCGCGTGGATGAACTCTCCGTTGCCGATGTAGATGCCCTCGTGGCCGGGCACTTTCTTTCCGTAGAAGAAGACGAGGTCGCCCGGCTTGAGCTGGTTGCGCTGGATGCGGTAGCCCGCTTTGAACTGGTCGCCGGTGAAGTGGTTCAGCTTGATTCCGAGCTGCGCGTAGACGTACATGGTGAGGCCGGAGCAGTCGAATCCCTGCTTCGGGCTCGCTCCGGCATAGACGTACTTGATCCCGAGGTAGCGCTTCGCGATCTCGACCGCTCGGTCGCCGATCGAGCCCGAGAGCGCCTTCGTCGGTTTCGACGCGGGCTTGGGATCAGGGATCGTTCCAGGGGATGCAGCGGCCACGCCGGCCATCAGGCCGACCAAGAGCAGAGCGATGATCGCTCGGGCTGTCGACAGGCGCACTTGCGTAGGTCCCCCGTTTCGCGCTCGGATCGGCGAACCCTACACACAGGTTTTCCAGGTGAAAAGGGGTGGTTGTTCCGATGCTTGAGTGGGGGCGGGAGGATTCGAACCTCCGTAGGCTGAGCCGACGGGTTTACAGCCCGTTCCCTTTGGCCGCTCGGGCACACCCCCAGGGAGGGCGAATTGTAGCCTTGGCCCACATGCGCTTCTACGACGCGATCGTGATCGGCGCCGGGCCTGCGGGCTCGGTGACGGCGCTGCGCCTCGCGCGCGAAGGAGCATCGGTTCTCCTCCTCGACCGCGCGAAGTTTCCGCGCGACAAGCCGTGTGGGGGCGGCCTCACGTACCGCGCGATTCGCGAGCTGCCGGTCGACGTCACCCCGGTTGTCGAGGACGTCGTCGACCGCTTCGAGTTCTCGTTTCGCTACCGGCTCCGCTTCGAGCGCAAGAGTGCGGCGTCGATCATCCTCATGACCCAGCGCCGGCGGCTGGACGCGTTCCTCGCCGAGCAGGCCGCCGAGGCGGGCGCCGAGTTTCGCGACGCGACGAAGGTGACCGCGGTGGCCGACGACGGCACGGTCCGCGTCGGCGGCGAAACGCTCCGCGCGGGCGTCGTCGTCGGCGCCGACGGCGTGAACGGGATCACGACGCGCTCGCTCGGCCTGAAGCAGCGCTATCGCTACGGCGTCGCTCTGGAAGGAAACGTGCCGTATGAACGGACGTGCGAGCCCCGCTTCCGCGGCCGCGCCGTGCTCGAGCTCGCGGTCGTGCCCGGCGGTTACGGCTGGGTCTTCGCGAAAGGGGATCACGTGAACGTCGGCGTCGGAGGATGGGAGGCGGAGGGGCCTCGGCTGCGCGCGCACCTCGCCAAGCTGTGCGCCGCGCACGACATCTCCACGGGCGCCGTCGAAGAGACGCGCGGGTACCGGCTTCCGCTGCGCCGCCGCGAGGACGACCTTTCGAAGGGACGTGTTCTCCTCGTCGGCGACGCGGCCGGCCTCGTCGATCCGCTTTCGGGCGACGGCATGTACGAGGCCTTCGTCAGCGCCCGGCTTGCGTCGCAGGCGATCCTCGGGACCGATCTCGCGGGCTATGCGAGCGCGCTGAGCGCCGCCCTCTCGTCCAACGCCTCTGCGTCCTGGGCGGCGAAACGGGCGCTCGACCGCTTCCCGCGCATCGTCTACGGCTTCGCCCGCATTCCCGTCGTCTGGCGCTTCGCGGACGCCCTCCTACGGGGAGAGCTGGCGTCTCCGAGCGAGGCGCGCGGCACGATGAAGGCGCCGCTCAAGGTCGTGAAGGCTCTCGGTAAACTCGACGAGCGCTTGGCGGCGTAGCTCAGCGGTTAGAGCGGCGGACTCATAACCCGCAGGTCGGTGGTTCGAATCCACCCGCCGCTATCGACTCGGCTAGAAGCCGGCCCCGGAAGAGCGGCGGCGCAGCGAGGACGTCTCGTTGTCGGTGTGGATCTGCTCCTCGAGCCCTTCCGGCAGCTTGCCTTCGTCCGCACATGGCCGGAGCACGACGTGATCGTCGCGGTCCTCGAGCTCGACGAAGCGAGTGCGCCAGCGGTCGGCGAGCTCGGCGGGAAGGTTGACGTGGCCACCGTTGACGATCTTGAATCGCTTCATTGCTCTCCTCGCTCCTCCTTGCCCTCGCGTTGGTCGCGGCTGCCCCGCCGCCAAATAGTTCGGTATCCGTTCTACCCGAATCCGGCGACGTAAACACAATCTTTTCGTTTGGAGGGAAGGGCTGGGATCCGGGCCGGACGGTCCGCGCATCGTATTTCGTCGTCGCCTCGAGAAGTGGCGGACCTCGCCGGACGTTCACGTTCCGGCCACGGAAGAACGGAAGCTTCCTCTTCAAGCTGACACGTCCCGTGGGCCTCGTCGATGCGGGCGTCACCTCACGGATGTGCTTCCGGCAGCGAAGCGTCCGCGCATGCGCGAGCTTCTACGTCGCGCCACCCGCCGCGCAGTTCATGCCGGCGACGGGGAGCCCGGGAGACGTCTTCCTGCTCGTCGCGTCCGGCTTCTACGCCGGCCGGCAGCTCGAGGCGACGCTGGCGCTGCCGAACGCCACCACGAGGACCTTCACGATGCGAACGCGCACGACGGAGACGTTCCTCGAGGGCGGCGCGTTCGGACCCGTCCTCGTTCCGCGCGGCGGGGCCGCGGTGCGGTTCGCTCCGCGGACGACCCCCTCGGGCTCTACTCGGTCCTGGTCACGGACCCGAGGGCCGGGAGCCGGGCACGCGCCGCCCTCGTCCTCGAGCCGTAGTAGCTACACTTCGCGCTTCGCGCCGGGGCGCAGCCCGCGCTTCGGCTCGTCCTTCTTCCTAGAAAGCAGAGATGGCAACTGGAGTCAGAGACAAGGTCACGCTTGCGTGCGGCGAGTGCAAGCGCCGCAACTACATGACCAAGAAGAACAAGCGGAACACGCCCGACCGCATCGAGTTTTGTAAGTACTGCCGGTGGTGCGGGCGGCACACGCCGCATCGCGAGACTCGCTGATGGCGAATAAGTCTCGAGCGCAGCGACGCGCCCGCCGGGCGGAACGCGGCACCGTGGGCGCGGGCGAAGCCGCACTTCCGGGCGGGCCTCCGGCGCCTCCGCGCCGTCCGACCGCACGCGCGGAGGAGCAGCCGCAGCAGCCGGACCGCGGACGCCGCTTCCCCGGCGCGCAGTTCCTCTCCGAGTCGTGGGGTGAGCTGAAGAAGGTCGACTGGCCGACGCAGAAGCAGATCATCCAGGCGACGGTGGTCGTCATCGTCGCCTGCGCTATCGTGGGCACGTATCTGTGGCTGGCGGACCTCGTCTTCAAGCCGCTGGTCGAGAAGGTCTTCCTCTAGAGGCAGGTCAAGGGATGTTTCGCTGGTACGTCATCAACACGTATTCGGGTCACGAGAACAAGGTGCGCCAGAACCTGGAGCACCGGATCCAGTCCATGCACATGGGCAACAAGTTCCGGCGCGTCGTCGTGCCCACCGACCACGTCATCGAGACGAAGGACGGGCAGAAGGTGCAGACCGAGAAGCGCGTCCTCCCCGGCTACGTCCTCGTGAACATGAACCTCGACGACGACGCGTGGACGCTCGTCAAGAACACGCCCGGCGTCACCGGGTTCGTCGGCGCGGGCTCGCCTCCCGCACCGGTCCCGCTCTCGCAGGGTGAGGTGGACCGCATCCTCCACACCGGCACCGGCGCAGCCGAACGCGCGCGCGCCCAGGTGGAGTTCACGCTCGGGGAGTCGGTCAAGGTCACGTCCGGGCCGCTGTCCGACTTCGACGGCGAGATCGTCGACGTCAACCCCGACCAGCAGAAGCTGAAGGTGCTCGTGGACATCTTCGAGCGCCAGGTTCC
>Ga0126307_10004143_pt1 | contig 10021 bp, 11 predicted proteins | sample Plot28_FD_89955 | JGI IMG/M metagenome (GOLD analysis project Ga0126307, IMG submission 89955) | Serpentine soil microbial communities from UC McLaughlin Reserve, CA, USA - Plot28 | ecosystem: Environmental > Terrestrial > Soil > Grasslands | place: USA: UC McLaughlin Reserve, Lake County...
AACGGGGGCGCCATCCTCTGGCAGCACCTGTTCTGGTTCTTCGGCCACCCCGAGGTCTACATCGTCGCGCTGCCGTTCTTCGGCATCGTGACCGAGATCATCCCGGTCTTCGCCCGCAAGCCGATCTTCGGCTACAAGGGCCTGGTGGCCGCGACGATCGCCATCGGCGCGCTGTCGATGACGGTGTGGGCGCACCACATGTTCGCCACGGGCGCGGTGCTGCTCCCGTTCTTCTCGTTCCTGACCTACCTCATCGCCGTGCCCACCGGCATGAAGTTCTTCAACTGGATCGGCACCATGTGGCGGGGCTCGATCAGCTTCGAAACCCCGATGCTGTGGGCGTTGGGCTTCCTGGTCACCTTCCTCCTCGGTGGGCTGACCGGCGTGCTGCTCGGCTCGCCGCCGCTGGACTTCCACCTGAACGACACGTACTTCGTGGTCGCCCACTTCCACTACGTGCTCTTCGGCACGATCGTCTTCGCGGTCTTCGGAGGGATCTACTTCTGGTTCCCGAAGTACACCGGCCGCTATCTGGACGAGAAGCTCGGCAAGGTGCACTTCTGGGCCACCTTCATCGGGTTCCACCTGACCTTCCTGGTGCAGCACTGGCTGGGCGCCGAGGGGATGCCGAGGCGGTACGCGGACTACCTCCCGGGAGACGGCTTCACGACACTCAACACGATCTCCACCGTCGGAGCCTTTCTGCTCGGCATCGCCACCGTGCCGTTCCTCTGGAACGCCTACCGGTCGTACCGCTTCGGCGAGGTGGTGACCGCCGATGACCCGTGGGGGCACGGGAACTCGCTCGAGTGGGCGACCTCCTGCCCGCCGCCGCGGCACAACTTCACATCGCTGCCCCGGATCCGCTCGGAACGGCCGGCATTCGAGCTGCACTATCCGCAGCTGGCCGAGCGGCTCGAGGTGGAGGCGCACACCGGCAGCGGCCCGGTCGGGGTGCGCGGGATCGGCTCCGAGGGGCCGCGGCAGGGCGCGAAGGACACCGACCCGACCTGATCCGCCGCGCCGACCGTTGGCGGATGGGTGAGCCCCCGGATCACCCGGCAGGGGCGATGTGACCTCGCGTGCGCGGCTGATACCGTAGCGTGATTCGCGTCCGGCTGGGCATCGCCGGACCCCCGCACTCCACCCGCTCGACCCCACCTCATGCATCCACACTCCGTGCTCGTCACCGTCACCGGCTACGACCGGCCGGGAGTGACCTCGGCGCTCTTCTCCGCTCTCGCCGCCCACGACGTCGAGGTCCTGGACGTCGAGCAGGTCGTCATCCGCGACCGCCTCGTCCTCGGCGTCGTGCTCGCCGTGCATGGGGAGCCCGGTCCGCTCCGCCGGGCCGTCACGCACGCGGCCGAAGCGCTGGGCACCGAGGTCGAGGTCACCGTCACCGAGGATCCCGACGACCTGCCGGCCGACGTGCCGCCGAGGCACCACGTGCTCGTCCTCGGGCGACCGCTGCGAGCCGGCGCGGTGGGGGAGATGACCCGGCGCATCGCCGCGCTCGGCGGGAACATCGACTCGATCGTCCGGCTCACGCACCGGCCGGTGACCGCGCTCGAGCTGGTCGTGTCCGGTGCCGACCACGGGCGGCTCGGCGCCGGCCTGGTCGCCGGCGCCGCCGCCACGGGCACCGACGTCGCGGTGGAGCGCGCCGCATTGCAGCGGCGGGCGAAGCGGCTGCTGCTGCTCGACCTGGACGCCGCAGTCGCCACCTCGGCTCCGGACGACCCGTTCGCCACGCTTGCCGACGAGGTGGGCCGGGGCGCGGAGTCGCGCCGGCTGCTCGCGGCCGCAGGTCCCGGCGGCGTGACGGTGGAGACCGTTCGCGCCCGCGCCGAGCTGCTGGCCGGGATTCCCGCGTCCTGCCTGGACGCCATGCAGGGCCGGATGCAGTGGGCGCACGGCGCGCGGGCGGCCATCGGGGTGATGCGCCGCGCCGGCTACCGCTGCGGCGTGGTGACCGGCGGCATCGCCCAGCTCGCCGAACGGATGGTGGACGGGCTCGGGCTGGACTTCCTCGCCGCCAACCGGCTGGAGGTCGCGGACGGCCGGCTCACCGGGCGGCTCATCGGAGAGGTCGTCGACCATTCAGGCCGCGCGCGGGCGCTGGTCCGCTTCGCCGAGTCGTACGCGGTGCCGCTCGGCCAGACCGTCGCGGTGGGTAGCGGCGCGGAGGCGGCCGACCTCATCTGCACGGCCGGTCTCGGCGTCGCCGTGGACGCCGCGAGGACTCCGGCCCGGGGGGAGCCGGGCCGGGCCGCCCATCTGGACGCGCTGCTCTTCGTGCTCGGCCTGCGCGGCGAGGATGCCGAGGAGGCGGCCGGCTGGCCCGCCGACGGCCTCGCCCTCGGCCGCCGCTGACAGACGGGTCAGCTCCGGACGACCGGCTCGCCGACGAGCCGCACGCCGGCCTCGCGCATCCGCTCGACCGCGGCGTCGGTGGTCCCCCGGGCCACCCCGGCGGTGAGGTCGAGCCGCACCGTCGCCGCGAAGCCCTCCCTCACCGCGTCCAGCGCGGTCGCCGCGACGCAGTAGTCGGTGGCGATGCCCATCAGCTCGACGGAGTCCACGCCGGCCGACCGCAGCCAGTCGGCCAGCCCGACGCCTCCCGGGCCGTGCCCCTCGAAGCCCGAGTACGCCGCCGCGTGCTCGCCCTTGTCGAAGACCGCCTCGATCCGGGACCGGTCCAGCGCCGGGTGCAGCTCCTCGCCGCCGCTGCCGACCACGCAGTGCGGCGGCCAGCTCGTCACGAAGTCCGGCTGCGGGGAGAAGTGCGAGCCGGGGTCGATGTGGTGATCGCGGGTCGCCACGACGTGCTCGTACCCCCCGGACGCAAGCCGCTCGGTGATCGCCGCCGCCACGTCCGCCCCGCCGGCCACCGCGAGCGAGCCGCCCTCGGTGAAGTCCTCCTGCACGTCCACAACCACGGCCGCCAGCGTCATCTCGATCCCTCCAGCAGGACGGTCGGCAGCGCGGGCTCGCCGCGGGACAGCTTGAGACCCTCCCACGGCACCGTCCGCAGAACGTTCCGCAGGTGGTCCCGCGCGGCCTCGAGGCCGGGCAGGCCGGGAACCCGCAAGCCATCCCGCATCAGCGGCACCTGCAGCAGCCGGTCGTGCTCGCCGATCGGGGGCCGGCCACGGGACACGATGACCTCCTCGGTCGCGGTGCCCGTGGGCCGGTGCCGACGGATCGCGGTCTTGCGGCCGCCGTGGGTCGCCTTGTGCTCCGAGCGTTTGGCGACCGGGCGCCCGTCGACCTCGACCAGCTTGTAGACCATGCCGGCGGTCGGCGCGCCGGAGCCGGTCACCACCGAGGTGCCCACCCCGTAGGCGTCGACGGGGGCGGCGGCGAGCCCGGCGATGGCGAACTCGTCCAGGTCGCCGGACAGCACGATGCGGGTCTTCGTTGCGCCGAGCGAGTCGAGCAGCTCGCGCGCCTGCCGCGCCAGCACGATCAGGTCGCCGGAGTCGATCCGGACCGCACCGAGCCGCGGCCCGGCGATCTCGACCGCCGTCCGGATGCCCTGGGCGATGTCGTACGTGTCTACCAGCAGGGTGGTGTCCCGGCCGAGCGCCTCGATCTGCGCCCGGAACGCCTCGGCCTCGCTGTCGTGCAGCAGCGTGAACGAGTGCGCGGCGGTGCCGGTCGTCGGCACTCCGTAGCGCCGGAACGCCTCCAGGTTGGACGTCGACGCGAAGCCGGCGACGTACGCGGCGCGGGCCGCCGCGACCGCCGCCTCCTCCGAGGTCCGCCGCGACCCCATCTCGATCAGTGGCCGGTCGTCGGCCGCGGTCACCATCCGGGCGGCGGCCGAGGCGATCGCGCTGTCGTGGTTGAGCACCGACAGCGCAAGCGTCTCCAGCAGCACCGCCTCGGCGAAGGTGCCGGAGACGGTGAGCACCGGCGAGCCGGGAAAGTAGAGCTCGCCCTCGGCGTAGCCGTCGATGTCGCCGGTGAAGCGCCAGGCGGCCAGCGCGTCGAGCGTCGCGCCGGGCAGGCCGGCCCGCTCGAGCGTGCCGAGCTCGCCCGGTCCGAAGCGGAAGGACTCGACCGCGTCCAGCAGCCGCCCGGTCCCGGCAACCACCCCGTAGCGCCGACCCTCGGGCAGCCGGCGGGCGAAGGCCTCGAAGACGCACTGGCGCTTGGCCGAGCCGTCGTGGAGCGCGGAGGCGAGCATCGTCAGCTCGTACCGGTCGGTCATCAAGGCGGTGGACGCCACCAGCCGAGCGTAGGGCAGGAGCCGGACAGCCACCGCCGGCGGCCGACCGTGACACCATGGTGTGGTGAGCGGCACGATGGCGCCGGGTCAGACGCTGCCCGGCACGGAGACCGGCACCGAGACCGGCACCGAGACCCACCAGGTCGCCGCCGCCGCGGTGCCCTGGGTGACGCTGGTGTGGAACGACCCGATCAACCTGATGTCGTACGTGACCCACGTCTTCCAGAAGCTGTTCGGCTACGACCGGGAGAAGGCGACCAAGCTGATGCTCGACGTGCACCGGCGCGGCCGGGCGGTGGTCAGCACCGGCAGCCGGGAGCAGATGGAGCACGACGTGAGCCGCCTGCACGCGTACGGCCTGTGGGCCACCCTGCAGAAGCAGTGACAGGGGTCAAACGGACTCGCAGAGGCCTCGTCGTCTCCTTCGACGACGTGGAGGCGTCGCTGCTGCGCCACCTCGTCGGGGAGGTCCGAGCGCTGCTCGCCGACGGGCTGCCCGCCGGCGCCGCACCGGCCGACGCGGAGCTCGCCGCGCTGACCGGGATGGACGACGGACCGCTCGGTCCGAACGGCCACGCCAGCGGTCTGGACGACGTCTCGGCACCGGAGGAGCCGGTCGATCCGGCGCTCGCCCGGCTGCTGCCGGACGCGTACCGGGACGACGCGGCGGCGGCCGGCGAGTTCCGGCGGCTGACGGAGGCGTCGCTGCGCCGGGACAAGGTCTCCGCCGCCGACCGGATGCTGGCCGCGCTGCCCGCGGACGGGCCGGGCGAGGTGCGGCTCGACCCGGAGACCGTGGAGAGCTGGCTCAGCACGATCAACGATGTGCGGCTGGCGCTCGGCACCCGGCTCGAAGTGACCGAGGAGATGCCCGAGCCGGACCCCGACGACCCGGACGCGCCCGCCTACGTGGTCTACCTGTGGCTGACCGAGCTGCAGGGCGTTCTCGTCGAGGCTGCCGAGTAGGTCTCCCCTTTTTCACACCACCGAGGCCCGGTGCGGGTCCCAGTACTCGAGGCCCGCCTCCTCGAAGCGCTCCTCGAGCGCGTCCAGCCCGCGCTCGTCGGCGTACGCCCGCTCGCGGGCAGTGATCGGGATGATCCAGCGGAAGTGCACCTCGCGCCCCGGCAACGACAGCCGACACAGCTCGTCGGCGAGCAGGTAGGGGTCGCTGACCAGCAGGTGGTCGCAGGTCGACCCCGGCAGCCACGGCTCGCCGACGGACACGATGTTGCCGACGGTGAGCTCCTCGACGCCGTGGAAGTAGACGACCATCGCGAGCAGCTCGACCGCCCGCAGCGTCTTGAACGGGGTCACCAGCACGAACTCCGAGCCGCTCGCGCCTCCCCCCTCGCGGGTCGGCACCGACGCGCCGCTGCTGACGTGCAGCCAGAGTCCGCCGCGGGTCTCCGGGTCGACCCGCAGGACCCGGATGTGCGGCGCCGACATCGCGTCCGTCCGCCACCCCTGCACGACGACCCGCTGCCCCGGAAAGCCGCGCCGCAGGTGCGCCTCGATCGCGCCCTGCACGTCGACCCCGGTGCCCGGCCCCACCCGGGCATTCTAGGGAAAGCGCGCACCCCCCGACCGGCGCAGGACGGCGGTAACCTGGCCCGTGTGCTGACGATCGACCGGGAGCACGTGCGGGCGATCGTCGCCCACGCCCGCCGGGACCATCCGGACGAGGCGTGCGGCATCGTCGCCGGCCCGGCCGGCTCGGACCGGCCCGAGCGTGTCGTGGAGATGACCAACGCGGAGCGCTCGCCGACCTTCTATCGCTTCGACCCCACCGAGCAGCTGAAGGTGTGGCGGGAGATGGACGAGCGGGACGAGGTGCCGGTCGTCATCTACCACTCGCACACGGCGACCGAGGCGTACCCGTCCCGTACCGACGTCGCGTACGCGGGCGAGCCGGACGCGCACTACCTGCTGGTGTCCAGCCGCGACCCGGTGGAGGTGGAGATCCGGTCGTACCGGATCGTGGACGGGACGGTGACCGAGGAAGAGGTCAGGCTCACCGGCTCCGTCACCGGTCCCGAGCCCGGCTGACGGGAAGCCGGGCAGCGCCCGCGGAGTTCGACCCACGACACCCCAACCCAGGAGTTCCAGCATGTCCATCGAGGTCCGGATCCCGACGATCCTCAGGCAGTACACGGGCGGCGCGAAGTCGGTCGAGGCGAGCGGAAGCTCGCTGGGCTCGCTGATCGACGACCTCGACGCGCGCCACCCCGGTATAAGGTCCCGGCTGGTCACCGAGGACGGCAAGCTCCACCGCTTCGTCAACGTGTACGTCAACGACGAGGACGTCCGCTTCACCGGCGCGTTGGACACCGGGCTGTCCGACGGGGACTCGGTGACGATCCTGCCCGCCGTCGCCGGCGGCAGCGGGGCGGCCGGCACCCGATGACCCGCTACGCCTCGCTGCTGGACGCCTTCGGCGACACCCCGCTGGTGGGGTGTCCGCGGCTTTCGCCGTCCGAGGACGTCCGGCTGTGGGCGAAGCTCGAGGACCGCAACCCCACCGGCTCGCTCAAGGACCGCGCGGCGCTCTACATGGTCGCCGAGGCCGAGAAGGAGGGCCTTCTCCAACCGGGCTCGACGATCCTCGAGCCGACCAGCGGCAACACCGGCATCTCGCTGGCGATGGTCGCCAAGCTGCGCGGCTACCGGCTGATCTGCGTGATGCCGGAGAACACCTCCCTGGAGCGCCGGCAGTTGCTGGAGATGTACGGCGCGGAGATCATCTTCTCGCCGGCCGCAGGCGGCTCCAACCAGGCCGTGGCGATGGCCAAGGAGCTCGCCGCCGAGCATCCGGACTGGGTGATGCTCTACCAGTACGGCAACCCGGCCGCGGCCCAGGCGCACTACGAGACGACGGGGCCGGAGGTGCTGCGTGACCTGCCCACGGTCACCCACTTCGTCGCCGGTCTGGGGACCACCGGCACCCTGATGGGGGCCGGCCGCTACCTGCGCGAGCACAAGCCCGGAGTGCAGATCGTCGCCGCCGAGCCCCGCTACGGGGAGCTGGTCTACGGGCTGCGCAACATCGACGAGGGCTTCGTGCCCGAGCTGTACGACCCGAGCGTGCTGACCACCCGCTACTCGGTCGGCTCCCGGGAGGCGCTTCGGCGCACCCGGCAGCTGATCGAGACCGAGGGCATGTTCGCCGGCATCTCGACCGGGGCGATCCTGCACGCGGCGCTCGGTGTCGCCGAGCGGGCCGTCGCCGCGGGGGAGCCGGCCGACATCGTCTTCCTGGTCTGCGACGGAGGCTGGAAGTACCTGTCGACGGGCGCCTACGGCGGGACGCTGGCCGAGGCCGAGCGGGCGCTGGAGGGTCAGCTCTGGGCGTGACCCCGCCCCTTCGGGTGACGCTCCGTGCGCGCGGCCATACCGGGCAGTAGGGTGGCTGCTGATCGTAATGGCTGACATCAACGACCGCCTGGAGCGGATGCAGCGGCGCGACGAGCTCGCCCGCCGGATGCTGCGGCAGCGTGCCGTCCCGGAGCCGGTCGCCGAGGTCGGCGACGACTTCGTCGAGATCGTCGAGTCGGTCGCGCAAGTCGTCCGCCGTCATCCCGGCATGTCGGTCATGATCGCGCCGAGCGACGGCCGGCAGGGCAGCGCCGTGGTCCGGATCAGCGAGCACGACGGCGAGGTCGACGTCGCGGTGATCCGCGGCGGGAGCGGCTGAAGCCGGCGACCCCGCCGAGGATGCTTTCCGCCGGGTCGGCGCTACCGGGCAGCCGCCGGAAACCTGCCTACCAGCCGTCCGCTGCTTTGGGCGATCGGCCGTCGGGGGGCGCCGCCGTTGCACCCTTCGGCGCAGCCCGCGCAGCCGACCGGCGGCTGATGCCTGCTCTCGTCAACCGGCATGATGTCCCGGTGCGTCTGGGGCCGCTCCTCTCCCTGCTCGTCGTCACGGCGGTGGCCGCCACCGGTTGCCGAAGTGCCGACGCCGAGGACCATGCCGGCCCGCGGCCGTGCGGCCAGCCCGGCTCCCGGATCTACCCGGCCGGGTCCACGGTGGACCGGCTGCACCGGGAGGGCAGGATCCGGGTCGGGGTGAAGAAGGATGTGCCGGGCGTCAGCTACCTCGACCCGAAGACCCGGGAGATGAGTGGATTCGACGTCGAGATCGCCAAGGTGGTGGCCTGCCGGCTCGGCATTCCGGCGAGCGGGATCGAGTGGGTGTCAGCGCCGAACAAGGAGCGCGAGAACCTGATCCTCGCCGACGCCGTCGACATCGTCGTGGCCAGCTACGTCATCAACGAGGAGCGCAAGCAGCTCGTGTCCTTCGCCGGGCCGTATTTCCGGGACTACCAGTCGGTGATGGTCCGGCGCGAGGACAGCACGATCACCGGACCTGGCTCGTTCCGGGGGCACCAGATCTGCGCGGCCAAGGGCTCGCTCTCCCTGGAGAACATCGGCCTCTACGGCGGGACAGGAGTGCCCCGCACCGACTACTCCGAGTGCGTCGACGCACTGATCGACGGCAAGGTGCACGCCGTCTCCGCGCCGGCCGCGATCCTGATCGGTCAGCTCACGCTGCACGGCTCCGAGGTGAAGATCGTCGGCCAGCCGTTCGACGACTTCCCGTACGGGATCGGGCTGCGCAAGGACGACGCGACGTTCCGCCGGTTCCTCGACGACGCGCTGGAGGAGTCGTACGCCGACGGCACCTGGCGACGCGCGTACGACTCGACGCTCGGCCGCAGCGGCGTCGGCGCGCCCGTCCCACCGGTCGTGCATCGGTACTGACGCACTGTCATGGTTGACATGGATCTCGTCCAACTCGGCTGTGTACGCCACGCCGTGGGTTATCTTGACGCGCTGTCGCTGGTTGTCCGCGTACCGGGAAAGCGGAAAGGCCGGATGTCGTGAGCACCACCTCCTCCCCTTCAGGTCGGGGCGCCCGGCGTGTGGCGATCACCGCGCTGGCCGTGCTGGCTCTGCTGGTCCCGGTCGGGTTCCTCTTCGCCCAGGTGTGGTCGAGCACCGGCGAGGCCCTGTCTTTCAACACCTCGGAGCGGCGCGGCGCGGAGTACGTTGGCCCGCTCACCGAGCTACTGAGCGTCACCACCGAGGCGCAGTCCTCCGCGGTCGGCGGCCGACCCGTCGATGTCGCCGCGGTGCAGTCCGCGGTCACCGCCGTCGACGAGGTCGACCGGAGATACGGCGACGAGCTGCGGACCCGGGAGCGGTGGACTGCCATCAAACAGAGCGTCGGGGATCTCACCTCCCGCAGCTGGCCCGTGCCCGCCGCGGCGTTCGCGCAGTACAGCGACCTGGTGACCCAGATGATCGAGCTGACCCGCAAGGTCGGCGACGAGTCGAGGCTGATCCTCGACCCAGAGCTGGACGGATACTACGTCACCAACGCCGCGATGTTCGGGATACCAGACGTTCTTGTCGATTCAGGCAGATATTTGGACCTCACCGTGCTGGCTAGTTTCCCAGGCGAGGACGACGTCACACAGGCTCAGCTGACCACGGCTCGCAACCGGGTGGCGTCCAACGCCGCCGACCTCGGCGACGGGCTCATCAAGGCCATCAGCGCCACCCGTAGCGACACTCTCGGCGCCGGGCTCACCCGCCCGATGGATGACTTCCGCACCGCGGTGGACACGGTCGCCTCGTCCAACTCATTGCTCGCCCCCGCGCCGGAGGAGTCGGCCGGAAAGCTGCGAACCGATCAGGACGAGCTGCAGCGCAGCTCTCTTGCGTTGCAGCGCGCCGCCCTGAGCGAGCTGGGTTCGTTGCTCGAGACCCGCCGGGGCGGCG
>Ga0126307_10004144_pt1 | contig 10020 bp, 10 predicted proteins | sample Plot28_FD_89955 | JGI IMG/M metagenome (GOLD analysis project Ga0126307, IMG submission 89955) | Serpentine soil microbial communities from UC McLaughlin Reserve, CA, USA - Plot28 | ecosystem: Environmental > Terrestrial > Soil > Grasslands | place: USA: UC McLaughlin Reserve, Lake County...
CGGCATCGCGCCGCCGACGGCCCCGCTGCCGCCGCTCCCGAGTCCGGCGCGCTCGTTCGCCAGCGTCGTGTTGGCGACAGCCCAGCCTCCGTTCAGCTCGCCGATTATCGCCGACTGGTTCACGCGTGCGTCCGAGAAGAACACCTCGCTGAAGAGCGACCTCCCCGTCATCTCGCGCAGCGGACGCACCTCGACCCCCGGTTGGTCCATCTCGATGGCGAAGTACGAGATGCCCTTGTGCTTCGGCGCGTCGGGGTCAGTGCGCGCGACGAGCATGCCGAGGTCGGCCGTCTGACCACCGGATGTCCATACCTTCTGCCCGTTGACGATCCATTCGTCGCCGTCGCGCTCGGCGCGGCACTGGAGGCTGGCGAGATCGGAGCCGGCGCCAGGCTCGCTGAACAGCTGACACCACGCCTCCTGCCCGTTCAGGATCGGCCGGAGGTACCGCTCGCGTTGCGCGTCGTCGCCGTGCGTCAGGATCGTCGGGCCGGCGAGCAGCACGCCGAGGCCGGAAGGCGGCCCGATCGCTCCCGCCGCCCGCAGCTGCTCGTTGACGATTCCGGCGAGCTCGCGCGGCAACCCCTTCCCGAACCACTGCTCGGGCCAGGTGGGTACGGCCCAACCCGACTCGCACAGCCGGTCCCACCACTCCGCCAGGGTGATCTCCGGATCCCAGTTGTCGGCGAGCCAGCCCCGCACCTCGTCTCGCACCAGCTCGTCGGTAATGACCGCCACGACGTCCCCCTTCAGTCGAGTAGCTCGAGCACCTTCTCGGACGGGCGCGCGATGACCGCGCGCTCGCCTCGGAAGATCACCGGCCGCTGCATGAGCTCGGGGTGCTCGAGGAGCAGCTCGATCACCGAGTCGCGCGTCGTGTAGTCCGACGCCGAAAATCCCAGCTCTTCGAACCGGCGGTCCTGACGGACCAGCTCCGCGGCCGGCACGCCGACGGCGTCGACGATGCGCTCGAGGCTCGCCCGGCCGGGCGGCGCCGTGAGGTACTCGACCACGTCGTGGTCGATGCCCTGGTCCTCGAGAATCTCGAGCGCCCCGCGGGACTTGCTGCAGCTCGGGTTGTGGTACACGAGCAGGCGTTCCACATTCGAAGGCTACCCTCGACTCGTAGCGCCGATGCCGAGCCGGGACGGGAGGCGACCATGGTCGACACACCGCGACAGTTCCTCGGCCGCGACGACGTCGACAGCGTCGAGGCGATCCTGGCCGACGACGGCATCGACTTCGGCGACCTCGTGCACCCGACGCCGGCGCGCGGCGACGCCATCTTCACGTGGGACTACGAGCGGTCCCGCCCCGGCCTGGCGAAGCTCTACGAGAAGGCCAAGACCTCGCAGTGGAACGGCTCGACCGACCTCGACTGGTCGACGCCCGTCGACCCCGAGCGGGTCGCACTCGAGATGGCGCCGGCGGCGGCGATGTTCCAGCAGCGGATGGCCGAGCTGCCGGGCTCGCCCGTAGCGCGCTGGGGCCCTAAGGAGTGGACCGAGTTCCAAGTCGAGGCGCTCAACTGGCGCATGAGCCAGTTCCTGCACGGCGAGCAGGGCGCGCTCATCTGCACGGCGAAGATCGTCGCAACGACGCCGTGGATCGACGCGAAGTACTACGCGGCGACCCAGGTCATGGACGAAGCCCGTCACGTCGAAGTCTTCTCGCGCTACCTCGACACGAAGCTCGACGGCCACTACCCCGTCAACCCTGCGCTGCAGCTCCTCATCGACGACATCATCGGCGACTCGCGCTGGGACATGACCTACATGGGCATGCAGATCATGGTCGAGGGCCTGGCGCTCGCCGCCTTCGGGTTCATGCACCAGGTCACCGAGGAGCCGCTCCTGAAGAAGCTCCTCCGCTACGTGATGGCCGACGAGGCCCGGCACGTCGCGTTCGGGGTGCTATCGCTCCAGGAGTACTACGCCGGGCTCGGCGCGGCGGAGCTGCGAGAGCGACAGGAGTTCGCGTTCGAGGCGGCGTTGCGGATGCGCGACCGCCTGATGATGCATCGCGTGTGGGAGAAGATGGGCGTCGACCGGCGGACGGTGACCGAGTTCCTGCTCGGCATGCGCCGGATGCGCAACAACCCGTTCCAAGCCGCGTTGTTCTCGAAGATCGTGCCCAACTGCAAGAAGCTCGGCCTCCTCGATGCCGGTGACGGATGGCTACGCGACCGCTTCACCGACATCGGCGTGATCCAGTTCGAGGACGCCGCCGACACCGGTGAGGAGTACGAGACCCTCGACGAGGTGGCCAAAGACCGCGCCACCGGTTAGGGCAGGTTCCTCGGCTCGCCGCCGAGCGTCTGGATGAAGACCTGGATGCGCCGAATGCGGCCGTGTTCGGAGTCGCCGTCGAGGTCGAACACGAGCGCCTCGGGCGTCGGGTGGGGTAGACCCTCGACCTCGACCGTCTCGGTGAGCTCGACCACCACCAGCCGCCCGTCGCCGGAGTACGTGACTCGGTCGACGCGCATCTCGTAGCCGGGCAGCTTCGGCATCAGGTCGGCGATGAAGGACACGTACTCGGCCTTGTCCGGGTACTCGTCGCCCCACGGGCCGACGCGAGTGAAGCCGTCGTCGCTGAGACACGCGGCGAGCGCGTCCCAGTCGTGGCCGATGATCGCGTCGAGGTACCGCTCGACGACGCCGGCCACGGCTACCAGCACGGGCCGGGCCGCGTGACGGCATCGGCCAGGAGCTCGAGATACTTCGCCCGCGGGACGTCGACGGCGCCGAGCGACGACAAATGCGGCGTCGTCCACTGCACGTCGAGCAGCGTCGCGTCACCGTCTCGCAGCAGCTCGACGAGCACGGCGAGCGCGGCCTTCCCGGCGTCGGTCAAACGGTGGAACATGGACTCCGCCGCGAACAGGCCGCCGATGGCGACGCCGTACACACCGCCCGCGAGCGAGCCGTCCGGCGTCCATGCTTCGACGCTGTGCGCCCAACCCAACCGGTGCAGGGCTGTGTACGCGTCGACGAAGTCGTCGTCGATCCAGCCGTGCGGACGGCCCGGCTCGGCGCACGCCCGCATGACTTCCCCGAACGCGGTGTCGACCGTGACGACGAACCTTCGCCGCGAACGGCGCAAGGACCGGCTCTCGTGGAATGCGTCGAGCGGCAGGATCCCGCGCGGGTCCGGGGACCACCATGCCACCGGTCCCCCGCGCCCCACCCGCATCGGGAACAAACCCCTGCGGTAGGCGGCGAGCAACGTGCCCGGCTCCAGGTCGGCGCCGACCCCGACGATCTCGGTCTCGTCGGCGGCGTCGGCCGCCGGCAACAGCCAGGACGTCGGCGGCGGCTCGATCGGCACTCACCCAGCGTCGCGCACGGAGTTGCCCGCGTTGTCACTTCCTCCCGGCTCATGGCCGGGTTTCTGTGCACAACGCTCGGATCAGGCGAGCAGACCGCGCGCGATCTGACCGACCTGGATCTCGTCGGTACCGGCGTAGATCTGGAGCACCTTGGCGTCACGCGCCAGTTGCTCCACTTCGTACTCGGCCATGTAGCCGTTGCCACCGAACAGCTGGACCGCTTCGAGCGCGACCTCGGTGGCCGCTTGCGCTCCGTACAGCTTGCCCGCCGACGCCTCGGCGAGGGTCATCTGCTGGCCGGCCGACTGCATCTCGATCTGACGGAACACGAGGTTCTGGAGGTTGAGGCGGGCGACCTCCATGCGCGCCAGCTTGAGCTGGATGAGCTGGTACTCGCCGATCGGCTTCCCGAACTGCACGCGCTCCTTGGCGTAGTCGAGGCACAGCTCGAGGCAGCGCTCGACGATCCCGAGTGCCATCGCCGCCACACCCGTGCGCTCCATCGTGAACGTCGCCTTCGCTGCGTCGCGACCGCGGCCAGCCGACACCTCCTCCGTCTCGCCGAGCAACCGGTCGCGACCCACTCGCACATCGCTGAGGAACAGCTGGCCGGTTGGAGACGAGTGCAATCCCATCTTTCGCAGCGGCTTGCTCTGCTCGAACCCGGGCATGCCCTTGTCGAGCACGAAATGCAGGACCTTGCGATCCTCGGCAGCGTTGCCCTCGTCGAGCTTGCAGATGAAGACGGTCGTGTCGGCATACGGCCCGTTCGTGATGAACGTCTTCGACCCGTTGAGGACGTACTCGTCGCCGTCCCGGCGTGCCGTCGACTGCATGCCGCCGAAGGCGTCGGAGCCCGAGTTCGGCTCCGTGATCGCCCACGCGCCGATCTTGTCGAGCGTGAGGAGGTCGAGCGCCCACCGCTCCTTCTGCTCGATCGTCCCCTTGCTCATGACAGCCGCGGCCGTCAGCCCGACGCTCACACCCATCGCCGTCACCATGCCGGGTGAGCACCGGCACAGCTCGATGATCGGGATCGTGAACATGGCGCCGCCGCCACCGGACCGGCGGGCCTCCCCGTCGTCGCCGCTCGTCGCGTTGCCCTCCGCGGCATCACGCTTGGCCGCCTCGGCGGCGGTGCGCTCGCGTTCGATCCGCTTCTTGAACTGCTCGCGGGCAAGGGCGTCGAGACCGAACGTCTGGAACATCTTGCGGAGCACGTCATAGGGCGGGACGTCGCCGAACTCGAGCTCCTCGCGGCGCGGGCGAATCTCGTTGTCCACGAACTGGCGCACCGCGTCACGCACCATCGCGTGCTCTTCACTCCATTCGTACATCGCTCCCCCTCAGCTCCGCCCCGATGACGCGACGAGAGCGTCCAGCTTGGCGTACGGCGCCAAGATCAGCGCCGCCGCCGCGCCGATCAACATCACCAGCGTGACACTCGTGTAGCTGGCGACGAAACCTCCGACCAGCACCCCGACGGGCACGATCCCTCCGAATCCCATGATCCACAAGGCCATGATGCGTCCGCGTATGCCGTCGTCCACGTTCTCCTGGAGCACCGTCGCCAGCGACGTGATGACAAGGAAGTAGAAGAACCCCAGGACGAACCCGACCGGGTATGCCGGTGCATCCATTCGCAGCAGCGCGAACGCGGTGAGGAGCCCGGCGAAGACGATCAGCCCAAGGCGTGGGATCGAGGCCTTCGACCGCCCTGCGAACAGGGTCCCGACGCTGATCGCCCCTGTCGCCGCGCCGAGGCCGAAGGTTGCATACAGGAGGCCGTACTCGATGCTACGGGGCAGGATGCCGAAGTTGTCGGCAGCGATCGCCGGCATGAGACCCACGAAGGTCAACGAGAAGAACGAGAACAGCACGAGCGTGATGAGGATTCGGCGGATGAGCGGATCACGCGCCGCCAGCCGGAAGCCCGACAGCAGGCGCGCGAGGCCGGTCTCCTCCACCTCGCCGGGCGCGTACGGGCGGTAGCGGGCGACGACGACGCCGGCCACGGCAAAGAGGTAGGTACCAGCGTTGATCGCGAACACGGGCGCGCCACTGAACTGTGAGTAGATGACGGCACCGATGGCGGGCCCGATGACACGAGACAGGTTCATCTGTACCGATTGCAGCGACACCGCACCGGGAAGATCGGCACGCGGAACGAGGGTCGGGAGGATCGCCGCGATCGCCGGCGCGCTCAGCGAGTTGCCGACCCCGATGGCAAAGACGCACACGACAAGCGCGACGCGCGAGGGATTGCTCGTGGCGGCCAAGCCAGCGAGCACGACCGACAGGACGAGCTGCTGGAGCTGGGTAATGATCAAGAGCTTGCGGCGGTCGACGACATCGGCCAGCACACCGCCGACGGTCGACATGAACAGCAGCGGGCCGAGCTGCGCGAAGAACAGGACGCCGACGAAGACGGCCGATCCGGTGAGCTCGTATCCGAACGCGCCGAGGAGCACGTTCTGCATCCACGTGCCGATGTTCGACGCGAAGGTTCCGCCCCAGAAGATGCGGAAATCGCGGTTCCGGAGCGCCGCCTGTGCCGTACCGCGTCGGAACCCGACGTCGCCTTCGATGATCGCTTCGGTCGCTTCCTCGGCGTGCGGATCGCGTCCGTCGGCAGGGCGGCCCGGCATAGCCGAACCCTAGATTGGCGCCTTCGTACCACTTGCACGCATTGGATCGCGCCGGTTCGATGTGGTGATGCCTTCGACCAAAGCCCGTGCGCTGCGGTTCACGCAGAAGTACCTCTTGAACCCGCCCGTCCGCGGACTGTTCGCGCTCGGGCTCGTCCCGCCCACCCACGTGCTGCTGGAGACCACCGGTCGCCGAACGGGCCGGCCGCGCCAGAATCCCGTCGGCAACGGTCTCGACGGCGACACCCTCTGGATCGTGGCCGAGCACGGGCGCAGTGCGAGCTACGTCCGCAACCTCGAAGCCGATCCGCGAGTCCGGGTGAAGATCGGTCGCGGGTGGCGCCGCGGCACGGCGACCGTCCTCCCGGACGACGACCCGCGGGCCCGCCTCGAGCGGATCGGTCGGCGGGTGAACGGGTTCATGGTGCGAACGGTCGGCACGGACCTGCTCACGATCCGGGTCGACCTCGACCCCGAAAGTGCTGGCTGAGCGGGAGAACGCGTATTCGCCCCCACGGGACGTGCACGCGAGGACGCCCTCCCACTAGCGTGCCGGAAATTCGGAGCGATGCCTACAGGCATCGCCGCACGGCCGACGAGGCGGAGGGCCGTGACCACCGGTCGGACACCCACGAGCGATGATCGCCGTGCACCGCGGGCGGCCCGACGCTTGAAGTCGGGCGCGGTCGCCGGTCTCGTAGTCGCTGCCCTGGCCGTCTTCGCCGCGGCTCCGGCCGGCGCCCAGCAGGGGCCGAATGGCGGCGGTGACAAAGGCGTGGCTGACGCGCAAGCCCGCGCCGACAAGGCCGGCAGCGCGTACATCGAGGCGCTGATCAAATCGCAACGGATCGACGCCGACATCGCTGAGATCCAGCAGAGCATGGCCGGGCTCGAGCAGCGCGTGGCCGAGCTGCGCGGCATCGCACAAATTCACGCCCTTGCGGCGTACAAGCGGTCGGGAACGCCGGTGGTGGCGGTGCTCGGGGCGGACGCGCCGGCCATGGACTCCGCTCGCCGCACTGTTCTCCTCGACTATCTGAACGCACGCGACGACGACACCGCCGCGCTACTCCGCAAGGCGCGCGAGGGCCTCCAGAGTCGGCAGCGCGAGCTTCAGGACGCGCAACAGCAGCAGAACGCTGTACTCGCGCAGCTCAAGGGCGAGGAAGAGCGCCTCAACGCCGAGTTGTCGGCCGCGCAGGAGCAGCGCCGCCGCGCGTCCGGTACAGCTCCCTCCGGCGGTGGTGTCGCACCAACAGTCGCACCAACAGCCGACTACACACCGCGCCCGGGCGAGCACCCCCGCCACAACGACCCGTTCCTCGTCTGCACCCGCGGGATCGAGAGTCACGGCAACTACCAGGCGTACAACGCGTCCGGGCCGTACCTCGGCGCGTACCAGTTCACCCAGAGCACGTGGAACTCGACCGCCAACCACGCCGGCCGGGGCGAGCTGGTCGGAGTCGACCCTCGGGACGCCTCCGAGTACGACCAGGACGACATGGCCTGGACGCTCTACGAGTGGAAGGGCAAGAGCCCTTGGGGCGGTCGCTGTTAGGGACCGAAGACCCTGTGTAACCGCCGTGCGTCGCGTAGAGTCCACCCAAAGGGCACTCTCGACGGCAGGTCAAGGTGAATCAGCAGCCAGGCGGCGACGCGGCACCACGGACGAATCCGGGACAACCGCGGCGCATCGCCGTCGTTCCCGCCTACAACGAGGAGCCGACCGTCAAGGGCGTCCTCGAGCGCCTCTACCCGCTGGTGGACGAGCTCGTCGTCGTGGACGACGGCTCCACCGACAAGACCCGTGAGGTCGTCGAGAAGTGGCTTCCCGAGCAGGACAACGCCTGGATGCTGTCGTTCGACGACAACCAGGGCATGTCGGCGGCCTACTACCTCGCCTTCAGCGACCTGCGCCAGCGACTCGCCACCGGGGAGATCGGTGAGGACGACCTCATCTACACCGTCGACGCCGACGGCCAGCACGAGCTGAGCGTTCTCGACGAGCTGCGCGACATCGCCGTCGCCGACGGGCTGGACGCGCTGATCGTCCAGCGTGACCTTTCGACGTACCCGATCTACAAGCGCGTCGGGAACTGGGTCATGAGCTCGTGGGCGTCGCTGTGGGCGGGCCACCGGCTCCGCGACGTCGAGTCCGGATACCGGATCTTCCGCGCCGCCGCCCTCGCCGACGCGCTCGACTACTACCAGGGCTACAAGTACAGCGAGACCGTCGAGTTGGCTGTCGTGCTGTGCCGGCTCGGGTATTGCGTGCGGAACGACGTGATGGTCCCGGTGCCGATCTTCCGCTCGCGTACGAGCCTGGTCGACGCAGCCATCGATCTGGCGATGATCCCCGTCGCCGCGTATCGGGCATCGCGTCGACGGCGTCGCCGCGCTCGCCGCTGACGCGTCCGTACGTCAGCAGTGGTCGCCGTAACCGCGCTCGCCGAGCAGGGCATCGAGGCGCACGGGTTTCAGATCGCGACGTGCCAACCCGTCGAGGATCAACGGGACCGCCCGCACGAGCACTGAACGGTCGGCCGTCACGCTCCCGTCGAGACCGTCGTGGAGCACGATGATCGAGCCTGGTTCCACATCGTCGAGCACTCGCTGAGCGACCAGCCGGGCGTCGTCGGTCTTCCAGTCGCCGGCGGACACGTCCCACCCGACCATGGTCATGCCGTGGTCACCGACCACGTGGGCGAGGAACGGCGTGTGCTGCCCGTGAGGAGCCCGGAAGAACGTCGGGCAGATCCCCAGGTTGTGCCGGAACGCGCGCTGGCTCCGCTCGAGCTCCGGGTAGCGCGGATCGAGCCAGCGCCAGGAGTCGTGGTGGTACGAGTGGTTGCCGAGGAGGTGGCCGTCCTCGCGTAGCGCGCGGGCAATGTCGGGCCGGCGGTCCAACGCCTTCCCCACTATGAAGAACGTGCCCTTGGCACCGCGTGTGTCGAGGATCTGGGCGATCGCGAGCGTGTACGGATCGTCGGGGCCGTCGTCGAACGTGATCGCCACGTCGCGCCCGTCCCGGCGACCGTGTGCGACCTGCGAACCGAACCAGTTCACAGTGGGCGAGTTGGCGCCCACCCAGAACGTCACCCCGACCGTCGCTACCGCCGCCGCAATCGCGGCCGCCCGCACCGCGCCCGGCACGCTCCGACGGGATCGAGGGCGGACGAGCACGCCGACGGTTGCGATCGCCACGCCGCCCAGCAGGCCGGCCCAGGCCGTTCCGTGGAAGCCGTCGACGGCGACCAGCGCGGCGAGGACGGCGATCCCGGCCGCAGCACCGATCGCCGCCGCGCGGCGTCCGAGCACATCGAGCGCGCCGCCGCCCAGCCCGACGCCCACGCCGACTCCCAACCCGAGGAGCACCGTCGTGAACGAGACGTCCGCCTGCGGCAGCAGCCAGCCTGCGACGACCACGAACACGCCGCCGAGGCCGGCGAGCAGCGGTCGGGGCGGCCCGAGCCGGCGGGAGACCCACCCCGCGGCTGCGGCGCCCAGTCCCACGGCGAGGGCGGCGAGGACGAGACTCGTCGGCGACCGGTCGGCCGCGACGGCCGGGACCGCCGGGAGGGCCAGCGCGGCGGTGGCGAAGCCCCGTAACCCCAGGGCGGGCGCCAGGTCTGAACGCGGGGGTTCAGGGGGAGGGGTTTCGAGGCCAGGCACGGCTATCGTTCCTCAGTCTGAGCCGCTTCGGGCAGAGCCGCTTCGGGCAGGAGCGTCGGGAGGAGTAGAGAGTTGCAAGGGCCTTTCGGCGCAAGGAGCCTCCGGCTTCGAACGGCGGGGGCGCCGTCGAGCGCCGTCGAGCACGGACGAACGCCGCAATCCGGAAAGATCGTAGCGGCGGTCGTCGTCGCGCTCTGGGCGGTCGTGCTGGTGCTGATCCTGCGCCACAGCGTGTTCGTCTCCCACGACTCGATCAGCAACTACGGGCACGTCTGGTGGGTGAGCGACCGCATCTGGGACGGGCACGGGGTGCCGTTCCACATGCCGGTGATCGGCCACGGGAAGGCGTTCGCGTTCCCGTACGGGTTC
>Ga0126307_10004146_pt1 | contig 10020 bp, 5 predicted proteins | sample Plot28_FD_89955 | JGI IMG/M metagenome (GOLD analysis project Ga0126307, IMG submission 89955) | Serpentine soil microbial communities from UC McLaughlin Reserve, CA, USA - Plot28 | ecosystem: Environmental > Terrestrial > Soil > Grasslands | place: USA: UC McLaughlin Reserve, Lake County...
CGGTCACCGACCTGTCCGGTGGTGAGCGCCGCCGCGTGGCGCTGTGCAAGCTGCTGCTTCAGGCACCCGACCTGCTCCTGCTCGACGAGCCCACCAACCACCTGGACGCCGAGAGCGTGCTCTGGCTGGAGCAGCACCTCGCCAAGTACCCGGGCACCGTGATCGCGATCACCCACGACCGGTACTTCCTGGACAACGTCGCCGAGTGGATTCTCGAACTCGACCGTGGTCGCGCCTACCCGTACGAGGGCAACTACTCCACCTACCTGGAGAAGAAGGCCGACCGCATCGCGGTGCAGGGCCGCAAGGACGTCAAGCTTCAGAAGCGGCTGAGGGACGAGCTGGAATGGGTGCGCTCCGGCGCCAAGGCGCGGCAGGCCAAGAGCAAGGCGCGTCTGGCGCGCTACGAGGAGATGGCCGCCGAGGCGGAGAAGACCCGCAAGCTCGACTTCGAGGAGATCCAGATCCCGATCGGTCCACGGCTGGGCAGCATCGTCGTCGAGGTCGACCACCTCGACAAGGGCTTCGAGGGCCGCCAGCTCATCAAGGACCTGTCGTTCACGCTGCCCCGAAACGGCATCGTCGGCGTCATCGGCCCCAACGGCGTCGGCAAGACCACGCTGTTCAAGACCATCATCGGCCTCGAACAGCCCGACAGCGGCACCGTCAAGATCGGCGAGACCGTCAAGCTCAGCTACGTCGACCAGAGCCGTGGCGGCATCGATCCGAAGAAGAACGTCTGGCAGGTGGTGTCCGACGGGCTGGACTACATCGAGGTCGGTCAGAACGAGATCCCCTCGCGGGCGTACGTCTCCGCGTTCGGGTTCAAGGGCGCCGACCAGCAGAAACCAGCCGGCGTGCTGTCGGGCGGCGAACGCAACCGGCTCAACCTGGCGCTCACCCTCAAAGAAGGTGGCAACCTGATCCTGCTCGACGAGCCCACCAACGACCTCGACGTGGAAACCCTCAGTTCGCTGGAGAATGCGCTGGAGAACTTCCCCGGGTGCGCGGTCGTCATCTCCCACGATCGCTGGTTCCTCGACCGCACCTGCACGCACATCCTGGCGTGGGAGGGTGACGAGGACAACGAGGCCAAATGGTTCTGGTTCGAGGGCAATTTCGGCGGCTACGAGGAAAACAAAGTGGAACGACTCGGTGTCGATGCGGCCCGTCCGCACAGGGTGACCCACCGCCGGCTCACACGCGACTAAGGTCGCGTGTGCGTGCCAGCGCCGGCATGCGGGCGTGAGTAGGAGCGGTTCGATGGAGGTCAATCCGGGGACGGGCACAGGCGTCGATGGATCTAGGGAGACGCCGCGGCTGAGCCAGCACACCATCGCCAGGCTCGCGCGGGCCTACATGGCGACCTACCGCGGGCCCCACGGTGACGCACCCGGCGCCGACTCGGCGGTGACCGGGCCGGTGGATAACACGGCCTTGGGCCGCTTGCTGTCGCCGGGCCTGGTGGACTCCCACCTTCGATTGGGCAGGCACCGGTCCTTCGGCGCTACCCGGGTTGCTGTCTACGCCGACGACGATCCAGCAGGGTTCGGTCCCGCACTGCAGATCGTCACCGACAACGCGTCGATGCTGATGGATTCCGTCACTGTGCTGCTGCACCGGCTCGGGGTCGCCTACACGGCCATCATGAATCCGGTGTTCCGCGTGCGGCGGGGGGCCAGCGGCGAACTGTTGGAGGTCCAGCCCGCGTCCGACGCCGCGTTCCGTGACGGCATTGACGAGGCATGGATCCATGTCCAACTGGCCGAATCGGTCGACTCCAAGTCGGTGGAGGAGGTCAACCGCCTGCTGCCCAGCGTCCTCGCCGACGCGCGTCAGATCGGTTTGGACTCCACGTCGATGGCGGCCATGCTGCGCAGCCTGGCGGCCGAACTCGACTTCGACCACGAGGGCCGCTTCCCCGGTTCCGACCGCAAGGACGTCGCGGCGCTGCTGCGCTGGCTGGCCGACGGCCACTTCGTGCTGCTGGGCTACCAGCGCTGCCAGGTCCGCGATGGTCAATCCTCGGTGGATCCGTCCAGCCGTCTCGGCGTGCTTCGTCTGCGCACCGACGTGCTCCCGCAACTCACGGCCAGCGACGATCTGCTGGTGCTCGCGCAGGCAACCATGCCCAGTTACCTGCGTTACGGCGCCTACCCCTACATCGTGGTGGTCCGCGAACGCGGCGGTGGAGCAGCAATCGAGCACCGCTTCGTCGGGCTGTTCACAGTGGCCGCGATGAACGCCAATGTGCTTGAGATCCCGCTGGTTTCACGGCGCGTCAATGATGCGCTTGCGATGGCGCACCGCGACCCCAGCCATCCCGGCCAGCTGCTGCTGGACATCATTCAGACCATCCCACGTTCGGAGCTCTTTGCGCTTTCGGCCAAGGAACTCCTCGACATGGCAATGGCGGTGGTCGATCTCGGTTCGCGGCGCAGGACGTTGCTCTTCATGCGCGCCGATCAGCTCGCTCACTTCGTGTCGTGTCTGGTGTATCTCCCACGCGACCGGTACACCACCGCGGTGCGCTTGGAGATGCAGGACATACTCGTCCGCGAGCTGGGCGGGGTGAGCATCGACTACGCCGCACGAGTGAGCGAATCACCATGGGCGGTAGTGCATTTCACAGTCCGGATGCCCGAGGGTTCCCGCAAGCAGGACATTGACGTCTCCCTCGAGAACGAGACCCGGATCCAGGACACGCTCACCGAGGCCGCCAGGACGTGGGGCGACCGGCTGATGGGCGCTGTGAAGACCGGCTCGATCACCCAGGCCATGGCCGAGCACTACGCGACGGCGTTCCCCGAGGTGTACAAGCAGGCCATCGCACCGCTTGACGCGATCAACGACATCGCGATCATCGAAGGGTTGCAGGACAATTCGGTCAAGCTGGTGCTTGGCGACCGCGGTGCCGACGGGGTCGCGCAGCTCACCTGGTATCTAGGTGGGCGGTCGGCGTCACTGAGTCAACTGCTGCCGATGCTGCAGTCCATGGGTGTGGTGGTGCTCGAGGAGCGCCCGTTCACGGTGACCCGCGCCGACGGGCTACCCGTCTGGATCTACCAGTTCAGGGTTTCGCCGCATCCCAACATCCCGACGCCGCCTGCAGGTCCGGAACGCGCTGCGATGGCGCAGCGGTTCGCCGACGCGGTCACCGCGATCTGGCACGGCCGGGTGGAAGTCGACCGGTTCAACGAGTTGGTACTGCGGGCCGGCCTGACCTGGCAGCAGGTGGTCGTACTGCGGGCATATGCGAAATACCTACGGCAGGCGGGATTTCCGTACAGTCAGTCCCACATCGAAACGGTGGTCAACGACAACGCCGGCACCGCGCGCTCGCTCGTCGAGTTGTTCGAGGCGTTGTTCGACACGAAGCCCTCGGACGAGACGCGACGCCGTGACGCGCAGGCGGCCGCTGCCGCTGTGGCAGCAGACATCGACGCACTGGTCAGCCTCGACACCGATCGCGTGCTGCGAGCGTTCGCGTCGATGATCCAGGCTACGCTGCGGACCAATTACTTTGTCGGCAGGCCGGATTCAGCGCGTCAACAGAACGTGCTGTCGGTCAAGCTCAACCCGGGCCTGATCGACGAACTGCCGTTGCCGCGACCCAAGTTCGAGATCTTCGTGTACTCGCCGCGGGTCGAGGGCGTGCATCTTCGGTTCGGCCACGTGGCGCGCGGAGGCCTGCGGTGGTCGGACCGCCGCGAGGATTTCCGCACCGAGATACTCGGCCTGGTCAAGGCGCAGGCCGTGAAAAACGCGGTGATCGTCCCGGTCGGAGCCAAGGGCGGCTTCGTCGTCAAGGCGCCGCCTGCCGCCACCGGCGATGCCGCCGCAGACCGCGACGCCCAACGCAACGAGGGTGTGGCCTGCTACAAGCTGTTCATCGCCGGGCTGCTGGACCTGACCGATAACGTCGACAAGGCGACCGGCGACGTCGTCACCCCACCTGAAGTGGTGCGCCGCGACGACGACGACGCTTACCTCGTAGTGGCGGCCGACAAGGGCACCGCAACGTTCTCCGACATCGCCAACGAGGTGGCCGCGTCATACGGCTTTTGGCTCGGCGACGCGTTCGCGTCCGGCGGTTCGGTCGGCTATGACCACAAGGCAATGGGCATCACCGCCAAGGGCGCGTGGGAGGCCGTCAAGCGCCATTTCCGCGAGATGGGCATCGACACCCAAGCCGAGGACTTCACCGTGGTGGGCGTCGGCGACATGAGCGGCGATGTGTTCGGCAATGGCATGCTGCTGTCCAAACACATCCGCCTGCTGGCCGCCTTCGACCACCGACACATTTTCATCGACCCCGATCCCGACGCCGCGGCCTCGTGGGATGAGCGCAAACGACTCTTCGACCTGCCGCGGTCCAGCTGGGAGGACTACGACCGCTCGCTGATCAGCGCGGGCGGTGGGGTGTTCAGCCGCCAACAGAAGTCCATCGCGATCAGCCCGCAGGCCCGCGCCGCGTTGGGCATCGCGGAAAACGTTGAGGAGATGACTCCGCCCACCCTGATCAAGGCGATCCTGAAGGCTCCGGCCGACCTGCTGTTCAACGGCGGAATCGGCACCTACGTCAAGGCGGAGACGGAATCGGACGCCAATGTCGGTGACCGCGCCAACGATCCGGTGCGCGTGAACGGAAACCAGGTGCGCGCCAAGGTGATCGGTGAAGGCGGTAACCTGGGCGTGACGTCGCTGGGCCGCATCGAGTTCAACCTGGTCGGCGGTCGCTGCAACACCGACGCAATGGACAACTCGGCCGGTGTCGACTGCTCGGACCATGAGGTCAACATCAAAATCCTCATCGACTCGCTCGTCACGGCGGGCAAGGTCAGGGCCGAGGACCGCACCGCGCTGCTGGTGTCAATGACCGACGAGGTCGGCCGGCTGGTGCTGGCCGACAACGAAGATCAAAACGATCTGATGGGGACCAGCCGCGCCAATGCTGCCAGCCTGCTGCCGGTGCATGCCCGCATGATCAAGGATTTCGTCAAGCAGCACGGGCTCAACCGCGAACTCGAGGCGCTGCCGTCAGAGAAGGAGATCCGCCGGCGAACCGAAGCCGGAATCGGGCTGACATCACCGGAACTCGCGACGTTGATGGCTCACGTCAAGCTGGCGATGAAGCACCAGGTGCTCGCCAGCGACTTGCCCGATCAGGAGGTGTTCGCCTCGCGGCTGCCGTCGTACTTCCCGTCCACTCTGCGTGACCAGTTCACCCACGACATCCGCCAACATCAGCTTCGCCGGGAGATCGTCAGCACCATGCTGGTCAACGACCTCGTCGACACCAGCGGCATTACGTACGCATACCGGATCTCCGAAGACGTGGGCGTTGGACCGGTCGACGCAGTGCGCAGCTACGTCGCGACGAACGCGATCTTCCGGGTCGGCGAGGTGTGGCGGCAGATCCGCGCGGCCAGCGAAGACGGGGTGTCGGTGGCGGTCTCTGATCGATTGGCCCTGGACTTACGACGGGTCATTGACCGCGCGGGACGCTGGCTGCTCAACTACCGGCCTCAGCCGCTGGCGGTGGGCGCCGAGATCAACCGATTCGCGGAGAAAGTCCGCGTGCTGACACCGCGGATGTCGGAGTGGCTGCGCGGCGACGACAAGACCATCGTCGAGAAGGAAGCACGTGAGTTCAGTTCGCATGGCGTCCCGGGTGACCTTGCCTACACGCTCGCGACCGGGCTGTACCAGTACAGCCTGCTCGACGTGATCGACATCGCCGATATCGTCGACCGGGACCCGGCCGAGGTCGCCGACACCTACTTCGCGCTGATGGACTACCTCGGTACCGACGGCCTGCTCACCGCGGTATCCCGCTTGGAGCGGGATGACCGTTGGCATTCGTTGGCGCGGTTGGCGATTCGTGACGACATCTACGGTTCACTGCGTTCGCTGTGCTTCGACGTGCTGGCCGCCGGCGAGCCCGACGAGAACGGTGAGGAGAAGATCGCCGAATGGGAGATGACCAACAGCTCGCGGGTGACTCGGGCCCGGCGGACGCTGGACGAGATCAATGAGGATGAATTGCACGACCTGGCGACGCTGTCGGTGGCCGCTCGCCAGATCCGGAGCATGACGCGAACGACTGGGACGGGACAATCTGGGTGACGAACCGCGATGACCGTCTTGCGCGAAGAGCATCCAACCCAGGATTTGTGGCCGCAGTTTCAGTGCGCTGGTCGGATATCGACATGTATCAGCACATCAACCACGCCACGATGGTCACCCTCCTCGAAGAAGCCAGAATTCCGTTTCTGCGTGAGCCTTTCGGTGCCGACATCACGACGATCGGTCTGCTGATCGCCGACGTCAACATTGCGTACAAAGGTCAGTTGCGGCTAGGGGACTCACCGCTGCAGGTGACGATGTGGTCCAAGCGGGTGCGCGCCGTCGACTTCACGATCGGCTACGAGGTGCGCTCGCTGGGCGCACCACCGGATTCCAAGCCGTCGGTGATCGCCGAGACCCAGCTCGCCGCCGTGCACATCGATGGGCAACGGCTGCAACGACTTTCGTCCGCACAGCACGATTATCTGCGTCATTGGATGCGATGACCCAACCCGAACGCGGTATCTGGCTCGACGACGCCACACACCGCGAGGACCTGGCGACGTTCGTCGAACGGGCGTTGCGGCTCGACGACACGGCCGTCGTGCGGCTGCGCGAGCGCTCCGGCGGTCTTGTGACCGCCTGGGTCGCAACCGGTTTCGACGTGCTTGCCAGCCGGGTGGTCGGCGGACGCATCCGGCCCGCGGACCTGTGTGCCGGCGCGGACGCGCTGGCGGCCGGGCTGTCGACGATGGACCGTAGCGGCTACGTCGCGCCGGGATTTCCGATGGACTCGGCGTGGCGCGGAGCCCTGCCGCCCGAAACCGGCTTCGTCCACCTCGACGACGTGCCTGCCCGCGCCGTGCTCGATCTTGCGCAGCGCGGCGTCGCCTTGGCGAAGGAACACTCGAGTGCCCACGGCCCGCCCGCGTCCCTTCTGGATCAGGAGGTGGTTGCGGTCAGCTCCGGCGCCACCAGCGTCGGCATTCCGATGCGCTGCGTATTCGCCCTGACGGGAATGGGATTCCTGCCGCAGTCCGCCGCAGCGGGACTTGACCCCTCGACCGTCGCCGCCGATGAGATCGTGCGGGTGCGCGCGCTTCCCGCTTGGCTGCGCATCGATGCCCGCTTCGGTTCGGTGTACCGCCGTCGCGGCGACCCCGCGCTTGTGCTTCGCTAACTTTTCCTTGCGCGAGCAGACATGAAGGTCCCCGACACGCCGGAGAACTGTGGCCTATTGCGTCTGCTCGCGAGTGAACTAAATCAGCCAGGCCGCGGTGTTCGGCGGTAGCTTGCCGTCCGCCAACGGGCCGCTGGCCAGCAGCATCTCACCGTCGGGCAATGACAGTGCACGGCGGCCGGTGTTAAGCGCGCACACCAATCCGCTGCTCAGCTCAAACACCAGACTGTCGCAAGGTGAGTCCTGCCATTGGATGGCCGAACCGCCGAATTCTGCTCGGCTGCGGCGCAATTCGATTGCGCGCCGGAAGAATGACAGCGTCGAATCGGCGTCGGCGAGTTGTTTCTCCACCGTCAGCGCCGCCCATTTGGGTGGCAGAGGCAGCCAGGTATCGGGATTGGCGGAGAACCCGAAAGGCGGTGAGTCGCCCTCCCATGGCACCGGGACCCGGCACCCGTCGCGGCCGCGCCTGGTGTGCCCGGACCGTTCCCACACCGGGTCGCGCAGCGCCTCGTCGGGCAGCTCGACGTTAGGCAGGCCGAGCTCCTCGCCGTTGTAGATGAACACCGCACCGGGCAGGGCAAGCATCACCAGCGCCATGGCCCATGCCCTCGACAGGCCGACGTCGCCGCCGCCGTAGCGGGTCACCTCACGGTCGACGTCGTGATTGGCCAGTGTCCAGGTGGGCGTGGCGTTCTCAATGGCCGCCGCGGCAAGGGAATTCGTGATGGCGCCGCGGATGTCGTCGGCCTCGAAGTCGGCGCGCAAGAGGCGGAAATTGAAGCCGAGGTGTAGCTCATCGGGGCGGAGGTACCGAGCGAACTGTTCGTTGTCATAAACCCAGACCTCGCCAATCGCGACCGCTTGGGGGTAGTCGTTGAGCACGGTGCGGATGTGGCGGTGGATATCGTGCACGCCGTCATGGTTGAACCGTGGGTCGTCGTCCATGTCGGCGAGAAGCATTTCGGCCTCGATGACTTCCATGTCAGGCAGTCCCGGTGGCTTGGCCATGCCGTGCGCGACGTCGATGCGGAACCCGTCGACACCGCGGTCCAGCCAGAACCGCAGCGTCTTCTCGAGGTCGTCGTAGACCTCGCGGTTGTCCCAGTTCAGGTCGGGCTGCTCGGCGTCGAAAAGGTGTAGGTACCACTGCCCGGGATTGCCGTCGGGCTCGATGACCCGGGTCCACGCGGGTCCACCGAAAATCGACACCCAGTTGTTGGGCGGATGGATGCCGCCGGGCCCCGTCCCGTCACGGAAGATGTAGCGCTCGCGTTGGTCGCTGCCCGGACTGGCGTCGAGCGCCGCCTGAAACCACGGATGCTGCGAACTGGTGTGGTTGGGCACCAGATCCATCGTGATCTTGATGCCCACTCGGTGCGCGGCATCGATCAGCCGCTCGAACGCCGCCATGCCGCCGAACAGCGGGTCGATGTCGCGCGGGTCGGCGACGTCGTAGCCATGGTCGGCCATCGGGGACACGGTGACCGGATTCAGCCAGATCGCATCGGCGCCGAACAGCTTGAGGTAGTCCAGCTTGGCGGTCACCCCGTCGAGGTCACCGACGCCGTCGCCGTCGCTGTCACAAAACGATCGCGGATAAGCCTGATAGAACACCGCGTTCGACCACCAGGGGACCGCCTTGTCTGCGCGCATCAGAAGGGTGAGTTCACCATCGAGTGGGCGGCCATCTCCAGGTAAGCGATCAGCTCCTTGCGGTGCTCGTCGTCGAGGGTCTCGGAGTCGATCTCGGCCACAGCGGTGTGCATACAGCGCAGCCACGCGTCGCGCTCGATGTAGCCGATCCGGAAGGGGGCGTGACGCATCCTCAGCCGGGGATGGCCACGCTGATCGGAGTAGACCCGCGGGCCACCCCAGTACTGCTCGAGGAACATCCGCAACCGCACCTCGGCCGCGTCGAGCTCGTCGTCGGGGTAGAGCGGGCGCAGGATCTCGTCCTCGCGGACCAGCTGGTAGAAACGGGACACGATGGCGTGAAAGGTGTCGTGGCCACCGACTTCGTCGTAGAACGAGCGCTGCGGCTGTGTCACAGGCTCCATTGTCCCTATCGTCGGTAACCAGTGCCCAACGGGTGACGTCACGAGTTGTTCACTGGACTGACCAGGGAACACGGGCAGAATTGTCGTGCGATCGTCTTCAATACGTGGTGGACTGTCTTCTCGGAGGACGTATGGCGCAGCGCAAGAAGAGCTCGTCCAGACGGGCTGGCCACCGGCACCACGGGGCCGCGGCGGGTTTATCAGGGCCCGCGGTAACGCACGCCCAGTCTCGTGTCCTGCACAGCGTCGACACCCATCCGCCCAGTACGAACGACGGCTCCATCTGGGGCCGGCGCCGCGTGCTGCTGCTGAATTCCACCTACGAACCGTTGACCGCTCTGCCCATGAGGCGGGCGGTCATCATGCTGATGTGCGGCAAAGCCACCGTCGTGCACGACGACCCGAACGGGCCGGTCATCCACTCTGCGACCCGGTCGATCGTGGTGCCGTCGGTTATTCGGCTGCATTCCTACGTGCGGGTGCCGTATCGGGCGCGCATTCCGATGACCAGGGCGGCGCTGATGCACCGGGACCGGTTTCGCTGCGCCTACTGCGGAGCCAAGGCCGACACCGTCGACCACGTTGTGCCGCGCAGTCGCGGCGGCGACCATTCATGGGAAAACTGTGTGGCGGCCTGCTCGACGTGCAATCACCTCAAGGCCGACCGGTTGCTCACCGAGCTGGGCTGGAAGCTGCGCGCGGTGCCGGTGC
>Ga0126307_10004147_pt1 | contig 10014 bp, 11 predicted proteins | sample Plot28_FD_89955 | JGI IMG/M metagenome (GOLD analysis project Ga0126307, IMG submission 89955) | Serpentine soil microbial communities from UC McLaughlin Reserve, CA, USA - Plot28 | ecosystem: Environmental > Terrestrial > Soil > Grasslands | place: USA: UC McLaughlin Reserve, Lake County...
CGACCTCCTCGCAGGCCTCGCGCCTCCGGCTGACGACGACGACGTCGGCGCCGCAGCGCGCGAACGCGGACACCATCGCTCGCCCGAGGCCCGCGGTGCCGCCGGTGACGACGGCGACGCGCGACGAGAGGTCGAACAGCGACCCCGCCTCGCCCTGCGGCATGTGAGCGGACTCCGGCAAACGGATCCTCCAGGACGGTCAGGGTTCGGTGTGGGCGGAGACCACGGCAGGCCGCACGGCGTGGTCGCGGTCCCCCAGGGCGAAGCGCGGCCGGCCGTGCGCGTCGTGCTCCTCGACCGCAAGCCCGGCCGCGATCAGGATCTCCAGATGGCCGAGCACCTCCCACACGACGAGCAGCGGCTGCTCGCGAACGGTCCGCATGGGCCAGAGGTGACCGGCGATGCCGTACGCCGTCTGCGGCTCACGCAGCAGGACGCCGGCGATGCGGGCGGCGCGCGACCGGTGCTCGGCGAGCCGGGCGCCGACGAGCGCCCGTGCGCTCTCGATCGGGCGCCCATGGCCGGTGAGCAGCATGTCGAGCGGCATGGCGGCGGTCCGCGCGAGATTCCCGAGGTACTCCTTACGCGGGCGCGGGCGGGCGCCCTCCGCGGCCCCGACCGGCGAGATCTCGGTGTTCGACGACACGGTGGCGAGCAGGTGGTCGCCCACGAAGGCGAGCGCTCCATCCGCGTCGACGAACAACGTGTCCGTCCGGCTGTGACCGGGCCGCGCGAGCACGTCCAGGTCGCGGCCACCGGCGCGGATCACGTCGCCGTCGGCGAGCCGCACGTCCGCTTCGAACGTCGCGCTGTTCGAGCGGATGAACTCCCAGAAGTGCTCGTTGTCGTCGATGACCGCGCGCGGGACGCCGTGGGCGGCCATCAGTCGGTGCGAGAACGCACGGTCCAGCTCGATCCTGCCATGGCCATCCGCGACGTAGTCGGCGACGGCGTCGAGCACGGCGACCGTCGCTCCCGACCGGCGCCGGACCGCCGGCAGGAGGCCGACGTGGTCGAGATGGTGGTGCGTGGCCAGGACGAGCTCGATGTCCTCGACCCGGACGCCGGAGCGTCGCAGCCCCGCCTCGAGCGCGTCCATCGCCTCGTCGCTGTTCGGGCCGGCGTCGACGAGCGTGAGTGGATCGCCGCGAAGCAGCCAGGCGTTGACGGATCCGATGTGCGGCAGCGGCAGCCGGATCGGGGATACGGAATCGTCGGGCAGCATCCTGAATCAACTTCAGTATGGCACCGACCGACGCGTCGAGCAACCTGAAGTCAGTTCTAGACGCGCGTCACTTCCTCGTCGCGGAGCGGCGGCGCTTGGGCGCGGCCTTGCGCTTCGGGCGCTCCGCCGGGACGCCGAGGACGGCCAGGCAGCGGGCGACGAAGAACTCGCTCACCTGGTCCAGGCTCAGGTCGCCGCCCGGCCGGTACCAGTGCCAGACGCTGTTGTGCAGGCCGAGCACCGCGCGCGTCAGCAGGCGAGGATCGGCCTCCGGGATCGCGCCCTGCTCCATGCCGCGGGCGAGGAACGTCGCCCACGCGAACTCCAGGTCACGCGTCCGGGCCCGAGCGCGCTGCCGGGCCTCCTCCTCGCGCGGGGACGTGCGATGGACGGCCAGCAGCGCTTGCTCGGCGATCAGCACGCGGTTGCGCAGGACCTCGTGGTCGCTGAGGTCGAAGCCGGCCCTGAGGACCGTGACGAGCGCCTCGTGGAAGTCGTCGGCGCCCTTCGTGTCCTGCTGGAACTCCTCGAGCCGCGACTCCAGGGCGTCGGCCATGATCCAGTACAGGCAGTGGAGCTTCGACTCGAAGTAGTGGTACAGCGCGGTCGAGCCGATTCCCACCGCCTTGGCGACGTCCGCCCACTTGCTGTCCTCGTAGCCCTCCTTGCCGAACGAGGCGGTCGCCGCCTCCAGGATGGCGACGCGCTTGCTGCGGGATGACGGTCGCCGCGCTTCGATTGTCTCGGCTGCCATGTCGTACCAGTCTCCGTGTCGGTTGAGGCGAACTGCGTTCAGGCCCAATCCTAGGCGCCGCTCAGGCGACACGCAGGGCGTTGGTGACCCCGGGCGCGACGCCGATCATCTCCAGCAGCCTTGCGCGGTAGAAGGTCGACACGACGTCCAGGCCGATGATGCCGTGCGGCCGGTACCAGCCCCAGATGCTGTTGTAGAGGCCGAGCACGGCGCGCGCGAGCATCCTCGGGTCGCACTCCGGGACCGCGCCGTGCTCCATCGCGCGCGCGAGGAACGTCGCCCACGCCAGCTCCAGCTCGCGTGTGCGCCCTCGTGCGGCCTGCCGCGCGCGGTCCTCCCGCGGCGAGCGCCTCGGCAGCGCGAGCAGGCCGTGCTCGGCGACGAGCACGCGCAGCCGCTGGACGTCGAGCGCCGTGAGCTCGAACGCGTCGGCAAGCACGTCCTCGAGCGCCCGGACGGAGTCGGGCTCGGCAGTCGTGATGCGGCGGAACCGGGCGAGGGCGTCGTCGATCGCGTCGTCCAGGATCACGAACAGGCAGTGCTGCTTCGACTCGAAGTAGTGATAGAGCGCGGTCGGCCCGACGCCGACGTCGCGGGCGATGTCCGCCCACTTCGTGTCCTCGTAGCCGTCTCGCCCGAAGCGCTCGGTCGCGGCGGCGAGGATCTCGGCCCGCTTGACCCCGTCGGTGCGGCTCCTTCCGCGGCGTCCGCCGTCTTCGTTCGTCTGAGTCGAACTCACCTCGATAGCATATCAGCGCCGCCCGGCTCCCGCGATCAGCGGACTTGACTCTCTTGGTGAGATCACAAATACTTGCAATGTGAGTTCAGTTCAAATACCGTCGAGCCCATGAACCTCCGCCTCACGCGGGAACAGGAGCAGCTCCGCGCCGAGGTCCGGGCCTTCCTCCGTGAGCACTGCCCGGCGCCGGAGGACATACCGCACACGCTCGACGAGCGGATGGCATTCCTGCGTGACTGGCAGCGCCGCTGCTACGAGGCGGGCTACGTCGGCCGCGCCTGGCCGGCGGAGTACGGCGGAGGCGGGCGCCCCCCGGTCGAGCAGATCATCGTCGACGAGGAGCTCGCCGCCGCCGGCGCGCCCGAGTTCCCGAACATCGTCGGCCTCGACGTCATCGGGCCGTCGCTGCTCGCGTTCGGGAGCGACGAGCAGCGGGCGCGCTACGTGCCCGCGATCCTCTCGGCCGAGGAGGTCTGGTGCCAGGGGTTCTCGGAGCCCGACGCCGGCTCCGACCTCGCCTCGCTCCGGGCCCACGCCATCGAGCGCGACGGCGGCTTCGTCGTGAGCGGCCAGAAGACGTGGACCTCGTGGGGCCAGTACGCGCGCTGGTGCGGCGTGCTCGCCCGCACCGAGCCCCCGGAGACCAGGCACAAGGGCATCTCGTTCCTGATCGTGGACATGGAGGCGCCGGGCGTGGAGGTCCGCCCGATGATCCAGATCACCGGGCACGCGGAGTTCTCCGAGCTGTTCCTCGACGCGGTCGCCGTGCCGCAGGAGAACCTCCTCGGCGTGCGCGGCCAGGGCTGGCAGATCGCGCTCCACACGCTCGCGCACGAGCGCGGGACCGCGGCGCTCCCCCGCCAGGTGAAGCTCAGGACGTGGGTCGATCGCCTCGCGGCCGACGCCCGGTCGCGCACGATCGGGGGCCGGCCGATCGCCGACCGCGAGGACGTCCAGGTCGCCATCGGCCGCGCGCTGATCGGCGTCGAGGTCCTCCGCCATCACGCGAGCCGCACCGTCGGCAGGTTCCTCAGCGGCGAGGCCGTCGGGCCCGCCAGCTCGAGCGTGAAGCTGGTGATGGCCGAGGCCGAGCAGCTCGCGGCCGCCACCGCGCTGGACGTGCTCGGCGAGACGCTCCTCGCGCCCGACGCCGGCGCCGAGAACGCGCACTGGTACGAGACCTACCTCTTCTCCCGCACGGCGACCGTGCTCGGGGGGACGCAGCAGATCCAGCGCAACATCATCGCCGACCGGATCCTCCGCCTTCCCCAGGAGTAGCCAATGGACCTCGAACTCACCGACGAGCAGGAGTTCCTGTCGGAGTCCGTCGAACAGCTCCTCACCAGGTCGCCCGGACCGGCCGCATGGCCGGCGCTCGTGGACTTCGGCGCGCTCTCGATCGCCCGCGGCGAGCATCCGGACGTCGGCGCCGTCGAGCTGGCGCTGATCGCCCGCGCGCTCGGAGAGCGGCTCGAGCCGGTGCCGCTCGTCGACACCGCCGCCGCGCTCTACGCGGGCCGCTCCGTCGAGGGCTGGCTCTCCGCCGACGCCATCTCGGTCGCGCTGCTGGAGCCGGGCGGCGGCTGGGAGCTCGACGAGCCCGCCACGAGCGTCACGGTGGGCGCCGGCGGAGCGGCGGTCGACGGGCACAAGGCCGCGACGCTCGCCGACGCCGCCGAAGCGCTCCTCGTCCTCGCCGACGACGGCGCGGCGCTCCGCCTGGCCGTCGTACCGCGCCATGCGGCGGGTGTGAGGATCGCGCCGATCCCATGGATCGACGAGTCGCTGGAGCCGGCGTCGGTGACGTTCACGGACGTCGCGATCGACGAGCGCGCCGTCCTGTCGCCAGAGGCGACGCAGGCGGTCCTGCGTCGGCTGCTGGCGATCGGGGCCGTCCTGGCAGCGGCCGAGGCCGCCGGGGCCGCGGCCGGCGTCCTGGAGCTCGCGCGGCAGTACGCGACCGAGCGGCGACAGTTCGGGCGGACGATCGGCAGCTTCCAGGCGCTGCGGCACCTGCTCGCCGACATGTACGTCAAGCAGGACAGCTCGTGGTCGACGGTGCTGTTCGCCGCCGCCGCGCTCGAGGACGGGACCGACGACGCCCTGCGCACGGCCTCGATCGCCAAGGCGTACGTGTCGCGTGCCGCGCAGGAGGTCGCGCAGGACGCGCTGCAGGTGTTCGGAGGCATCGCGTTCACCGCCGAGCATCCCGCCCACCGGTTCCTGCGGCGGATCCTTGCGCGCGGCCAGCAGTTCGGCGACGCCCGCCATCACGAGCGGGCGATCGGCCGCGCGCTCGTGCGGGCCGCGGAGCCGACCGGTGCCGCGACGTGACGGCCACCGTGGGCGCCGGCGCGCTCCTGGGGTCGTTCGATCTGACGGGCCGCGCGGCCGTCGTCACCGGCGGGCACGGGGACCTCGCGGAGTCGATCGCCGGCGCGCTCGCGGAGCTCGGCTGCGCGGTGGCGCTGGCCGCGCGCCGGATCGACGCGTGCGAGGCCCTGGCCCACCGGCTGGAGTCCTCGTACGGCGTGCGCGCGCTGCCGTTCGCCGCCGACGTGTCGCAAGAGGACGACGTCGAGCGCCTGATGACCAGCGCCCGCGACGAGCTCGGCTCGCTCGACGTGGTCGTCAACAGCGCCGCGACGTTCTGGTCCGCGCCCGCCGAGGACGTGCCGCTCGAGCGCGGCTGGCAGCGCGTGCTCGACGTGAACCTGACCGGCACGTTCCTCGCCTGCCGGGCGGCGGGGAGGGCGATGCTCCGCGCCGGCCGCGGCTCGATCGTCAACGTGGCGGCGACGGGCGGGCTCAAGTCGTTCATGCCGGAGCTGGGTCCGAACCTGAGCTACACGACCTCGAAGGCGGCCGTCATCAAGCTCACGCGCGACCTCGCCGCGCAATGGGGCGGCCGCGGCGTCCGCGTCAACGCGATCGCGCCGGGGTCGATCGCCGGCGGGATGATGCGGAGCCTGCCCGAGGACAAGCTGGCGCCGATGGTGGCCGCGATCCCGATGCGGCGGCAGGGTCGCCCCGACGAGCTCCGCGGCGCCGTCGCGTATCTCGCGTCCGACGCGTCGAGCTACGTGACCGGCACCGTGCTCGTCGTCGACGGCGGCCAGAGCATCGTCTAGCGGGCCCCTGAAAACAGGACGGGGCGTCCGGGCGTGCCGGACTTTTCAGGGGTCTCCTAGAGGCCGGCCCAGCGGACGGCGGCCCGGATCCAGCCCAGCGTCGCCTCGGGCCGCTCGAAGTACGGGACGTGGCCGGCCTCCGCGATCGGGCACAGCGGCGCGCCGCAGCGGAGCGCGAGCTCCGCATGATCCTCCAGCGGGACGCCGGGATCGCGCGTGCCCCACAGCACGAACGTCGGCGGCAGCTCGGCGGGCGGCGCCGGGCGATGGTGCGCCAGCGCCCGCATGTGACGGAGCAGCAGGCCCGGCGCGCACGCCTGGAAGTCGCCCGCCACGGCCGCGACGAGCGCCTCGTCGTCGCGATCCCCGACCACGCCGCGCGCCATCCGCTCGAGCATGCCGGGCGCGTCGGCCGCGATCGTGTCGAGCACCGCAGCGCTGACCGCGATGCCGAAGCCGGCGGCGGTCAGGACCAGCGCGTCGATCGCCGTGTCGCGCGCGAGCTCGAGCGCGATGAGCGCCCCGAGCGAGGAGCCCAGCACCACGCGGGGCGCCGCGAGCGCCTCGATCTCACGCCGCAGCGCCGCGGCCATCGACGGGACGTCGGGCTCGTCCGGGGCCCGGAACACGGTCCCGTCCAGCGCGGTCGCGACGGGCTCCCACACGTGCCCGGCGCTGCCGGACCCGCAGATCATCGCGTACGCCGGACCGCTCATCCGCGCATCGCGTCGGACAGGGCCTTCATGCCGCCATGCGCGAGCTGCCCCCCGTCGACGGGGATCTCGGCGCCGCTGATGAAGGAGGACTCGTCCGAGATCAGGAACACGAGCAGCGGTGCCACGTCGTCGGGCGTGCCGCGCCGCCCGAGCGGGATGTCCTTGACGATCAGATCGCGGACGGCGCTCGGCACGTCGGCGCCCATCGGGGTGTCGATCACGTCCCACTCCTCCAGGCTGAGCTCGCCCAGGCGGCGCCGGTGCGTGACGGCGGCGTTGTTGACGAGCCCGTCGACGCGACCGTGCTCGTCCTGCACGCGGCGGGCGAGCTCCGCCCAGTCCTCCTCGCTGGACACGTCGTGCCGGCGATGGCTGACGCCGTCGCCGCGCTCGACCGGATCGATCACGTCGAGGCCGATCACGGTCGCGCCCTCGCGGCGCAGCGCCGCCGCCTCGGCGGCGCCCTGGCCGCGGGCAGCGCCCGTCACCAGCACGACCTTCCCCTCCACGCGCCCGCTCATCGGGTCAGCGCGTGGCAAGTCCGCCGTCGACCACCAGGACCTGACCGGTGACGAACGCGCTCCCGGGGCCGAGGAGGAACAGCAGCGGCTCGTCCAGCTCGCCCTGCCGCCCGGTGCGCTGCAGCGGCGTCTGGCGCACGAGCCAGTCCGGCGGACCCTCGGGCGTGTCGAGGAACGCCTCCGTCATCTCCGACGCGAAGAAGCCCGGGGCGAGCGCGTTCACGCGCACGCCGTGCCGGCCCCACTGCGACGCGAGCTCGCGCGTCAGGCCGAGGAGGCCCGCCTTCGACGCGACGTAGGCCGCGTCGGGAAATGCGTCCACCGACCGCAGCCCCATCACCGACGCCACGTTCACGATCGAGCCGCCGCCGGTCCGGCGCATCGCCGACGCGGCGAGGCAGGACAGCTCGAACGGGGCGACGAGGTTGACCTCGAGGACGCGCGCGAAGTCGGCGGCGGTCTGCCGCAGCGCGGGACCGGTGTGGCTGACGCCGGCGTTGTTGACGAGCGCGTCGATGCGCCCGTGCCGCTCGAGCGCCGCCTCGATCAGGCGCCCGCGGTCGTCGGCGCTCGCCACGTCCGCCGCGACGGCGCTCGCGTGCGGGATCGAACGGGCGACCGCCTCGAGGCGGTCGCGCCGGCGCGCGGCCAGGACCACCGTGGCGCCCGCGCCGGAGGCCGCGCGCGCCATCTGCACCCCGAGGCCCGAGCTGGCCCCGGTGATCACGACCACGCGGCCCGTGAGCGGCTCCGGCTGCTCGGTCTCGACGACCGTGGAAGGCTCGATCATCGGGCGATCCTAGAGCCCAACTGAAGTCACGTCAACTTGATATGCTGCGGCGGCGATGACCGGCTTCTTCGACCGCTACTTCGAGGCGCTGGACGGGCCGGACCCCCTCTCCGCGCTCGAGCTCGTCTCCGCCGACCTCCGGTACTCGATCCTGTTCTCGACGAAGACCGATGAGCGCAGCCGCCAGTTCCTCGGGGGGCCCGAGGAGCTGCGCTCGTTCACCGAGGCCGGTGACATGGACGGGTGGGCGCACCACATCCTCGCTGCTGCGGTCGTCGACGGCGTCGAGGTCGTCCTGGGCGAGACGCGCCGCGACGACGGTACGCATCTCGGCACGTTCGTGAACGCCGGCCAGATCGGCGACGACGAGCGCATGACGCACTACCTCACGGCCCGCTCCCCGGGCCTTCGCTTCTAGCGACGTCCGTGTATGATATGAATTCAATTCTAGTCGTCGAGAGGAGCGGGTAATGGCTACAGCCGATGCAGCGGTGGCGAGCGAACCCATCCAGTACGAGGTGAACGACCACGTCGCCACCATCTGGCTGAACCGCCCGGAAGTGAGGAACTGCGTCAACTGGGCGCTGCTGACCCAGATGGCCGAGCGCGTCGAGGAGGCCGCTGAGGACCCGGACGTGCGCGTGGTGCTGTTCCGCGGACGCGGCAACACGTTCTGCGCCGGCGCCGACCTCAACATGCTGCGCGACGAGTTCGTCGGCACCAGCACGGCGTCGTTGAAGCTCGCCGAGCTGTCCGCCAAGACGTACGACCGCATCCACACGATGAGCAAGCCGACGATCGCCGTCGTCGAGGGGTACGCCGTCGCGGGCGGCTTCGAGCTGGCGATCTCGACCGACTTCGCCCTGATCGCCGACGAGGCGCAGATCGGCGACTTCCACATCCGCCGCGCGCTGTTCGGCGGTTGCGGGCCGATCTACCGCCTCCCCCGGATCATGGGGATCCGCAAGGCGAAGGAGCTGATGCTGACCGGCAAGCTCCTCAGCGGCAAGGAGGCGGCGGGCCCGGAGTGGAACCTCTGCAACGCCTCGGCGCCGGCCGGGCAGCTCGACGAGCTCGTCGCCGACTTCGTCGCGCCGCTGGCGGACAAGAGCCCGTTCTGCATGAAGATCACGAAGAACACGGTCAACCGCGGGCTCGACGCCGACCAGGAGTCGTTGATCGTGATGGAGCAGATGGCCTGCAACGTGGTGCATCACTCCAACGACGCCAAGGAGGGTGTCGCGGCGTTCCTCGAGAAGCGGGACCCGGTCTGGACCGGCACCTGAGCAATGGACTTCGGTCACGACGACACGACGAAGGGCCTGATCGAGCGCCTCGAGGCGTTCATGGAGGAGTTCGTCTACCCGGCGGAGGACACGTTCTTCCGCCAGCGCGCCGAAGCGCAGGACCCGTGGGCGCCGGTCCCGCTGGTCGAGGAGCTCAAGGCCGCGGCGCGAGCCCGCGGCCTGTGGAACCTGTTCCTCCCGCGCACGCACGCGTACGGCGCCGGCCTGAGCAACGTCCAGTACGCGCCGCTGGCGGAGATCACCGGCCGGGCGTTGTGGCTCGCCCCGGAGGCGCTGAACTGCTCGGCCCCCGACACGGGGAACATGGAGCTGCTCGCGCGGTTCGGCACCGAGGCGCAGCGGCGACGCTGGCTCGATCCGCTGCTGGACGGCGAGATCCGCTCCGCGTTTTCGATGACCGAGCCGGCCGTCGGCTCGTCCGACGCCCGCAACGTCGCGACGCGGATCACCCGCGGCGGCGACGAGTACGTGATCAGCGGCCACAAGTGGTGGACGTCCGGCGCGATGTCGCCGCGGGCGGAGCTGCTTATCGTCATGGGCGTCACCGACCCCGACGCCGAGCCGTATCGCCGCCAGAGCATGATCCTGGTGCCCAAGGACGCGCCCGGCGTGGAGATCCGCCGCTCGATGTCGGTCTTCGGCTACACCGACGGCTACCACGGCGGCCACGCGGACATCGTCTACGACGACGTGCGGGTGCCCGCCTCGAACCTGCTCGGCGACGAGGGCGACGGCTTCCGAATCGCCCAGGAGCGGCTCGGTCCGGGGCGCATCCACCACGCGATGCGCACGGTCGGCATGGCCGAGCGCGGACTCGAGCTGATGATCGAG
>Ga0126307_10004148_pt1 | contig 10013 bp, 8 predicted proteins | sample Plot28_FD_89955 | JGI IMG/M metagenome (GOLD analysis project Ga0126307, IMG submission 89955) | Serpentine soil microbial communities from UC McLaughlin Reserve, CA, USA - Plot28 | ecosystem: Environmental > Terrestrial > Soil > Grasslands | place: USA: UC McLaughlin Reserve, Lake County...
ACCTTAGCGATAAAACTGCCTTTCAACATGAGCGTCACCTCCCTTCGAAACTAAAGACCTCGGGAAATGGCAAGCCTCGCTATGGCCTACCAGACGCTCCGCTCGACAGCCGCTCGCTCGTCTCCGCTAGTCCTGCTTGTCCTGCGAAGACCGGGATCCCCTTTCCTTTTTCCTTTCCGTCTAGGGTCCACCGACAAACCCTCTACCGCTACCGACACACTCCATGCCTGGAGTCTCGGCATGTTCCCCTATTCCGATGAGTCCACGCCGCGACCCCGCCCGGAGCGGTTGCCTGGACCTGCCTGAGTTGTTTCCTAATGAATGATCTGGACGACAGGGGGTGACGTCCGCCCTACAAACTACTGCGCGTAATCCGTTCGGCTAGCCCCTAAACTGCCCAATAGCAGGCGACCCGCCGGTCAGGCGTGCCTGCCGCTATTCAGGTCTCCGGGCTTCCGTCCACCTATTACTGGCGTCCAGCACCGCGAACACCGCCGCCCGCTCGGCGCTCTCCTTGATCTCTGCCGTACCGCTCAGCAGCAGGGTCTCCCGGCCCCCCAACCCCTGCACCGCCACGAAGGCGAACTCGCGGTCGAAGCCCTCGACGATCTTGGCCCCTTCCAGCGCCAGGCTCGAGTCCTTGAGCAGCCGGTCCAGCACCGCCACCGCTGCTTTGGCCGCCGCCTCCACCCGGCTCCGGGGAGTGTCCGCCGCCTCCTCCTCCGCCGTCTCGGTCTGCCCCCGGTAGGACAGGGTCACCGAGACCGTGATCCGGTGCGGCCGCCGGCTGGGACCCGCGGTCAGGTTCTCGAACAGCACCGCCCGCTGGAGCACCTTCTCGCGAACCGATTCGCGCTCCAGCGCCTCGATCGGCTTCACGTCGGCAGTCTGGGCAATGCTGATCTTCCGGTGATCGATCTTGAGGCCCAGCTGGGCCAGAAGCGCCGACTCGATGTTGCGGACCAGCTGCTTGGGAGCGAGGCCGGCTTGCGCCAGGACGTGGACCTCACTCACCTCACCCAGGGGCGTGGTCACCACCCGGGCGGAGAGGATCCCCTCCAGGCTGGTGAGCAGGTTCTCCGCCCGGCGCACCCCCCAGGGATCAGGGATGGCGTCGGCCGCTGGACTCCGCCCCGGCGGCGGCGGGCCTGGCTGCTTGGCACTCCATGTGGGTCCGGTCATGGTGTATAGTCGCAAGTCGTGAGTCGTGAGTCCCGAGAGGGAACTCGAAGCTCGGCCTTTCCATTCACTTCTAGGCAAACCTTCATCTCAATTCAGATCCTGACGTTGACTCGTGACTCGCGACTTACCTCTCAGGCAACCGCATTCCGTCCCGCTGCCTTGGCCCGGTACAGCGCCCGGTCCGCCGCCACCAGCAGGTCCTCTTCCGGCTGCCGGCTGTCGAACTCGGAGAGCCCTATGCTCACGGTGATCAGTCCGGCCGGGTAGCCCAGCCGGCGGCCGATTCCTTCAATCCCTGCCCGCAGCGCCTCGGCCACTCGCATGCCGCCCTGAAGCTCGGTCCGGGTGAGGATCACGACGAACTCGTCGCCCCCATACCGCGCCGCCACGTCCGACGCTCGCACCAGGTGGCGGATCTCCTCGGCTACCGCCCTCAGGATCTCATTACCCGCCTCGTGGCCGTAGGTGTCGTTCACGTCCTTGAAGCGATCCAGATCCATGAACACCACGGCGAAGCTCTCGTTGCTCCGCTTGCAGCGCTCGATCTCGAAGACCAGCCGGTCCCGGATAACCCGGTAGGTCGAGAGGCCGGTCAGGGAATCCACCGCCGCCTGGCGCTGCGCCTCCTCCGCCCGCCGCTCCTGGTAAGGCGCGCACTGCCGGAGCGATGCCCTTCCGACCACGGCGGCCTCGGCGAATCCCTGGCAGGTGGTGAAGCCGCAGGCACGGCAGTCCCAGGGAGTCCCGTTGGGGCTCAGGCCGATCTGGTTGATGATCGCCGCCACCGCCGCCGGGTCGGGCAGCACCGGCCGCTGCCGGATGGAGAACGCGGCACCGATACTCGCTACCACCGCGCTGTCCACCACCGGCGAAGGGCTTCGAGGCGGCTCGGTGCTGGCCAAAAGCTCCCGCCGCCAGAACAGCTCCTCCCGGGGACCCGAGAGCGGATGATCCAGCGACCCTTCGGTCGACAGGATGTCCACGAAGCCCAGATCCAGCCGGTCCACCGCCACCGCGCGAGCCACCGCCTTGAGCGCCTCCAGCCCCCGCAGCTTTCGGAAGCTGCGGCTGGAGTAGCGCGCCTCTTCCAGCAGCGCCAGCGGCAGGCCGCCGGCTGCACTGAGGTGCCGTCGCCGCTCTTCCGGGACCCGCTCGAAGAAGGTCGGCTGGGTGAGGACGTTCACCCCCCGGACGCGGAAGATCTGGTCCAGGTCGCTGAAGGTGATCCCGGCTTCCAGCTCGGTAGTGCTGACTGGGGGACAGATGCCTGCGTAGGCAATCTTGAGGCCAGCGCCGTACTGGGCTCTGAGATAACGGGCCTCCGCCACCGCCGGCAGGGTGACCGGCGCGAGGTAGGGCAGCAGCTCGGGGAACTGGTAGCGCACCGTTTCCACCACCACCGGATCGGTGGAGCGGATCAGGGTGCCCCAAGGCTCCTCGTGCCATAGCTTAAGGTATTCAGCGGCAACAAGTTCATCTCCGATGACGCCCCGGGATACGGCCCGGAAGCCGACCTCATAGCAGGCGTTGATGACCTGCTCTGGCGTGGCCGGATAGAAATGGGCGGCGGACTCGGGGCTCAGGATGAGAACGCCGTCTCCCGCGGTGGCGATGGCAAGAGCCCGCCCTATCTCGCCGTTTACCTTGACAGCGCCATGGGGACAGACAGCCAGGCACTGACCGGAGCGGATGCACGTCTCATTGTCGATGACAGGCAACAGCGGTTCGTCCATCGGCACCGCGATGGCATCGGTGGGGCAGACGCGAACGCAGGCCAAGCACGAGACGCAGAGCTCGGCGTCAATGACGAAATTCAAAGAGCTGATCCGTCAGGGGGAGGAGAATTTGCAATCTCACGGTCCGGCGCCACACTGTCAAGACGTTAGTAGCTGCAAATTATGTGTACAATTGCAGTTAGCGAGGTGCATCGGTTTCGATTCGTCACGAGTCGCGAGTCATGGGGCCTGTCATCCTGCTAAGTGGAACCCCGGGTTGGTCATGGCTCGAGTCTCATGACTGGCGTCTCGTGACTACTCCAACCGATACGCCTTGATCTTCCGGTAAAGCGTCCGCTCTCCGATACCGAGCACTTCGGCGGCCCGCCGCCGGTTTCCCTTGTACTCCCGCAACGCTGCCTCAATGGTGGCCCGCTCCACCTCGGCCATGGTCATACCCGGCCGGTAGAGCACTGGCTGGTCCCCGTCGCCATCCACCTCCGACATCACGTCGGTAACCTGCGCGTGGTTTCCCAGGTCTATGACCTGGACCCGCTGGGGATGCTCGTCGATCCGGCGCCGCATCTCCTCGATCTGGAGTCGGAGATCCACCAGGCTCCGCAGAATGAATTCGAGCTCTTGCAGCCCCGCTGCCCCGTTCCCCTGCTGCCCCACCTGCGCCAGCCGCATGGGGAGGAGCGTGCCCGCACCCTCGAGCACGTCCAGCGGAATGTCGGCCGCCCGGATCTCCGCGCCGGGAGCCAGCACCACCATCGATTCGATCAGGTTGCGCAGCTGGCGCACGTTGCCCGGCCAGGGCGCGCTCACCAGCCGCTGCATGGCCTCGGGAGTGATTCCCCGGAACTGCCGGTCGTGCGCCTTGGCGAACTCCCGGATGAATCGGCGCACCAGGAGGGGGATGTCCCCCCGGCGCTCGCGCAGAGGCGGAAGATAGATGTTGAGGACGTTCAGCCGATAGTAGAGGTCGTCGCGAAACTCGCCCAGCGCCACGGCATCGCGCAGCGCCCGGTTGGTGGCGGCGATGACCCTGACGTTGACCTTGATCGCCTGGGTCCCGCCCACCCGAAAGAAGTTCCGGCTCTCCAGCACCCGAAGCAGCTTGACCTGGGTGGAGAACGGAATCTCTCCGATCTCGTCGAGGAAGATGGTCCCACCGTCGGCCAGCTCGAACCGGCCCAGCCTCCGTTCGGCCGCCCCGGTAAAGGCACCTTTCTCGTGGCCGAACAGCTCCGACTCCAGCAGTGTGTCCGGCAGGGCGGCGCAGTTCACCGTGATGAACGCCCCGCCTCGCCGGGGCGAGAGGTCATGCAGGGCCTTGGCGACCAGCTCCTTGCCGCTGCCGCTCTCTCCCTGAATCAGGACCGTGCTGGAGACCGGCGCCATCTGCTCGATCTTGACCAGCACCTCCTGAATGGCGGCGCTCTCGCCCACGATCCCGGTGCGCTCCTGCAGATGCCGCCGCTCGATCAGCCGCCGAGCGGTGGCCACCCCGTCGTCGACCGAGACTGGCTTGGTCATCACCTCGGTGGCCCGGAGCCGCTCCACCCGCTCCGTGCGCTCCGAGTCGGTCGGCTCCAGCAGCGCCAGGGTGGAGATCTCAGAGTCGTGAGCCAGCGACGCGAGCTGCTGCGCGTGCGGCTCGTGCACCGCGCCAGTGAGGACCACCAGATCCGGATTCTCCCGCCGCACGGTCCCCCGCGCGTCGTCCAGGCTGGAGAACATGGTGGTGGAGAACTGGGCCGCCTCGAGCGCCGCGTTGAGCCGAACCGCGGTCTCGAGGTCGTCCATGGTGATCAGGATCTGTGAAGCCATGGGTAAAAACTAATGGATGGGACGGGAGAGAGTCGTCAGTCGTCAGCGAATGGTGGGCCTAAGAAGGATTGGCGGTCCGGACGCCCGACGGCGGAATCATCTTGCCTCAGATTTATGCCACACGGGTTCGCGCCCACCGCCTTGCCAAACCGGGAGGCCCGCACTAAGTCCCAGCCATCCCGCAAGAATCGATACCGCTATGAGAAGCTCTGTGATAGTCCTGGGACTTTCGCTTCTCCGGGCCGCTGATCTCGCTGCTCAGACCGAGGCCGAAACCCAGCGTTCCACGCTTACCGGTCTAAGAAGCTTTGGAGTCTACGCCAGCGTGCAGCTATCTCGGGATGCGACCCTGGAACGGGTCGACGAACGGGTGCTGCGCTCGAGAATCGAAGATGCACTCCGTCGGGAGGGCATCATGATCCAGACCCGGACCGACGTGCGGGACGGCTCGCAGGCGAGTCTGGACCTTCTTTACGTGGTGATGCAGACCAAAGACACTGCCGGTCACGCGCTCGGCTTTGCAGCGTCATCCTGCCTGCAGGCATCGCAGATGGTGAGGATCCCTCGCCTTACCACGCCGAAACACATCGCCTACGCCGTGGTCTCCACCTGGCGAAGCTGCAGCCTCCTGGTCGGAGACAGCGCCTCCTTCGGGCCAACGCTGGTTCAGAATGCCGACCAACAGCTCGCAAGGTTTCTCGAAGCGTGGCGCCGAGTCAATCGCCCTCCACCGACACCAGTGTCTCCGGTCAGTTCCGGGAGCCGCGTATCGATCGAGTAGAGCCGCGTTCGGTGATGTCGTGCCTTAATGAGACCAGGACGGGTGGCTGTCGGCCGCTGGATCGGTGGTCAGCTGGGTGAGGACGGACCCGTCCACGTTGACCACGAAGACGTCCTGCTCCTCGCTGTCCTCGGCGCCCCGGCTGAAGGCGATCTGGCTGCCGTCGGGCGACCAGGTCGGCGCGTGATCGTCGCCCGTGGTAATGCGAGTAAAACCGGTGCCGTCGATCCCGATCACGAAGATACCGGGGCCGTCGGGCTGCGAAGGGCTGTCGAACGCGACGTGGAGGAGGTCTGGCGACCAGGCTGGGTTGTGGGCGTCTCCGGTAAAGATCGGTGTCGCATTCTGACCGTTGGCGTCGGTTCGGATGATCGCGCCATCGCTCTCGAAGGCAAGCGAGTATCCGTCGGGTGCCCAGGCCGGCTTGCCCGCCAGGGTTCCCCGGAAGACTATCCGGAACTCGCTGCCGTCTCCATTCATCACCGCCAGGCCGCCGAGCCCGTCGGGATCGGAGAGGAACGCGATTCGGCTGGCGTCGGGCGACCAGGAAGGATCGGTCTCCAGGCTGGTCTCCGTCAGATTGGTCTCTTCCGAGCCGTCGGCGCCGACGACGAAGATATCGTTGGCTTCGTCCGATGACTGCACAAAGGCGATGGTTTGGCCGTCGGGCGCGAACGAGGGGCTCACGTTGACCAGCTCATCCTCGGTGACCCGGGTCTGTTGGCTCCCGTCGGGGTTCATCGTATAGATCTCGGTGAATCCATCCCGGTCGCTCTGGAAGGCAATCAGGTTGGGGCCGGTCAACGGCGGAGCGGTGCAGGTGACCGGGTAGGCGAGCGGCTGGATCTGTCCCCCGAGGACGGTGACCGGCTGAGTGGGGTCGTTGCCCGGGGCACAGTTCGCGGACACATCTTCGATCACGAACGTGTGGTCCCCGACCGGGATGCCGCCGAAGTCGGCCCGCCCATTGACCGGCAACTCCTGCGTCTGCGCAGTGGGGCTTCCGGGATCGAGGGTCACCACGTAGCCGTTGCTGTCCAAGCCGAGGCCCAGGGTCGGAGCGGTTACCCGCACGAACCCTACGTCAGTCGTTTCATTCGTCGGCTCTTGATCGTCGCCGCTGCACGCGGCGATCAGGAGGGAGAGCAGCAGTATCAGGCGCGAGCGCACATGACCTCCGCAGGGCTGCTGTTGGAAAGAGACGTAGATGGAATCAGGGCTCGCCAGCGAGACCTTACCGGCCCTGCCCGATCATGTCAAGAAGGCTTCTCGGCGTCGTGTCCTGTTCTGACTCCTCGCACCAGCTCGACGGCATGCTCAACCAGACTGGTCAACACCTGAAGGCCGTCGCGCACCCCGCCCGGACTCCCCGGCAGATTCACGATCAGCGTCTTAGCGCGCACCCCGGCGGTGCCGCGCGATAACGCTGCGCGAGGAAACCGGGGGAACGACGTCATCCGGAGCGCCTCCGAGATCCCGGGCGCCTCCTTCTCCAGTACGGCTCGGGTGCCTTCGGGCGTGACGTCGCGTTCCGTGAGTCCGGTGCCGCCGGTGGTGAGAATGAGATCGGCCCGGTCGGTGTCGGCCCATTCGGCCAGGGTGGCGGAGATGCGGACGGTGTCATCGGGAATGAGTGCGCGCTCGGCAAGGGCGTACTGCCGCTCCCGGGCCCACGAGGCTATGAGGTCGCCCGAGGAGTCGGCCCGCTCGCCTCGGCTGCCCGCGTCTGAGATGGTGAGGATGGCCAGGCGGAGTGCCATGGGCCAAGAAGATAAGCTGGTTAGAGGCCGGGGCACGGCGCTGCAGGGTGTCACACTTCAGATGTGGCGACACTCCAACGCGGCGAATCCCGTCATCGCGTCGGGTGCGGCAAAGTCGCGTTATACCGGGTGTTGCCCGCCCTCTCCTGCGCTATTGGCCAGGCATGAAGCTTGAGGCTGCTCCGGTCCCCACCCACCCCTGAGTGATTTCTGAGCCAGCCACTGATATCCACTGGCGAGCCCCGGGTCGTCCTGGTGGTCGAGGACGAAGACATGGTTCGCCGGACCCTTACCCGGGTCCTCAATCAGTCCGGTTACCGTACCCTGGAAGCCCACCATGGCAGCGAGGCGCTGAGCATGGTGGCCTTGGCGTATCCTTACCTCCACCTCGTCATCACGGACGTGCTGATGCCGGAGCTGGATGGACGAGCCCTGGGCCAGAGACTGCGCGAGCGCTACCCCGCCCTCCCCGTGCTCTATATCTCGGCTTACCCACCGGACGATTTGTTCCATCGGGGCGCTCCGACCTCGGACGCGCCGTACCTGCAGAAGCCAATCGAGCCGGAGGAGCTTCTTCGGGTAGTCCAGCAGCTTTTGGTGACGCTGCGGCTGGAGCCTTCCGGCACTTGATTGCCGCTTGACCTTGCCCAGCCAGAATAGAACGCGCTCCACTTCCAGAACTGAAGGAGTAGAAATGTCGAATAGCCTCGATCGTCGCTCCATGCTTAAGAGTCTCACCACGATGGCCGCTGCGCCATTGTTGCTGAGCAGTTTCGGCTGTGCAGTAGATCGGCTACTCCGGCCCCAACTGGATGAGACAGGCATCAGCCCCTTCACCTTGATCGGTGCCGGGGATCAGCATTGCACGTTGAGTCTTGGAGCGAGAGGCCGAACGGCCTCGCAGGTCCAGAAGGTGCTGGATGCAGACCCGAGTGCGTTGGCGTTTGCCATAGGTGATCTGACACACTCGGGGCAGACGATAGAGTATCAGACGTACTACAACAATACGTGGGGCCGATTCAAGGATCGAACGGTTTTCGGGATCGGCAATCACGACACGATGTATGCCCTTCCTCGCGGGGCAGCGTATTACGCATATACCGGAGCGCCGAAGTATTACGCCAAGACACTAGGCAACAGTTGGCGAGTCTACATGCTGACCTGCATGAATGCGACTGAAGGTGGAGTCAGTTTCACAGAACAACTCGCCTGGCTGAAGGCCGATCTGGCGGAGCATTCGGCCAGCCATCATATCCTGGCGATGGTCCACTATCCGATGTTCGCCAGCGTTTGCGAGCATCACCTGAAGGATATGACCTCGAAGCCCAGAGTCGGCCCCATGTGGGATGCACTTCAGGGAGCCGGGTGCGAGTTTGTGGTCAGCGGTCATGCCCACCGTTGGGAGCGACTGAAGCCGATGCTTCGGGATGGTACGGCTTCGAACGATGGTATCCGGCAGTTTGTGGTAGGCACAGGAGGCGTGAAGCTGCGCGGTATCATTCAGCAACACCCCAATTCGGAAAAAATTTTAGTGGAGTACGGTGTGGTGCGTTACGATCTACACCCGGATCGTTACGAGTGGAAGTTCATCAACCAATTCGGCGTGCTGCGTGACAGTGGCTCACAGGCCTGCCGGAAGGTGCTCGCGCCCGTGGGCGTCTGAGGATCATGCCCCGGCTCGGTGTCTCATTTTGAACGGAGTGAATGCCGTGACCCGTACCTACGTGAAGTGGGTGCTGCTGCTGAGCGCCCTGTCCTTTGTCGCCGCGGGTTGCGGGAATGACGCCGAATCTCCCACCGCGCCGGCGTCGGCCGCGCTCGCGGTCACTGCCGCGCCGCTCGCGTTTCGACAGGTCAGCACCGGCTACAGTCACGCCTGCGGCGTCAGCACCGACAACCGGGCGTATTGCTGGGGCTTTAACACCTGGGGACAACTGGGTGATGGAAGCGAGAACGGCCCCGAGGAATGCAACACCCACCCCTGCAGCAGCAGACCGGTGGCGGTGCTGGGCGGACTGCGTTTCCGCCAGGTGAGCGCGGGCGACGGGCACACCTGCGGGGTCACCACTGAGGATCGGGCTTACTGCTGGGGACTAGGCGAGCACGGCCAGGTGGGCAATGGGGGGATGACCGGAAGCCGCCAGCCGGTCGCGGTCGCCGGTATCCGGCGCTACCGCGAGGTTCGAGCGGGCGGGGCCCACACCTGCGCCATCACCTTTGCCAACGTGGCGTTCTGCTGGGGCGCCAACAACTTTGCCCAGCTGGGCGACGGCACAAAGACGGAGCGGCTGGTTCCGGTCCGGGTCGCCGGCGGGATCGCCTGGAGCGGGCTGAGCGCGGGATCCATTCACACCTGCGGGGTGACGACCGTGAACCGGGCCTACTGCTGGGGTCACAACGCTGGGACCCTGGGCGACGGCACCCGGACCGACCGTCCCCGACCGACGGCAGTCTCCGGTGCACTCCCGTTCCGGCAGATCGAGGCAGGCTTCAGCCATACCTGTGGCGTTATTACGACCGACGACCGCGCCTACTGTTGGGGCTCGGATGGAGGAGGGCTGGGGAACGGCAGCACGCAGAGCCGTCTGGTTCCGACGGCACTCGCAGGCAACCGGCGGTTCGCCAACGTCAACGCGGCGTTCGGCCACAGCTGCGGGGTGAGCACGGTCGGGCGGGGCTTCTGCTGGGGAGCCAACGCGGTGGGTCAGCTGGGAGACGGCACGACCACCCGAAAGCTCAAGG
>Ga0126307_10004150_pt1 | contig 10012 bp, 10 predicted proteins | sample Plot28_FD_89955 | JGI IMG/M metagenome (GOLD analysis project Ga0126307, IMG submission 89955) | Serpentine soil microbial communities from UC McLaughlin Reserve, CA, USA - Plot28 | ecosystem: Environmental > Terrestrial > Soil > Grasslands | place: USA: UC McLaughlin Reserve, Lake County...
GGATCCTTGATCTCGACCTTCTTGCGTTCCTTGACGCAGTAGCCCTCAGGCATCGAGGACCTCCTTTCGAGCCGATTCCGCGAATCAAGCTAGAGCACTCAGCGGACACGCGTGAGCATGCTAATGCGGAATGTAACTATCTACTTCCCCTTCGGCGTGGTGGTGGTCGCCCCAGGCGTGACCCCCGTGCCGAGAGCGCCTGTGCCTGCGCCTGCGGCCGCGCCCTTGCCGAGCGCGCCCGAAGCCGCCTGGCTCTGCAGGGTCGCGATGTTGGCCGAGTTCTGTGACTGCGTCTTCTGCAGCGAGGAGATCGACTGCTGGAGCTGGCTGACGGAGGCGTTGAGCGCCTCCTGCGTGTCCTTCGAGTTCTTCGTCGCGGCCGCCTCGAGGGAGTCGATCCGCTTCGACAGCGCGTCGACGTTGCTCTTGGTCGCGCTGTCGGATTTGGCCGTGAGCCCGAAGTAGAGCGCCGCCCCCGCCGCGAGGATTGCGATCACCAGCCCCGCGATCCCGAAATAGGTCATTCGGCCCTGCTTGCGCTCGATCTCGGCCAACCAGCCCTGCAGCCCCTCGATCCGCTCCTGGAGGTTTGGATCGAGGCTCTTGACCTCCGTCGTGGCGGCTGCCGTGGTCGGCGTCAGCTTCTCCGGCTTCTCCGTCTCCTTCGCCGCTGTCGGCTTCGTCGCGTCGCCCGTCTTGGGCTGCTCCGTCGTCTTCGCCTTCGATGCAGTCTCGTCACCGGCGACCGACGCGCGCGAGCGCCCCGGAAGCGAGAGCTTGGGCATGCGAACGCGCGGCGTGCGGATCCGTCCTCCAGCCATGGCGGCATCCTAGTGGCCCGTTCGGGGCGCTACGCCGGTCGTGCACGGTCCGTAGCATTCCGCCCTCCCGTCCATCGCCTGACCCAGCAAGGAGATCCTCAGATGCCTGAAGCACTGATCGTCGACACCATCCGCACGCCCATCGGCAGGGCCTTCAAGGGCTCGCTCGCCCAGCTTCGCCCCGACGAGATGGGCGCCTTCGTGATCGATCAGCTGCTCGAGCGCAACCCGGACGTGGATCCGGCCTCGGTCGAGGACGTCTTCTGCGGCTGCGGGATGCCGCAGGGCCTCCAGGCCTTCAACATCGGCCGGATCATGGTGCTGCTCTCGGAGAAGCTGCCCGAGACGGTCAACGGCGTGACGATGTCTCGCTACTGCGCCTCCAGCCTCGACTCGATCAGGCACGCGGCCAACGCCGTCCGCGCCGGTCAAGGCGACACCTACATCGCCGCCGGTGTCGAGTGGGTGAGCCGCTACAACGAGCGCACCGAGCCGGCCGGCGCCGCGGACCAGAACGAGAAGCTTCAGGGCAAGGACGGGACGCCGAACGCCTACATCGAGATGGGGATCACCGCCGTCAACGTGGCCAAGCGCTACGAGGTCAGCCGCGCGGACATGGACAAGTACGCGCAGCGCTCCCAGGAGCTGGCCGTCAAGTCCCAGGAGGACGGTTTCTTCGACCGCGAGACCGTGCCCGTCAAGGACCAGGAGGACAACGAGGTCGCCAAGGACGACGGGCCCCGCGCCAGCTCGACGCTCGAGAAGCTCTCCGAGCTGCCCGAGGCGTTCGAGGGTGGCGGCGGCGTGACCGCCGGCAACTCGTGCCCGCTGAACGACGGCGCCGCGGCGGTGCTGGTGATGTCAGAGGACCGCGCCAAGGAGCTCGGCCTGAAGCCGCGCGCCAAGCTGCTCACCGCCGCGACCCACGGCAACGAGCCCGAGTACATGGGCGTCGCCCCGATCGGAGCGATCAAGAAGGTCCTCGATCGCCAGGGAATGAAGATCGGCGACGTCGACGTCGTCGAGCTGAACGAGGCGTTTGCGGCCCAGGTGATCCCGATCATGGCCGAGTGCGACATCCCGCTGGAGAAGATGAACACGCACGGCGGAGCGATCGCCCTCGGTCACCCGTTCGGGATGACGGGCGCCCGGATCATGGGCACGCTCCTCAACGTGATGGAGACCGACGACCACGCCATCGGCCTCGAGACCATGTGCGTCGCGGGCGGACAGGGCGAGGCGCAGCTCGTCGAGCGCTTGAACTAGCGAGCGGCCTCGTCGGGCCGTTTTCAGAACCGGCACCGAAAGAACACGGAACTGTCGTTTCTCTGCTGCGCTCGGCACACCGGCCCCGTTTGGCTTGGCCGATCGCCGACAGCATCGACACCTCTGCTGAAGGTGACCGCGAGCGCGATCACGATGATCACGCCCGCGATCACGATGATCACGCCCGCGATCAGTCCGAAGAGACCCCATTCGTTCGGCAGCCCGGACACCAGTACGCGAATAGGTATCCAGATCCGATCACGGGCCACCCCTGCAGATCTGGCCTCGACTGACGCCTGACGATTTCGAATCCAGCGACGACTATTGGAATTGGCTTGACGCCGTCAGTCGCTACAACAACGGGCTGCCACCGCCGCGCCCCAAGCCGAAGCCGGAGGAGTTCGCACCCGACCTGCCCGGCGTCCGCGTGCCGCACTCTCCCCGGAGGCACCTGCGGTCAAAGCATGTGGGAATCCGTATGACCGAGCGGGACTTCGAGCTGCTCAGTGAGCTCTCCCGTGCCCACGCAGTCCCGGCGGGGACGATGGCGAGGGTCCTGGTCGTCCGTGCGGTTCGCGCCGCGGCTGACCGGACGGCAGATCGCAAATAGGGTGCCGCTCCAATGGAGCTCGTTCCGACGACGGTCAGCGCGGGCTACGCCGCCGGGTTGAACGCCTACGGGACGGTCTTCCTGCTCGGCCTGCTGGGCCGCGCCGGCGTCGGGGACGTCCCGCACGAGCTCACCACCGGACCGATTCTGATCGCCGCCGGCGTGATGTTCGCGATCGAGTTCATCACGCAAAAGGTGCCGCTGCTCGACAGCACCTGGGCCCTGGTGGCTCACGGCCTCAAGGCAGGGATCCGGCTGGGCATCAACACCTCGCCGGAGCCGTTCTCCAACATCGCGATCAGCCTGATCGAGGACGGCGTGATGGCCGGCGTCGTGGCGCTGGCGCTGACGGAGCCGCTAATCGCGCTGGCCGTGGTGATCGTGCTGCTCTCGATCGGGATCGGGCTGGTGCTGTACCTACGCAAGAGGATCAGGCGCGCGCTGGTGCGCCGCAGGGCTCGACGTCAGGCACGCAGCCCTTCGACCAGCTGAAGCAGCGCTTCCTCGACCTCGGCCCGGGCCTGCCGCGGCTGCTTCGCGTGCGCGATCACGAAGGCAGCCTCCGAGAGCGCCGCGACGAGCAGATGTGCCATCGGATCGACAGCGATTTGGCGGAGGACGCCGGCGCTGACGGCGCCTGCGAGCGCAGCCCGGGTCAGGCCGAGCCCGTGGCGGTTGTCGATTTCGCGCCATTCCTCCCATCCGAGCACGGCGGGTGCATCGGTCAGGGAGATCTGCTTGACCGCCGGCTCCTCGCACGCGTCGAGGAAGGAGCGCATGCCGCGGAGCATCAGCTCCCAGGGGTCGTTGGCGCCGCCCATGGTCTCGCCGATCCGCTTCATCAGGTCGCCCTCGACGCGCTCGAAGACCGCCCTGAACAGATCGCGCTTGTCCTCGAAGTGGTGGTAGAGCGCTCCACGGGTGACCTTCGCGCGGGACACGATCTCCTCGGTCCCGACGGCGGAGTAGCCACGCTCGGTAAACAGCTCGAGGGCGGCGCCGATCAGGGCCTCGCGCGTCGCCCTGGCCTCGGCCTCGCGGCGGCCCGGAACGTCGGAGGTGCTCGGAGCAGTTGACATACAGGCTGTAGGTTAAGCGCACCTCCGGTCGGGCCCCGCAAACTCCGGTACCTTCGCTCAGGGATGTCGCCAGAGCGCTTCACCTCGCTCCTGGAGGCGGCTAGGGACGGGAGTGAGGCCGCGTGGCAGGAGCTCTACAACGGCCTCGCGCCGTCGGTGCTCGGGTATCTGCGCGCCAACAGCGCACCGGACCCGGAGGACGTGCTCAGCGAGGTGTTCCTGCAGGTGGCGCGCGACATTGCGCGCTTCGAGGGCGAGGAGTCCGGCTTTCGGTCCTGGGTCTTCACCATCGCGCACCATCGGCTGATCGACGCACGGCGCCACTCGGCCCGCCGGCCCGTTGACCTCTCCGCGGAACCCCCCGAGCCAACCGCCCGGGCGGACGACGCAGCGGACGAGGCGCTGGCCAAGATCGGCGTCCAGGAGGTGGAGAGGGTGCTCGCGGCGCTCTCCGACGACCAGCGCGCGGTGTTGCTGCTGCGAGTGATCGGCGACCTGAGCATCGAGGACGTGGCGAAGGCCGTGGGCAAGCGGCCGGGCGCGGTCAAGGCCCTGCAGCGAAGGGGGCTCGCGGCGGTCAAGCGGGAGCTCACGCGGAAGGGCGTATCCCTGTGAGCGGAAACAGCGCTTATGAAGATGAGATGAACGAAGTCGCCCTATTCGAGACTGCGCTCCGCGCAGCAGTACCCACGCGACCTGATCCTAGGCTCGGGGAGACGCTCGTGCCCCGACTCGCCGAGGTCGCTCGCGCAGCCACCATCGAGGCGGAGACGCACCCCACGCGGCGGGCGGCTGCGCCTCGCTCGAGACTTGCATTGGTAGCCAGGGTTGGGATCGCCGTGGCGCTGATCCCACTCGTCCTCACGGGCCTTGCCTTCGCCGGTGTGACCGTGCCGTCGCCCGCCCGCTCCGCGTTCGATGCGGTTGGGATCACGCTCCCGAATCAGCCCGCTGACCACTCCCCTGGGAACGGCACCCCGAAGGACCAGGCACCACGGGATCACAAGGACTCAGTGGAGTCGGAGACCACCACGACCAAGAACACGGAGGAAGGCAACTCCGACGCCGCTCACAAGCATGCTCTGGAGCAGCACAAGAAGGCGAAGGGGAAGGCCCTCGGCCACGAGAAGGGCAAGGCGATCGGGCTCAACGACGCGACCCCTCCGGGACAGGCCAAGGAAGACACCAACGAGGCAGGACCCCCTTCTCACTCGAACGCCGGGGGAAACTCGGCGATCCATACGCCGCCGGTGAACCCGGCGCCTACCCCCCCGGGTAACGCCAACGGGCACAGCAAGTAGCCGTTAACTAGGCTGCCTCCCCCAGGGATGGAGGAGAGGACTTGAAGACGGTTCGGAAACGCGCGGCGCTAGCGCTGGCCGGGACGGCCGTCGCACTCGCGCTGATCGCCGCGCCGGCGCTCGCCAAAGAGCGCGTGATCACCGTGCCGACGCCCCCCGCGGCGGGCCCCGCGCAGTTCAACCAGGTCACGGTTCATCAGTTCGGGCGGGCCTCCGGCAAGAGGGTCCTCGTGCTGATGCCGGGCACGCAGGGCGGCGCCGGGGACTTCACGCTGGATGCCCGGAATCTCGTGAAGCGCATGCCCGGCCTCCAGGTCTGGGCGATCGACCGGCGGACACAGGCCCTCGAGGACACAGCGACGTTCGCTGCCGCCGATCGCGGGGAGATCCCGCTCCAACAGGCGTTCGACTACTACCTGAACGGTGGGGGCTTCCGGTTCCGTGGCCCCAACGACGATCCCTACGCCCGCGACTGGGGGATGGCGGTGGCGCTGAACGACGCCCATGCCGTGGTCCAGCGCGCCCGCCGACGCGGCCGCCGTCAGGTGGTGCTCGGCGGCCACTCCCTGGGCGCCTCGCTGACCGCGGCGTATGCGGCCTGGGACTTCAACGGGCGGCCGGGCTACAAGGACCTTGCGGGCCTGGTGCTGATCGATGGCGGGCTCCTCGGCAGCTTCGACGCCTACGACCTGGCGCAGGCCCAGCACGCGGTATCCGACCTCCAGACGAGCAGCCCGTTCCTCGACCTGCTCGGCCTCGGTATCCCGGTAGCCGCCGGTCTCTTCGCGGAGATCGGTGGCCTCTATGCAGAGAAGGCGCCGACCGCCCCGGCCACGACGCTCCAGAGCTATCCGCTGCTGCCGGCGCAGTTCAATCCGCCCTTCCCGGTCACCAACCGCGCGCTGCTCGGCCACGCCTTCGATCGTGACTCATCCCCCGCGGACCTCAGCCTGCTGCACATCAACGGCGGCACGCTGGCACCTTCCGGCGATCCGCGCGACTGGGCGGACGGCGGCGTGACGCCGGTGAGCCGCCTGGCCGCGACCTTCGGACAGGAGCCGAGCAACGCGGTGGAGTGGTACTTCCCGACCCGCCTGACGATCGACACGAACGGCGCCGACCAAATGGCGCAGAACGACGTCTCGAGCTTCCTCGGGTTGCGCTTGCTGCACACCCGGAAGGTGAACCTGCCCCTCTACGCAATCGCGACGGACCTGGCGGGCGCGCATGTGCTCGATGGGGCGCGCAACCTGATCAGGCGATCGAGGATCACGCGGCGTCAGGCGATCCTCGTCAACCGCAATCCGCTGATGAGCCACCTCGACCCGCTGACGGCGGCGCCGAAGACCAATGCCTTTCTGAAGACGATCATGCCCTTCCTGGATCGCAAGGTCTTCCGCGACCTGCCGAAGCGCAAGCACCGCTCGAAGTAGTCAGTCCTCGAAGAGCGCGTAGCCGTAGGAGCCGCGCTTGTACGCGAGCTTCGCGATCGCGGTCATCCGCTCGTCGTCGTTCGACTCGATCTGGTCGAAGCGCGAGTCCACGCGCGAGGCCGCGCGGGTGCAGAAGGTGTCGGCGATGAAGCGCTCCTGCCCGGAGGGCTCGACGCCCTGGTCCTCGAAGATGTGGCTGACGCGCGAGAGCAGCGCCACCTGCGCGTAGATGTCGGCGATGTTGTCCGCCAGGCGCTTCTGCTGGAACTGGCGCTCGACGATCCCTTTCTTGTTCTCGCGGAGGAGCTTCTCGGTCACGTCGGCGAGCCGCTTCACCTGGTCAGAGAGGGCGTCGCCGTGGTCGGAGAGAGCCTCGTGGGCCTTCGTGATCCGATCCGGGCGGACCTCGCGCTGGATCCGGTCGCTCGCGTACTCCACCAGCACCCCGATCGAGCGGATCGGGTCGCTCAGCTCGATCTCCGACAGCCCCTCGAGCTTCTCTCCGACCGGCTTGAAGCCCCCGAGGGCGATGAAGGCGCGCAGCACGTCGTTGGCCCCCTCGAAGATCGGATAGATCCGGGTGTCGCGGAGGACCTTCTCGTAGGGGCGATCGCGCATGTAGCCCTCGCCGCCGGCGAGCTGCAGCGCGCGGTTGGCCGCGTACCAGAGGAACTCGGTTCCGGAGACCTTGCAGACCGCCGATTCCAGGGAGTAGTCCGGGACTCCGGCATCCACCAGGCCGCAGGTGAGGTAGCACATGGACTCGAGCCCGAAGAGGTGCGTGACCATCCAGCCGATCTTGTCCTGGACCAGCTCGAAGTCGGCCAGCGGGCGGCCGAACTGCCGCCGCTCCTTGACGTGGTCGATCGCAAGGTCGAGCAGCTTCTTGGCGCCGCCGACCGAGCCCGTCCCGAGCCCGATCCGGCCGTTGTTGAGGATCTGCATCGCGACGCGGAATCCCTGACCCGGCTCTCCGAGGACGTTCTCGGGCGGCACCCGGACGTCGTTGAACTGGAGCCGGCGCAGGTCGTTCGCCTGCAGGCCCATCGTGTCGAATCGCTCGCCGACCTCCAGGCCCTTCATCCCCTTCTCGAGGATGAGCGCGATATGGCGGTCCTCGCCGTCGATCTCGGCGCGGGCGAACGTGGTGATCACGTCCGCGCGCGACCCGTTGCCGATGTAGCGCTTCTCCCCGTTCAGGACCCAGGCGCCATCGGGCTGTTGAACCGCGCGGGATTGCACGTGGTAGGCATCCGACCCGGCTTCGGCTTCCGTCAGGGCGAAGGCGGCGAGCTTCTTCCCGGCGGCGAGATCCGGAAGCCAGCGCTCCTTCTGCTCGTCGGTGCCGAACAGGGAGATGCCCTTGAAGCCGATCGACTGGTGGACGCCGAGCACGATCGCCAGGGTCGCGTCGATCTGCCCGACGGTCTCGAAGACCCGCGCGTAGCCGGTCTGCGAGAGGCCCTGCCCGCCGTACTTCTCGTCGACGTAGAGGCCGAGCGCGCCGATCTCGCCGAGGTCCCGGAGGACCTTGTCGGGAATCCAGCGATCCTCCTCGGCCTTCCTGGGGTCGTAGTGGTCCGCGCAGTACTCGCGGATCCGGGAGTTGATGCTCCGGACCCGGTCCTGCTCCTCAGTGCCCGTGGCCGGCCACGGGAAGACCAGTTCGTCGTGGATCTCACCGAGAAAGAGCGACTTCGCGAACGACGAGACCCCCTCCTGCGCCTCCTCCTTCCGCGGAATCGCCTCCCGGACGCCCATTGGGACGGAGCCTACATGGGGATTCGCCGCCGCTCACTACGCTGCGCCCGGATGCGCAGCCGGACAATCCTCGCAAGTCTGATCGTGGTTGTCGTCAACGCCGCGGGTTGTGGTGGGTCCGATCACGAGGCGGTGAAGCCGGAGGCGATGCTCGACGCCGCCGCGGCCCACCCGATCTCGAGCGCCCAGACCGAGATAGATCTGAGGGCGAGTGGCCCGGGGCTGCCTGGGCCGCTCCGGCTGCGGCTCTCCGGGCCATACGTGAGCGGTGGCGGCCGACAGATCCCTCGGTTCGATTGGCACCTGAACGCCAGCGCGGTCGGGTTTCCAGTCGGTGGTCGGCTCGTCTCCACCGGAGAGAACGCGTACCTGAGCGTCTACGGCAACAACTACGAGGTCGGCAGTGACGCCGTCGCATCAGCCAATGAGCGAATCGGCGAGGCGACCGCGATCCACCCGCGCTCCTGGTTCGGCCGGGCGCGGGTCGATGGCGAGGATCACGAGGGCGGGGAGGACTGCGAGCGAATCTCCGCACCGTTGCGCGGCGACGCCATGTCGCGCGACCTCGCGCCGCTCGCCGCCGGCGTCGGGCTCTCGGAGGCTCCATCGGTGAGGGGAAAGGCGAGCGCCTGTGTCGGCTTCGACGACGGCGTGCTGCATGAGCTCGCTGTCGGAGCGGTCCTCGAGATCCCGCCGGCCGATCAGGCGCGCATCGGCGGGGCGAGCTCGATCGCCTTCAACCTCGACATCGTGATCAGCGAAGTCGGAGAGCCGCAGCAGATCTCCATTCCGGGCGGTGGAGGTTTTCGCCCGATTCGCGATCTGGCGCTCACTTTGAACGACCTCGGCGTCCCAATCCCCTTAGGCTGAGCCCATGGAATCCAGTGGGAGAAGCCCGGAGGAGAGGCAAGCCGCTGCAGAGGCGCGAGCCCGATCGCGCTCGGGCGAGCCGCCGGCAACCGGGGACGAGGAGCTGCTCGGCGGCGATGGTCCCCGGGGCGCGGATGGCTCGATGAGCCGGCACTACGGAGGTCCCGACGTCTACATGCGGCGCAGGCTGATCGCAGGTGCAGCGGTGATCGTCGTGATCGTCCTGATCATCCTGCTCGTCGGGGGCTGCTAGCGCGCTACGAAAGCTGGCTTTCGGCCTCGTCGGCGATCAACTTCGCCAGGGCGAGCGACGATGTCGCGGCCGGTGACGGAGCGTTGCGAACGTGCAGCGCATGGTCGGTCCGGTGCACGACGAAGTCGTCGACCAGCTTTCCGTCTCGGCCGAGCGCTTGGGCTCGGATACCCGAGGGGCCGGGCAGCACGTCCCGGGCTTCGAGCTCGGGGACGAAGCGGCGGAGGTCCGAGACGAAGGCACGCCTGCTGGCGGCGTGGCGGATCTCGGTCAGACCGGTGCGCCAGAAGCGGCGCATCAGCTTCCAGGTTCCAGGCCAAGTGAGGTTGGACCCGAGGTCGTGGCCGCGGATGCGTGCAAGCCGGTAGGCGTCGCGAGCGCCGACCATCAGCGCGGATGGACCGAGCAGCACCTCTCCGTCGATCGTCTTGGTCAGGTGGCCACCGAGGAACGGCAGGTCGGCGTCGGGGACCGGATAGATGCTGGCGCGGACCAGCTCGCGCTTCTCGGGGCGAAGGCGCAGGTAGCCGCCCCGGAAGGGAACGATCCGAGGCTCGGCCGGCGCGCCCGCGGCGACCGCGAGCCGGTCGGACCACGCGCCGGCGCAGCTGACCACGA
>Ga0126307_10004151_pt1 | contig 10012 bp, 11 predicted proteins | sample Plot28_FD_89955 | JGI IMG/M metagenome (GOLD analysis project Ga0126307, IMG submission 89955) | Serpentine soil microbial communities from UC McLaughlin Reserve, CA, USA - Plot28 | ecosystem: Environmental > Terrestrial > Soil > Grasslands | place: USA: UC McLaughlin Reserve, Lake County...
CCAGGCGGGTATGGAACTCGGCGTCATGCACGATCTCGCGGTCGGAGTGGACCCCAACGGCGCCGATGCGTGGGCCCTGCAGGACGTGTTGGCGCTCGGTGTCACCGCGGGTGCGCCGCCCGATGAGTTCAACCAGCTCGGTCAGGACTGGTCGCAGCCGCCGTGGCGGCCCGATCGATTGGTGGAGGCGGCATACGAGCCGTTCCGCGCCCTCGTCAACGCGGTGCTGCGGCACGCGGGCGGCGTTCGCATCGACCACATCATCGGCCTGTTCCGGCTGTGGTGGATCCCGAAGGGTGCGCCGCCGACCGACGGGACGTACGTGCGCTACGACCATGAGGCGATACTCGGCATCGTCGCGCTCGAGGCGCACCGCGCCGGCGCTGTCGTCGTCGGCGAGGATCTCGGCACGGTCGAGCCCTGGGTCCGTGACTACCTGCGAGAAAGGGGTGTGTTCGGCACATCGATCCTGTGGTTCGAGGCCGACCGCGACGGTGACGGCGGACCGCTGCCCGCCGAGAGGTGGCGCGAGTACTGTCTGTCGTCGGTGACGACCCACGACCTGCCGCCGACGGCCGGCTATCTGGCGGGCGAGCATGTGCGGCTGCGCGAAGAACTCGGCCTGCTGACCCGCCCGGCCGATGAGGAATTGGCAGCTGACCAGGCGCAACAGGCGGCGTGGCTGGCCGAGTTGCGTCGGGTCGGGCTGCTCGGTGACGACCCGAGCGTCCAGGAGGTCATCCTCGCCCTCTACCGGTATCTCGGCCGGACGCCGTCAAAGCTGCTGGCGCTGTCGTCGGCGGACGCGGTCGGTGATCTGCGGACCCAGAACCAGCCGGGCACCACCGACGAATACCCGAACTGGCGGGTGCCGCTGCGCGGACCCGACGGCAGAAAACTGCAGCTAGAGGACGTCTTCACTGATCCGCGGGCGGCCGCGCTCGCCGAGGCGATGAAACAGATCGTGCACCCGCCGGTGTAACGCTGAGCCGTCCTTCTCCGGTTTCACATTTGTCACCGCTGCGATATGTTCGCACCGCATCGACTTAGGGAGAGATCACGTGAAGAAGCTCGTTGTGCTCAGCGGTGGCCTCGTCACGGCCGGCTCGGCCGCCCTGATCTGCGCTGGGGTGGCCCTCTCACAACCGCAACCGGACACGAGCTCGTACAACGTGGTCGGCGAGCCGTACAACAAGGCGCTGCAGGTCCTGAAGAGCCAGGGCGTTAAGGCGTACTTCGGCGGCTCCTTTGGCAGCGTTCTGCCGCAGGCCCAGTGCCTGGTCGATCAGCAGAAGATCACTTCGGGTGGCCGGATGCTGCTGATGCTCGACTGCAGCCAGAAGGCCGCCGACTTGATCGCAGAAATGGGCCCCTCGGGTGGACCGACTGTCGGCTCCAACGGCATCACCACCGTGACCCCGACGCCGGTGGTCCCGATCCAGGGCGCGCCGGGCCCGGTCGCCCCGCCGCCTGCTTAGGACTCGACCATCTGTTTCAGGTTCTTCAGCGTCGCGCTCATATTGCGGCCGACCTGCCGCGCGGCCACGCGATCGGCGATCAGGCCGAGCAGGTTGCCCGCCGATTCGTAGGCCAGCCGGAAGATGACCTTCGTGTGGCCGTCGCCGTTGTCGCGGATCCGGAACCGCCCGCGCAGGGAGACACCCGAAATACCGATCCACGCCAGGTCGCGGGCGGGGTCGAACTCCGAAACCTCGACCACACCGCCGATGGGCACCGAGCCGATTTTCCAGTGCACCGTGTATCGGGCGCCCTTCTTGACGGGACCTTTACCCGCCGGCTCCCAGCGTTCGAGGCTGGCCATGAACTCCGGATAGCAGTCCGGGTCGCTGACCACCTTCCACACCGTGTCGCGGTCGGCGTCGATGACGCAGTTTCGTTGGACGCGCATTAGCCGATCACCGGGAATCGACGCTCTGCTGCGAGCCGATCCACGCCGGCCTGCAGGCTCTCCACCACCTTCTTGTGCACGACGTCGTCATCGCAGTCGACGTCGATGGGGTCGAGTGCCTCGACCACGATTTTGGCGGGCAGCGGAATGTGTCCGAGTAGGTCACTGATGTTCAGTCCCCACGGCAGCGCCAGCGAGATCGGCACGCTCTTGAGCCGGGCCAGCTTGTCGACCATCAGCAGTTTGGCCAGCCACTGACCGCGGTCGAGGAACAGCGCGGTCTCCTGGCCGCCGACGCTGGCGATCGGCACGATCGGCACACCGGCCTCGAGGGCCAGCCGCACATAGCCTTTGCGGCCGCCGAAGTCGACGTGGTGCCGCTGCCACGACGGCCGGAACACCTCGTAGTCACCGCCCGGATACACCAGCAGCGCGGCCCCGGATTCCAGTGCCAGTCGGGCGTTTTCGTGGTTGGCGGCCACCGTGCCGAACTTGCGCAGCCAACCAAGCGGGGGCGCGGAGACAACGAGATTGTGGGCGAGTTGGTAGAACGGTCGCTCCACCCCGAAATACGAACAGAACGCCAGCGTGAACACGAACGTGTCAGGCGGCACGTTGCCGCCGCTGTGGTTGCCGACCAGCAGCACCGGGCCCTCGGCGGGAATGCGGTCGAGGCGCCGCACATCGGCCCGGAAGTACAGCGACGCGAGCAGCCATGTGCCCGGAAGTTGTTCGCGGATGTAATCGGGGTCGCGTTGGTCCAGGTCGGCCTTCGGGACCCGGGACGTGACCTGGTGCTTGGCCCACTCGAGCACGTCGCTGAACCCCGGCATGCTGGTCATATTGACACGGCGCGCGAACCGCAAACCTGCGGTTGCACCTAGCCGCATCTGTACTATTCGCCCATGCCGTTGGCCGATGGGCTGCCGTGAAATTCGCCGTCATAGCGCCCGTCGCGGCGGGAGTCACCGCCGATCCCGCGTGGATGTCCGCGTTCGCCCGGCATGTCGAAACGTGCGGCTTCGAGTCAATCGTCGTAGTCGAGCACACAGTGCTGATGACCGAGTACAGCAGCGTCTACCCTTACGACGCCTCAGGACGGGTGGAGTTGCCCGCCGACTGCCCGGTGCCCGATCCACTTGATCTGCTGGCGTTTGTGGCAGCGCACACCGAGCGGTTGGGCCTGGCCACCGGCGTGCTGGTGCTGCCCAATCACCATCCGGTGGTTCTCGCCAAGCGGGTGGCGACCTTGGATGCGTTGTCGGGCGGCAGAGTTCGGCTCTGCGTGGGAATGGGGTGGCTGAAGGAGGAGATCGAGGCGTGCGGCGCGGACTTCGCCAGCCGCGGACGCCGCGCCGACGAGCAACTCGAGGTGATGCGGCTGCTATGGGAGGACCGGCCAGACGGCGCGAGCTATTCGGGCGAATTCTTCGAATTCGACCACGCCGCTTGCTATCCCAAGCCCGCACGGCCGGTACCGATCCATATCGGCGGGCACAGCCGCCCAGCGGCCCGTCGAGCCGGCCGGTTGGGCGATGGCTTTCAGCCGCTTGGCGTCGGCGGTGCCGAGCTGTCCGAACTGATCGCCATCATGCGTGAGGAGGGCGACAGGGCCGGCCGCGATCCGGATGCGCTGGAGCTGTCGCTCGGCCATCTGGTGGCCAAGATCGACAGTGACCGTGCCAACAAGCTGGCGGCGCTCGGCGCGGACCGAATCGTGTTGGCCATGCCGCCCATCGCCGACCTCGGCGAGGCATGTGATCTGCTGTCGGCATGTGCGCAGCGGTTGGCGCTGACGCCATGACTCTCAACGTGTCGGACCGCTTGGCGCTGACCGATCTGGTGCACCTCTATGCTTCGGCGGTGGACGACCGGCGATTCGACGATGTCGTCGAATTGTTTACCGACACTGCGGAAATGCGGCTGCCCGATCCTCCTCGATCGCTTGAGCCGGTGCGCCGCCACCACGGGCGCGATGGGGTGCGGGCCGCGCTGGGAGCGCTCGCGGTCGTGGCTCGAACCGAGCACGCGATCGTCGGCGAGGTGTATGCCCCCGGTGACGACCCGGATTATGCGCTGGGCCGCATCGCGTGCATCGCCCATCACTGGACCGTCGACAGGGATCAGGTGACCGATCTGGTGTGGCACCTGCGCTACGACGACGAGTATCTGCGGACGCGGACCGGGTGGCGCATCCACGGCCGCGCGCTGACCATCAACGCTATCGAGACCCGCCCGGTTCGCCGCTTTCGAGAGCGGCTGTGAGGCGGTCGAGTAGCGGCCGCTGACCCTTGAGCAGTTTCGAATTAGCCTCGGCTACGGAAAACCAACCCACACGGTCGATTTCGGGGTACTCGCGGATGTTGCCCGATCCCTTCGGCCACTCCAGTTCGAAGGTGTTGCTGAAAGTGCCTTCGAGATCCAGATCGCCGCGGACCGCGAACGCGGTGATGACCTTGCCGCTCGGCTGTTTCACTGGCTCGAAGTCGATGCGCGGCCCGTGGGGCGGCGCCTTGCCGAGTTCCTCTTCGAACTCACGTTGCGCGACGGTCCACGGGTCTTCGCCCTCGACATACTCACCCTTCGGAATAGACCATGCCCCTTCATCTTTGCGTGCCCAGAATGGTCCACCGGGATGGCCGATCAGCACCTCGACGCCGCCGTCGGTGACCCGGTACAGCAGCAGGCCCGCGCTCAGCTTCGGCATCAGAGGAGCGTCGGTTCGCTGATCTTGACCAGCGTCTTGCCGATGTTGGCGCCGGTGAACAATCCGTTGAGCGCGTCGACGCACGATTCGATGCCGTCGAAGATGGTCTGGCGGTGCACGAGCCGGCCCTCGGCCTCCCACTGGCGAAGCGAGGCGAAGGCCTCGTCGAAGCGACCCCACTCGTCGAGCGCATTGAACCCCTGCATGGTCGCGGTCTTGGCGAGCAGGTTGACGTAATTGGCGGGTCCCGGGTGTTCGCCGGTCAGGTAACTGGAGATGACGCCGCAGAGGACCACGCGGGCCCTGGGGGCCAGCCGGCCCAGCACCGCGTCGAGGATCGGCCCGCCGACATTGTCGAAATAGACGTTCACACCCTTGGGGCAGTGTTCCTTGAGCGCCGCCCGTAAATCGGCCTCCTTGTAGTCGATGCACGCGTCGAACCCGAAGTCTTCGACCACCGCCTTGCACTTGTGCGGCCCGCCCGCGATGCCCACCACACGTGCACCGGCGATCTTCGCGATCTGCCCGGCCACCGACCCGGTGGCGCCCGCCGCGGCCGATACCACCACGGTCTCCCCGGGCTGGGGCCTGCCGATGTCGGTCATTCCGAAGTAGGCGGTGGCGCCGGTGGGGCCGTAGACGGACATGATCGCCAATTGGTCGGTCTCGCCGGGGATCGGCGTGGTGAAGATGTCGTCGCGGATGATGACGTATTCCTGGAAGCCCGTCAGCGTGGTGACGACGTCGCCCACGGCGTAGGCGTCGCAGCGTGATGCGACCACTTCGCCGATGCCTGCCGCGCGGATCACGTCGCCGAGCTGGAGCGCGGGCAGGTAGCCGGGCTGGCCGTCGAGCCAGGTGCGGGCGGCGGCGTCGATTCCGACGTAGGTGGTGCGCACCAGCGCCTCACCGTCGGCGGGCTCGGGTGCCGGTTTGGTGACCAGCTCGGTGTCACCCGGCCCGACGAGCCCTGTCGGGCGGCGGCGCAGCAGGATCTGGCGGTTCGTCAGCGTCGGCACAAGGGCGAAACTACCGAAGATCAGGCCCGCTTCTGCAGGGCTTGCTGTCCAAACTGTCCGATCTCCAGCGAGCCGTCGGGCAACGTCAGCTCGCCGGCCTCGAACCTGTTGCGCAGATAGGCGAACGTCTGCGCGGTCTGGGCGAACAGGTGCTCGCCCGCGCGCGGAGCCGAGCGGGGCTTGGCGTCACCAGAGGTGAACTGCGGCAACGGCTTCACTTCGGTGTGGTAGTCGACGTTGAAGAACAACGGGAACGAATACCGCTCCTCGGCGACTCTGCGCACCCGATGGCTGGTGGCAACGAACTGACCGTTGGTCCACAGCTCCAGCATGTCGCCGATGTTGACCACGAATGTGCCAGGCTCCGGCGGTACGTCGATCCACTCGCCGGCACCGTTCATCACCTCGAGCCCCGGCGCGGTCGGCTTGAGCAGCGTGAAGCATTCGTAGTCGGTGTGGGCGCCGATCCCCTCACCGTCTTCGGCGTCAGGGTTGTACTCGTAGTGGATGAGCCGGAGCTGGCTCGGCGTCTTGGTCGCGTGCTTGGAGAACGTCTCAGGATCCTCCCCCAGCGCCACCGCGAACGCCCACAACAGCCGGTGGCCGACGTCGAGCACCGCCTGGTAGTACGCGGTCACCGCGTCGGCGAAGCCAGGAAGCTCCGGCCATACGTTGGGCCCGAGCATCGGGTTGCCTGTCAGATAGTCGGGGTCGTCGGCGGGTAGGTCCAGCGCGGTGTCGAACGCCTCCTTCATTTCCGGCATCCCGGTTGCCAGGCCCTCCTCGCCAGGTGGCACGTAGCCGCGATGGCACTTGGACAGTCCGATGTAGGTGCGCATCTTCTCTTCGACTGGCAACGCGAAGAACTCCTTCGTCGCGGCCAGCATGCGTTCGAACAACGCGTCGTCGACGCCGGCGCCGCTGACGTAGAAGAACCCGACTTCGCGGGCTGCCCTGCCCAGCTCGGTGGCCACCTGTTCGCGTTGCGCACGATCCGGCGAGTGCAGTCCGCCGATATCGACGATCGGCACCGATGTGAACGACGTTGCGCCACTCATAGATCCACGTCTCCTTCGCTGTCTTCGATGCTCCATCGGACGCCGTTGGCCACCAGGTCATTACCGTTCATATGCGGATTGAGCGCGGCCCACTGCCGATCGGCGATCGCGCCAAGCACCACGCCGTTGCGGTCCGCCCAGCCGAAGTGCGCGCCGACGCGCAGCAGGATCGCGGGCTGGGCGAATACGGCCCAGCACGGTGCGGCGGGGCCGTCCTGGCGGACCCAATGTTCGACGTAGTCCTCGTGCACCCCGATTTCGATCAGGGCACCGTGCTCCCATCGCATCCGCCCCGCATCGGGGAACGGGCCGGGCGGCTCGATGTCGATGAGCCGCTGCCACTGGAACACGTCGCCGTGCTGGCTCAGTCGACCGGCGAAACCGCGGATGTCCACGTACCCGGTGCTCCCCTGCAGCCACACGACATCCGTGCCGGTGTCGCGCGACCCGTCGGCGTTGATCAGCAGGGTGCGCCGCCACAGTCCGCTGCATTCGGTCATCAGCATGCCGATGCGTCCCACATGGATTGCAGCAGTGCGGTTCCCTGTTCGGTGGGCCGGCCGAACGCCCGGACGCGGGCGATTCCGCCGTCGGGATAGGCCTGCACCCGCAGCGCGCTGATATCCCTGGCGTCGACCACGAAGACCTGTCGTGCATCGGGTGCGATGCGGGTTCGGGTCAGCACGTCCACGTCGAACGGCACACGCGCCCAGCCGTGTTCGCCACACGGCCGCGCGCCGCTGCCCAGCACTGCCACCTCGGGTGAGGCGTTGAACACGAAGCGGCTGGTGTCGATCTCGATCCGGTGCAAATCAGCAGGAATGGCAAACGAGATCATCACCGCATCGTGCGTCTGGGGTCCGACATCGCGGCGTCGCCTGGTCTCCCACCCGTCGCCCATGTTGCGCGGCCGATCCGGTGCGATCAGCGCGCATGCGTCGGAATAGAAACTGTCAGAAGACCATTCGACGCGGCCGCCCTGCTCGACACCCGAGACCTCGACTGTGACGCCGGCCCATAGCGTGGGATCAGGAATCACGTCGCCGAAGGCCCGCAGCCGCGCGACTCCCCCGTCGGATTCCAGCAGCAGCCGCACATGTGTGTAACGGCGCGGATCGTCCACCGCAAAGATATTGTGGGAGTCGGGTTTTAGCGCGACGGAGTCGACGATCGTCGTCCACCGCACCGTGGTTGCGGTGGCGTCAGCGACGGCATCGAGGACGCACGCGTCGATGCGGCAGCCGGTCGGGTGATTGCCTGCAAAGAACCGGGTATCGATGTCGAGGGCGCGCAGCCTCCCGCCGACTCCGAGTCGCACGATCGCCCAGTCGACGTCGGCGTGCCTGCGGGTTTCCCAGCCGTCGACGACCTCACCGCGAAGGTCGTACGTGCCCGGCACGAAGGCGGGTTCGCTCGGCTCGACCAACCGTTCCTTGAACCCGAACGATTCGTCGCTGGCGGCGACCACGCTACCGCCGAGTGCTCGCGACGCCAGATCCACTTGCATTACGCGTCCAGCCCCAATGATGTCGACAGCGGCCAGTGGCTGCGCGGGTTGTCCGGCCCCGCTGCGTAAACGCCGGCCTTGCTGGTGCTCAGCCCGAGCCCGACAAGTGCCTGGGCAAGCGCCACCGCGGCCGCCACACCGTCCACGGCAGGCACACCGAGCTTGGCAGTGATCGCGGCGGTGACACCCGCCATCCCGGCGCAGCCCAGGCAGATGACGTCAGCGCCGTCCTCGGCGACAGCCTTGGCCGCCTCGTCGACGATCGCCTGTATGGCGCCTGTAGGGTCGGCGTCCACTTCCGCGGTACCGAGCCCGCACGCCCGCACCGACGCACAGTGCGCATCGAGCCCCGCGAGCATCATCCTGTCCTCGATGGGCGGTATCGAGCGGGCCAACGTGGTCACCACCGAGAAGCGCCGCCCGATCATATGCGCGACGTGAGCCGCGGCCTCGGCGATGTCCAGCACCGGCACGGCCAGCATCTCCTGCAACGCGTCCTTGCCGTGCTCGCCGAACCCGGCCAAAATCACCGCGTCATAGGCGAATTCATCTGCCCCGAGCAGGGTGGCTACTAAATCCATCGCACCCACAGCGGACAGGTAGCTTTCGGCTGCGGAGTCTATCGCCGTCGCGCCGAACTGTGGACTGCGCGCGACGATCTCGGTGTCATCGGCAGCGACCGCGCGTGCAGCCGCGGCGATCTCCGCAGTCATCGACTCTGACGTGTTCGGGTTCAAGACCAGTATTCTCACGCCGGCTGTCCCACCCGCTCGTAGATCAGGCGGCCCGCCAGCCAGGTCTGCACCACCGACCCGCGCAGCACGACACCGTCATAGGGCGTGACCGGGTGCCGGTGTCGAAGCGTCCGTGCGTACACCGCCTGATGGCCATCGGGATCAAATGCGCACAGATCGGCGCGCTGCCCCACCGCGATCTGTCCCCTGTCGACCAGCCCCGCGAGCGCGGCGGGCTGTTCGGACATCCACCGGCACAGGTCGGTGAGGCCGAAACCGCGCTGGGCGGCGTGTGTCCACACGGCCCCCGGTCCGATCTGGAGGGAACTTATGCCGCCGAACGCGCGGCCGAAGTCGCCGTCGGCCTTCATTGACGGCGCGCACGGCGAGTGGTCGGAGACGATCATGTCGAGCGTGCCGTCAGCCAATGCCGTCCACAGGGCCTCGCGGTTTTCCCTATCACGGATGGGTGGGCACGCCGCGAACTGCGTTGCACCGTCAGGGATGTCGTCGGACGCGAACATAAGGTAATGCGGGCATGTCTCGGCGGTGATGCGCACCCCGGACCGCTTGGCCTGCGCCAGCATCGGCAATACACAGGCGCTGGACACGTGCACCACATGCACCCGCGCACCCGTTTCCCGCGCGGCGTCGATGACCAGCGCGACGGCGTCCTCTTCCGCAGTGTCGGGCCGTGACGACAGAAAGGACGCATAACTGCGGCCAGATGCCGCCGGGCTGTCGGTAATGACGTGATGGCTTTCCGCGTGCACCAGCAGCATCGCGTCCATGGCGGCGATGCTCGCGACCACGCGCCGAAACTCGTCGGCATCCAGGTGTGGGAAATTCGGATTGCCCGAGTCGCTGAGGAAGCACTTGAAGCCCCGTACGCCGGCGGCGGCCAGGTCGCCTAGTTGCGCAACATTGCCGGGAATCACGCCGCCCCAGAACTCGACGCCGACCGCGCAGTTGCCGTCCGCAGCGTTGCGTTTGTGCTGTAGCGCGTCGGTGGTGGTGGTCACCGGATCGCTGTCCAGGGGCATGTCCACGAGCGTGGTGATGCCGCCGGCCGCCGCCG
>Ga0126307_10004153_pt1 | contig 10011 bp, 12 predicted proteins | sample Plot28_FD_89955 | JGI IMG/M metagenome (GOLD analysis project Ga0126307, IMG submission 89955) | Serpentine soil microbial communities from UC McLaughlin Reserve, CA, USA - Plot28 | ecosystem: Environmental > Terrestrial > Soil > Grasslands | place: USA: UC McLaughlin Reserve, Lake County...
CGGGGTTCATACGTGTTCGGGCACAGAGAAGGAGCAGCTCCGTTTCAGGGCGAGCACCTGTTTTGAGGCTACTGTTACTTGCTAGGGGCAATTATGGGGCTTCCTCCAAATCGTGGTGGATAAGCTGCTCCATCCGGTCGAGGACCGCCGGGAGTCTCTCAAGGCCGGGCTGAAAGCTCACTTCGAAGGTTGGTACTAGTGTAATCAGGTCCAGGTAGTGCTGCGTCATACTTCGCCTTCGCTCTACGTCTCGTGGGTTAAAAGAGTAGGCATGCGTGAGTAGACCTACAAAGGTCTCAGCAGACGAAAGCCGACGGACCCGAACCACTTCGTCGCCGCAGCCATCATGCGCCCGAGTGAGTAAGAGCAGCGCAGTCAGCTGTTGGGGTTCCTTCTCAATCCGCTCTATACCGTTCCGGCTATTATCGGCGCCCGCTGTTTTTGCACCCTGCCCAAAGAACACCGTCGCGTCGGAGAGCAGACGTAAATTGAACGGTAGCGGAACAGTCTTGATGCCTGAATCTAGCGCCTCGAAAGCAACGGCATCATCGGCCCACAGAGGCCAACCCCGCTGGCTCAGCCCAACGGCCGTGGTCGATTTGCCGGTCCCTGAGGTAGCACACATTGCAACCACACCCTTGGAGGTTAAGACGGCGCTTGCGTGGAGTACCTCCCAGCCGCGCACCTGCAGCACCATCGGCAACACGCTTCGGTAATACTGGCCCAAAATTCGGTCTTCCCGCACAGCAGGCTGGGCGATAGCCATCACCCCGTCCGTACCCCCCCCGAAGCGGAAACTCGCCAGTCCCGGCAGATGCATCCAGTGTATCCCGCTTACGGTGTGTCCGTAGGCGGACACAGTTCCATCGTGGTCGCGCCACACCTGCACCCCGGGATCGGTGACGCTCGGAAGGGCCGGAGGTGCCGAACCCGTGTCTACAATAGTCAGCTCTGGGATATTGTGCGACACAAACGTGCTAGATTGCACCACTATCTTTTCAGAGGGAGAAGTCACAGGCGCGATCGAAGCCACGCTTCTATAACCAGGAGTTCCCTGATGCGCCAAATACCTCGCGACTGGTTGCCCGAAGAAAGCGTCGCTAGAGCCGACTCCACAGCTGGTCCATCTACGATGCCGAGCTCGCTCAGGGCTTGCGCGCCGCCCATCTTCTGCCAGAGGGGTACCCCCTCGTTAAGGAGCATCTTATTGTAGTACTGGTGGACAAACCGTTTCTTTTGCCGTTCGAAACCCAGACCGGGAAGCCGCCGGGCAACCGTCTGCCGCACCAAACCCTTCGAACGTCCACCCCGGTTTAGAAGCTCGGGCGGTGTCCGATGCATCAGATCGACGAGATCGGCGTCGTAGTAGGGCATAAGATGAGGCATACCCGTACGGCGCCCGGCGTCAAAGCCTTCCTCCATCTCCATGCTGTGCATCGTAGAGTTAAAGAGCCCTGTCCATTCTAGGTAAAAGCTCCGGGGGCTCGCCGGCCTACGCCGCGTCTGTTCGTAGCGTTGGTACATCTCTTGCCGGAAGTCAGGATCTGGCGCAAGCCAATCCGGTACCGACTGCGAGATGAGTCGCTGTCGACGCTTGCTGAATACCCACGAGGCCGTTCGGGGAAAAGTCCTGAGGGCAGTCGCACCCAGCAACGGTAGAGCTCCAGATCGCCACAGCATTAGAGCCATGTTGCGGAGATATGAATGATTGATATGGCCCTGATAGGAGCTTTGATAGCTGTTGTAGAGCCGGTAGAAACCTTTGACGTCTAGACGGCGTAATAGGTCAGCAGTGTAGTAGGAGTTAACAACGAGCCACTCGTCCCCGCCGATACCTGAAAGAATGACCTGGCAACCCTGGCGCTTGGCCAATAGTCGCAGATTCTTGTAAGCTGAATACCAGGGGTTCAGCACGGGAGCTGGCAGCTTGCTGCTCTCCTCCACTGACGCCGAAAGTACGCCCTGCGAGCCGGTTGCCTCATATAGCGGCACCAGTTCCTGCGGAATGCCTAGTCCTGAAGCCACGCCACGCTGAATAGGTTCCTCGTTATCCTCGGGATTCGGAAAGACGATAGATAATGCCAGGGGGTCTTGCAAGCCCTTGCGGTGACTGGTGCCTGCCGCCACAGTGGCTACGCTTACTGAATCGAGGCCACCGCTCAAGAAGATGCCAGCCCGACCCAGTTGCAGGCAGCGGTCCACGGCCTGATCAAGCAGCTCGTCGAACTGCTCCAGCTCATCTTCGCCAATCCAATTCACCTCAGTGAGATTAGCGGCCAAAGGCGAGTAATGGTACGTTTCCCGAGCTTCTCCTGTGCCGTTCATCCTCGTAATGCGGCCGTGTGGCACGCGACTGACAGCCTCGAAGGGGGTTTCCTCTAGTCTCGGGAAGCGATAAGTCAAGCGATCTACCAGCGCGGCCCGATTGATCGCATTTGAAACGCGTGGATGCCGAACCAGCGTCTCAAGCGAGGTGGAGAACAGCGTCTCACGTCCGGCGTCGGCGTAGAAAAGGGGGTAAACCCCGAGCAGGTCCCGCGCGCACAGCAAGACGTCTCGTCTCTCGTCCCAAATCAGTATTGCGAAGTAGCCTTTTACTCTGTGCAGCACATCTTCGCCCCAGTGCAAATAAGCCTGCAAAATCAACTCAGCGTCGTTTGCGGCAGGCGTGGACTGAGCAGCTAAGCGATCGCTCAACTCTGCGCGGTTGTGCAGTAGACCGTCGAAGATTACCCGACAAGATGCGCCTTCAGCGATAGCGGGTGGTGTGTGAGTAGTTTCCTCAATCCCGAGCTTCGCCCAGTGTGGCTCAGCATCTGCCCCTACAGTGCGGGAGAATCGTGTCCCGTTCGCACGCCTTTCCCTAGTTTCTACCAGGGCACCTTCGCCCAGCGAAACAATCCACCCCGTTTCTGACCGCTCGACGAGTTGACACGTGATTCTAGTCATCGATCAGTCTAATTCTGCGTGTTGGATTACGAGCCCTTCTCTTTTCAGCGAGGCGAGCATGTCTTCGATTTCGCGGTCGAGCTCGGCTTCAGCTACATCGAATTCTTGCAACATCAGCTGCCGTATCGTTGCCCTATCATGACCAGCACAGAGTAGTTCCCAGAAACGCGCACCACTCGAATTCAGGTCGTAGATGCGGTTTGTCCTCATGTCAATAAGCACGCCTTCGTCGCCGATACGGTTGAACACGGTATCTGGACCAGCCTGAAGAGGCGGAGCATCAGCCCTATTACTTTGATTTTCTTTTTCCATAGAATCCTCGTTGCTCGGGAACAACAACCGGCTTGATGAAAGTAATCTTACTAACCCCTCAGCCAAGAGCTTGGCCACTCACGAAAACTTACAACGCGAGTGGCCAAGCTCTGTAAAATAAAAAGCTGGAACCTACCAGCTGTTTAGCTCTACCTTATAAAGGTTTAGGTGGTGTCGCCCGGTGGCTTGGTGTTGGGCTCGCCCCCTGTATCAACGGCTTCGGGGGTAACCTTGCCTTCGGTGGCCTCTACCACTTGATCGATGTACCCAACAGGGTTGAGATTCATCGGTTTCCAGGAGCGCTTGTTTTCCCGAGTTTCCATCCTGACCCTCCCTCCTCTCAAAGTCGCTCGCAGTTTCCTACTACAACATAAGCCTGTATTGTTGCTGTTCACTTTAACATTGTCAAGCCCGGTTATAATAATTTTATTACTTTCTAAACGAGATATTAATACTTCTTAGCCTATCCCAATCGTTTGGTAATCTTAAAAACCCCCGCGGTCCTGGAAATCCCCACAATATAGCGTGATTCCACTAATCAGCTCCTAGATATAGTACTAGCTCCGCCTAATAGCGCCTAGATAAATATATCAAGTTGACTGTGAAGTTGATTCGTTTTTGCAACTCCCGCGTAAACACGTAGAAGTGTCCGGAGGCCGCGCACCAATAGGAGAGCTTCACCTGCCCACAGTACCAATACTCTCAGCTTCTTGTCCGTGCATCTGAGCATTCATTCGCTGAGGACCAACAGTAGAGAGGTATTACTACAGACCATAACCCTCACAGGCTTCCCCACTCCATGCCCGGCAGCAGGGTGTAGCGAGATAATTCTCCTCCACCCACTATTACCTTGCCCTGATTCTCCAGCCAGGCATGAGCTTCTAATCGCCCTTCCTCGCCTCTAGCGACGCCGACGCGGAGCTGAGTTGGGTAGGCATGCCGGCCGAGCAATATTTGTGCGGCTAGGGCTTGGGTCAGGCAGGTTGCCTTCGGCACATATTGGCTTGCCACAGTTACCGCCCAGACGAGGCGGTCTACCGAGGCCCTCCTAGCAAGTTGCGGATCAGTAGGCGTCTGCGCCAGTTGAATTACTATACGCTGCAGGGTCCGAAATGCAAGTAATCGCAATCCCAGCCTGATTGCTCCGAGCAAAAGCACGGTTCTGAATAGCAAGCGGCGGTCACTAGGGGTGAGATGCAAGAATTTACGCAGCCGATTCATCTGGGACTAAGGATGCTGCCGCCCAGCCAAAACATGGTAGCCCTCATCTCTGGCCATTACCTTCTTCGAATCGTCGAATTTTTGTGCCCAACTACCGTACAACTCCATCTCTTTTACTTAATTCATCACAGCATATCCAGCGACATTTTACACAAAGTACCTTGCTCCTTGACGGTGTCTCCCAAACTATAGGGTGGAGAGTATTGCCTCCACCCTCGCAAAAACAATTTTTCTACGGGTGCGGCAGCAGGGAACCCTGGTACATGCGCTCAGTTGTAACATTGGTTACCGGCTCGCCTCTCCTGGCAAATGCACCATCTCGCGAAAACGCTCATCCGGCATCAACACGTAATCTACCATTCTGTGCTCGCCCATCCTGTTCATAGGTGAGTGTTATACGTGGCGACTGTCTGATATGGCATAAAAAGTATGTGCAGGTTACAAGTCGTTAACTTAAGGGTGCGAGCGACCTAGGCCGGACTGTGAACGTCCTCTTTCACAGGGCACAGCATAGCCAAAGCGGTGAAGGTTCTCCAGTCAGAGGGGCTGAAAGAGGACTGGGACTTACCGTAGTTTGTAAAATGCAACTTAGGTAAAGCTTGCGCGTCGCATGACTCTACCTACAGCGTTAGTCATAATGGTTGAATCGGTGTGCCGTACACGCGAGGTCCCAAGGAACTCCGGTTCTGTAGCTTTCACCTTCTTCCCGACAGAGGTCTTTGGAGCAGGCATTTATTCTTCCGCTATCATCTATGGGTCAGTAGTTTTGACCACCGCTGTAGTGCGTGCTACGCCTGTGCTAGGCCCTTCAGCGCTTCTTGCTAGACTCTGCTGCTCTCCTGTTATATTTGACGCCGCTATCTCAACGGTTATACGCTATCTCATAGCTATACTTAGAAGGCGTAGTGCTGGAAGGAAGACGAATGCCGAACGCTGACTTTTTTACTCGCTTTGGGCTCTTTGTGTATAAGGGCTTTTTCGATCCCGCGTTGTGCTTGAGGATTCGATCCGAGATGCAGACAACCCCTAGCACTCCAGCGACGGTCGTGGAGAAAGAGGGCCCCGATAATGCGGTTGATGAGAAAACGCGTAGTACCAAGTCAGCCAAAGTCTCGACGCAGACAAGATCTCTTGTAGAGGAACGTTTGCTAGCTCTTGTGCCTATGCTTGGGGGTCATTTCAACGTACAGCTCAATGGCTGCCAAAAACCGGGTTTCTTGGTCTACAAGGAGGGAGATTTCTTCCGACGGCATCCCGACAACAGTACCGACCCCGAGGCGCCTGCGTTCTTAAAGGAGCGACAAATATCGGCAGTTGTATTTTTGAACAGTGAGGCCGAAGATTCTGAACCTGATTCTTATAGTGGAGGTTCCTTAACGTTCTACCGTCTAATGGATGAGCCACGCCAGAGAAATATTGGTTTTCCTTTAACTGGCGAGGAAGGATTACTGGTCGCCTTTCGCTCCAACATTCTTCACGAGGTCACTCCTGTCACTCGTGGCGAGCGTTACACCATTGTCAGCTGGTTTCGATAACCCCGCGGCCCTTTCTTTGAAACCATATAATCATTCGAGCCGGTTGTTCGAGAAATAGAGAGAAGGGATAGACAGTTAGAGCTACCGATAGACCTCTAAACGAGCTAATCGTTCCACGTGCTGAATGGGACGCCAAAGGGGTGTCAGCCTCCATCACGCTTGGTAACGAAGTACGTCCTGTCTCATTTGAGACATCCGAAAGCGTAGGAAAGGAAGTAGATTTTCTCCTGCCCCTCGCTCTGCTTCCCGCCATGGCTACAGGTTCTCACCTGAAGCTACCAGCAAGGATCTCCTCTCAGCTCTTCTCGGCCGTACCAAGGATTCAAGATGTTTTTCGCCTCTGGGGCACAGAGCACTGGGGTGCGGCGCTACCAGGGGCGCCAGTACCAGGTGCAAAGTTCCAGCAAATCCACGTGGATAGCGAGGTTTGGAGTGAACGTGATGAGCGTGGCTCAGGTGTTGCTTGCTTCTTTAGTGGCGGGGTAGATTCATTCTACAGCGTCCTTAAGCACCATGATGAGGTTACACACCTAATCTTTGTACACGGTTTTGATATCCCTCTCACAAACGGAGTGCTTCGTACGCAAGCCTCTCATATGGCGCGTGAGGTCGCAAGGGAACTCGGCAAGCCTCTCATAGAAGTCGAAACAAACCTTCGCTCGTTTTCGGATACGTTTATCGGTTGGGGGGCGTACCAGGGTGGAGCACTGGCAAGCGTCGGCCTACTTTTTCAGCACCTATTTCACAAGGTGCTAATTCCTTCCTCCCATAGTTACGCTGATCTCTTTCCGTGGGGCTCTCATCCGTTGCTCGATCCACTGTGGAGCACAGAATTGACACGTATCGAGCACGACGGATGCGAGGCAACGCGAGTCGAGAAAGTGGCTTACATCTCGAGACATGAAACGGCTATGAAGTGGCTGCGTGTCTGCTGGGGTTGGAATAATAAGAACAACGCTTACAACTGTGGGCATTGTGAGAAGTGCCTGCGTACAATGGTGAACCTGCGAGCGGCCGGTGCACTAGAACGATGCAAGACCTTGCCTCACAATTTAGATCTTAGAGTCGTTGCGAACATGAACTTGAGTGACGAGAGCGATGAGGCATTCGCACGAGAAAATTTAAATGCGCTTGAGAGACTAGGGACCGAACCAGGTCTCGCTCTTGCTGTTGCAGAAGCCATGAACAAGTATCGCTTGGGCGAGTTTAAGACGCAGCTTACCTTGCAGGTGCGTGCTCACGTAGACAAGCGTGAGTGGAAGCGGGTGATGCGAGGTCTTTTAATGCTGCTACGCTACCATCCTCGGGCTCTCGTCCGTGCTTATCAGAAGTTGGGATCGCCTATGCGCCTCCGCCGTTGGCTACGAGTTTGATAGGCTTTAAAAGAAACTGTCTGCGTACTTCGCCTCCGATCAGACATAGTCATAGACAATAGCCAACTTAGCGGTGACCCAGGTAGCTGGACGTGAACTTTCCCCGGTAGCATGCTTCATTCCGACAATCTGATAAATCAAGTGCAACTCCACACGGTACAACGCATTATGGCGACCAGAATGAACGCCTCGCTCGTGGCCACAAGCCCCTCTTAGCCATTGCTCATCCTTCTGTTCTGCCCTAGCTTAAGAGAAAGGCCGCTCCACCACCCACCGCCTCGGAGACTGCAAACCGCCTAAGATAAACCTCCTCGGTGCGGTGAGTGTTCAGAGCGGTGTTCACAACGGTTGAGCCCCTAAGCCCGCAGCGATTACCCGAGAGGATCACAGGTGCTCCTAATACGCTCTGTATAGGAGAGGGGCTCAACACTAATGCACACCCCTGTCAGGGGGCAATAGCTTCTTCAGTCCTGCGACTACCGCTCGCTACACAATGCTAGTGTAAAGCACTGTATAGTATCTAGGTTGCTAACTAGAAGTGAGGAACGAGGCACTACAATATCAACCTTATGGGATTTGTACGTAGAGGTTATAATGCTAGGCTCGTATCCAATGTACGAGAAGTAACTAAACAACGGCTGATGATACGCACAGACGCCAAGTGAAAAGAGTTGTTCGCATATTGGTACGTGCTCTGCGAACGGCCCGACGCCTAACATACCCACTAGGATTCTCTCTTAAATTCTGGTACGACGCGAATATTCAAATTAGAAAGGTAGCATCAGAAAATAGTGTAAGCCCCTTTCGAATCTTACTAGAACAAATCCTGTTAATTAAAGACCCTCCCTATATTGATCCCTCTTCTTACTATACGCATCGTCTCTATAATCCTGACCTCACATGGGAGGAAAAGAAGAGCTTTTTGGTTGATAATGGTAAGGCTGAAGTTAGTTTATATTCACTCTTAGAGCCTAAGGAGTATCGCGGGCTCTATGCAAACAAATTTATATTCAACCGTTTCTTCAGCTCGCTAGGGTTTCCTCTCCCGAAACTGTACGGGATTTATGATCCAGTTTTTGGCCATACAATCGAGAATCGAAACCTCAGGGATGCACAGGACTTCAGGGGCTGGATGCAGACTACCGGGGTTCAGGAGTTTGTCATTAAACCTGTTTTAGGTTTCCAAGGACGTAAGACTCTGATTTTTGTTGCGCGGTCAGCTGATGATTCCAACAAGTTAGAGACTCTTGATGGTAACACGTACGATATGGAACGACTCGTTGCTTTCGCAAAAGCTGTTTCTCGGCCCAATCTTATTCCTCCGAGTGTGTTTGCAAATTCTTATATTATCGAGCAACGGATTCGGCAGCACCCGAAGCTTATAGCGCTAATCGGGCACACGCTTTGCTGCGTTCGGGTGTAGACGATCATCACGCTTGAGGGGACACCCAAGATCATTGCGGCAGCGTATAAACTTCAACCAAAGCCTATAGGCGTGGATCATATGGCACACGGTGCGCTACCAGCCTACGTCGATCTTGATTCCGGTGTGCTTGGCACAGGCCGTAGGCGCCACGACCCCGACTATATCTCCTTTATACCGGGCACCGATACTTCCTTCATCGGATTTAAGTTACCCTACTGGTCCGAGGTTAAGGAGCTTGCGCTACGCGCAGCCGCTGCATTTCCAGGGGTTCGCTCCATCGGATGGGACATTGCCATTTCGGAACAGGGACCCGTGCTAATCGAAGGCAATACTGGATGGTCTAAAGATCTAATTCAGATGCCAACCACCAAGGGATTGATGACCGGCGAGTTTAAGACGTTGTGCGAGGCTCTTCTTGGAAGGAGAATCTGACCTTGCCGCCATAATGTGAAGAGTATTAAGTCGTTATTAGGTGGAACGCAGCCGAATCATGGGAAGCGCCAATAAATAGCCGCTGCTATCGCCAGAATGGACATTACACCAGTTTGCAGTGCAGTTGATACTATAACACCATATAGCACACTAGCGCTGGCCCAGGAGATCTTCTCAGTAAGAAGCATCCATAAACGGTGTGGGTAGGTCCATGCACAGTGCAAACCGCTATGAGTACCTCGAAGCACTGGCTGGCTTGAGGGTGAGCAGGTCCACTCTCTGCCGCGTTCTCAAGCGGATGGGGTTCACTAGAAAAAAAGGACTGCGAGTATTGCGACCATGGTGTTCGCGACGTCTTGCCCGTCCGGTCTGACCCGAAAAAAAGAAGGCTTCGTGCCTTTCCACTGATCCGTCGGCCTATCGGGCGGGCGTCGCAGCGCCACCGGTCGGAGTCGCACGTGACCTCATACAGCACGTTGCAGCAGAGGTGAACCGCTGACAACATGACTGCATGAATGGTTATTCCGAAGACCTTCGAGAGAAGATAGTCTCTGCCGTAGGAGGTGGGATCTCCAAGAGTCAGGCGGCCCGCACCTTCGGCGTGAGCATCTCCTCAGTGAAGCGCTACGTGAAAAAAGCCGACCACGGGGAATCTCTAGCCCCGAAGAAGAGCCCCGGATCTGCTCCGAAGTTGGACGAGAAGGCAACAAAGCTCCTGGAGGCGGACCTGAGGCAGAGGCCTTTCGCCACCCTCAAAGAGCGC
>Ga0126307_10004154_pt1 | contig 10009 bp, 11 predicted proteins | sample Plot28_FD_89955 | JGI IMG/M metagenome (GOLD analysis project Ga0126307, IMG submission 89955) | Serpentine soil microbial communities from UC McLaughlin Reserve, CA, USA - Plot28 | ecosystem: Environmental > Terrestrial > Soil > Grasslands | place: USA: UC McLaughlin Reserve, Lake County...
CCTGGGGTACGGCGGGGTGCCCAGGAGCAAGCCGATCTGGAACACCGAGGTCAACTACGGCATGCAGACCGGCAGCCTCGGCGGGACCAAGTCGGCGACGATCTCGGCCGAGCGTCAGGCGGCGTACGTCATCCGCACCTACCTGCTCAACGCTGCGCGCGGGGTGAAGCGGGTGCACTGGTACACGTACAACATGGGCTACCTGCCGACGGGCGGCACGCTGGGCAACACGCTGCTGACGAAGCCTTCGGACGGCGGCACCCTGACCCTGGCCGGCAAGGCGTTCGGCTTGGTGCAGCAGTGGATGAAGGGCACCCTGGTGGGCCCGACCACCTCGACGCAGCCGTGCACGGTCGACGGCAAGGGCACCTACACCTGCGTCATCAAGTACGGCCAGGGCGTGCGCCGCGTCTACTGGAACCCCACCAAGCGGGTCAAGGTGAAGGTGGCCAGGAGCGCGACGTTCATGGAGGGGGTCTACGGTGTGAAGAAGTCCATCAAGGGCGGGTCGACGAAGTACGTCGACTACCGGCCCATGATGGTGCGGTCGAAGGTCTGACCGCCGGCACGAGTGCCCACACCGAACGACTACCTACGGGGTTACCTCACTGATGACAGTCACTGCTCTGCTCGCGCGCCCGCGCGTCCTCGCCGTCGCCATGGCTCTCGGCCTGGCGGTCACCGTGCTGCCGGCCCAGCCGGCCGAGGCGGCGTCGCGGATCAACGGGACCTACTTCGGCATGACCGACTCGGACGTGTCCACCTTCCCGGACTCCCGGCCCGGCGCGGTCCGGCTCTGGGACTCCGGGGTCACCTGGCGCGAGATCGAGACCGCCCCTGGCGTGTTCGACTTCAGCCGGCTCGACGCGGCCGTCAACACGGCCCGTAGCCGGGGGAGCGACGTGCTGCTCGTGCTCGGGCAGACACCGAAGTTCCACGCCAAGCGGCCCAACGCCGGCAGCTTCTACGCCCCCGGCGCCAGCTCGGCCCCGAAGCTGACGCCGTGGAAGGCGTACGTCCGCAAGGTCGCCGCCCGCTACAAGGGGCGCGGCGTGGACTACCAGGTCTGGAACGAGGCGAACGTCCCGGGCTTCTGGAGCGGCTCGCCGGCCGCGATGGCGGAGCTCACAAAGGTCACCTGGAAGGTCCTCAACAACGTCGACCCGAAGGCCCAGGTCGTCGCGCCCGCACTGGCCACCCGGCTCTCCGGCCAGCGCAAGTGGCTGCGCACCTTCTACGCGCAGCGGACCGGTGGGGCGCGCGTCGAGCGCTGGCTCGACGTGGTGTCGCTGAACCTGTACCCGCTCACCAACGAGGGCCCCGAGGCGTCGATGAAGCTGCTCGCGTCGTCGCGGAGCATGCTGCGTGCGGCCGGCGTCACCAAGCCGATCTGGAACACCGAGATCAACTACGGCCTGCAGATCGGCGGCGGCGGCAAGGCGCGCGACATCACCCGCCGCAAGGAGGCCGCGTACGTCGCCCGGACGTACGTCCTCAACGCGGCCAACGACGTAAAGCGCGTGTACTGGTACTCGTGGGACCTGCAGAAGCTGGCCAACACCGAGCTCGTCTACCCGACCGGGGCACTGACCCCGGCCGGCACGACCTGGAGCGTCGTGCGGAGCTGGCTCAAGGGCACCCGCTCGCTGGACTGCTCGCGCGCCGGCAACGGGACATACACCTGCACCTTCAAGTACGGCTCCGGGGTGAAGCGGGTCTACTGGAACCCGTCGCGCAAAACCTCGGTGAAGACCGTGTCGTCCGCGACCCGGCTGACCTACCAGACCGGCGGGTCGACCGCGATCCGCGGCGGGAAGCGCATCGGCGTCGACTTCGCGCCGGTGATGGTGCGCTCGCGCCGCTAGAACGGTGACGTCATGGAGAGCGGTCGCGATCGTGGTCGCGACCGCTCTTCTGGCGATCGGGGAGCAGCCACCTGCAATTTCGGCCGACGCGCCGGCCGAGACCCCTGCCGCGCGCGATGTTCGGGATGCACGACGGCGATCCCACGTCCTGGCCCGGGGCTCCGGTGGGAAGCGTCAGGCCGGGACACCGGCGTCACCCCGCGGCGGGCGCGAGTGGCTCCATCGCCGACCCTACGACACGCGACCCGGTCGGCTCCTCTCGTCCACCGACGGGTCCTTCCATGTTGCGCCCACCGCGCAGTCGGCGGGGCCGATGGAGCTGAACGGTCCAGGTGCATGGCGCATGCCGGAGCCGTCGGCGTGGCGGCTTTACTTCCAGCGCGACGGCTCCGCAACGAAGCGGCTCATGGGCGGACGCAGACCGACCGACGTGGCAGGTTCCTCGCGACCTTCGCGGAACGCCGGTCCGGTAGGTGGCTCGTGTTCTTCGCCGGGACCCCGCACTACGTGTCGCGTTGGTCGACCGGCGACCGGGTGTGGCTCCGCTAGCCATCAGTCCTGCGCTGGGCTTCGGCGCACGCCTCGGCCACGAGAGCCAGCGCCTCGCGCACCTCAGGCTCCCGGTCGCCGAGGTGACGGCTGACCCGGCCGGCCGCGGTCCGGAAGGCCCGCCTGGCGGTCGAGTGGGCCTGGCGGCCGTCCGGGGTGAGGTCGACCAACCGGGCCCGCGCGTCGCGCGGGTCCCGGAACCGGGCGACGTGCCCGCGGCGCTCCATCGTGCGAAGGGTGTCCGAGGCCGTCGTGAGCGGCAGCCGGGCCACCTCGGCGAACCGGGTCACGGACAGCGGGCCCTCGACGGCGACGATGCTGTACTCGGCGTACTGCGTGGCGGTCAGCCCGGTCGGGCTCATCACCGGCGCGAGCAGGGTGCGCGCGGCCGAGTCGGCGACGAAGAGGTCGAACAGGACGCTGAGACCGGAGCGAGGGGTCACCTCCGCAGTCTCACCGATGCCCCGAGGAAGGCCACCACCCGGGCCGTCACCGGGTCGGTGCGCCGCCGGACGTAGTCCTTGCCGTGCTCGGCGGTGTCGGGCACGAGCAGCAGCTCTTCGTCGCCGTCGTGCGCCGCGGCGACGTCCCTGGCCACGTCGGCGAAGCCTGGCTCGACGGCGCCGGCGACCACGAGCAGCGGCCCGCTCCACCTGCCCGCCGCCGCGACGACGTCGCCGGGCTCCATCGCGTAGCCGGACGGCGAGAGCGCCACCACCGCGTCCACCCGTGGGCGGATGCCGGCGGCGGCCACGACTGAGGTGGCGCCGCCCGCGGACGCGCCGGCCAGGACGACCGTGCGCGCGCCCCGGTCGCGCTCGTGCTCGACGAGCAGTCGCAGCGTGTGCGGCGTCGGGCTGGTGTCGGTCGTCCACGAGACGGCCCGCCAGCCGTGGGCCACGAGCGCCGCCGCAAGGCCGGACAGGTCGCAGGGCGAGCCGCGAAACTGGTGGGTCAGCACGACCACTCGCGTGCTGCGGCCTCGGGCGTGGCCGTGGATCCGGTCGTCGCCGCGGCGCAGCGCGAAGGGTCGGTCCCGTGGTCCAGGGCACTCCTCGATCCCCTGCGCGGCGGGCGGCAGGGTGTCCTCCGCGGCGGTGGTATCGGTGGGGGACGCCGGACTGGCACTGCGTGCGAGAGACGTCGTGTCGGGAGCGTCGTCCGCGCTCGAGCAACCGGCCGCTGCGAGCACCGCGACGGTCAGCAGGCAGAGCGGCCGGGCCAGGATGCGCACCGTCCGACAATACTACGGGCTCGTAGTATCGCGAGGGCGCTGAAACGGTGCCATGGTGGGAGGCGGGGGTGGGGGCTTTGGCCACGATCGACGACCCGCGGCCGTCCGACGTCCGCGACCAGCTCAGCGAGCTGACCGACGCGCTCGACCGGGTGGTGCCGTCCCGGACCGGCGGGAACCTGCTGATCGGCACCTGGAACGTCCGGGCGTTCAGCCGGCTGCGCCCGGCGTGGCGGTCGACGGCGGGCGACTCGCCGATCCGGGACCTGAGCAACGCCTGCTGCATCGCCGAGGTGGTGCGGCGCTTCGACGTCACCGCGATCCAGGAGGTGCGCAGCCCCGACGGGCTGCTGGCGATGATGCGCGCGCTCGGCCCGAGCTGGGCGTTCGTCGTGACCGACGTGACGGAGGGCTCGCGGGGCAACACAGAGCGGCTGGCCTTCGTGTTCGACCGCGACCGGGTGTCGCTGTCCGGCCTCGCGTGCGAGCTGGTCGTCGCGCCGGAGGAGCAGGGCGTGCCCCAGGGTGCGATGACCGAGCAGTTCGCGCGCACGCCGTACGCCGTCGGGTTCTCGGCCGGGGGCTATCGCTTCACGTTGGTCACGCTGCACGTGCTGTACGGCGACGACGCGGCCGACCGGGTGCCGGAGCTGACGGCCGTCGCGCGGTGGCTGGAGCGGTGGGCCGGCCGGGACGACCCGTGGTCGGACAACCTGATCGCCCTCGGCGACTTCAACATCGACCGGGCCGGCGACCCGCTGCACCAGGCGTTCACGTCGACGGGGCTGGCTGCCCCGGACAACCTCAACCTCGTGCCGCGCACCATCTTCGATGACCCCGACCCGACGGCACCGCCGGACCGGCGGCACTTCTACGACCAGATCGCGTGGTTCCCGTCCGGGCGCGGCAAGCTGTCGATGGCCGAGGAGAACTCCGGCATGTTCGACTTCACCGACGGCGACATCATCCCTGCGGTGTCGCGCAGCCAGCTGTCGTACCGGATCTCCGACCACTACCCGCTGTGGTGCGAACTGGTCTGATCCGACTGCGTCCGGCCGCAACGGGTCTTGCTCGGCTACTTCTTCGACGACTTCTTGGCCGTCGCCTTGCCGCCCTTGCGGCCGGCCTCCTTCTTCTGTGCCGTGGTGCCACCCTGCCGCGGGCTGCTGCCCTTCCCGGACTGCTGCCCACCGTGCTTCGAGGAGTCCGGGGCGTTCGCGATGCGGGCGGCCCGCTGCTTCGACATCCCCTTGTCCTTCAGCGCCTCGTACTGCTTCTCGTTCTTGATGCTCGACGACGGCATCGCGGTTCCTTCCTCGTGCCTGCAAAGCGTCGTACCCCTGTCGAGGCGGGTCGAACGTGCGCCCTCGTCCCGTCGGCCACCCCGGCCCGACCGAACGACCGATGCCTGGCGTCCTGCTTCGCGCGTAGAACTGGGAGGTCGGCGGAGCCGCAGGGGGGTGTCGCCGACGCTGCAGGGGGACACGGTCGAGACGAGGCCGCGCGCGCAGGGGCTTGCGCCGGACGTGGGACGGTCGCAAGCCCCTGTCGCCCCCGGGCTTCGCGTACCCTTGCCGTTACGTAACTGATCCGGTACAGTCCTGGCTATGGACGCCGTGCTGCACGCGCTGGCCGACGAGGGTCGGCGCACCGTGCTCGAGCGCCTCCGCCGTCGACCGGCCACGGCGGGCGAGCTCGCCGACCTGCTGCCGATCGCTCGCCCGGGCGTCTCCCGGCACCTGCGGGTGCTGCGCGAGGCAGGTCTGGTCGAGGTACGTCCGGAGGCGCAGCGGCGGGTCTACAGCCTGCGACCGGAGGCCCTGGTCGAGGTGGACGAGTGGCTGGACGACTACCGGGTGCTGTGGCAGCAGCGCCTCGACGCCCTGCACACCGAGGTGGCGCGCGGGAAGCGCGCCCGGAGGAGGAGCACATGACTGCCACGACCCGCGTCATCGGGCGGCTGCGTTCGACCGCGCCGGGCAAAGGCGTGGTCCGGGTCGAAGACCTCTACGACACGGACCCGCACGACCTGTGGTCGGCACTGACCGAGCCGGACCGGCTGGCCCGGTGGCTGGCCGTCGTTGACGGCGACCCCCGTCCTGGGGGCGCGGTGACGGCCTCGTTCGTGAGCGGGTGGAAGGGACCCGCCCGCATCGACGTCTGCGACCCGCCCCGTCACCTCGAGCTCACGATGGACCCGGGCACCGAGGAGGAGACGGTCATCGAGGCGGTGCTGTCCGCGGAGGGTGAGCGCACCCGGCTGGTCGTGGAGGAGCGCGGGATCCCGCTCGAGGAGATCGCGGCACACGGCGCCGGCTGGCAGGCGCACGTCGAGGATCTGGCGTCGCACCTCTCCGGCGGCGGCAGTGACTGGGCGGCGCGCTGGGCGGCGCTGACCCCGGCCTACGAGAAGCTGGCCATCGACCTCGCGTGACGTCGCCTCGGGACCCGCTGCACGACGACGAGATCGCCATCGACCTCGGCGTCGTCCGAGCCCTCGTGGACCGGGACCTGCCGGAGGCCGCGCAGCTTCCGCTGGTGCGGCTCGGCGCCTCGGGCTCCAGCAACGCCCTGTTCCGCCTCGGCGATGCGCTGGTGGTGCGGCTGCCGCGGCAGCCCGGTGGTGGCGACACGGTGGCCAAGGAGGCGCGCTGGCTCCCGTACGTCGGCGCCGGTCTGCCGGTGTCGGTGCCGGCAGCCGAGCACGTGGGCGAGCCCGGATTCAGCTACCCCGAGCGCTGGTCCGTGGTGCGCTGGCTGGACGGCTGGCACCCCGAGCCGGTCCCGCCAGGCGCCGGAGCCGACCCGTTCCTGGTCGACCTCGCCCGCGACCTGGCCGCGGTCGTCGTCGCGATGCGGTCGGTGCCGGTGACCGACGAGGCGCTGCGCGACCCGGCCCTCCGCTGGTACCGCGGCGAACCCCTCGTGGCGCGAGACGCCGACACCCGGCTGTCGGTCGAGGAGTGCCGGGCCATCCCCGGGCTGGGGATCGACCTGGACGCTGCGCTGGCGGTGTGGGACGCCGCCATGCGGCTGCCCGGGGCCGGCGTCGCGGAGGGCCCACGGTGGTACCACGGGGACCTCGCGGCCGAGAACCTCCTCGTCCGACAGGGTCGGCTCGCCGCGGTCCTCGACTTCGGCGGACTTGCGGTCGGTGATCCCACGGTCGACCTCATGGTGGCCTGGGAGGTGCTCGACGCCCCCGCCCGTTCGGTGTTCCGGACGGCCCTCGGCGTCGACGACGGCACGTGGGAGCGCGGCCGGGCCTGGGCGCTCTCGCTCGCGCTGATGACGTTCCCGTACTACTGGGTGACGATGCCCGCGCGGTGCGCCAGCCGGCACCTGATCACCCGCAACGTGCTCGCCGATGCCGCCTTCGCCTAGCCGGCCGACGGGATCGTCCGGCGTCCGGCGGCCGGCTCAGCCTGACGCGGTCAGGTCCTTGTCGGCCATCTCCCAGGCGTGGTCCATGGTGTGGAAGGCGGTGTGCCGGACCAGGAACGGCAGGTTCCACGTCCGCATCCGGCTGCCCTCGCCCGCGTTGTAGGCCCGGATGGCGGCGACGTACTGCTCGCGGTAGTGGCGCAGACCCTTCGGTGTCAGCGGCGGACCCTCGTCAGGGACCTGCAGCCCAAGCCGCTTGGCGAAGTCCAGGCTCTCGACGCGCACCACGTGCCCGATGATCTTGTCGCGGTCGCGTCCGCCACCGCGTGGCCCCTTGCGCAGTTCCGCGGACACCCGCGCCGCGGTCGCGTCGAAGAAGGCCCAGCACGAGCGCAGCAGCTCGATCCTGCGGTCGAGCTCGCCGTCCTCCATCGGCTCCTGCTCGAGCCCCGACGGAGCGAAGGAGATGCCCCAGAAGTCGGTCGAGCCCGGTCCGACCCGGTCCTCGACCACCTCGAGCGGCCCGGCGGCGTCGAGATCGGGGGCCATCCCAGCGGCGGCCGCGACCGGGCGGTAGCGCTCGCGGTAGGACTCGAGCATCTCGAGGGCCAGCTCGGGGGTCTTCGCCCCGCGGCTCCACCCCGGCCAGTCGACCGCGAACGCGGCCGCCTTCTTGCCCTTGGGGCCTCGTTCTATGACGGTACGGACCGGCATGCAGGGGATGCTACGCGCGCTGTCGGGGTAGGGCGGAAGGATGGCTGCCCGTTGGTTGCACGTCGAGCGGCAAGGTCTGCGCTTCCCCGTCCTCGATGATGGTCCTCGCGCCGGTCGCGCGGTGCTGTGCCTGCACGGATTCCCGCAGGACGGGACCGCCTTCGACGCGGTGCGTCAGCGACTGTCGGCCGCGGGCTCGAGGGTCCTGGTTCCGCACCAGCGGGGTTACGCCTGGGAGGCTCGGCCACGTGGGCGTTCGGCATACGCCCTGCCCGAGCTGGTTAGCGACGCGGTGGCCGTGCTGGATGCAGCAGAGGTGAACGCTGCCCACGTGGTCGGTCACGACTGGGGAGGTGCGCTCGCCTGGGCCCTTGCCGCCCGGCACCCGGAGCGGGTCAGCGGGCTGACGGTCCTCTCCACCCCTCACCCGCGCGCCATGGTCGCGGCGGCCCTGCGCGGTCAAGGTCTCCGCTCGGCCTACATCGGCCTCTTCCAGCTGCCGCTGCTTCCCGAGGCCGTCGCGCTCCGCGACGATGCCGCCGTGATGCGGGTGGCGCTCTCAGGCAGCGGCCTGCCCGCCGATGCCGTCCAGCGTTACGTCAGGCGCCTGCAGGAACCCCAGGCGCTGACCCGCGCGCTGGCCTGGTACCGCGCACTGCCGCTCGGCCGGGCGTACGGGGTCGGGACGGTCCGCGTGCCGACCACCTACGTCTGGGGGACGGAGGACCCGTTCTTCGCCCGCGCCGCGGTCCTCTCGACCGGCACGTGGGTCGCGGCCCCCTTCCGCAGCATCGGGCTTCGCACCGGCCACTGGCTGCCCGAGAACCGACCGGTCGAGGTGGCGGACGCGGTCCTGGACGGGATGGCACAACGGCAAGCCGTACCGTCGCGACGGAAGGTCGGATGAGTGCCGCTCAAGGTCCCTCCGACAGCCGCCGCAGCAGGCGCCCCGTGGCCGGCGTCACGGCTCTCCGCTCGCCGAGCACCCATCGCCAGCCGCGGGCCGCTTGCGGAGCGCCGCTGCGGATGGTCGGGTCCGTCGGCCACCGCCGGAGCCGCCGGAAGGAGCCCGAGAGAGCGGCGACCGGACGGTGCCTCAGCCACAGCGTCCAGAGGTCGTTGCGGACGACGCGGACCTCCCGGTCGCCCGACACACGCTGCGGAGAGGGATGATGGCGGGCCACCACGCCGTCGACGTAGACGCACTGCCATCCCCGCTCGGCCAGGTCGATCGCCAGCAGGGCCTCCTCGCCGCCGACGCCGTACCGAGGGTGGAAACCATCGACCTCCAGGTAGGCGGAACGACGGACCACTGCACCGCACGCGACGAAGCCGAGAACCACTGGCCCGGCACCCGGCACCTCCCCGAGCGGGCTGTCCGCCATCTCGCGGCTGGCCGGGTCCAGCCGGCCCTCCGGGCCGACCAGGATCCGGCCGGCGACCACACCGATGCGTGGGTGACGGTCCAGCACGCGCGCCGCCCCGTCCAGGGCTCGCACATCCCACCACGAGTCGTCGTCGCTGAACGCGACGTACGGCGTCCTTGCCCGCAGCACGCCTACTGTCCGCCCTGCGGCACCCAGGTTTCGGTGCAGCCGCACGACGTCCACGTCGGGATGCCTTTCGCGAACAGCGACGTGACTCCCGTCCGTCGACGCGTTGTCGACGACGATCACGGGCACCGGACCAGGAAGTCGACGCAGCTGGTCGAGGGTGTGGAGTAGCGACTCACGGCGGTCGCGAGTGATGACGACGACCGTCACCCTGCCCGGGGACGAGTGCGCCGTCGAGGGGGTCATGGTTTCCAGGGCTACCCCGGACCCGGAGGGACGACACCCCCAGGCTGCTGCCGCGGGTGCCGAGGCAGGGTTTCACAGCTGGGCCATCGGGCATCGCGCCGCCGACGCAGTCGAGCCCGTTGCTGCCAGCAGGTCTCGTACGTCGGAGATGGTGAGCATGTCGAGCACAGGATCGTCCGTCCGTCGGCAAAGCCGCAGTCTCAGCAGGACGCTCGCCCTGGTGGTGGGTGCCGTGTTCCTCCTCGTCGGTGTCACCGGGTTCTTCGTCACCGGCTTCGAGGACTTCGCCGAGCACACCGACAAGACGCTGCTCGGGTTCGAGATCAACCCGTTGCACAACCTCGTGCACGTCGTCGTCGGCATCACCGGGCTCCTGCTGTCCTCGACCGTCTCGACGGCACGGTTGTTCGGCTGGCTGCTGTTCGCTGGCTACGGCGCGACGTTCGTCCTCGGCCTGCTCGTCG
>Ga0126307_10004155_pt1 | contig 10007 bp, 12 predicted proteins | sample Plot28_FD_89955 | JGI IMG/M metagenome (GOLD analysis project Ga0126307, IMG submission 89955) | Serpentine soil microbial communities from UC McLaughlin Reserve, CA, USA - Plot28 | ecosystem: Environmental > Terrestrial > Soil > Grasslands | place: USA: UC McLaughlin Reserve, Lake County...
CAGCTCTTGCGCGCCTCTGCCGAGTTCAGCGCATCTCGACGAGGGAATGCCGCCAGATTCACGTCTCGGTATATTTATCCAGAGCCACTAGAGGTAGTGGTTCGAAGCCTCTGCATGACTGGCTTCTGGAGGCGATTCGTCGGGTTGTGGGGAGGTTTAATGCAGGATCCTGTATCTGGATTTCCGAGAATACTTCTTCCACGCACTCCGCTGCATAAGGGCAAGAAAAAGGGCCGGGGCGTGATGCACCGACCCTTCCTCGTAGTGGACAGAGGATGCCCGTGGGGCGCGTGCCTATTGCGCGTTCGGATAGCGCAGGACGTTCTCGCAGTCTGAGGCAACGATGTCGTTCTCGTTGGCGTAAACAGTGTCTTCGCCACCACCGCAGTTGACGGTGTCCTGGCTGCCCGCCGTCTCGTTAGCAACAGCTTGGATAAGGTCGGCGCCGTCTCCGCCGCTCATCAGATCGGAGCCCTCATCGCCCTCCAGGCGATCGGGCCCACCTTCTCCGTAGAGTTTGTCGTTGCCGGTATCGCCGTACAGCTGCTCTCCGCGCATGCTCGGCGTCGCCGAGTTGTTCCCGCCGTGAAGCTCGTCGCTGCCTCTGGCGCCCTCCACGATGTCATCGCCTCCCCCGCCGTACATCACGTCCGCCCCGGTGTAGCCCTGCCCTGTGGTAGGGGGAGTAGTAACACCGGACCACTCCGTGAGGTTGTCGTCTCCGGAGCCGCCATAATAGGTGTCGTTGCCGTTCTCACCGTGCACCTCGTCGTTGCCATCGCCGCCCCTTAGCGTGTCGGCTGCCTGCTTGGCGTTCACGATGTCGTTCCCACCCAAGGCCTTGATGAGGTCAGCATTGATGGTGCCGTTAAGGGTTTCGCCGGCATTGGTGCCTTCTACGACCTTTGCCAGTGCCACGCCGCTGACCAACACCACCATCGCCGCCATAGCCATCAACATTAGTATCGTTCGCCTTCTCATATCTGTGATCTCCTTCCGATCCGTTTTGCCACTCTGGGTCTTGCTTGCAGGAATCCTCGTCGCCCTTCTATCTATGGTCTCTATGGTCTCTTTGCTCCTTTCTCTGGATCTTGGTCGTGGCCATCTTTCTAAGGGCACTCTAGAGGGGGGCGCTCTCGGAAACGCTCTGGGAAGTGCTCGAGGAAACGCTCAAATCTGAGAGAGATCGAAAAAAAGTAGAAAAAAGGCTGAGAGAAGGCTTCCCCCCCAAGAAGATAAGCCTGGGGCTAGAACGCTAAGGATGGCCTGTCCCGATTGGCCTAGGCGAAGCCGTAAGGTAGGGCGCATCTGGAGGGATTATAGGGAGTAAGGATAATGCCCGAAGGCTGCCGATCTGAACCCTGGGCGCTCATAGATGTTGGACCGGGGCAAAGCGAAGGCCGCGCCCGAGGTGTTGGCCAGGCAGGCGCGGCCAGCAATAGGAGAAGTATAAAGGCCGGGACCCCGGCCCGTGATCTAACGGTCCTTCTTACTCCTCGACCTGGACCACGAAAGGCGGGTCGCCCGAGGACGGGTACTCGAGCCTAACGCCGAGTTCGTGCTCCTTGAGAATCCGCAGCCGCTCCAGCTCGCCGGCGATCAGCTCCAGGGCGTCGAGTTCGCGCAGACTCCGCGTCCGTTCGTCCATGTTCCACTCCATCTGTCTCCCCTTTCGGGTAGGGACCGGGGCCGCCCGTAGCGTAACCCCGGTCCGGTTGGTTAAGGTGGCGCTAGGCTGGCCGTTCTCCCCCGGCCCGCTCCATCTGTGCGTTAGCGGCGTCCATCGCTGCCATGAGCGCGCCCATGATGGCGTAGCGCTCCCGACCAGGCAACTCCCCGCCGAAGGCCTCCGCCGGCACGTCGCGCAGCAGGCAATAGGCGTCGAGGAGCGAGTCCGAGAGCACGGCCGCCCGGGCGCCGGCGTCCAGGTCCTCTACCCGCTCCGCTTCTCTCAGTACGCGCCTCCTCCGCACGACCTCAGCCCGGAAGGCTGTCCGGAAGAGTTCCTCCTCCAGCTGGTCGCGCGTATACTCCGCCTGGCTGGTAAGGTAGCCCGTCGCATCCTCCTCGAACGCCACCTCGTACCACCGCTGCGCCACGGTCAGGGAGGCGCTTAGGCGCCTGGCCTCGCCGGCGAGGCCGACCATCTCGCCCTCCGGCTGGCGGTCCTCGCGGATTCTCTCCGCTACGTTGTCCATCTTCCCTCCTCTTGGCCTTCGTGAATCTACAAGCGATTGGAAAAGCGGCCCTGGCGGGCCTCGCTGGGTTGCCACCGGACCGGTGCTATCGGCTATCCGCGCAGCGGCGGCACGGCACGACCTCGAGGCGCTCTACCTCGTCGCCAACCTCCTCGTCAAAGACCGTGTAGGTAAGGAACACCAGGCCGTCCGTACAGGCGTGGGGATGGGTATCCTCGTGGCGGTGTTCTGGGCGGAATACGCTAGACTCTGCGGTGTCCATAAGTCCCCCTTATGGGCCGGGCTCCGGGGTGTTCGCGCACCCGCGGGGCCATTCCTTTCTCCGACACGACCAGTATACACGTCTTGCACACGATATGCAACTAGTTTATACTTTGTTTGCACGTAATTTTGACGCGGGAGCGCATGATGGTTACACAGGCGTTCATGGAGGTAGACGGACAGAAGCTCCGAAGGCTACGGAGTCAGCGCGTGTGGCTGATCGGAGACCTTGCTCGGGAAAGCGGCGTCCATCGGAACGTCGTCTCAAAGCTGGAGAACGGCAGAGGCGGCGCGTACCCGGAGACGATACGCAAGCTTGCAAAGGCTCTTGACGTTGATCCCTCCGAACTCATAAGGGAGTAACTATGCCCTCAACCAACGGTCACGGCCCGAAGAGGGCCATCCTCTACGCACGCGTCTCCACCGACGAGCAGGCCCGCAGCGGCTACTCCCTCGCCCAACAGATAGAGGCCCTGAGAGCCTATGCTGTCCGAGAAGGCTACGAGGTCCTCGAGGAGATCCAAGACGCCGGCCAGAGCGGCGCCAGCCTGGAGCGGCCCGGCATGGACCGCGTGCGGGATCTCGTGGCCGCCGGGGGCGTCTCCGTGGTGCTGGCGCAGGACCGCGACAGGTTCGCCCGCGAGCCCGCTTACCATTATCTGCTCAGGCGCGAGTTCGAGGAGCACGGGACGAAGATCCGTGCTTTAAACGACAGGGGCGACGATTCGCCTGAGGGCGATCTCACGGACGGCATACTGGATCAGCTCGCGAAGTACGAGCGGGCCAAGATGGCGGAGAGGAGCCGGCGGGGCAAGTTGAGGAAGGTCCGCGAGGGCAAGGTGATAGCGGGGCGAATGGCCCGCCACGGCGCCGCCCGCTACGGGTTCGCATTCAACGACGCCCGCGATGCCCTGGTTGTGGACGAGGACAAGATGGAGGTCGTGAGGCGCATCTTTCGCATGGTTGGAGTCGAGGGCCAGCCTATCTTTGCGGCGAAACGGATGCTCGACGCGGCAGGCATTCCAACGGCCACGGGTAAGCCGAGATGGTCCGCATCAATGATCCGGGACATCATCTCCAACGACGTGTACAGGCCCCATACCTTCGAGGAGATCGAGCCCCTCGTCTCCCCTGAGGTCGCGGCTCGCCTCGACCCGGAGCAGAGCTATGGGCTGTGGAAGTGGGGCATTAATCGGCACGTCCGCTCCCAGGTCTCGGAGATCGGTCCCGATGGCAAGCGCGTCTACAAGAAACGGCACAAGAGGATAACGCGGCCTGAGGAAGAGTGGTTGTACGTTCCCGTACCGGATTCTGACGTCCCGCGAGAGTGGGTGGACGCCGCCCGCGAAGCGATAAAGGAGAACCGCAAATCCTCCAATGCCGGGCGACGCTTTTGGGAGCTCTCGGGCGGCATACTGCGCTGCGGAGAGTGCGGCTGGACGCTGCACGCCCACACCGTGCCCTCAAGGTCCGGCAAGCGCCTCTTCTACTACAACTGCAAGGCCAAGTACAAGCACGGACCGGACTTCTGTCAGGCGACTCGCACGCATAGCGCCGAGAAACTCGAGGCCCGGGTATGGGGCGAGATTCGTAGCTATCTCGAAGAGCCAGAGAGGCTGCGGGCGGACCTGACCCGCAAGATAGAGCTAGAGAAAAGTAGCGTCCGCGGCGAGCCGGAGCGAGAGATGAAGATGTGGGCCGAGAAGCTCCAAGAAGCGGACGCCAAGCGTGTAAGGTTCCAGCATGCCTACGCCGAAGGGATCATCGGGCTCGAGGACCTCAAGGCCAGGCTCGCGGAGCTGGACGATGCCCGCGCCACCGCCGAGCGAGAGATCGCGGCCCTCGAGGGGCGTATGGAGCGCGTTAGGTCGCTGGAGGAAGACCGAGACGCCGTGCTCGCGGAGCTGGAGGCTATGGCGCCGAAGGCCCTGGACTGCCTCGACCCGGAGGAACGTCACCGCTTCTACAAGATGCTCCGGCTGAGGGTCAGGATCTGGCCCGACCGCTCCCTGGAGATCACGGGCGCCTTCCCGGAGCAGCTCATGGTGGGGGCAGAGGTTTGTACCTCTGACGGATCACGTTTATCAGCTTGAAGTCCATGCTCTGGAGCGCATAGCCGAGGCTGAAGATGATGTGGTGCGTGCCCGTGACCCAGATGGTCCCGTGGGGTTTGAGGATACGGCGAGCCTCTTGTAGCCACTCGACGTTGAAGCGGTGGTCCTCCGCGAACCCCATGGACCTGTCCCAGGCGCCCTTGTCAACGGAGGCCCGGCGTCCGTTCTTGAGCGTCACGCCGCCGTTCGAGAGCCGGTAGGGCGGGTCGGCGAAGATCAGGTCCACGCTGCCCGGCGGCATGATCTTCATGAGATCAACGCAGTCAGCGAGGTAGACCAGCGCACCCGGCTCGCCGAACGTCTCGAGGTCTCTGAGCTCCACAACATGGTATTAGGACGCAGCGATCGCCGGCTTTAATGCTGGGAGGCGAGATCCAGGGTTGTTTCGTAGAGGACGTTCGCCCCGGCCTGGCAGTCTTCTTTGGAACTGTGTTCGTCGGGGCTGTGGCTCACGCCTTCTCTGGAACGGATGAAGATCATGCCAACAGGGCACAACCCTACGAGCTGCATCCCGTCGTGCGCGGCGCCGCTCGCGAGATCGTAGGGCCTGAGCCCGAGCCCCTCGCACGCCGCCAGCACCGCGTCGCGCACCTGCTGAGAACAGGAAACCGGGACCATCCTCTGCAGGACCTCCGTCTCGAAACCTACGCCGCGTCTCTCGCACGATTGCGTTATGCGCTCTAGAACGCGGTCTTCGACCTGATCCCTGGTCGCTTCGTCTATGTCCCTGAGGTCGAGCGAGATCTCGACCCTGCCGGGAATGACGTTGATGCCCCCGGGCTCGACGCCGAGCTGCCCGACCGTTCCCACGGACGAGCCGGTGGCCGAAGCCTCGTCCTCCACGACGGCCATTGCTTCGGCCGCAGCGGCCATCGCGTCGTGGCACAGTTGCATCGGGGTGGTGCCGGCGTGTCCGGTCTCGCCCGCGAAGACCAGCCTGCGCCATACGGACGCGGCTATGCCCGTCACGATACCGACGGGGAGCTCCTCGTTCTCCAGCACCCGACCCTGCTCGATGTGCAACTCCAGATAGGCTGCGAGGGAGTTGAGTGGACGCGCAGCTTCTCCTATCTTCTCGGGGTCCAGGCCGTACGCGCGCATCGCATCGGCGATGGAGGCGCCGTCCCGGTCCTCGTGTTCGAGGTCTTTGGGGGAGAGCGTGCCGGCCAGCGCGCGGCTGCCGAGCATGCCGAAGGAGAACCGGGCGCCCTCCTCGTCCGTAAAGGCGACGACCTCGACCGCAAGGTTGGTCTCTACGCCTCTCTCCTGCATCGTCTGCGCGACCTCGATGCCGGCGAGCACGCCGAGCGGGCCGTCGAAGTTGCCGCCGTCAACCACGGAGTCTACGTGGGACCCGATGAGGACGGCCGGGGCGCCCGTTGCTTTCCCTTCACGACGGCCGAAGAGGTTGCCGGCGGCGTCCTCGCTGACCTCGAGGCCGGCCTCTCGCATGTAGCGGGCCACGAGATCTTTGGCGGCACGTTCTTCCTGCGTGAATGAGAGCCTGGTCACGCCGCCCGACTCCCGTTTGCCGACTTCGGCAAGCTCGGAGAGCCTGCGCCACAAACGCCCGCCGTCTACCATGTGTGCGTCACCTCCGGGTCGCGAGCGCCCACGCGGCGGCCTCAGCGGCTGAGGGAAGAGATGCGACTCATCTCCTCTTCCGAGAGCTCGAAGTCGAACACGTCGAGGTTCTCCTCGAGGTGTTCCTCGCTGGTCGCCTTGGGGATGGGGGAGACCTTGTCCTGTTGCAGGAGCCAGCGCAGGGCCGCCTGGGTCGCCGTCTTGCCGTGCGAGTCGCCTATCTCCCGGAGCGTGGCATCATCTTGTACTCCGCCGCGGGAGAGTGGGGTGTAGGCGGTGAGCAGGTAGTCCATCTTCTGTGCCTGGCCCAGCAGTTCCTCCTGGCCCCTGTAGGGGTGGTACTGGACCTGGTTGCAGAACACCTCGGCGTGCGCGGTCGCCTCCTCGACGAGGGATGGGGAGAAGTTGCTCACCCCGATGTGCCGCACGCCGCCTTCTCGTTGCAACTCCAGCATGGCCCCGAGGGTCTCCTCCAGCGGCACGCCATCGCCGGGCCAATGCATCAGCAGGAGGTCGATGTAGTCCGTGCGGAGTTTCTTGAGGCTCTCGCGGGTCTTTCGGATGACGCGGTCGTGGGCGAAGTCGCTCGGCCAGACCTTGGTGGTCAGGAAGATCTCGGCCCGCCCTACGCCCGACCCCTCGATCCCCCGTCCTACCTCGGCCTCGTTGCCGTACATCTGGGCCGTGTCCACGTGCCTGTAGCCCATGGAGAGGGCGCGCTCCACGGCCCGCGCGCACGCCTCCCCCGTGAGCCTGTAGGTGCCGAGACCCAGGGAGGGAACCTTCTCGCCTTTTATCGTCTTGTACTCCGTCATAAGACCTCCTGATCTAACGCCCTTCCGGGGAGAAGGACTCTTCGGGACGCCCTTCGAGCTTCGCTACGGTGGGGAGAAACCAATCGGGGCGCGGTTGGACCGCGTCCTCTACGGGATCGAAGAAGACGTGGGCCGCGGAGCCTTCCGCGACGAGCGTGCCTCTATCGAAGGTCTCGCCGGTACGCAGCTCGAAGTCCATGGTGTAGGAGCGGTTTCCCACGGTGCGCACCCTGGCCGCCCCGTGCAGGGTGTCCTCGAAGAAGACGGCCCTTTTGTAGCGGACGGTGGTCTCGGCGATCACGTAGCGGGCGCCGGGGACGTCGCCGGCTTCGAGCTCGTCTATACCGATCAGATCCGCCAGTTCGCGCCAGTAGCAGATGCGGATCTTCTCGAAATATTCCAGATAGACGGCGTTGTTGACGTGCCCGTAGGGGTCGAGGTCCGAGTAGCGGATCTCGAGCCGCGCGGGGGCGGGCGGGTTCTTCACGTGGGCGCCCCTTCCGTCGGGTTTCCGCGGCAGATTGTACACATCCTCTCCGCGCTCTATCTGATTTAATGGGGGCGATGGAATACGACGAGTACCTGGAGCAAGGCGAGACCCTGGCCAGCGAGGGCCTGGTAGAGGAAGCCCTCGCCCGCTTCGAACAGGCCCTGGACGCGGCCCCCGAGAACCCCGAGGTCATAGAGGCCGTGGGGCGCGCGCTCCTGAACCTCGGGCGGCTGGAGGAGGCCGAGGCCAGTTTTCTGGACGCCCTGGAGCTCGACCCCGAGTGGGTCGCGCCGCGGATGGGGCTCGCCCTGGTGGCGCTCGCGCGCGACGAGCCGTTCAAGATCGTGCACCATCTAGAACGGGCCATCGAGTCGGACCCCGGCTACCCCGACGCCTACGTGGAGCTCGGCCGCTACTACGGCTTTATGGGCGAGCCCGCCCTGGCCAAGGCCACCTTCGAGCGCTGGACGAACCGCGCGCCCGAAGACGCCGACATGCTAATAAACGCGGGCCTGACCCTCTTCGACGCGGCTGACTACGCCGAGGCGCTGGAGTTCTTCGAGAAGGCCATAGAAGCCGCGGGGGACGAGGCGCAGCAGAGCGGGGCACGCACCTTCAGGGCCAACGCCCTCGACATGCTGGGCCGTTACGCCGAGGCGGTAGTTGCCTATGAGGAGGTCATAGAAAAGACGCCAGAGTGGTGGGAGGCGCACGCCAACCTGGGGATCTGCCACGCGCGCAACGGCTTTCTGGAGAGGGCCGAGGCCACCTTCCGGCGGGGCTTGAGAGATTGTCCCGGGTCGCCGGAGATCAGGGACGAGCTGGCCGCCCACCTGCTGGCCGTAGGGAAGGATCTCCCGGAGGCGCTGAGGCTTTCGGAGGAGGCCGTGGCTCTGGGACGGGATGAGATCCGGCACCTCGTAACCCTCGGGGAAGCAAGGCTCGCCCTCGGGGACGAAGCGGGGTCCGCCGACGCCTACGAGGCGGTGCTTTCCCTCGACCCCGAGAACCCGGAGGCCCACCTGGAGCTCGGCATCCTCAACGAGCGCGAAGGAGAGATGGAGAGAGCCGAGGAACACTTCGTGGAGTCGCTCAAGTCCGACCCGGCCAACCCCCGCGCCCTCTACTCGTACGCGAGCCTCTACTACACCGCCGACGACCTCGAGGTCGCAGAGGAGATCCTGGAGCGGGCCATCGCCGCCGACGCGCGGTACTCCCCCGCCCTCTCGGCGCTCGCGAGCATCCAGGCCCGCCGCGGCGAGTTCGGCGACGCCCTCGACTACATCGAGAGGGCCGTCGAAGCCGGCGAGAGCGACGTCGAGCACTTCAGGAGCGCGCTGGAGTTCGCGCCCCTGCACGCCGACCCACGCTTCCGTACCCTCCTCTCCCGCATGGTGCGCGAAGGCAGAAACGGGCAGGGTTGATAGCTGGCGGAGCCAGCTTTCAACCAGCACGCTGCGCCCGGCTTGCGCCGGGCTCCGCTTGTCAGCACGGCGCCTCGCCCGGCTTCGCCAGGCTTGGCGCCTTCTCAGCTTTCCCGCTCCGGCCTCGCCCTGGCGCGCACCACCTACCGACCACGACGGCAGTCGGTTCTACGCTCAGAGCGGCGCATAAAGACGACTGGCTGAAATGCTGACAGCCGCCGAGCAAAGCGAGGGCGGCGTGCTGACAAGCGAAGGCCCAAAAGGCCGAGCGTGCTGACAAGGCGGCGCAGCCGCCGTGCTAGAGAAGCTTTAGCTTCGCCGTGGCGTCTCTCAGGTCTTCGAAGAAATCTTCCATCTCGCGGATGCGGCGGGCGGCGAGGTCTTTGCTGCTCTGCAGGACGAGGAGGTCGGGTATCTTCTGCCGCAAACTCTCCGCGTTCCAGATGGCCGTCGGGAGGTCGGGGACATCTTCTTCCGTGCCGACCATGGCGAGCATGCGGGAGACGCCGATGGCGCCGAGGTAGTCGAGGCCGATCGCATCCTTCAGGAGGATGGTCTCGGAGGCGGTGCTGCCGGGAACGCCGGGCGGATGGCGTTCTATGGCCTCTATCACGGCCTGGCTGGCCTGCGGGGGAAAATCCCAGTCCTGAAGGATGCGAAGGGCCACCAAAGCCGAGCGCTTCGCGTGGTCGGCCGGCTCCCGCCGGGCGTAAGCCTTGTAGAGCCCGACGTCGTGCAGGAGGGCGGCCGCGCGCAGTATCTCCGTGTCGTAGGAGACCTCCTCGGAAGCCGCAAGGTCCTTCGCCAAGGCGTAGACCCTCAGGCAGTGGGCGTACCCGTAGACCGGGTCCGTCCCCACCCTGGCGACGAGCGCCTCTATTTCCTCCATCACGGGCTTCATGCTGCAGAGTCTAGCGAATAGGTCCGGCCGGTGCGAGCGCTTCGCAGCACGCTCCAGCCTTCGGCTTCCGCTTTCAGCACGTCAGCACTTCAGCCAATCAGCTTTCTATTTGCTGACATGCTGAATTGCTGAAATTTGCATATGCTATTTATCAACCGCCCGAGGGGGGCGTCTTAGAACCCGTTTCGAAACCCACTAAGGCATCGATGGCAGATGAGCA